>Ga0210033_1001327_pt1 | contig 22819 bp, 20 predicted proteins | sample CryGeymeta201501_FD_185465 | JGI IMG/M metagenome (GOLD analysis project Ga0210033, IMG submission 185465) | Groundwater microbial communities from Crystal Geyser aquifers in Utah, USA - Crystal Geyser metaG 2015-01 (SPAdes) (version 2) | ecosystem: Environmental > Aquatic > Deep subsurface >... | reverse complement strand
TGAGATTGGAGCCGAGTGCACGCCAGGCCGGGTTATTCGCCGCGTCATAGTCGACCACGGTGGCGCCCGACTCCGGCTCGATGGTCTTGCACAGGCGCTGGGCGTTGTCGTACACAAAGCGGCGGGTCAGGCTGGGGTTCTCTGTCGCTTGGCCGGGTGGTGTGTACTGGCCGCTGCGGGTGATCGTCAGCGGTTTGCCGAAGGTGTCGCGGGTGAAGCTCGTGAGCGCGGTTGCGGGTGCACTGATCTGCATCGGCGCATCGGTGACGGGTTGATCGAAGGCCTGGTACGTGGTTTCAGTCGCAAAACCGCGCGGGTTGGTGACGCGGGTGCGGAAGCCGGTCAGGTATTGGGTGGTGGTGGTCAGGGCGCCGAGCTCGGACGTAGCGCTGCTGGTCAAGGGGCGTGACAGCACGTCGTAGGTGCTGGTGACACCCGCGCTGAGCGTGGTGTAGCTGCTGGCGGTGCTGGCCAGATAACCGGGATAGGCGCTGAACACGATCCGGCTCTCGGCGTCATAGGCGCTGCGGGTGAAGCGGGCTTGGGTCGGCTGGCTGAGATCGACATCGCGGCTCAGGATCGGCCGCCACAGGCCATCGTAAAAGGTCTCGGTCTGATGCGCGCCGGTGGTTTGGGTCAGGCGCCAATGGCCGCTGGCAATGCCGTATTCGGCGGTGGCGACCGGGGTAAAACTCCACTGGGTGGCGTTCCAAGTGCTGGTGTTGCACAGGCCGGGCGTGGACTCCGAGGGCAGGGTCTCGGTCGTCAAGCGCCCCATCGGATCATAGACATAACAAGTTTTGTTGCCGAGCGCGTCGGTGACGCTGTCGATATCACCGCGATCATTCACCACCGCCGATTCCGCGCTCAGATCGGCATAGACGATGCTCTGCGGCAGGCCGCGATGGTAGTTGTCGAGCGTGGTCTTCTGGATATTGCTGGCATCGTAAATCTGATACAGCAGGCCGGCCTGCGCGACGCTGCTGTGATAAGTGAGGCGCTGCTGCAACTGGCCAAAGGCATAGACCTCGGCTGGCAGGGCAGTGGCCGGATCGAACACGGTTTGCTGAGGCACCGTGCTGCCGACGCTCAGGCTTTGCAGCTGGCCGATGACCCACTGGCTCAGGTCATCGTAATAAGCGCTGGTCTCGCCGAACACCTTGGGAGTCAGCGCAGCCGTCCGGGAGCGCGGGCGTCCTCCGCAGATTCTTGCTCTCGGCAGATCAAACGCACGGCGGGCGAGGACGTCCGCGCTGCTCGCTCGGCTGCCCCGGCGATGACCTTGTCGGTGGCGTGCGAGTTGGCGGATCGGGTGACTGGCATTGATGTGCGTTGGGGTAGCTGGCGACATCCTGATCCTCTCGAATCCGTGGGCCGAATGGTCTGGGATTTGACGTTTTATTTCTTCTGGTATTTCTGTCGATGTGTCAATACAAGACGCGACCCCGGCTCTTTCAAATACAAGACGCGACCCCGGCTCTCATATTGTTCCGTGTTGTTCGCTAGATTATGGGTGTCCTGCGTTGTTATGACTCACTAGATTATGGGTGTCCTGTGTTGTTTTCCTGCGTTGATTATTTTTATCCTACAGTCCATCCTGCCTTTCAGATATCCATTGCGCGAAGTGTCCACGAGCCGACGCAACATCAGCGCCCGAAGAAAAAAACAAATCAGCACCTCCATCATACGGTGCATATACATTACGACTTGAGATGTTCGCAAAACAAATTGGCCATGTTTTATCATCGGCCACGGACAAAATAAGTTTGTCAAACGCTCCAGTTTGCCAAACAATCTCGGTAGAAAAGAATTCCAAATCTCCATGATTGCCGTGATGAGACATCATGTGCATGAAATTGAGTCCATCGACCTGTATTTCATTAGAAGAGTCCCATTTTTTACTTTTACCGAATATGGTGATGAAGAGAACGCATCGGTTGCCGTTCCCTAAAAGAAAATCGGCAGCAGAATTATGGCGAAGCAAAATCTCTGCTCTCTCTTCCTCTGTGTCCGCATACCTTTTTGACCCAGACAAGCTATGGATTCTCAGCCAAAGGTCCCCAAGTGATTCTCTGCACGAAAAGCCGATGGGTAAGGCAACGCCAAAGGCTCGCTGCCATCGTTTTCGGAGACAATCATTGTCCACGCGCGTAGTCCTGCTCAAGGATTTCAATTTTTTCTAACATTAATCAGTCACCTATCTTATTTAATTTCGCGTCGAACGTTCCCGTGCGCGTCTCTCTTGAAATGAGTTTTTTTACGGAATCGGCCATCTTCCATGCTCCGCCGTTATGTGAATCAATGTCTCTTGTTATAAACCTTATCCCGTCGGTGAATATTGCCTGTCCCTTTACAGTTACTGCGGGTGATCGTCAGCGGCTTGCCGAAGGCATCGCGGGTGAAGCTCGTGAGCGCGGTTGCGGGTGCGCTGATCTGCATCGTCGCATCGGTGACTGGTTGATCGAAGGCCTGGTAGCTGGTCTCAGTCACAAAACCGCGCGGGTTGGTGGTGCGGGTGCGGAAGCCAGTGAGATATTCGGTGTGGCTGCCGAGGGCGCCGAGCTCGGACGTAGCACTGCGGGTCAAGGGTCGTGACAGCACGTCGTAGGTACTGGTGACACCCGCGCTGAGCGTGGTGTAGCTGCTGGCGGTGCTGGCCAGATAACCGGGATAGGCGCTGAACACGATCCGGCTCTCGGCGTCATAGGCGCTGCGGGTGAAGCGGGCTTGGGTCGGCTGGCTGAGATCGACATCGCGGCTCAGGATCGGCCGCCACAGGCCATCGTAAAAAGTTTGACTGAGGTGCGCGCCGGTGGTTTCGGTCAAGCGCCAGTGGCCGTCGGTGGTTTCAGGTTTTGGCTCTCGCGCTCGGTAAATCAAAAGCACACGACCGGCGAGACCGCCGGCGCTGCCTGCTCGGCGGCACCGTCGCTGACCTTGTCGGTGGCGTGCAAGTCGTCGGATCGGGTGCGTGGCACGGATCTGCGTTGGGGTAGCTGGCGACATCCTGATCCTCTCGAATCCGTGGGCCGAATGGTCCAGGATTTGACGTTTTATTTCTTCTGGTTTTTCTGTCGATGCGTCAATACAAGACGCGACCCCGGCTCTTTCCTGATCCTCTCGAATCCGTGGGCCGAATGGTCTGGGATTTGACGTTTTATTTCTTCTGGTTTTTCTGTCGATGTGTCAATACAAGACGCGACCCCGGCTCTGCTTATTTCTGTCGATGTATCAATACAAGACGCGACCCCGGCTCTTTTGTTCGCTAGATTATGGGTGTCCTGCGTTGTTCCTACGTTGTTATGGGTGTCCTGCGTTGTTACCGTTCTGCCAAGTTCCTCGGACAATGGCGCGATTTTGGCTAGGATTTTTCTGAAGAGTGGGTGTCTGGTGTTGTTTTGGCTAGGATTTTTCTGAAGAGTGGGTGTCTGGTGTTGTTTTGGCTAGGATTTTTCTGAAGAGTGGGTGTCTGGTGTTGTTTTGGCTAGGATTTTTCTGAAGAGTGGGTGTCTGGTGTTGTTTTGGCTAGGATTTTTCTGAAGAGTGGGTGTCTGGTGTTGTTTTGGCTAGGATTTTTCTGAAGAGTGGGTGTCCGGTGTTGTTTCTCCCCCTAGGGACTTAACTACTTGTCTTGTTGCTTTTCAGGCGGTTCGCTATGCGGTTTACCAACTGCAGCTCGTAGGGTGCACCTGGTTCAGTACTCGTCTCAAGGCGATTAGCAAGCTCAAGCAAAGCGGGCACCGCTTCCGACACACAAAATTCGTCGATAATTACGAGTGCATCAAATCGCTTCCCCTCGTCGGTGGAAAGGGACCACTCGACCAACACGCGGTCAGCCATTACGCGCTCTGATGCGTCGAACTTGTTATACAACGCGTTCAATTCATCAAGCACCAATTGTGGATCCTTTTGTGCCGCCGCTTCGATATCCGCGCTTCTTCGAAATGATTCCATCGATTCGCGGAACTCCTCGTAGGTCATCATGGAACCACCGTTAGGAATTGTGGGGGAACCCGATACGGGAATAGGATCTCGTAGCCACCGCCCGGCAAACCAAATCTGCCACTGACGCGGGTAAGGCCGGGAATCTCGTATCCTGCTGCCCGCAGTCCAGCGAGATCAATGCGCACAAGCGCGTCAGGCAGGCCGCGATTCGTCGGTAGAGCAAGTTCGATCTGCGCCTGGAGCGGACTAAGCGTTCCGCTCCGTGTAGCGTAACTGCCTTGGCGAAGACCATTCTTGGAAATCGCACCCAGATATTTCGAAAAAGTGTAGGTGAACGCATCGGAAACCTGAGCCGCTCCCCTTACCGCAGAACCTGTACCCAAAGTAGCCAAGTCAACCGTCAAGATCATGGCGTTGAGCGGAGTGGGATTATCCCTGAAATCCACCGAGTCGGCGAAGCCTCCACCCGCCGGTCCGCCAACGAGCCTGAAGAAGTCCAGAGCGTCCTGATTCCGTGCTGCCAGATACTCTTCATCCGAAATGCGTTGTCGATCTTCCTCGCTTGGACGAACTACAACGGTGTCCAGTTCGACGGTGTCGCAGGAACCATCACCACAACCCTCCGGAGCCCGCCCATCCGGATCAGTAAATCTGTAGGGGTTGTTGTTCGCGTAGTTGTAGCGATTGAAGTTGCTGCCGGTGCTGGTGTCAACCCCAACTGGGTCGGGGCTCAAGAAACGCATGGCGGTGGGGTCGTAGTAGCGGGCTTGCATGTAGGTCAGGCCGGTGGCCCCGTCTTCCATGTGGCCGGTGAAGCCCGGGCCGTTGCGGTAGTCGCCGGTCATCGGTGAGCCGTAGGGCGCGAGCACGCGTTCTTTGGCCGTGATCGATTGGCCGAGCACATCGGTGACGTAGCGCGGGCTGCCGATCAGGTCGGTGTGCTGGTAGCGGGCGACGTTGTCTTCGACTTCGGCGATCAGCCGACCGGCCAAGTGGTAGTACTTGGTGCTTGGGCCTCTGCTCGATTGTTGATAGAGCATCTGCCCGCTGCGCGAGTACACCTGGTATCGCGTCTCGCTGCCAGTCGGGCCGGTGCTGGTGGTTTTGACGCGATGGCTGTGGGCGTCATACGCATAGTTTTCGGTGACGCCACCGCCGCTGTGGCTGAGCAGGCGCTGGCCGCTGTCCCAGGTCAGGAATTGCTTGTTGTTGTTGTGAATACGAAAGGTGACTTGGCCACGGTCGTTGTAACTGTATTGACGAAACACGCCGTCGAAGCCCACCGCGAACATCTGGTTGGCGCGGCCTTGGCTATCGAGCGTGTAGCTGAAGTCCAGCGGACCGATCACCGCGCGGCGCAGGTTGTCGAGCGCATCATATTGATAACTGCCGGGGCCCCAGCCGAACACCCACGGCGCTGGCGTGCGTTGTCCGGGCTGGTTGGCGCTGTTGGCAATGGTCATCCGGTCAAGGCCGTCATACCCCAGTTGCCGATAATCGTTGCGGTATTCCAGGGGATCGCCGACCAGGTCGAGCTGCTCCAGCAAGTTGGCGTTCTGATCGTAGCGGTAGGTGTAGTCCAGCCGTTTGATCGTGCCCTGTTGATCGCTGCGGCGATTGGGCAGGTTGCGGGCGTTGACGGTTTGGCTGAAGCGGAGGCCATTGCCGTAGTTGAAGCCCGCGAGCGCGCCGGGCAGGAGCCCAAGTTCTGCGTAGGCCATGGATGGCCGGGAGCAGCCACCATTGACATGGTGGCTGACATTGCTGGCTCGCGCGCTTCGTCGCTGACCTTGTCGGTGGCGTGCAAGTCGGCGGATCGGGTGCGTGGCACGGATCTGCGTTGGGATAGCTGGCGACATCCTGATCCTCTCGAATCCGTGGGCCGAATGGTCCAGGATTTGACGTTTTATTTCTTCTGGTTTTTCTGTCGATGTGTCAATACAAGACGCGACCCCGGCTCTCCAACCTATCGCGCTAAATGGTGCCCCTGTCGCCCTGCTGTCGCCGCTCGTGTTATTCGCTGGAAAACCTGTATGCCCAAACGACACTATCGAGTCGGGTGGTCAACCTCTCCAATACCTGATTCGCCTCCCGGGTATTGCACCGAGGCCCGGAGATTCCGATCTTCCCACCACCAGCTTCGCCAAGCAGCAGTCGCACGGTGGCGACTGAATGAGTGATGGAAGATAACTCTAAATTCACTGAGAACGGCGTAACAGTCTGATCGCTTATCAAGATGCATGTTCCGACGATTTGAGCAGCAACCGGTCCAGTCTTGGTGGCACGAGCCACGAAGATTGCGTCGAGACTTTCGTTCAGCCACTCAGGGTTGTGCCTACGCAGCAATCGGGGCAGAAACAATTCAAGTGAAGAGCAGAGTGCTGTCGAAGGCGGAACGGTAAAGTGGGCTCCAACTGGAAGGCCACGAAGTTCGTTCTGCAGTTCGGACGCCAACTGTGCCTCCAAACTACGGCCCACTTGTTGAGTATCTGACTTTGTCATAGATTCCCCAAGTACTTCTCGATGCTTTTGAGCAACTGTTGCTCCAATCCTTGACGCTCCGCATGCCCGAAATCTGATCCCTTCTCTACTGTGACTTGGATTCGCCTTTGTATGCTCTCGCGCAACTCGTCACGAAGTATCACTAGGTCGTCTACGCTGTGACGACTGAGATCTTTAGCAGAGGGAAGCAGTCCATGAACTTTTCCAGTAGCGTCTAAAGCAGGAAGGGTTCGTTTGGCATTGACAAGCCCCCTTGCCGCGCCACCCTTCCCCATAGTCGCCAAGTCAAACGTCAACATCATGGCGTTGGACGGTGTGGGATTATCCCTGAAATCCACCGAGTCGGCGAAGCCTCCACCCGCCGGTCCGCCAACGAGCCTGAAGAAGTCCAGAGCGTCCTGATTCCGTGCTGCCAGATACTCTTCATCCGAAATGCGTTGTCGATCTTCCTCGCTTGGACGAACTACAACGGTGTCCAGTTCGACGGTGTCGCAGGAACCATCACCACAACCCTCCGGAGCCCGCCCATCCGGATCAGTAAATCTGTAGGGGTTGTTGTTCGCGTAGTTGTAGCGATTGAAGTTGCTGCCGGTGCTGGTGTCAACCCCAACTGGGTCGGGGCTCAAGAAACGCATGGCGGTGGGGTCGTAGTAGCGGGCTTGCATGTAGGTCAGGCCGGTGGCCCCGTCTTCCATGTGGCCGGTGAAGCCCGGGCCGTTGCGGTAGTCGCCGGTCATCGGTGAGCCGTAGGGCGCGAGCACGCGTTCTTTGGCCGTGATCGATTGGCCGAGCACATCGGTGACGTAGCGCGGGCTGCCGATCAGGTCGGTGTGCTGGTAGCGGGCGACGTTGTCTTCGACTTCGGCGATCAGCCGACCGGCCAAGTAGCGCCGAAAATGCCCGCTTTCTTCAATCACTCGCCACCCTCACGCACAATCTCGTCGCGGGTTGCTTCGACGTCATCACACTCCGAAGTGACACAGCCTTTCGCATCTGCCGTCGGGGTCGAGTTCCTCGTTGCGCGCTGGACCCAAGTCACTGATGTTGCCGTGGAGCTTGACACCGGTGACATTGCCGCGGCAATCGAGACGCGAGCCAGTGCAAGACTGCCGTCCATCCGAATCAATAAACTGACACGGTTTGGCAAGCGGCTATGGGGCAACTGCCGTTTGTCGTCAGGCTGATTGCAGCGGTTGCCCTTCGCGGCGACTTGGCATCGCTGCCACGACGACGCGCAGGCTTTCCATTCAAGTCAAGCGATGCACTCGGCACCGCCGAAATAGGGGCGCAGGACGGCGGGCAAGGTGATCGAGCCGTCGGCGTTTTGGTAGTTCTCCATCACCGCCACCAGTGCGCGGCCGACCGCCACCCCGGAGCCGTTGAGGGTATGCAGCAGTTCGGGTTTGCCGGTGGCCGGATTGCGCCAGCGCGCCTGCATGCGGCGCGCTTGAAAGTCGCCGCAGTTGGAACACGACGAGATTTCCCGGTAGCAGTTTTGCGACGGCAGCCAGACCTCCAGGTCGTAGGTTTTGCTGGCGGCAAAGCCCATATCACCGGTGCATAGCAACATTCGTCGATACGGCAAACCAAGCTGTTCCAACAGGGTTTCGGCGGCGCGGGTCATGCGTTCGTGCTCGAGCTCACTTTGATCCGGGCGGGCGATGCTGACCAGTTCCACTTTTTCGAATTGATGCTGCCGGATCATCCCACGGGTATCCCGGCCACCACTGCCGGCCTCGGCACGGAAGCAGAGAGAATGCGCGGTCAACCGCATCGGCAAGGCGGTCTCTTCGATGATCTGATCGCGGACCAGGTTGGTCAGCGAAACTTCCGCCGTCGGAATCAGATAGCGCTTCACGTCGCCGGCACTGGCGACAAACAAATCCTCCTCGAACTTTGGCAACTGGCCGGTGCCCTGCATGCTTTCGGCGTTGACCAACAAGGGTACGTTGACTTCGAGATAACCGTGGGCTTGGGTGTGCAAATCCAGCATGAATTGCGCCAGCGCCCGATGCAACTTGGCCAACGCTCCGCGCAACACGGTAAATCTCGAACCGGACAGGCGCGCCGCCGCTTCTGCATCCAGCCAGCCGTGGCGCGCGCCCAGATCGACATGGTCCTTGCAGACAAAATCGAATTGCCGCGGCCGACCGTGACGGTGTACCTCAACATTGCCCGATTCATCCGCAGCGATCGGCACGCCAGCCAACGGCAGATTCGGAATGGTCAAGGCAATCGTCGCGATCTGCTGGCGAATGGCTTCGAGCCTGATCTCCGCAGCACGCAGCTCATCGGCCATCGCTGCCACTGCGGCCATCGGCGCCGCACTGTCTTCACCCCGCGCCTTGGCAATGCCGATGGCTTTGGACCGGGTGTTGCGCAGGTTCTGCAATTCCTGCGTGCGCACCTGGAGCTGCTTGCGCTCCGCCTCCGCCTGCGTCAACTGGTCGGCCGGCACGACAAATCCGCGTGTCTGCAACAGCTTCGCCGCCGTTGCCGCGAGTTCGCCGCGCAGCAGATTGGGGTCCAACATGGCAATTCCTTGCGGCAATGGGATAAGAGTGATTATCGCTTGCCCAGCGTCGGCGGGGCAAATTACCCATCGCTTGCGCTGCCAGCAGACGGCCGCCAGAAGCGCGCGAGTAGCTCGGCTATTGCCAGTAGTGCGGATGCTGCAGGCGACGCTGACCGACGGCGTTGAGATCGCCGAGCGATACCGCGACAAAACCGCTGTCCGCTGAATTGACAACGCGCGCGCCAGCGGCCTGCCAGCGGGCCACCACCTCGGCATCCGGATGGCCGTAGCGATTGTCGCGACCGGCGCTGATCCAGGCCAGACGCGCGCCGGTCGCCTGGACAAATGCCAGCGACGAAGCCGAACGACTGCCGTGATGCGGCACAAATACCAGATCAGCACGCAGCAACGGTGCCTGATCGCGCAGCAGTCGCGCTTCGATCAGCGCGCTGATATCTCCGGTCAATAGCGCTGCACCGCGGTTGGACTGGACCCGCAACACGCAGGAACTGTCGTTGCCGATATCCGGGAAATAGATCGGCGGGTGCAGAAACTCAAACGCCACCCCATCCCATTGCCAGCGCTCCCCAGCCAGACAGCGCGGCGCCGGATCGGCGTCGATACCGATCTGCACCGCAGCATCGGGCCAGGCCGCCAATACCGCGCCACGGCCGCCGGCATGGTCGTTATCGAGGTTACTCAGTACCAGCCGATCCAGTTGCCGGACACCGAGCGCAACCAGGCTCGGTACCACCACCGCTTCACCAAAATCGAAACCCCGGGCGCTGCCGGCGCCAGCATCGAACAGCAACGTGTGCCTGCGCGTCTGCACCAGCACCGATAGTCCCTGGCCGACATCGATCATGCTGATGCGCGCATCGCCCTCGTCGATGGGCGTCAGCAGCGGCCACAACAGGGGCAAAAACAACGGCAGCGCCACCGCCCGCGCCGGCACGCCGCGCGGCATGAACAGCCACAGCGCGCCGATCGTGGCCAACACCACGGCAACGCCATCGGGTTCCGGGAAATGAATCGCCGCGCCGGGCCAATCGGCCATGCTGGCGAGCACGCTCCACAACGGATGCAACAGACCGGCCGCCAGTTGCAGCAAGCCGCTACCCAGCGCTGCCGATGCCGAGCCCAGCAACAGCGCGATCAGCAACAACGGAATCACCACGAAGGTAATCCACGGCACCGCCAGCAAATTCGCCAACGGGCCGACCAGGCTGCTCTGCCCGAAAAATGCGATCACCACCGGCAACAAACCAATCGACATCGCCAGTTGCGCGCGGCCAAATCCACTCAGCAGGGTTTGCGCACGCTGACGCAAGCTCGGCGCAACGACCAATTCGGTGGCCTTTCCGGGCAGACACCAGAGCAGCCCGGCGACGCCCAGAAACGATAACCAGAAACTGGCGTTCAGTACCGCCAGCGGATCGATCAACAGCACCACCACGGCCGCCACCGCCAGGCTTTGCGGCATGCTGGCGTTACGCTGTTGCAGGCGCGCCAGCAAGACCACCGCAATCATCACCAGCGTGCGTTGCACCGGCAGCGACCAACCCGCCAGCAAGGCGTAGGCAGCGGCCGCCAGCAGCGCGCCCACTGCCGCCAACAGCAGTCGTGGCAAGCGCAACGCCAGACGCGGAAATAGCCGGTACCAGAGGCCAAAACAGAGCGCGCCAAAGCCCGCCACCAAGCCCACATGCATACCGGAAATGGCGATCAGATGGCCGGTGCCGGTGTTGCGCAAGATCGCCCATTCGGGTCCTTGCAATCCGCGCTGATCGCCCACGGCAAGCGCCTGCAGCAACGCCACCAGCGTGGCATCGGCAACCTGGTCGGCAATCCGCTGCGATAGTTTGAGCCGCAAACGATCCACTTGCGCCAGAAAGGTCAATTGCCCGGATTCGAACACCCGGCCGCTGCGCACATAACCGGTCGCCGCGAAGCGCTGCTCAAAAGCGTAGCGTTCGAAATCAAAACCGCCAGGATTCTGCACGCCCTGCGGCAAACGCAGCCGCACGCTGCCGACAAAGCGCTGGCCGGGCAACAGCCTCGGTGCCGTTTGATACCACGACAACCGCAGCCGACCACGGCTCCCCAGGCGCGCAGCAGATGCCGCATCGGGCTGCATCTCGAAGCGCACTGGCAGCAGATCGACGCGCGGCAAACCCAACACGCGACCGCTGACGGCGAGCTCCTGCTTGACCAGGCTCGGGGCGATGCGCACCGTCAGTGCCTGCCCGCCGACGATACTCGCCCAGACCAGCCCAAGGCCAAAAAACGCCAACCGCGCCAGTCGCCAGTACGCCACCAGCAGCAGCACCGACGCCGCGCCAATCGCCATCAATACCGACCCCGGCCACAGCCGCGGCAACCAGCTCGGCAGACAAACACCGAGCACAAATGCCAACCCCGACCACACATCGAAAGCGCGCATTGGCACAAGTCGGGCAGCCACCGGCGCGGGCCCAATCAAAATCTAGTCTCGTTGATGCAAGCGACCGTCACGGATTTCGAGTACCCGATCCATGCGTGCCGCCAACTGCAAATCATGGGTCACCACCACCACGGCGGTGCCGAGATCGCGTTTCAATTCCAGCATCAGCGCAAACACACCGGCGGCGTTAGCGGCGTCCAGATTGCCGGTTGGCTCATCGGCCAGCAGGCACAAAGGCTTGGTCACCAACGCGCGTGCAATCGCCGCCCGCTGGCGTTCACCGCCGGAAAGTTCGCCGGGTTTGTGATGCAACCTGGCCGCCAGTCCCACCCGACCCAACAGGGTTTGCGCACAAGCGCTGGCCAGCGCCACTTTTTCTCCCCGAATCAGCAACGGCATGGCGACGTTTTCCAAAGCACTGAACTCGGGCAGAAGGTGGTGCAGTTGATAGACGAATCCGAGCGCGCGATTGCGCAGGTCGCCGCGCGCGCTATCCGACAATTGGCTCAGGTCCTGGCCAGCCACCTGCACGCTGCCTTGATCGGGCAAGTCCAAGCCGCCCAGAAAATGCAGCAAGGTACTTTTGCCGGCGCCCGAGGCACCGACAATGGCCACCGATTCGCCGGCCGCGACGCTGAGGTCAATGCCTTCCAGCACGCGGGTGCCGACGCCGGTCTCACGGTAGGTCTTGGCAACGCCGATGGCGCGCAGAACGATGTGGGGTGCAATGCTCATTCGTAGCGCAAGGCCTCGACCGGGTGGGTTCGCGCCGCGCGCCAAGCCGGATAAAGGGTGGCGAGCAAAGACAGCGACAACGACAAACCGACAATTTTCAGCACATCCAACGGCTGCGTGTCCGAGGGCAAATCGCTGATGTAGTAAATATCGGCCGGCATCAATTGGAAGCCAAACCAACTTTCCAGCACGCGCATGACATGGGTGACATTGTCGGCGAGCAAAACGCCGCCAACGCTGCCGATCAAGATACCGATCACGCCGATCAGCATGCCCTGCACCATGAAGATGCCCATGACCGTAGCCGGCCGCATGCCGAGCGTGCGCAGGATGGCGATATCACTTTGCTTGTCGGTCACCAGCATCACCAGCGAAGACACCAGATTGAACGCGGCCACCGCCACGATCAACGACATGATGATGAACATGACCATTTTCTCGGTGGCAATCGCACGGAAAAAATTGGCGTGCTCCTGGGTCCAATCGCGCACCTGATAGAAGCCGCCCAGGCGATCGGCAAGTCGCCGCGCCACCGCCCGTGACTGAAACATGTCGGCGAGTTTCAGGCGCACTCCGGAGACGGTATCGCCCATGCGGTAGAGCCGCGCCGCATCCTGGATATGGATCACCGCCATGCTGCGGTCGTATTCCTGGGTGCCGGATTCAAAGATGCCGACGACCTTGAAGCGCCGCATTTGCGGCAACACCCCAGCCGGCGACACCCGCGTCTGCGGCGCATAGACAACGACGCTGCCGCCGAGCTCGGCGCCTGCCCAAAGTGCCAGCTCGCGGCCCAGAATGATGCCGTAGGCGCCCGGCTTCAGTGCCGCCCAACTGCCCTCTTTGACGTTTTTCGAAATATCCGAAACCGCCGTCTCCAGTTCCGGCAACACGCCACGAATCATGGCGCCGCTGACACGCGCACCCTGGACCATGCCTTCGCGTTCGATGTAGGGCGCCGCACCGATCACTGGTTTTTCCGCGCTCGCCGCGCGCAGCGCTTGTGGCCAATCCGCCAGGCCTTCGCCGACGCCGGCAACGGTGGCGTGGGCCACCATGCCAAGGATGCGTTCGCGCAATTCTTTCTCGAACCCGTTCATCACCGAAATCACCGTGATCAACGCGGCCACGCCGAGCGCGATGCCCAGCATCGACACCAACGAAATAAACGAGATGAAGTGATTGCGGCGCTTGGCGCGGGTGTAACGCAGCCCAACAAAAAGTGACAAGGGACGAAACATGGTGCCTCTGGATGGTCCGAATGATCGCGCCGGGCGGTACAGACTAGCCGAAATCAAAAGCGGAATCGAAGCGATTTGCCGGATCGGGAAAGCGGCCAACGCCAGCACCATGGATGGGTCGCAATCACGCCCGCGTCCGCCGCCACTACGGCGCCGACCGAGGGTCGTTGGCGGCCGCTGGTGGGCGCGCAGAATGCAGCCAAATCCGCAGGCGCCGCTGGGCTTCTGTAGAGACCGAGTCCGGCCACAACAACAGGCTGAGCCGGCCGCGGCGATCCACCAGATGCCAGCGCAAGCCGATCAATTTGCCCAGAATACTGAACTCCAGCAAATGCGCTGGACACTCGCCAGCAGCGGTCAACAGCAGCCAACTGCCATCGGCCTGGAGCTGGGCGCGTTGCAGTGGCGGCGACCGCAACTGGCGGGTCGCACGCCAGCAAGCAATCAACACCAGCAGCGCCAACCCCACCTTCGGTGCCGGCGGCAGCCCGCAGCGAGCAGTGGCCAGCAGCGCCAGCAAACTGATCGCCAGCACCGCCGCCATGCCGATCCGGGAAACGGCGATGTCAAAGCTGAGGGAGGGCGCGGATCGTTTCAACCAGAGCCCCCAATTCGCGATCCGGACAGGTCTGATAGGCAAGAAACCAGCGCTGCAGATCACGATCTTCGCAGGCCAGCAAACGCTCGAATCCGGCCAATTCGGCGGCACTGGCGAGGGCGGCGCGGTGGCGCATGAATCGCAGCAGAAACGCATCGAGTTCCTGGGTGCCACGGCGACACTGCCAGCGCAACCGCGCGAGTTGATTGGGCGCCAGGGTCATGCGCGCACCCCGCTGGCGATCAAATCACGCGCCCAATCAGACCATGCCGCCAGCCGCGCTTGCACGCTCAAGCCGAACGCCGCGCCAGCATCGCCTTCTTGATTTCGGCAATCGCCTTGGCCGGGTTCAAACCCTTCGGGCAGGTCTTGGTGCAATTCATGATGGTGTGGCAGCGATACAAACGAAACGGGTCTTCGAGATTATCCAGACGATCCCCGCTGTCTTCATCGCGCGAGTCGATGATCCAGCGATACGCCTGCAACAACACCGCCGGGCCCAGGTAACGATCACCGTTCCACCAATAGCTTGGGCAACTGGTGGAGCAGCAGGCGCAGAGAATGCATTCGTACAAGCCATCGAGCTTGGCACGATCCGCCTTGGATTGCCGACGCTCGCGATCTGGCGGCGGCGAGCTCTGCGTGCGAATCCACGGCCGGATCGAAGCGTATTGGGCATAGAACTGGCTCAGGTCGGGCACCAGATCCTTGACCACCGGCATGTGCGGCAACGGATAGATCGGCACCTGCTTGCCATGGCAATCGCTGATCTCCTTGGTGCAGGCCAGGGTGTTGGTGCCATCAATATTCATCGCGCAGGAGCCGCAGATGCCTTCGCGGCAACTGCGCCGAAAGGTCAGCGTCGGGTCGATTTCGTTTTTGATTTTGATCAGCGCGTGCAGCACCATCGGCCCACAATCGGCGGTATCGATGTCGTAGGTATCCAGCCGCGGATTTTCATCGTTGTCGGGATTCCAGCGATAGATCTTGAAGGTGCGCACCGATTTGGCGTCAGCCGCCGCCGGAAAATGCTTGCCCTTCTGTACTCGGGAGTTTTTTGGCAGTGCGAACTCGGTCATACCCAACCTCACCTTTGGTCTTGAAGGCGCGGCAAACCATTGCCACGCGGGATGTCCAGCCAATCCAAGCGATCAATACTTGCGTTCTTTCGGCGGCGCCACCGCCACATCACCGGAGGTCGTCAAGTGCACCGGCCGGTAGTCGATACGCACCTTGCCATCGGCATCGACGTGCGCCAGCGTGTGCTTGAGCCAGTTCACGTCATCACGTTTGGGAAAATCCTCGCGGGCGTGCGCGCCACGACTCTCGGTACGATTCTCGGCCGAATAAATCGTCGTCAACGCCATCCCCAGGAGATTTTGCAGCTCCAATGTCTCCACCAGATCGGTGTTCCAGATCAACGAGCGATCGGTCACTTTCACGTCGGCGAACGAGGCGTGAACCTGGCTGACTTTGGCCGCGCCAGCACGCAACGATTCGCCGGTGCGGAATACGGTGGCGTCGGCCTGCATGGCGCGCTGCATTTGCTCGCGAATGTCGGCGGTGGCCAGATTGCCGTTGGCGTGGCGCAATCGATCAAAGTTGGCCAGCGCCGGCTCCAGCGCATCGGCCGCCAAAGTGGAATGCTTGGCACCCGGCGTCACCACTTCACCGGCACGGATCGCCGCGGCGCGGCCAAACACGACGATATCCAGCAAGGAGTTGGAACCGAGACGGTTGGCGCCGTGCACCGAGACGCAGGCGGCCTCGCCGATGGCCATCAAACCGGGGATGACTGCATCCGGATTGTCGCCCTTGCGGGTGACCACTTCGCCGTGGATATTGGTCGGGATGCCGCCCATGTTGTAGTGCGCCGTGGGAATTACCGGAATCGGCTCGCGGGTCACATCGACCCCGGCGAACACGCGTGAGGTCTCGGCAATGCCGGGCAATTGCTCGTTGATGGTGGCGGCACCGAGGTGCTCCAGATGCAGGTGGATGTGGTCTTTTTTCGGGCCAACACCGCGGCCTTCGCGGATTTCCAGGGTCATGCAGCGGCTGACCATATCGCGCGGCGCCAGATCCTTGACGCTGGGCGCATAGCGCTCCATGAAGCGCTCGCCATTGGCATTGGTGAGATAGCCACCTTCGCCGCGGACGCCTTCGGTGATCAACATGCCGGCGCCATACACCCCGGTCGGGTGGAATTGCACAAACTCCATATCCTGCAGCGGCAAGCCAGCGCGCAGCACCATGCCACCGCCGTCGCCGGTGCAGGTGTGCGCCGAGGTGCAGGAGAAGTAGGTGCGGCCATAACCACCAGTGGCCAGCACGACGCTCTGGGCACGGAACAAATGCAGCGTGCCATCGGCCAGATTCCAGGCGAGCACGCCCTTGCAAACGCCTTCTTCGAAAATCAGATCGAGCGCAAAGTACTCGACATAAAATCGGGCGTCATGCTTCAAGGCCTGTTGATAGAGCGTATGCAACATCGCATGGCCGGTGCGATCAGCAGCGGCGCAGGTGCGTTGCGCGGGCGGGCCCTCACCGTACTTGGTGGTCATGCCGCCGAACGGGCGTTGATAGATGCGGCCATCTTCGGTGCGCGAAAACGGCAGGCCGAAGTGTTCCAGCTCGACCACGGCGGGGATCGCCTCGCGGCACATGTATTCGATGGCGTCTTGGTCGCCCAGCCAATCGGAGCCTTTGACGGTGTCGTAGAAATGCCAACGCCAGTCGTCCGGACCCATATTGGCCAGTGCTGCCGAAATGCCGCCCTGCGCCGCCACGGTATGCGAGCGCGTGGGAAATACCTTGCTGATACACGCGGTGGCCAGGCCTTGTGCGGCCATGCCCATGGTGGCGCGCAGGCCGGCGCCGCCGGCACCGACAACCACAACGTCATATTGGTGAGTGGTGATCTTGTAAGCGTCCACGTCGGGTCAAGCTCCCATGGTGATGCGCAACAGGCAAAAAGCAGCGCCCAATGCGGCAAGAAAAGCCAGCAATCGCACCGCCAGCAACAGACTGATCTCCATTGCCCGGCCATGCACGTAATCTTCGATCACCACTTGCAGACCTAGCCAGGCGTGATAGAGCGCGGCCAGCAGGAACGCCAGTAGCAAAAACGCATTCAGCGGTTGCGCCAGATAGACCCGCGCATCGGCGTAGTCCGCTCGCAGCAAACTGGCCGCGGCCAACAAAAACCACAAGGTCAAAGGCAACAACAGCACGCTGCTGACGCGTTGCGCCCACCAGTGCTCAGTGCCCGCTTTGGCGGAGCCGAGTCCGCGCACTTCGGCGAGTGGATCACGCAGGCTCATCACGCACCTCCAAACAATCGAATGGCGACCAACCCAGTACCCAGAGCGGCGACGGCAACTACCGTCCAGCCACTGGCAGCGCTGGTCGGCAGGTCAAGCCCCCGGCCCAGGTCCCAGACCAGATGGCGCACGCCATTGGCCAGATGGAACAGCAGGCTGAAGGCAAATCCGAGCAGTACCAAAGCGCCAAACCAGGAGCCGGCGATCCGCGCAAAGCTGGCGTAGCACTCAGGACCGCTGGCAATCGCTACCACCCAGTAGATCAGCAGGGCCAAGCCAAGACAAAGGAACACGCCGGTGGCGCGATGCAGGATCGAGAGCACCGAGGTGAGCTCCGGTCGGTAAATCTGTAAGTGCGGTGATAGCGGTCTGGCAACAGGCATGGCAGTTTTCATCCAATAGTTGAGTGCAGACAACGATAAACGACGGTTTGGCGCAATACCTTAGAAATCAATACAGCGACCGGCTTGCTCCCAATCGCCAAAACGTGTGGGTTCGGGGCCTTTGCGGCCACCGATTTCGGTGCTGGGATGGGGGGCTGATCGAACTTCAGCAGGCGCAACGATGGCCGCCGACATCACGGTCACTGCGTCCGACTCGCCGCTACCGCTGAGCGCCGAGGCCGGGTTTCCGGCTTCGGGCTGACGAGATGGGCTTGGTGCAGAAGGGAGTGACATCGCCCGGCGATAATAGCGCTTTCGATATGGCAGCGGCAATCAGTCTTGATTGTCTGGCTCAACAAAACTGAAGCGAATTTCCGGAAAACGCGAACGCATCGCGATTTCCACGCGATTGATCGCCGCCACCGCCTCGGCAATGCTTTGATCTTCGGCAAGCTGCACTTTGACCGCGACCATGACGTCGCTACCGAGCTGCAAGGTAATCAAGTTGAACACCCGGGAGATTTCCGGCCGGGCCTCCAGAAAAGCCCGCAGTTGCCGGTTTAGCACCGGGTCGGCGCTCTGCCCGATCAGCAACGCCTTGACCTCGATCGCCACAAATACCGCCACCACGATCAGCAAAACACCGATCGCGATGGTGCCGAGCGCGTCATACCTGGGATCGCCGGTCAGCATCGTCAACAAGATCGCCATCAGCGCCAGCGCCAGCCCGAGTAACGCCGCCAGGTCTTCGCCGAAAATGACGATCAACTCGCTCTGCCTTGAATCCCGAAACCAGCGCCAGAGACGCTCGCTACCGCGCGCTTTGTTGACTTCGCGCATGCAGCCAGCCATCGACACACCCTCAACTATCAAGCCGAACGTCAGCACCGCCACCGCCAGCCAAGGCCAGTGCAGTTCGGCCGGGTGCTGCCATTTGTGCAGTCCCTCGTACAACGAAAACATGCCGCCGACGCTGAATAGCAACAGCGCCACCAGAAACGACCAGAAGTAAATGGCTTTGCCGTGACCGAGCGGGAAATCTGCGGTCGCTGGCAACCGCGCGCGCTTCATGCCGAGCAACAGCAGCAACTGGTTGCCACAATCCGCCAGCGAGTGCACCGCCTCGGCCAACATCGCCCCGGATTGAGTCAGCAGGGCGGCCACCGCCTTACTGACAAAAATCGCAAAATTGGCACCCAAAGCAATCAAGATCGCTTTGGTGGAATCGCCTTTGCCGGCCATCGGTAAACTCCAGAAATCGGGCCGGTGATTATGCCCGAATCGCCGCCAATTGCGCCCACCGCCATCGTCGCCGCTGGCCATAGCGGTTCCACCACACCGGTCCGGCGATCCCGAAATGGCTGTTTTGACACCCCAATCACAACGACTGCGTGCATACTTCGGCGATGCGCAGCCAACAACGTCACCAGCCACCTTTGCAACACCAGCGCACCGGCGTGTGGCAGGAACGACTGGTGCTGGCCAATGGCCGCGAGGTGGTCCTGCGACCGATCCACCCCAATGACCTGGAGCCCCTGCGGGCCGGCTTCACCACCTTGACCGCAGAAGAGATTCGCCTGCGCTTTATGCATCCGATGACCGGGTTGACGCTGGAGTTCGCCCGCCAGCTCACCCACCTCGATCCCAACAACGCGTTCGCTCTGGTGATCGCCGAACCGCTGCCAGCGGGGCAAGCCTTGGTCGGCGCCGTCGCCCGATTGAGCTTCGACCGAACCACCGGACTGGCCGAGTTTGCGCTGCTGGTGGCCAAACCAATTGCCGGCTTTGGGCTTGGCCACTACCTGATGAAGAAACTGATTTACTGGGCGCGGCGCAACCATCTGCGCGCCATCTGCGGCGATGTCCTGCGCGAGAATACGGTCATGCTCAATCTCAGTGAGCGCCTCGGTTTCGAGCTCCGCAGCAGTTCCGGAGAATCGGGAATCGTGCAAGTTTGGCTAGACTTGATCTCAGTGAGCGCCTCGGTTTCGAGCTCCGCAGCAGTTCCGGAGAATCGGGAATCGTGCAAGTTTGGCTAGACTTGAGCCGCGCTTGAGTGCCGTAGTTGAGATGCCTTCAGAACCAACCGAGGTGGAGTCACCCATGCCGCCAGCCATTGCCGCGTCATCAAGATTGTGCGCAACGCACTCGACACCGACCTGGTGGTCGCGTTCTCGCTTGGTTTTGCTCGGCGCCTGTCTGTGGCTGCTGGCGGCTTGCACCGATAAGACAGCGTCGCCAGTTGCCGGGCCCAGTGCGCTGACCAGCCAGCCCACGCTGGCGGCCTTGCCCACCCCACGCAGCAACGTCGCCGTTGCTGGCGTCCACACGCCGCAAGGATTCGCCATCATCGCCGCCAACGGCCTGGGTAGCGGCAAGACCCATAAGGCGATCCAGCGCAGCTTGTTCGTCTGGAGCGAACGCCATCCGCAATGGCGGCAACTGGCTGATTTGCCGGTGGCCGAAGGGAGTCTCGCCAGCGCCGCGGTGGCGGTGCGCGGACGCGTCTGGCTGCTCGGCGGTTACACCGTCGCCGCCGATGGCAGCGAAGCGTCCACACCCCATCTGCATGCGATCGATCCGGACACCGCCGTGGTAGCGCGGATGCCGGATATGCCGATCCCAGTCGATGATGCCCTCGCCCTGCCCTGGCGGGATCGCTACCTGGTGTTGGTCAGCGGTTGGCACGACACCGGTAACGTCGATGCCGTACAGATCTTCGACACCGAAACCCAATCCTGGCAATCCGCCACCGCCTTTCCGGGTGACCCGGTGTTTGGTCACGCCGGTGGCTTGGTCGGCGATCAACTGCTGGTCTGCGATGGCGTCACCGCGAAGCGCGATGCCAATGGCAAAGCCACTTTTGCGCTGACCCGCGACTGCTATCAAGGCGACCTGGACCCGCACGCCATCGGCACCATCCGTTGGCAGCAGGTGACAGCCCACCCCGGTCCGCCGCGCTATCGCATGGCCGCCACCGGCACCGGCCAAGGCGGCGGCCGCGTGGTCTTTGCCGGCGGCAGCCCCAATCCCTACAACTACGATGGCATCGGCTATGACGGCGTACCTTCGTCAGCCAGCGCGCAGGTCTACAGTTACGCCTTCGCCAGTGGCCGCTGGCAACAACACGCCGATACCGCGGTCGCCACCATGGACCATCGCGGCCTGATCGAATACGCCGGCAATTTTTATCTGATCGGCGGCATGCGCGACCCACAAACCGTCAGCGCCGAGGTGCTGAGTTTTCGCATCGGGCCGTTCGCAACGGCCGAATGAATCCAACACCATCGCCACCATGCACCAGAACCCGCCACTGATCGGCATTTCACCCAGAATCCTGCGCCAGGTGCCCAGGGAGCTGGGTTTTCGGGGCAAGACCTTGCAGTATCTGGAACAGTCCGTCACCCAGTGGGCGATGGGCTGCGGTGGCATCGTGGTGATGCTGCCGACGGTGCAGCGGGAAGGCACCATCGACCATCGGGAAATTCATGTCGATGACTACGCCCTGCGCTGCGACGGGCTGATTTTGCAAGGCGGCGCCGATCTGGATCCCGCGAGTTATGGTGAAGTACCGCGTGCCTGCAACGGGGAACTGGATTCGATTCGAGACCAATTTGAATTGGCCTTGGTGCGCGCCTTCGTCGAACGCGGCAAGCCAGTATTAGGACTGTGTCGCGGCATGCAGCTGATCAATGTCGCCTTCGGCGGCAGCTTGTACCAGGATCTGCTTGCCGACGGTGCCACCACCCAAAATCACGTCGATGCCGATGCTTATGACCAACACGGCCATCTGATCCATTTGACCCCAGCGGGTAGCTTTCAGCGTTGGCACCAAACCGCACAGGCCCGGGTCAATTCCATCCATCACCAAGGCATCAAAACGCTGGCGGCGGGATTCGTCGTCGAAGCCCATGCGGAGGACGGGGTAATCGAGGCGATCCGTCGACAAGGCGAAGCATTTGTCGTCGGCGTGCAATGGCATCCGGAGTTCCACTGGCAGACCGACGCGACGTTGTTGTCGCCAATACCGCTGATGCGCGCCTTTCTGGAAGCGGCGGCCAAACCTGGCTGATCCACACCACCACCGACAGAGCGCCGAATCCAGGCAGTGATTTGGCATCATGGATTTTGTGTTTTTACCGATTCCTAACGCCAACGCTGGGATAGTCAGCGACCCGCCAGACATCGAGTCGATCCCATGACCCATGACGGACCCTACACCTTTGGGGTGGAAGAAGAGTTTTTTCTCGCCGACCGCGACCGCGCGCAAATCTTGAAGCGAATGCGCGCCGGGTTTGTCGGTGATTGCCAGGCCCGCCTCGGCGCCCAGGTCCAGTACGAAATGCTGCAATCGCAGATTGAAACCAACACCGTGATTTGTACGCGCCCCGAACAGCTGGAAGCCGAACTTAGACGTCTGCGGCGCGGCTTGATCGAGGTGGCTGACCAGCACGGCATCGCGATTGTCGCTGCCGGCACGTTTCCGATGGCCGAATGGCGCGAGCAGGTTCATACCGATCAGCCGCGCTATCAAAAATTGGTCGACGACTTTCAAATTATCGGTCGACGCAATCTTCTGTGTGGTCTGCATGTTCATGTGGCGCCGCCGATTGGCACCGATCGCGTCGACGTGATGAACCGTTTGCTGCCATGGCTGCCCTTGTTTCTGGCTCTGAGCAGTTCCTCACCCTTCTGGAATCGTGGCCGCACCGGCCTGATGAGCTATCGACAAGCCGCCTACGACGAATGGCCGCGCACCGGCATCCCGGGCTACTTTCATGGCGAGGCCGATTACCAATCGTTCGTATCCACGTTGGTGCAGGCCGGGGTAATTGTCGACGCCGGATTTCTGTGGTGGGCGGTGCGGCCATCGGCCCGCTATCCAACGATTGAACTGCGCATCTGCGATGCCTGCACCCAGGTGGAAGTCGCCGCCGCCGTTGCCAATCTGTTCCGTTGTCTGGTGCGATTACTGGTGCGGCGCCCAGAGATTGGACGTGCCCGCTCGTCGATGACGCGCATGCTCATCGAAGAAAACCGCTGGCAGGCCAAACGCCATGGCATCCGCGCCGAATTTGTCGATATCGACATCGGCCCCAGCCGAAAAACGGTGGCGCAATGCCTGTCCGAATTG
>Ga0210033_1001321_pt1 | contig 22894 bp, 15 predicted proteins | sample CryGeymeta201501_FD_185465 | JGI IMG/M metagenome (GOLD analysis project Ga0210033, IMG submission 185465) | Groundwater microbial communities from Crystal Geyser aquifers in Utah, USA - Crystal Geyser metaG 2015-01 (SPAdes) (version 2) | ecosystem: Environmental > Aquatic > Deep subsurface >... | reverse complement strand
GGCAGCACGGGTCGCACCCGAAGGCTGAGGGGTCGCGACGCGGCCAGAGCGGCGAGTCGATGGAGCGCCAGGTAGGCGTAGGGGCTGCGGAAGGAGAAGAAGAGCTCGACCGGTACACGCCCGTCGGTGTCACGCAGAAGCTGCGGCGTGGGCAGCCGGGACGGACCGACTTCGACCTCCGGAAGCTCGACGCCTTCGCCACGCAGTCGCTGCTCGAGGTGAGCCAGTCGATCGACGCCCCAGTACCACTCCCCGGCGTAGTGCAGCATGCCGCCCTGGTAGTGGCCCGCGTCGCGCAAGCGCACGTAGTTGGCCTCGAGCATCGGCCCCACGCGTTGACCGGGCACGGATCCGAGCTCGCGCGTCGCCTGGCGAAGTGCGTTTCCGTCCCCAGCGAAGAGCGCGCTGCCCAGCCGCACGGCGGCCTCGAGCTGCTCCTTGCCCGGGCGCTCGACCAGCAAGGAAGCGTTGACGGAGCGAACGCGTGACGGCTGGGGCGAGGTGGTCTCCGCGGGAAGGTCGAGCCCTCGAAGCGCGGCGAGGCGAGCCGCGTCGGCGAGCGCCCAACTCTCCCTCAAGATCGGTTCGGGGTCCGCATCGGCGGCCGGCTCGGGCACGACCACGAGCGTCAGCTCGACGGGCCAGGCGTCGAGTCGCCGCAACAGATCCTGGGCCAGGAGGTGGCTGTGGGGATCGTCCACCCGGTGGAAGAAGGTCAGCGCGCGTGGGCGTCGGCTCAACAAGCGACCGAGCTGATGCAGCCGCCGACGGGTGCCGGTTCCGGGTTCGCCCAACCATGCCGCGATCGCCGCGCCGCGCACCTGAGGAACCAACGCCATGACTCAGGCTAGCGAACAAAGTGCCGCCTCTGCAAAGCCGAGACCTGACGCTCCGCTCCGCCGCGCCTGGGGAGGCGAAAACCCGCTACTTCCGCAGACGGGCCAGCAGCGGGATGGACCCGAGCATCAGCAGGATGACGAAGACGATGGTGGCCGTGACCTTCCACCAGCCGCCGCCCCCGCGCCCCGCCGAGGGATCCCCCGCGGAGGGCAATCCGTCGGAGCGAAGGGGAGTCACGCGCCCGGCCCCGGCCTGGAAGCTGCCACGCTGGGTAGCCACGGGATCGCGATCTTCCTGCTGCGTGGGCGCCTGAACGGAGGAGCCGGCGCTGGCTTCCGCGCTCGGATTCGCCAGATCGGCGGAAGGAGGCAGGGCACCACCTCCCGCGGCCGATCCCGCGCCCGCGCCCCCCGCAGCGCCCGCGCCGCCCGCCGCACCGCCGCCCGCGCCCTCGTTGCTGGTCTCGAGGGTGGTGATGCCCCCACGCGCTTCGTCCACCTGCTGACCGACGCTCGCGCCGAAGAGCCGCCAGGTGACGAAGCCCACGACCGCGACCAGGACCAGGATCAGGATGTACTCGACCGTGGAGAGGCCGCCCTCGTCTCGCGCGAGAACGCGAAAACCGCGCGGAATCGCAGGCGAATCACGGCGCCTTCGAGCTGCTCGCTCGCCCTGAGAATCTGTCAGCGCCTGAACCACGGCCGCATTGTACCTGAGACTGGCCAACGCGCGCTCAGCCGAGTGCGCGGCTGCTGAGCACGCGCTCGACCGTGTGAACGATGGCGACCGTCTTCGGATCCAGCTCGACGTTGATGCGGGCGCCCTGCTCCTTGGCGCCCAGGCGGGTCAGGCGCAGCGTCTCGGGGATCAAGAAGACGTCGAAGCAATCCGGGCCGAGCTCGGCGCCCACGGTCAGGCTCGATCCGTCGAGGGCGATGAAGCCCTTGGGCAAGATGAAGCGCATCCAGTCCTCGGGGACCTCGAGGGTCAGCCGCACCTCGTGGCCTTCGACGACCCGCTCGCGCAGACGTCCCGTGCCCGTGACGTGACCCGAGACCTCGTGGCCACCGAGCTCGTCGCCGAAGCGCGCGCTGCGTTCGACGCTGACCTCGGCGCCGACCTCGAGCTCACCGAGCGTGGTCTTGTCGAGCGTCTCCTGGATCGCGTCGAAGCGCGCCACTCCGTCCACGAAGGCGGTGACCGTCTGGCACACGCCGTCGATGGAGACGCTGGCGCCGTGCACGAGATCGGCGCCGTAGTCGCCAAGGGCGACGGCGAAGCGCAAGAGCCCGGGCTCGCGCGTGACCTCGACGACGGGAAAGAGCCCTCGCGTGATGCCGCTGAACATGCCGCAGCATGACGAATCCGGACGCGTCGCGCCACGAGACCTCGCGGCGAGCCGCCACGATCGGAGTCTACGCGAGCGAGCGCGCCTCGGGCAGAGTCGGCGACGACGAAGCTCTCGCGGTGCCGGCGAAGCGCCCGACTCTCGGATCGGCTGGCTTCAGATCCGCTCGAGCCGCTCGAAGTCCTGGGCCTTGCGAGGCGTCTTGTCGTGGAAGAAGCCCACCAGGGCGCCCGCGAGTGCGACCGGGATGTCGAAGATGTGGTCGACGTTGGTCACACCCTCTTGCCGCTCACGCTGACGTCTCTCGATCTCGGCGAAGGGCTCCGGCGGCGCGCCCTCGACCGTGAGGTCGTCGACTGCCTGATCGCCCATGTGGCAGAGCGACCACTGCTGCTCGCCGCCCTTCCAGCCGGCCCCGCCGCTGTGCATGACGGTCTCGTGCACGAAGCAGCCCACCGCCACGCCTCCATCGGCTGTGACGCGCCCGAGCGGCATCTCCTCGAAGTAGTAGGGGTTCTCGGCCCGGACGCTCGTGTTCGCGACGATCACGTACCAGCCCGGCAGGGCCACGCCGTAGACGTCGTCGTCGATCACGTCGTCCTCTTCCTCGTGGCCCAAGGAACGGAGCCCGAAGACCTCGTGGATGACCTCGGGGGCGACGTCGCGCACCCCAACCCAGGCGGTCTTGAATCCCATGGCCCGAGTCTACCTCAGCTCAGGGTCCTTTCGCGGTGAGCCCGGGTGAGCGGGACCGTGACGAAGCGGATCGGGGGGACGGTCGCGCAGTCGAACGGGCGTGGTGGCATCGCCCTCGTCGTGTCGGGCCGTGATCAGGCGGGCTCCGCGCTTGAAGGTCAGATACGACCACAACCAGTTGAAGAGCACGATGAAGCGATTGCGAAAGCCGATCAGGTAGAGGACGTGGATCAAACCCCACGCCCACCACGCGAGCAGGCCCGTGAGCTTGATCGAACCCTGGACCACGGCGCGTGATCGACCGATGGTCGCCATGATCCCCTTGTCCCGGTACACGAAGCGCTCTCGCGCTTTCCCGCGCAGATCACGGCGGATCTGCCGCGCCACGTGCTTGCCCTGCTGGACCGCGACAGGCGCGACGCCGGGCAGCGCGCGCTCTTCGCCCTCGGGGACGAACGCGGCCACGTCGCCAAGAGCGAAGATCTCCGGGTGGTCCGGCAAGGCGCAGTGTTCGTCCACCACGATGCGTCCGCTGCGGTCGAGCGGGACGCCGAGCCGCGACACGAAGGAGACCGGCGTGACGCCCGCGGCCCAGACCACGACCGAGGCCTCTACCCATTCGTCGCCGAGCCGCACACCAGCCGGCGTGACGTCCGTGACCTTGGTCGCGGTGCGAACCTCGACGCCGAGCTCTTCGAGCTGCCGCTGCGCGCTCTGGCTCAGATCGGGATCGAAAGCGCTGAGCACTCGCGCGCCCATCTCGACCAGGACCACGCGCACGTCGTCTCGTCGCACTCGTCGGTAGTCCCCCACCAGCACCTGACGGCCGAGCTCGCTGATCGCGCCTGCCATCTCCACGCCCGTGGGTCCACCCCCGATCACGACGAAGGTGAGGATGCCCTTGCGCAGCTCGTCGTCCGCCTCCCACTCGGCGGCCTCGAAGGCCAGGAGCACACGCTCGCGAATGCGAATGGCGTCGCGCAAGTCCTTGAGGCCGTGCGCGTGCTCGGCCCACTCGTCGTGACCGAAGTAGGTGGTCTTGGCCCCGCACGCGACCACCAGGTAGTCGTAGGGCAGCGAGCTGCCGTCCCGAAACCTCAGAAGCCGCTCGTCCTTTTCGATGCGCTGAGCCTCGGCCAGAACGACGCGCACGTTGTCCTGGCGCGAGACCACGCTGCGGATCGGCACGGCGATGGATCCTGGCGCCAGGCTGGCGGTCGCGACCTGGTAGAGCAGCGGCTGGAAGAGGTGGTGGTTCTCGCGATCGACGATCGTCACGTCCACCTTGGCGCCGGCCAACGCCTTGGCGACGTTGAGCCCGCCGAATCCCCCACCCACGACAACGACCTGAGGTTTCTTCACCCGCGACCTTCCGCGCCAGCAGAGCCCACACGAAGATGCCATCAGGCCGGCCGACTCGCGAACCGAATCGCGAACTCCCCGGCGCAAACGACGACGACTGCTTCTCGAGCGAAGCCTCGCTCAGACGGGGACGGCCAGGAGCGTGGAGCCCTCGAGGCGCGCGGCCAGAGCCTTCTTCTCTTCGGCGCGCACGCCGTAGTCGCCGATCATGAAGAGGTTGCCCTCGAATTCGTGACGGTCGTGGAACGCGACCAGGGCGTCCATGGCCGCCAAGAGGCCCGGGCCGCCGGGCGAGGGATTCGGCGCCAGCACGAGGTAGGTCGTCATGTCCGGCGTCACCAGCTGGGTGAGCTCGGTGAAGATGCGCACGGTGTCGTTCGGCAGACCCGAGGGACGAATGCTGTCCGCGGTGACGCGATAGACGTGCTCCGCGGTCACGGCGGTCGTCATGTGGAAGACCACGAGCCGCCGGAAGGTGCGGCCCTGCGACTTGCCGTGCGCTTCGGCCTTCTGCACGGCGCGGCGAATCAAGCGCCCGATGCGCGCACCGCCGACCGCGACCACGACCGTGTCGTCGCCGGTCTCGAGCTCGGCCTCCTCCACCGTCTCCACGACGCGCTGGAAGTAGTGGTGCGCCGCGCGCAGCAGGGGGCGGTGGTTGTAGGCCAGGAGCACGACGCCGACGCCCGCGGCCATGCTCAGGATCAGGCCCTCGAGCGCGCCGAACTGCTCCGCGTATTGGTCGTAGAGACCGAGCAACGCCATGCTCAAGAAGGCGAGCCCGATCACGGCCGAGTAGGGCATGCTGACGCCGCCGAACTGGAAGTTCGGCTTGGCGGTGTAGCCGCGCCGATCGTCCGCCTTGTACTTGCGCAGCAGGATGAAGGCGACCACGCTCGAGAACAATACCAGGCCGAAGCTGGCGCCGTACCAGCGCTCGAGCACCGACGATTCGGCACCCGCCTGACCGCAGAGAAGGAGGATGGCGATGAGCATCATCCAGTGCACGCGCTCGTAGGAGCCACGCTCGTTGGTCGCGAGCACGAAGCGAGGCAGGAGGCTGTCGCGCGCCATCGTCACCCACAGACCGCGCGCACCCGCGAAGCCGGTGTTCGTCGCGGCGAGCAGCATCAACGCCGCGTTGACGACGATGACGAGCTTCCACACGCGACCAAGCCAGGGCAGACCGCTGACGCCCGCGAAGGCCGTGTTGCCCAGGGTGGCGATCAGGTAGCCGGACTCTCCGACGAGCTGCGCCGGCTCGAGCACGAGGAAGAGCAGGATGGCGGTCGATCCGCCGATGAGGAGCAAGATGCTGAGCATCCAACGGTAGATGCGGCGCACGCCTCGACGCGGATCGGCGAGCTCCTCGGGGATGTTCATCACCGACTCGACGCCCGAGGCGCCGAGGATCGACGACCCCAGCGCAGCGGGGAGCAAGGCGAAGCCCAGCGTGGCGAAGCCCGGGAGCACGCGGATGCCACTCGGCTCGAGGACGGAGGGCTCCGGCGGAAGCTCCACTCCCTGCATGAAGTGCTCGAGGTGGGCGCCGTGCATGAAAAGGTAGACGACGCTGGCCAAGATGGTCACGGCCATGACCAAGAGGTTCACCAGGAAGATCGTCTTGCTGACCTTCACGCTCTCGCGCAGGCCGTAGTTGTTCAGACGAAAGAGCAGCACGAGCGGCGCGAGCATGACCACGACGTGCGCGGGGAAGATGGTCGAGAGCGCCAGCGCGCATACGGTGGTGACGCCCACCAAGATGACGGTCGTGCGCCACTGCTTGGGCATGACCCAGACGCCGAAGCCGATCGCGGGCACGGCGCTGGCCAGGATCGAGATGGGCACCTGCGCCGGAAAGGCGTCGAAGAGCGACATCAAGTAGTCGGAGTAGCTCAGCAGGCTGACGATGGCCGTGGCCACGTAGGAGAACGAGATGACCACGCCCACCACCGCCGCCGCCACCGTGGCCCAGCGACCGAAGCGACTGAGCGCGTAGCGCGTCATCACATAGGTGCCGCCGTTGGAGAGCGTGAGCAGCACGGCCTCGATGTAGAGCGGCGCGAGCAGGAAGAGCAGGAGGTAGAGCCCGATCTGAAACGCGGGCGTGGCGTAGCCGACGCCCGCGACGATGAGCGCGCCCGACGAGTAGAAGAGCGACGTCAGCGGATCGGGACCGACCAGGAACAGGCCGTCTTTCCATGACAGCTTGGGTTGCTCTGCGTGAGCGTCGAGGGCGGTGGGCAAGGGACTCTCCTTCGGCTTGTCCAGCAGCACGAGCGGCGAGGTTACCTGCTGTGCGTCGAGCACGCCATGCGCGAGAATGGCCAGCTCCGAGCCCTCGGCACGGGCATGTTCGCTAGCGGCGCTGAGGCGGCCCCGGGATGGCCATCCCCGGCGTGACCTGGATGCAGGGCGCCAACCCCCGCCAACCCTGGTTGTCGCCGGCCCACCGCACTGCTGCGTCGAACTCGCCGAGGCACTCCTTGCGGTGCCGCTCGAACCACGCCCGCATCAGAGCCGCGCGCACATGCGTCGCCATCTCGGCGGGCGCGTCACCGACGCCACCCTGCTGGTGCCACGCCGCCACGATGTCGGCAGAGGACGGCTCTGGGGTCGCCAGCTTCGAGAGATCTTCTTCGACCTTCAGCGTGTAGGTGAAGCCCACGGTGGTTGGTTTTTCGCATGCGGGGATGGGGCATGCCACAGCCTGGGAGCACGCCGGCGCCTCACTCCGGCCTGTGACATGCGGCTTCGAGGTTGTAGCCGTCGGGGTCGAGCACGAAGGCGCCGTAGTAGCCGGGGTGGTATTCGGGGCGCGGGCCAGGGGCGCCGTTGTCCCTGGCGCCTGCGGCCACGGCGGCGGCGTGGAAGGCGCGCACGGCGGCGCGGTCTTTGGCGACGATCGCGACGTGGGTGGGCTGCACGGTGGCGCTCGGACGCAGCCACAGCGTGGGCTTGGCGCCCGCACCGAAGCCGCACACTTCGTCGAAGGGCATGTGCGGTACCTCGGCTCGACTCACGACCTTGGCGATGCCGTAGCCCAGACGCTCGAGCACGGCGAGGTAGAAGGCCTTGCTGGCCGCGTAGTCGCTCACGAGCAGGGTGAGGTGGTCGATCATCTTCGTCTCCGTGGTCTGTCGGCGCATGTAGGGCGCCGCGGGGGAGGATCGCCAGAGGGGAATCGAAGGTCCAGACGGGGGTGGAGGCGACGACCGACGGCATCTGGTGCGCGAGCTTCGTCCGCAGAACGACCGAGAAGTGCCCGCGACGTGCGCGCATGGACGCGCCGATGCGCCCTGCGTTGCTTGGATGCGCCCCACCGCTACCCTGGACGCAACATGTCCTCCCTCGTCCAGCCCGTCGCACCGAAGAGCCTCGAAGCGTGGCCCACTCGGCGCCTGCGCGCGTTGCGAGCCAAGCTGTTGTGCTGTGAGGAGAGCCTGGAACAGAGCGACGTGCAGGAGACCTCGGAGTTCGACGGAGTTCGACCCATCTGTCAGTCGTTTCAAGGACGACTGGCGCTGGCAGGAATTGTACGCGGCCACGCTGGCCCTGCTGAACACGCGCGAGCACGTGCCCAGCGGGGACGAGCGCAAACGTGTCCGCGGTCGAGAGGCCGCGCAGGCTCGGGGCCGCGGCCGCCAGCCGCGGGCGAAGCGCTGATGGGGTGAGCCCCAACCGCCGACCGAGCCCAGCGGTTGGCCATGCGCTGCTGTAGGTCCGCATGGGCTGGTCGCGGCGTGCGGCCGGTCGGTGTGTACGTTCTTTTCGCCCGGGCGGATCAATCGCGATTGCTTTGATCATTCAGTTGCGATGATTCTTGACATGGCCACCCGCCGTGCTATTCATGCGTTCAGTGCCAAGGGGTGATGCACAGCATGTGGGAGTGGGGAGTTGCCGGGTCGACGCAGGTGCCGACCGGCTCGCGGAGTTGGACGCACGTCTTGCGGTTCTGGGCCGTCGCGAGGCGGCGATGCGCCTCCGTGTCGGGGAGCTGTTGCATGCGCTGGGTGAGCGCTACCGGGAGCTTGCATTCGCGTCACTGGGGGCCTACTCGCGGGAGCGATTGTCGCGGTCCCAGGGCTGGGCGCGGGATTCTCGCATGGTGGCCAAGAGGGCGCAGGAGCGCCCGGTGCTTCGGGAGGCGTTCGTGCAGGGGCGCATCTCGTGGAGCGCGCTGGAACTCCTGCTTCGGCATGCGCCGACGGAGCCGGGCGATGCGCCGGACGCGGACGCAGAGCTCCTCGACGCGGTGGAGGGGCTGACGGTGCGGGAGCTGCGGGAGGTGCTGCGGACGGGCGCGGACCGAGGCGTGCTCGAGGGTGATAAGTCTCCCGATAGTGAGCCTGAGCGGGTGCATGTATTGCAATTGACACTCCGGCGCGAAGACGCGCTCGCGATGGCCGAGGCGGAGGCGCTGATTCGTCACGTCGACGGCCTGGGTCCGAGTGGGACGGGGCTCGACGACTGCTGGCTCGAGCCGCTGCTCGCCGAGGGACAGACTTCGCTCTTCGACTTCCTGCCCGCTGGCGATCCGGTAGTGTCGGAGCGCATCGCCGGGCAGTTCGCGCACAGACGACGAGTGCGCGAGGAGGCCGCGGCGCGGCTCGCGCATGAGGAGGAGCGAGCGGAGCGGGCGCTCGGTCTCGGGGCTCCGAGGGACGCAGGCGAGGAGGGCGACGAGGGCGTCGAGTCAGCCGAGATGTTCGGAAGCGAGCTGCCGCGGTGCCCACGCGCCATCGACGCCGAGCTTCGCGCCCTGTGCCGTGAACTGGACTTGGCGGACGTGGCGTTCGCGGGAGTGGCCGATCACTTCTGGCGCATGCGGGGCTGGCGCGCGCTCGGCTACGCGAGCGATACGCAGTACGCGCGCGAGCGGCTTGGGATGTCGCGCTCGAGTGTGCGACAGCGCATGGGGCTCATTCGGCGCGTGGGCGAGCGCTCGGCCTTGGTGCGCGCTCTCGCCGCGGGGCGCGTGGGGTTCGAGGCTGCGTGTCTGCTGTCGCGGGCCCTGGCGCGGCGGGGGACGAGCCGGACGAGCCCCCGCCGCACGCGCGATACGGTCTCCAACGGGGATGATGCGTGGATCGAGCGGGCGGAGGCGCGGACGTACAAGCATCTGCGCGAGGACGTGGCGGCCGCGCAGCTCCTGGCGCGGCTGGAGGGGCGATCGCTCTCGGAGGGGCCGCCGACCGATGAGGAGCTGAAGCGCGTGCGAACGATGGAGCGGGACGCGAAGTCGGGTGACGCGGCGCGCGAGGTGCTGATGGACGTCGAGGGCGAGGTCTCCCGCCCGGTGGCCGTGGTGCAGATGTCCGTCGTCCTGCCTATCGCAATGACGCATCGCTTGGCGTCGAGCGTGGTCGTGCCCGCGGAGGCGGAGTGCGGATCGTTGCGTCACCTCGGCTACACGACCACGAGGCTCCGGCTGAGCGAGGAGGTCGCGCTTCACTTCCGGCAGGTCGAGGCCGCGTACGGTCGCTCGGGCTTGCCTGGACGGTTCGTGCCCTTCCTGGTGAGCGCGTTGTTTCAGGGTCTCGGCGGGCTGGTCGGGGATCGCAGCAAGTGGGAGGCCATTCACCGCCGTGACATGTACGAGTGCAGCTGCCCCGTGTGCGAGAGGCAGGACGTGACGCTCCACCACGTGACGTATCGCTCGCAGGGCGGCGGTGACGAGCCGGAGAACCTGCTGAGCCTGTGCAGCTTCTGCCACCTCGACGGCGAGCATGGCGGTCGACTGCGTGTGCGCGGGAGCGCGAGCGAGCCCGTGTTCGAGTTGGGGCCACCGAGCGCGCCGCTGCTGGTCGTGCGTGGGCGAGAGCGGGTGGCGGCGTAGGGGGTCCACTGAACAACCGCGTACGCCTGACGTCCAAGCGGCATGCTCGTGGCCGCCACGCGAGGGTTCTGTCTCTGGGCGCTCACGCTCGCCGGGCTCGCTGGCCTCGCGGCCCCGGCTCCGGCGCTGGCGCAGACGCGCGCAGACGAGGTCGTGGACGCGCCCCTCGGGCTCTTGAACCGCGAGGAGCGACGTCTGCTCTCGCCTGCGCTCGACGACGGCCCGGTGCTGCTCGTGGATCGGCTGCCCGAGGACCTGCCCGCCATCGTGCTCGCAGCGCGCGTGCACGCCTCCCCAGCGCAGGTGATGAACGTGCTCACGCGCCCCGAGAGCTATCCGCACTTCATGCCCGCTCTGGATCATGTGCGAGTGACGTCGCGGCGCGGCGCGCAGCTGGCCTACGACTGGTCCTGGCGTCTGGCGGTGTTCACGCTGCGTGGCCAGAACGTGATGACGACGCTGCCGGGCTCGACTGCCCGGGGCTATCGCCTCGACGTGCGGGCCACGGGGGGCGACCTCGGCGTGGGCCGCATGACCTGGCGCGTTCACCCCGATCCGGCGGGCTCTCTGGTGGTGTTCTCGTCGCGGCTCGACATGCGCGACGCCAACTGGGTCAGCGGGCGACTCGAGGCCGGCGGGCGCAGCGTGAACCGCAGCATCAACATCGCCCTGGCCACGGTGATGCTGATGGGGAGCGCACGCGAGGCCGAGCGCGTGGCGGGCTACCAGAGCCCATCACCTCCGTCCGAACGGCCACCGATGACGATGGCGACCATGGACCTCGACGCGCTGACGCCGCTCCTGGCCCGTGGAGACCTGGCGTTCTTCCACATGCGGGGCGACACGCTGGACGAGGTGACCGTAGCCGCGCGCTTGCTCACCACGGTCGAGCCCGCCCAAGAGGTGCTGAACGACCCCGAGGCCTTCAGCCGCTCGCTCATCAACGGCGCACACGCCGAGGTGCTCGAGCAGAGCGACGAGGGCACGCTCTTCGACTGGGGCGTGTCCTTGCCTCTGATCGGCGTCGACGGACGCATGCGCCTCTCGCACGACGGCGAGGCCATGACCGTAGAGGGCGTGTCGGGCGCGCTCGAGCACGGACGCTGGCGCTTCGACACGCACCGCTTCCCCTCGGGGGAGGGCTGCATCTACGGCGTCGGGCGCTTCGACCCGCGCGAGACGTCGGCGATTGTGCGCAGCCTGATCGGCGACGACGCCTTCTTCGCCCACGGCCTGACCGCCGCCATGCAGATCATGGTGGTGCGCTCGATCCGCAAGCGCGCGATCGAGCGAGCCGTCGCGGACGCCGCCGCCGCCCACGCCGCCGGCTGAGTCGACGACGCCCCGGAGGGCGTTTCCCTCGACCCGTGAGCACGCTACCGTGCGTGCATGCGATGGCTCTTGATGGTCCTTTTCGTGCTGGCGGGTTGCGGTGACGACAGCGGCGGCGACGCGTCCACGGACGCCTCCCACGACTCCGCGGCGGACGCCTCGCTGGACGCTTCCACGACCTGCGACTCCGTCCCGGCGCTCGAATTAGGAGACGCCATGGGTGACGCAGATCCGCTCGGCTCGGACGCCACCGAGGCACGCGCGGGGAGGCTCTCGGCCGACGACTTGCCGCCCGATCCTTCGCGCCTCTTGACCTGGGAGCCCGGCGATTTCGTGCTCGCAAACGACCGCATCGCCGTCGTGATCGAGGACGCGGGCGCCTCGGATGGCTTCGACCCCTGGGGCGGGAAGATCGTGGGCATGGCTCGGGTCGAAGGCGGGCGCATGATCGAACCCGCGGACTTCAACGAGCTCATCCCCGGGGTCGGTCGCTTCAGCGTGGAGACGGTTTCGGTGACGGTGATGGAGACGGGCAGCGGCGGTGCGCGCGTGCGCGCCGTGGGCATGCTCCACGCCGTGCCCTTGGTCGACGCGGTAGCCAGCGTGCTCGCGCCCGGCGAGCTCTCCGATCTCGAGGTCGCCATCGACTACCGCCTCGCGCCCGGCGCCGACTACGTCGACGTCGCGTACTCCCTGCGCAACCTGCGCTCCTTCGACCGACGCACGCCGCAGCTCTTCTTCATGCTCCAGAGCTCGCGCATGCCTCGCTTCGGTCCCGACCAAGGCTTCTTCCTCTCACCCGACGCGCAGCTGCCCTGGCTCGGCTTCGATGACGACGACGCCACGAGCTACGCGGTGGAGTTTCGACCCGGTCCCATCGGCTCGCCGCTCGAGGTGAGCGGAGGCGCGCTCTTCGTCGGCGACCGCCTGAGCGCCGCGGCCTGCGCCGTCACGAACATCGACTACTACCACCTGCACCTGGGTGGGCCGGGCATGAGCGGCCTGCGCGCGGCCATCTGGCACACGGAGGGCGTGGCCAGCGAGCGCATCGAGGGCGTGGTGCGACAGGCGGACGGTGAACCCGCGGCGGGCGTGCGCGTGCACGCGGAGAGCGCCGACGGGTCGCACTACTACACACGCGACCTCACGGACGCGAGCGGGCGCTACGCCCTCGACGTGCCGAGCGGTTCGGATGTGCGCTTGCGCGCGTGGCGTCGCGGCGAGGGCGTCGTGGGCCCGGTCGCCGGGCCGGACATCACCTTGCCCGCCATGGGCGCGATCGCCATCAGCGCCACGGACACCTCGGGCGTCGCCCTCCCGGTGCGCATCCAGACCCGGCCCCTTGCCGGTATGGACGGCGACGGCGAGCCGCCCGAGCGCTTCGGTGAGCTCCAGGGTCCACCGCACCGCATGTACAACATCCACTCGGCCAACGGCGTGGCGGAGCTGCGCGTGCCGCCGGGGACGCACCGCGTGATCGTCAGCCACGGCTACGAGTACGAGATCTTCGACAGCGACATCGACGTCGCCGCGGGTGCGCGCGTCGAGCTGAACGTGCCGCTCGAGCACGTGGTCGACACCACGGGCGTCATGTGCGCGGACTTCCATCTGCACACCAACCGTTCGCCGGACTCCCCCGACGGACCCGAGCTGAAGCTGCGCGGTGCGGCCGCCGAGGGGCTCGAGATCGCGTGCCGCTCGGACCACGACTGGATCACGGAGTGGGACACCATCGCGCAGCACGAGGGGCTCGCGGACTGGGTCTTCGGCGTGACCTCGCTCGAGGTCACCTCGCCCATCATGGGCCACTTCGGGGTCGTGCCCGCGCGCGAAGACGCGACGCCCAATCGCGGCGCCGTGCAGTGGTGGGAGCGCGACGCCTCGGCCATCTTCGACGACGTCTACGCCATGTCCACGGATCCCGTGCTGGTCGTGAACCACCCGCGCTTCACCGGGCTCGGGTACTTCGACTTCGCTGGCTACGATCCGGTGACGGGCTCGGTGGCGAACGGCGAGATCTGGGACGACCGCTTCCGCGTGATCGAGGCCTTCAACGAGTCGAGCTTCGACGGCTCGGCCGAGGTGGTGCAGGACTGGTTCTCGTTCGTGAACCGCGGCGTCCGCATGTTCGCCGTGGGCTCCTCCGACTCCCACGTGATCGTGGGCAAAGATTGGGAGGTGGGCTACCCGCGCACCTGCCTGCGCCTGGGCGTCGACGACGCGGCCACCCTGCGCGCCGGCGGGGGCGAGGACCTCGTGCGCGACACCACGCGCGCGGGCGCCTTCTTCGTCAGCGGCGGCATCTACATCGACGCGGTCGCGCGAGGCGGTGTGCGTCCGGGAGGCGAGCTCACGGGCGCCACGGCGCCCGAGTCCATCGACGTGCGCGTGCAGGCCGCGTCCTGGATCCACGTCGACGCGTTGGAGATCTACGTCGACGGCGCGCTGGTCGACACGCTGCCCATCGCACCGAGCACGGACGTCGTGCGCTTCGACCAGACGCTCGAGGTCACGCCTGGACACTGGGTCGTCTTCCACGCCAAGGGCGACGAGCCCCTCGGTCCCGTCCAGCAAGGACAGACGCCCTTCGCCGTGACCATGCCGATCTTCATGACGCCCTAGCGGCGCCACGACGCAAGCACGCGCCCGAACGTAGGGCAGGGGCTCGTCCCTGAGGATTGGTCACAAGTGCGATTGCAGGCCGAGGCCCTCGTCCCCCGCCGCTGGCCGGGCTGATCTACGCCGTAGCGCCGGTGAGCACGTAGACGTGGGCCACGGCCTCGTCGAGCTTGCTCGGGTCGCTACCGCCCGCCTGCGCGAAGTCGGGTCGCCCGCCGCCGCCGCCACCGACGATGGCCGCCGCGGCCTTGACCACGTCGCCCGCCTTGAAGCGCGACATGGCCTCCTTGCTCACGCTGCACACCAAGAGCGCTTTGCCCTTTGCCTCGCCGCCGAGCAGCACGACCGCGGGTGCGAGCTTGTCCTTCAGCTTGTCCGCCATCTCGCGCAGCGCGCCGGGGTCGCTCAGGCCGACCTTGGCACCGAGCACGCGGATGCCGTCGATCTCGCGCGCCTGGCTCGAGAGGTCTTCGCCGCCGCCCTCCATCATCGTCTGCTCGAGGCGCTTGATCTCGTCCTTCAGCGCCTTCTCTTCGCGCACGACCCGTTCGACGCGCGCCATCAACTCGGCGGGGCGCGCCTTGAGCTGCTCGGCGATGGCCAGGAGCTCGTCTTCTTGTTCGCGCAAGCGCGCCAGCGAGCGCAGGCCGGTCGTGGCCTCGATACGGCGCACGCCGGCCGCCAGGCCCGCCTCGCTCAGGACGGTGAAGAGGCCGAGGTCGCCGGTGCGGAAGGCGTGGGTGCCACCGCACAGCTCGAGCGAAGGCCCGATGCGCAGCACGCGCACGACCTCGCCGTACTTCTCCTCGAAGATGCCGATGGCGCCGCGGGCCTTGGCCTGGTCCATGGGCAGAACGTCGGTGACGATGGGCGTGTTGGCGAGGACGGCGTGGTTGACCAGATCCTCCACGCGGCGCAGCTCCTCGAGACTCAACGCCCGCGTGCCGCTGTAGTCGAAGCGCAGACGCTCGGGACCGACCAGCGAGCCCTTCTGGGCCACGGTGGGCCCGATCACCTCACGCAGCGCCCAGTGCAGGAGATGGGTCGCGCTGTGGTTGCGACGCGTGGCCGCGCGGGCCGTGTGATCCAGCTCGAGGGACACGCCCTGACCGAGCTCGAAGTGCCCCTGCTCGACGCGCCCGACGTGGACGTACAGCTCTCCCGCGGGGATCTGCGAATCCGTCACCGCGAAGCGCGCCTCGCCCGCCCGCAGCATGCCCTTGTCGCCGAGCTGTCCGCCCTTCTCGGCGTAGAAGGGCGTGGCGCGCGTGACGACTTCGCCCTCGTCGCCCTGCTCCAGGCGCGAGACCTCCACGCCGTCCTTCAACAGCGCCACGATCTCGGAGCTGCCCTCCTCGGCCTCGTAGCCCGTGAACTCCGTCGCGCCCACGCGCTCGGCGACGGCGTGATGGACCTCGGCCACGGCGGCGTCGCCGACCTTGGAGCCGCGGCTGCGTTCGCGTGCGCGCTCCATCTGGGCGTCGAAGCCCGCCTGGTCGAGGGCGAAGCCGCGCTCGCGACCGATCACCTCCTGGAGATCCAGCGGGAAGCCGAAGGTGTCGTAGAGCTCGAAGGCCACGGCGCCGGGCAGGGTCTTGGCCTCGCCCTCCCCCTCCCAGCGCTCGTTCTGCTCGAGCAGATCGAGCCCGCGATCGAGGGTGCGACGGAAGCGCTCCTCCTCCTGACGCGTGATGTCCTCGATCAGCGCGCGCTGCTCGCGCAGCTGCGGATAGGCCTCGCCCATCTCGTCCACGACCTTCAGCGCGACGTGATGCAAGAAGGGCTCGCCGATGCCCAGGCGATGTCCGTGACGAATCGCGCGGCGCATCACGCGGCGCAGCACGTAGGGCCGACCGTCGCGATCCGGGAAGATGCCCTCGGAGATCAGGAAGGCGGTGGTTCGCGCGTGGTCCGCGATCACGCGCATGGAGACGTCGTCGTCCGCGATCGTGCCGCCATAGGACTTGCCACTGATCTCGCTGGCCAGCGTGACCAGCGGCTTCAGCAGATCCGTGTCGTAGTTGCTGAGCACGTTCTGGGCGACCACGGCGGCGCGCTCGAGGCCAGCGCCCGTGTCCACGCTGGGCGCGGGCAGGGGCTTCAGTGTGCCGTCGGGCTGACGGTCGAACTGCATGAAGACGAGGTTCCAGAGCTCGAACCAGCCGCGTCCGTCGGGCGTGGGCTCCTCGCCGAAGGTGCGCGGGTCGACCGGGCCTTCGCCGAGCTTGTAGTGGATCTCGGCGCAAGGACCGCAGGGGCCCGTGTCGCCCATCTGCCAGAAGTTGTCCTTGGCCGGGCAGCGGATGATGCGCTCCTCGCCGAAGCCCGTGACGTCGCGCCAGAGCGCCGCAGCCTGCACGTCCTCTTCGCCGTAGCCCTCTTCGCCGCCGAAGACGGTGATCACCATGCGCTCGGGGTCGAGCTTCAGCACCTCCTGGTAGAAGTCCCAGGCGAACTGGATGGCGTCCTTCTTGAAGTAGTCGCCGAAGGAGAAGTTGCCGAGCATCTCGAAGAAGGTGTGGTGACGCGCGGTGACGCCCACGTTCTCGAGATCGTTGTGCTTGCCGCTGATGCGGATGCACTTCTGGCTGGTCGTGGCGCGCTTGTAGTCGCGCGTCTCCTTGCCCGTGAAGAGATCCTTGAACTGCACCATGCCCGCGTTGGCGAACATGAGCGTGGGATCATTCCCCGGGACGAGGGGCCCCGAGGGCCTCCTCTCGTGCCCGCGGGCGGCGAAGAAGTCGAGAAAGGACCGGCGAATCTCGGCAGACGACGTCATGGCGGGACGTGCTAGCGCCCACCTGCCCCCGGCGCAACGAGCATGATCAGTGCTGTCGAAGGCGGCCGGGCTTCAGCGGATCGAGACGTCGAGCTCGCCCGGGGCGCAGCGGCCGGGTTCGGACTCGTCCGTGTCGCGAAAGCTGTCGAGGATGATGAAGTACTCGCCCGGCTCCAGGTGGAGCTCGATGCGCGAGTTGCGCGTCCCGGGCCGATCGTCATTGCAGGCCAATTCCGAGCCGCGATCGGCGCACGCCGTGCGCAGGTAGACCAGCGCGTCGAGATCGGCGCCGCCCGCCACGTCGTTGAAGTCGATGCGGTAGGTGTTCGCCACGGGCACGTCGAGCCGCAGGATGCGATCGCCCCCGGAGATGTCGACGCGCGTGCAGCCGGTGACAGGCGTGGCGTCGTCACCGCCGCTGCAGTTGTCGAGGGTGATGCGACCCGTGGTGATGGTGCCGTCCACCGTCAACTCGCAGGGCTTCTCCGGTCGACACGCGCCCGTCGTCGCGTCGCAGCCACGCGCACAATCGAGGAGGGTCTCCGACACGCCGCGCGCGTCGCAGCGCGTCTCCTCGGTGGTCGAGGAGCAGCTCGAGGCGTTGGGCGTGCACACCCACTCCACGCACAGGGGCGCGCCCGAGCTGTCGTCGCAGTAGGCGCTCAGGGCCGTGCAGACCTGTCGGCGGGGCGTGCCCATGTCGCAGACGACGCGCGTCTCGCCCTCGCAATGGTCGGCGCCGCTGCAGCTGAGGCCCGAGTCGTCGACCCCGGTGTCGACCAGGCCCGTGTCCGCCGTGCCGGTGTCCGCCACGCCCGTGTCGCGGACGCTCGTGTCCGGCGTGCTCGTGTCGCGCGCGCCACCGTCCGCCGCGGCGTCTGTCCCGCCCGGGCCGGCATCGAAGTCCGGGGAGAGCCCGCCCGTGGGCAAGGCGCAGCCGCAGACCAGCGCCAACACCACCGCTCCTCTCGACACGCGCACCATGACCCCCACTGTACGGGCATCGGGCCCGGCCCGCACCTTCCACCTGTGGCGCGTAGGCCGTGCGCGCTCGCGTGCTCGCCTCAGTACTCGTAGCCGACCATCAGGCCGAGGCGCACGTAGCCGTCCTTCACCGGGTCGGAGAAGCCGCCCGTGAGGTTGCCGGAGGCGTCGGTGGGCCAGGGCTCCCAGAGCGTGTCGGGTGCGCAGGCGTCGGTGCTGTCCGGCTCTCGGCAGGCGGTCTGTCCCCGGAACGTGGTCTTGAAGCGGAAGTACTCGACGCTGACGCGCGCGAAGACGCCGTCGGCGATGGGGAAGAGCTCGCTCTCGAGGTCGAGCCCGAGGGAGAAGCCGCCGGTGCTGCTGGTCTGGGTGCCCCAGATGCGCTTGCCTTCGTCGCCCACGCCCAGGCCCGCCAGGTAGGCGAAGCGCGCGCCGAGGGTGAAGAGGCGCGGCGCGACGTCGTAGCGGAAGCCCGCGCCCAACTTGATGTGGCTGTAGGCCAGGGTCGGCACGATGGACGCGCCGTCGACCAGGGCCAGGTCGTTCGAGGCGAGCGCGAACTGGAAGCTGCCATAGCCCACGTCGGCGAAGATCGTGGTGTCGTCGTCGATGCCGTAGCGCAAGCGCGCACCGAGATAGAGCTCCGTCTCGGTCGTGGCCACGGCCACCTCGGGCGTGGGCGAGGTGCAGCGCACGTTGCCACCGCACGCCGGGGCGTTGGTGGTGAGCCCGACGGAGTGGCGATAGGAGAAGAGGAAGCCCAGGTAGGGGAAGGCGGCTTCTTCGCCGAAGCTGCCTGGATAGAGCTCGATCCCGAGGCCCGCCTCCATCGCGCCGAGGCCGGCGCTCTGGTAGCTGCGTCCCTCCGGGATCAGGGAACCGCCAGGGGCGCCTCCACGCAGGACCGGATCGACCAGGGCCTCGGAGCTCATGGAGCGGCGCAGGGTGCCGACCAAGAGCCCCACGCGCAGGGCGCGCCAGCGACCGGGTGGAGCCGAGGGCGTGTCGTCCTCTTCGGGTGGCTCGGCCAGCTCGGGCTCGTCGTTGCGCGCGTACCAGGGCTGGGCGTTCGGGTCGACGACGGGTTGGGCCTGGACCGGAGTGCCCGGCTCGGTCTGCTCGAGCAGTGAGCGGATACGGGCGTAGCCCACGCGACGCACGGTGCTGAGCGCGCCCAGAGTGCGCCCGGTGATGCTGGCGGCGCCGACGCGGCTGCCGTCCGCGCCCGAGTAGACGCTGATCGTCAGCACCCAGCGGCCGCGCCTGCGGCTGGCCGAGCCACGGACGAAGGCGGAGATGTTGGCCGCGGCGCCGACCGCCGCGTACTGCGACGGCTGGATCGAGCCGTGGATGCCTTGCGCCTCGGCGGCGGCGTCGACCTCCGCAGAGGGCACGACGACCACATCGTTCTCCTCCTGCAGGCTGCGGATCATGTCGCCGCGCAGAGAGCTGCCGTGGGGTCCCACGAAGGACTGCACGGAGACGCGCCGCTGCGCCGACGCCAGCCCGGGCTGGCCCGCGACGTAGAGAAAGGCCGAGCAGGCCAGGATGCACGCGATCGGTCGAAGCACGACCGGCAGCCTAGCAAATCCATCGGAAGTTCCGAAGGACTCCGGACCCTGGCCAGGTCCGGCAGCCCCGCTCGGGCCGACCCTACGATGTCCGTGGGCGCGGCGGCTCCGACTTGCTATGCCCTGGGCGTGCTCACCTGCCTACGAGTCCAGAACTTCGCCATCATCGATGAACTCTCCGTGGAGCTCGGCCCGGGACTGAACGTGTTCTCGGGCGAGACGGGCGCGGGAAAATCCATCCTCGTGCGCGCGCTGTCGCTCATCCTGGGCGAGAACGCGAGCGGCGACCTGGTGCGTCGCGGCGCCGATGAGGCCGAGGTCGAGGCGCTCTTCGAGCTCGACGCGGATCCCGAGCTCAGGCTCGCGCTGAGCGAAGCGGGCCTGGCCGCGCAGGACGAGCTGGTGATCCGTCGCCTGGTCAAGACCACGGGCCGCAGCCGCGCCTACATCGACGGCAAGCTCGCGAGTCGGCCTCAGCTCGCCGCCCTCAGCGCGCGCCTGGTCGACATCTCGAGCCAGCACGCCCACTTCGGTCTGACGGACGCGCGCACGCACCTCGGCTACCTGGACGCGTTCGGCAAGCACGACGGCCAGCTCGCGGAGGTCGCGTCCGACTTCGAGGCGCTGAAGCAGGCGACGGCCGAGCTCGCGAAGCGACTGCAGGCCTCGCACAAGCGCGGCGAGCGGGAAGACCTGCTTCGCTTCCAGCTGGCCGAGATCGACGCGCTGGCGCCCGAGCCCGGGGAAGACGCGGAGCTCGGAGTGGAGCGCGAGCGTCTGCGGCACGCCGAGCATCTGCTCTCGTCGACGCAGGAGGCCGAGGCCTCGCTCTACGCGGACGATGGCGCCATCACCGAGCGCCTGGCGCACGTGGCCCAGGAGATCGCCGAGGCGGCGGCGCTGGATCCGGCGCTGGCGCCGCTGGTCGAGCAGCTGCGCGATGCGACCTCGCAGCTCGAAGACGCGGCGCGGGAGCTGGGCGCCTACGCACGCAAGGTCTCGCTCGATCCGGCGCGCCTGGCCGAAGTGGACGAGCGCGTGGAGGCGCTGAAGCGGATGAGTCGCAAGCATGGTGGCAGCCTGGAGGCGGCCTTGGCCTTCGCGGAGGACGCGCGGGCGGAGCTCGAAGCCCTGGGCGATCTCGAGGCCGGGATCGCGCGCGCGGAGGCGGAACGCGATCAGGCTCGCGAGCGCGCGAAGAAGTCGGCGCTGGCGCTGCGCGAGGCGCGCAAGAAGACGGCCCTGCGCATGGGCAAGCTGATCGGCGTGGAGCTGGGATCCCTCGGCATGGGCGACGCGCGCGTGGTGGTGGCCTTGGCGCCCCTGGAACGTGACGGCGGCGAGCTCGAGGTCGAGGGCGCCAAGCTGACGCGCAAGGGCATCGACCGCTGCGAGCTCTTGATCGCGCCCAACGTAGGCGAAGAAGCCAGACCGCTGTCGAAGGTGGCGAGTGGCGGCGAGCTGAGCCGCGCGATGTTGGCGATCAAGCGCGTGCTCGCGGACCTCGGGCCCGCGGGCCTCTACGTCTTCGACGAGGTCGACTCGGGCGTGGGCGGCGCGGTGGCCGAAGTGCTGGGCCGCAAGCTCGCCGACGTGGCCAAGCATCGCCAGGTGCTGTGCATCACCCATCTGCCGCAGATCGCGGTGTACGCCGACGCGCACTACCGCGTGGAGAAGGCGGCGCTGGACGGACGCACGACCAGCCGCATCGAGCGCCTGGGTGACGAGGCCCGACTGGACGAGGTCGCGCGCATGCTCGGTGGCTTGAAGATCACGAAGAAGACGCGGGCAGCGGCCCAGGAGCTGCTCGACGGTGCCCGGGTCTAGAGAGCTCGTCACGCACCGGTTGCGGGCCTGGACCAGCGGTCGCGACCCGGTCTCTGTGGGGCGGGAGCTCGTCCCCCGCCGCTCGCGCAACTCGTGCAGTGCGACTGACGAGGAGCGTCCCTGGTGACGAAACTGACGAGCAACGTCCCCTCCTCGCTCTCTACCCCACGATTGCGACGCTGGACCTCCGGTCGCGACCCGTTCTCGCTAGGGCGCCGTGCATAGCAACGAACGGCTTCGCGGGACACGCTGTACGCAGATGACGGCTCGGCGGGGGACGAGCCCCCGCCCTACGCGGAGGCGCACGCACCATCTCCCGCTCGCTTCGGTCTGCGACCCGTTCTCGGTAGGGCGGGGGCTTGTCCCTGAAGATGGGTCACAAGCGCGATCGTAGGCAGAGCTCATCGTCGGTGTCCGTGTCGGTGTTCATGTCCAGGTGCGCGACCGTGCGGGAAGTTCGCCGAGGGTCTGCGGGCTCAGACGGGGTCGAGCCGCGAGCGCCCTCGCAGGCGCCGACCGAGCGGTACGTCGGTACCGCGACCGAGGTGGCGAGAAACCAAGCCGCGGATCGGCCTCGGCGGGGCCCGCAGACCAGCGCTCGCATGGGCAAGGCCGCCGTCCCCCGGAGGGCGACCCTCCCAAGCGGCTTTCGCGTCCAAGGCTGTCTCAGACCGACTTGTGACCAATCACTAGGGACGAGCCCCCGCCCTACGCGAAGCCGCATCCACCAGCGCGCACTGGCACGCGGCCGCGCGACGCTTTTCGCGCTAGATCAGGGTCTAGGCGCCTGTTGACGCGTACGCTCGAGGCGCGGGCGCGCCCGCATGCGTGATGGCGATGGCGGCGGCGCACACGCCACGACCCGCGGCGGCGAGAGGGTCGTCACCCTGCGCGAGCGCGAGCAAGGCGCAGGCCGCGAAGGCGTCGCCCGCGCCGGTCGCGTCGACCACGGCGGGCACGTGCAGGGCGGCCACGTCTTCGGGTTCGGCGCCCGCACGGAAGACGCGAACTCCGGCCTCACCGCGGGTCAGATAGAACAGGTCGAAGGCCTGACGCAGCTCCGTCAGGAGCCCCGGGAGTCCACGCAGATCTTCGTCGCTCGCGAATGCGACGCAGTCGCGACCCGCCGCGAGGACGGATGAATCTGGTCGCTTCGGTCGCACCCGACCCCGGTCCGCGGGCGAGGCGTCGCGCAGCCATCCCTGGAGGCCCAGGCCGACCACGCGCGCGTCGACCGCGGCGAGCCAGGCCAAGGGATCCATCTCCGTCATCACGGGCGCGAGGTGCAGCACGTCCCAGTGCCCCGTCGCGGGCGGGGCGAGCGTGGAGGCCAGACTCGACAGCCGCTGCGTGCGCGCGTGCTCGCCGTCGTAGACGTTCTCGAAGCGCGTCGTCGCGTCGCTGGGCGAGAGCTTCAGTGAGAGGCGCTCGAGATCGAAGGCCTGCGCGTCCCCTTGCGCGAAGGCGGTCACGAGCGTGACGTCGGCGCCCGCACCCAGATACACGCCGCTCGCGTAGAGCGCGCTGCCCCCCGGCCGCGCGGTCGAGTCCACGTGATCGAGCGTCACATGCCCGACCACGCAGATGCTCGAGCGCGCGTTCACGATGACGCGCTCGGCTCGGCCTTGATGGCGGCCTTCTTCTTCGTCGCCTGCTTGGCCGGCTTCGCCTTGGTGGCCTTCTTGGTGGCCTTCTTG
>Ga0210033_1001319_pt1 | contig 22915 bp, 16 predicted proteins | sample CryGeymeta201501_FD_185465 | JGI IMG/M metagenome (GOLD analysis project Ga0210033, IMG submission 185465) | Groundwater microbial communities from Crystal Geyser aquifers in Utah, USA - Crystal Geyser metaG 2015-01 (SPAdes) (version 2) | ecosystem: Environmental > Aquatic > Deep subsurface >... | reverse complement strand
GGGATTCGCCGGCTGACAGCGGGTGCGCCTCGACCTCGGGCGCGGGCACGCCGGCCCCGTCGCGCTCGATGGTGGGGCGCCGGCTGGTGTCGTCGGTGTCGAGGGGCAGAGGGGGATTTAGAGTGGCCTGCTCGCGCAGATCATCATGGGCCAGAGTTTCCACGAAGACCTCCATGTCATCGTCAGAACTCCCCGGAGCGGAGTCGGTGGCATCCATTGCCTTGGGACGTCATCATCCCTACGGACGGCGCTGTCCCCATGCGCTGGCAGACGAGGCTCTCCTCGTCACGAACCGCCAACCCTGGCGCGCGCGACGACCTCGTGGTGATGCCATGGCATGTTCGGTGGGGACAGGCCAGCAGCAATCGCGCATGGTGCCACAAACCCACGCCCGAAGGAAAGCCGTTTCTCGACAGCACCCAGCCCCGTCCAGCCGGGATCGCCGGTCGTGCGGGCTGCGCCACCGTGGTGTGCCCCGCACATTTTCTTGCGCCACGGCCCCGGCTCACCTCGGCCTCATGGCGCGCCAGGCCGTGGGTTTCGACCCGAGCTCCGGGGACGACTGAGGGCTCGTCCGAGAATAAGTGGGTCATCTGTGACGAGGGATTCTTCGTTCAGACAAGGAGCGAGACCGAAGGCGTGGCACCGCCACGTCGAGGTCGAAGCGACGCAGGCTGGGCGGAGAAGAACCGGCACAGATGGCTCACTTATTCTTGGACGAGCCCTGACATCGCCGCAGATTCTCCGGGACGACTCGAAGCCATGCGTGTGATCGACAAACGGTCTCCAGAGCGACCTGAGGCGATGTCTCACATCCCCAAACGGTCTCCAGAGCAGCCTTTGGGGATGTGGGTCATCCCCAGACATTCTCCAGAGCGACCTGAGGCGATGTCTCACATCCCCAAACGGTCTCCAGAGCAGCCTTTGGGGATGTGGGTGTGGGTTCGGTCTCCGCGACGACCCGACCACGCCACGAGGTTCTGGTCACCGGACCATCCAGAGCGTGATTTTTGCCACCGAGCGTTCGACGCGCAAACCTGGTGGCTTCGGCGCAGGGATTCCGGTGGGCTGAGCGCAGGTCACCGAGAGGACCTCGGCGACATCGCCGTGAAGGACACGCGCCTACAGGTTTTCCCGGTACCAGTCCAGCGCCAGCGCGAGCCCCTCCCCGAAGGGCACCTGCACCTCATAGCCCAGCATCGCCCGCGCGGCGGAGATATCGGCCAGGGAGTGCTTCACGTCGCCCGCCCGCACCTCGGTGTAGTCGCTCTCGGGGGACGTGCCGAGCAGCTCGGCCAGCCGTCCGATGACCTGATTCACGCTCACCGCCTCTCCACACGCCAGGTTCAGCACCTCGCCGTGCGTCTCCTCCGCCTCGATGGCCAGGACGTTGCCCAGCACGACGTTGTCGATGTAGGTGAAGTCGCGGGTCTGCTCGCCGTCGCCGTACACCAGCGGCCGCTCCCCCTTGAGCAGCCGCGAGGCGAAGGCCGGGATCGCCGCCGCATACGCGCTCGACGGGTCCTGGCGCGGCCCGAACACGTTGAAGTACCGCAGAGAGAGGGTCTGCAGCCCGTAGTTGTCCCAGAACGTCTTGAGGTACAGCTCGCTCGTGTACTTCTGGACGGCGTAGGGGCTCTTCGGCATCGCCGGAAGGTGCTCGCCCTTGACGGGCGCCTCGGCGTCGCCGTAGGCCGACGAGCTCGCGGCGTAGACGAACCGTCGCACCCCGGCGTCCCGGGCGGCCATCAGAAGGTTGAACGTGCCATCGATGTTGACCGCGTGCGAGAGCTCCGGCTCGGTGATCGAGCGCGGCACAGACGGCCTCGCCGCCTCGTGCAGCACGTTGTCGGCGCCCTTGCAGACCCGCGCGCACGCCGCCTTGTCGCAGATGTCGCCCTCGATCAGCTCGATGTCGCCGAGGACGGCAGCGAGGTTCTCCCGCGAGCCCGAGGAGAAGTTGTCGATGACGCGGACGTGGTGTCCGAGGTCGAGGAAGCGGCGCACGAGGTGCGAGCCGATGAAACCGGCGCCGCCGGTGATGAGCGTCGTGGGGCTGGTCATGGAGGAATCCTGGGCTGGCTGGGTCGGGTCAGGGTATGAGGCGACGGTGCCGAGGTCTGCTCCCTCGGCACGCGCGGCGCGGGCTGGCTACAGCCGTCCGTCGGAGGCTTCGCGCGGCAGGACCGCCTTGACATCGAACAGGACGTGGGCCTCACGACCCCACGCCCGGATCTCCGAGGCCGGGAGCTCCAGGAACTCCCTGTGCGACACGGCGAGGATGATGGCGTCGTAGACACCGCGCTCGGGGGTCTCGATGAGGGGAAGGCCGTACTCGCGGTCCACCTCCGCCGCGTCCACTCGGGGGTCGCACACGTCCACCTGGACCCGGTGCTCCTCCAGCTCGGCGATGATGTCGACCACGCGGGTGTTGCGCAGGTCGGGGCAGTTCTCCTTGAACGTCAGCCCGAGCACCAGCGCCCGCGCCCCGGGCACCGCGATGCCCTTCTGGTGCATCAGCTTGATGACGCGGGAGGCGACGTGCATGCCCATGTTGTCGTTGAGGCGGCGGCCAGCCAGGATCATCTCGGGGTGGTAGCCCACCGCCTGCGCCTTGTGGGTCAAGTAGTACGGGTCGACCCCGATGCAGTGGCCGCCCACCAGGCCGGGCGAGAACCGCAGGAAGTTCCACTTCGTGCCTGCGGCCGCGAGCACCTCGCTCGTGTCGATGCCCAGGCGCTCGAAGATCAGCGACAGCTCGTTGATCAGCGCGATGTTGACGTCACGCTGGGTGTTCTCGATGACCTTGGCCGCCTCGGCGACCTTGATCGAGCTCGCCAGGTGGATGCCAGCGACGATGATGCTGCCGTACAGCGCCGCCAGGTACGCCCCGGAGGCCTCGGTCGAGCCGGCGACCACCTTCACGATGGTCGGCAGCCGATGCTGCTTGTCGCCCGGGTTGATGCGCTCGGGGCTGTAGCCGACGAAGAAGTCTTTGTTGAACGTCAGCCCCGATCCGGCCTCCAGGATCGGGACGCAGATCTCCTCGGTGGCGCCGGGGTAGACCGTCGACTCGTACACCACGACGTCGCCAGGGCGCAGCCGCGGGGCGATGGACCGGCTCGCGCTCTCCAGCGGGCGCAGGTCCGGCCGCTTGTAGGCGTCGATGGGGGTGGGGACGGTGACGACGAAGGTGTTGTAGTCGGCGAGCCGGTCCGCGTCGGTGGTCAGCTCCAGGTGCCGGGCCGTCGCCAGCTCCTCCTGGTCCACCTCCTCCGTTCGATCGTGCCCTCGCCGAAGCTCCTCGACCCGCCCGGTGTCGATGTCGAACCCGAGCGTGGGGTAGTGCTTGCCGAACTCGACGGCCAGAGGCAGGCCGACGTAGCCGAGACCGATGATCGCGACGCGTGCTTCAGTGATGTCCAAGGTCCTACCTTCATCCAACGGTGGTTCAGGCCCCGAGAGGACGCCCGGAGCCTAGGAGAAGCCCCCGAGGCTGTCAAGCCGCCCCTCGGCTCAGCGCTCGACCTGCGCAGCCACGGCCTCGGCCGTGATCCGCGCGTGCTTGACACAGTCGTTCAGGCCGACCCCGTGGTAGGCGTTGCCGGTCAGCAGCAGCCCGCCCACCGCCATCACCGCCTGGTCGATCCGCTCGAGCGCCGCGGGGTGGTCGGCGGCGTACTGCGGGATGCCCTTGTGCCAGGAGACGTCCGAGACAAACTCCGGCGGCGCCGTGATGCCCATGAGCTGATCGAGCTCCTCGACCACCTTGGCCACCACCCGCTCCTTGTCCCACCCCATGACCTCCTCGTCCACCGGGCCGCCGAGCATCACGCGCAGCAGCACCTTGCCCTCGGGCGCCTGCGGCGGGAAGAACACCGAGGTCCACAGGCACCCCAGCATCCGCAGCCCCTGGCTTCGCGGCACCAGGAAGCCGAAGCCGTCCAGCGCGTGGGTCACGGCGCTGCGGTCGAAGCCGAGCGCGATCACCCGCACCGAGGCCGACTGCAGCTTCGCCAGCTCGGCCGACAGCTCGGACGACACAGGCATCACCAGCGACGAGGCCACCCGCGACGGCGTGGCGAGCACGACGACGTCGGCCTCCTCGTCGGCGCCCTCGTTGACCAGCACCTTCCAGCGCCCGTCCTCGAGCCGCTCGAGGCCAGTGGCGGAGGTGCCCAGCCGCACCGCGTCGCCGAGGCGCTCGGCCAGCGTCCGGGTCAGCGTGTTGACCCCGCCCGTCTTGAAGCTGGTCAGCCGCCCGCCCGACGGATCGCCGCCGCCTTGCCGCTTGCGCGCGATCATCGCGAAGAACAGGCTCCCGTACTCCTGCTCCATCTGCCGCATCCGCGGAAACAGGCCGTCGAGGGAGGTCTTGCGGGCGTCGCCTGTGGTGATGCCGAGCACCATCGGCTCGACGAACGACTCGGCGAACTCCAGGCCGAGGCGCCGGGCGGTGAACCCGAACACCGTCTCATCGTCCGGGTGCTTGCGCCGCACGAACGGCTCCATCAGCACCCGCAGCTTGCCCCCCGCCGACAGCAGCGGTGTCTTGATGAACGCCCCCGGCGACATCGGCAGCGCGCACAGCTTGCCGTCCTTGATGATGAACCGCTTGGTCGCCTCGTCGCTCGCCCGCAGCAGCTCCGGCCCGAGCCCGAGCTCCTCGGCCAGCTCCAGCGACGACTTGACGTTCGTCAAGAAGCCGTTGGGACCGAGGTCGATCGTGTAGCCCTCCCGCTCGACGCTTCGGGCGGTGCCACCCGGCTCCGGGTCGCTCTCGAGGACGACGACGTCGAGGTCCGGGCGCTCCTTCTTGACGTACCAGGCCGTCGACAGGCCGGAGATCCCTCCGCCCACCACGACGACCTTCGACCGCTTGCCGCTCATGCTCGCTCCTGTCAGGGTCGATCAACCCGCCCTGTGGCGGTCGAACTGTGTCACGAAGTCGATCAGCCGCGCGGCGTGATCCGGCGGCGTCTCCTTCATGATCCCGTGACCCAGGTTGAAGATGTGGGCGCCGCCGAGGCCGTCCCGCAGGACCCGCGCGGCCTCGCGCTCGATGACCTCCGGCGTCCCGAGCAGCACCGCCGGATCGAGGTTGCCCTGCAGCACCTTGCCCGGAAGCGCCGCGCGCGCCGCCGTCAGCGGGCTCCGCCAGTCGAGGCTGATGACCTCGCAATGCAGCTCCGAGATCGCCTTCATCAGGTGTCCAGAGGCCACCGCGATGTAGATCCGCGGCACGTTCAGGTCGGCCAGTCCGTCAAAGACGCGCTGCGCGTACGGCAACCCGAACCGTCGGTAGGCGGCCTCGTCATGGATGCCCGCCCACGAGTCGAAGACCTGCACCGCCTGCGCACCGGCGGCCACCTGCAGCCGCAGATACCGCACGGTCACCTCGGTGATGCGGTCCAGCAGGGCCTCGGCGGCCTCGGGCTGCGACCAGAGGAACTGCCGGAACAGCGCGTAGTCCTTGCTGCCCTTGCCCTCAACGGTGTAGGTCGCCAGCGTCAACGGCGCCCCGCCGAAGCCGATCAGCGGCACCTTGAGCTCCTTGCGCAGCATCCGAATGGCGTCGTGCACGAACGGTGTGATCTCCTCGGCGTCCGGCACGCGGAGCGCCATGGCGTCCGCCATCGACCGGACGGGGTTGGCGATCACAGGGCCGGGCCGGAAGTCGATGTCGAGGCCCATGGAGCTGAGCGGCGTCATGATGTCGGAGAAGACGATCGCGGCGTCCAGCGCGTAGCGCCGGAGGGGCTGGAGCGTCACTTCGGTGGCGAGCTCGGGATGGGTGCAGAGATCCCAGAAGCTCCACTTCTCCTTCATATCCCGATACTCGGGAAGGTAGCGCCCTGCCTGGCGCATCATCCAGATGGGGGCTCGCTCGGTGTCTTCGCCGTTGGCGGCGCGCAGAAAGAGGCTCATGGCGGTGTCCATCGTCGTAGGTCAGGCCAGGCGACGCGCGATGCCGTCGCGGACGAACGGCAAGGGTAATGCCCCCCAGCCCCGGACCTGTCAAGACGCCTTCGTCGCGCGGCTCTCGCTGTTGTCCGCACCACGGGGAAGCGGCGGCGGGCCTCGCGTGTTGGACCCGAGCCGCATGGGTCACGGTCGCCTGGAATCATGGCAGGCGCTTGACCTCGCGGCGATGGAGTCGACCTTCCACGAACTCTGGTCCTGCGGCATCGGGCTGCAGCGGACCTCACCCTCGCCGGGGCCGCCATGCATCTTCGTCGTCTCCTCGCCTTGATCTTCACGGTCGCGCTCAGCCTGCTCGTCGTGCTTTCGGCGATGGCGCCGGGTGAGGCGCTGGCCGAGCCGCTCCGCCCCGCCGCCGCCCGTCTCGATGCCCAGGGCTTTCCGCCGATGAACACCGAGGGCCTTGAGCACCTCGAGTCGGCGCGATTCCAGGTGTACGCCACGCCAGCGGCGGTGCCTGGCTTCAGCAAGATCCTGGCGCGCGCCGAGGCCTATCGAGACCGCATCCAGGCCGACCTCGGCTCCACGGACGACAAGCCCATCCGCGTCGTGGTCATTGAGGACCTCAACGACTACTTTGCCCGCCGCGATCGGCCGGCTGGCGCGCCGCCGTGGGCCGTGGGGCTGGCGGTCGGGCGCGAGGACACGATCCTGATCAAGTGGGGCAAGAGCGACCACGGGCCGTGGGTCGACATGGACAAGACCTTCGTGCACGAGCTCGCCCACGTGGCGCTCGACCGCAAGGTCGGTGAGGTCGGTGACCACGCCCACGGGGACGACCGCGTCACCACGGTCGACCAGGGCGGCCGTCGGGTGCCGCGGTGGTTCCACGAGGGCTTCGCCATCGCCCAGGCGGGTGAGTGGACGCTCGAGCGGGGCGAGATCCTGATGGAGGCCAGCCTCGGCGGCAACATCATCTCCTTGCACGATCTGCGCGAGCGGTTCCCGGCCGAGGGCTTCCTCGTCGAGCTCGCCTACGCCGAGAGCTACAACTTCATCCTCTACCTCGACGAGCACTTTGGCCGCACACAGCGCATCGAGATGCTCAATCGGATGGCCGACGGCCAGACCTTCGAGGACGCCTTCTTCGGCGCGTACAAGCGGGACTTCGGCCGGGTCGAGAAGGACTGGTACGACCACATGAACGTGGCCTACACCTGGTTCCCGGTCGGCCTCGCCTCCTCTCTGGCGTGGTTCCTCGGCGGCGCGGTCCTCGTGCTGGCCTGGGCTCGCAAGCGCCGTGAGACCCGCGCCCGGATGGACGCGCTGGACGACGATGACGACACCGTCGAGGTCCCGGCCATTCCGCTGCCCGGCCTTGGCCTCACCGACGCCCACGTCCGCGGCAAGGGCCACCGCGTCTTCAGCGACGGCTCGTGGATGGCGGCCGATGGCGAGGCCCATGCGCTGATGGCCGAGGCGCCTCGGGAGGAGGAGGTCGATGAGCTGCTCGGTGAGCTCGATGAGCTGCGGCACCTCGACGATGTGCCTCGCACACCGGACGGCCACACGCTCCACTGAGAAGCCGTTTCAAAAATATATGCCTTGTTTCCTCGTATCTTCTAGGCCGTCGTGCATCTCGGTTGAGCCCGCGATGCAGGGTCTTCTGCGAGCTATTACAGTTCGCTCGTCTGGGGTGTGTTGAGCCCGCGACGCAGGGCCCTCCCCGAGCTGGCGCTCAGGGAGCTCCCTGCCCTGCGGGCTCAACCCACCCCAGACTCGCTATCGCTCACAGAACCCCCTGCCCTGCGGGCTCAACCGAGATGCAGACGGGGTTGGCTCCATGCGGGTTTTCTGCTCGGTCATGGCCCTCTGGGCCCACTCCCTCACATCAAACGCCGCCTGGAACCAGAATCTACGTCGGATCCATCGGCATCTACTTTCTCAACGGCTTCTCAGACCGCCGCGCGACGCAAGCAGGTGACCTTCATGACTGAGTTCCTCTCCGAGTTCTACGGCAAGACGGTCCAGAAGACCGAAGACCTCAACTTCGACGCGTGCTGCGTCGCCGAGTACGATCTGGCGCTGCTGCGCCCCATCACCGACGAGGTCAAGGAGCGCCGCTACGGCTGCGGCAGCCCGATCCCGCTGGCGCTGGAGGGCCGCACGGTGCTCGATCTGGGCTGCGGCGCAGGCATCGACTGCTTCATCGCGGCGCAGCTCGTCGGCCCCTCGGGGCGGGTGATCGGCGTCGACATGACCGATGAGCAGCTCGAGATCGCCCGGCGGAACATCGCGCCGATCATGGAGAACCTCGGCTACACCGCCCCCAACGTCGAGTTCGTCAAGGCCCGCATCGAGGAGCTCCCCATCGAGTCCAACTCGATGGACGTGGTGATCTCGAACTGCGTGATCAACCTCAGCGCGGACAAGGAGCGGGTGTTTGCGGAGATCTGGCGGGTGCTCAAGCCGGGCGGCGAGTTCTACATCTCGGACATCGTGGCCGACCGCCGCATCCCGGAGCACCTGATCCGCGACCAGCGCCTCTACTCCGAGTGCCTCTCCGGGGCCGCCTACACCGGCGACCTCGACCGCACGATGCGTCGCGGGGGCTTCAACGACGTCAGGGCGGTCAGCCGGCGTCCGCTGGGCGATGTCATCGAGGGGATCTACTTCGACGCGGTCAACCTGCGCGGCTTCAAGGTCGCGCTCGAGGAGCACTGCGAGGACTACGGCCAGGTGGCTGTCTACCGCGGCACCCTGCCCGGCCGCACCACCGAGTTCAACCTCGACCTCAGCCACCTCTTCAAGGCCGGACGGCCCGAGCGCGTCTGCAAGAACACCGCGGACATGCTCCGTCAGTCGCGCTACGCGCCGTACTTCGTCGTCAGCGAGGAGCTCTTCCACATGGGCCGCTTCGACTGCAGCCCCACGGTCGCGACCGCCGTGGACGCCAACACGGGCGCCAGCTGCTGCTGAGGTCGCCGGGCCAGAACTCTCGTAACACGTTTAATATCAACAAGTTACAAAGCCTGACCGCTACAAGTCCTCCCCCGGCCAGCTCCCCGCCTCGTGGTGCGCCAGCACGCGGTCGAACAAGACGCGCGCCTCCGCCACCCCGCAGTCGTCGAGGTTGCTGGCGTGCTTCCAGAAGCGGCTGAGATCGCCCTGCCCCGTGCGCTCGTACTGGAGCACCTTCACCATCATCTGCACCTTGTCGGCCGCCTTGACCACGCGCGCCTCCAACGTCTGGCCCTCGGCGTACTCCTCCCAGAGCGCGACGTAGCGAGGATCGACGCCGGCGAGCAGCTCCGCGGTGGCCGCGCGCTCGACCTCGTGGATGACCGCCTTGCCGATCCGACGCTTGACCGGCGCCGGAATGTCGGTCGTCAGCGCCTCGGCCAGGTCGTGCACGATGGCGATCTCGAGCACGCGCGCCCGGTCCATCGGCGGCGGCGGCGTGCGCTGGGCGACGGCGTCCATGAGCAGCATCGCGGTCAGGCAGACCCCGTAGGAGTGGGCAGCCACCGACTCGGGCTGGGGGACACGGCTCACGATCCACCCCATCCGGGGCATCACCTCGAGGCGATCGGCCAGGCGCAGGGCGGTCAGCAGGGCGTCGGGATCAAAGCTCGTCGTCATGGTCAGCTCCGCGCGGCGAGGCGACGCAGCATCCGGGACAGGCGGCTGACCTCCCGCCCGAAGCTGCGCAGCTCGGTCTTGTCCATCGTCTGCCCCCCGAACCGCACCTCCATGTAGCGCACGAGCAGCGCCGCGATGGCCGCGCGCTCCGGAAGCTCCGAGGCGCGCACCCGCTGGAGCAGCCCCTCCGGGCCCTCGGCCTTGCCCGGAACGACGCCGGTCCGGGCCAGCGCGTCGCGCAGGCTGGCGTAATGACGCGCGACCCCCGCCACCGCCACAGGCGTCCGCCGCGCCGTGCGCGGGCGACGGCTCCAGAGCGCCTCCCCGACGACCAGGACAGGCACCACCACCGCGAAGACGTAGGCCCCGCTCGTCACCGCGGGGCTCCACAGCGCCATCACCACGGCCACGCTCGCCCCGATCGGCGCCCCCGACGCCACCCCATCCCAGGTGTCGATCGGGGCCGGGCTCCGGAGGCGGATCACGATCCCGCCGGCCAGCGCGAACCCGATCACCAGCAGCATGGGCAGGAGGTTCCGCCGCAGATCCAGGACCAGATCGCGGAGCGTGAACGTGAACGCCTCTGGCGACTCCGACCCCGCCGGCGAGTCGCCCAGCGCCTCCGAAGCCTTGCGAAGAAACTCGACCTGGGTCTCCAGATCGTACTCGATGACGTACTTCACCCACTTGAACCGCAGCGAGTCCCACAGCTCCGTCGCCGGGTCCCAGAAGCTCGTCTGGTCGCTCACGTTCCCCGCCGACGGCGTCGGATCGAACTCTACCCAGCCCTCGCCGGGAAAATACACCTCCACCCAGGAGTGCGCGTCGGCGTTGCGCACCGCCAGGAAGTCGTCAAAGTCGTTCCACTGCCCGCCCAGGAACCCGTTGACGCTCCGCGCCGGGATGCCCAGGCTCCGCACCATCATCACCAGCGCCGTAGCGAAGTACTCGCAGTGCCCCTTGCGATGCTTGAACAGGAACGCATCCAGCGGCGACATGTCGCCAGGGTCGGGCAGGTCGGTCGTGTAGGTCAGGTTCTCCTTGAGGTAACCCTCGACGCGGTTCACCCGGTCGTAGTCGTTGTCGGCCCCGCTCGACACCTCCTTCGCCAGCGCGGCCAGGCGCTCGGAGCCCTTCGGGAGTTGGACGTAGGCTCGGGCGGCGTCGCGGTTGAGGCCCACCAGGCGCAGCTCGGGCGGGGACTCCTTGAGGCGGGCGACCGGCGGGGAGCCGACATCGCTCGTCGCCAGGTACTGATAGCCCACCGTCGGCGGCTCGAACCGCGCCCTCGGACGTGACCGGACCAGGTGCCGAACATCACCGCCTGGGCTCACCGAGAGCTGATGCCGGTTCAAGATCGTCGCCGCGGTCTTGTCCTTGTCCGCCAGCTCCACCCGGCTCAGCTCGTGCAGACCGAACATCACCGCCGACCCGATCGGCTCCAGGTAGATCCGCTGCTCCAGCCCGTCCCCGCGCGGCATGTGCCCCGGATGCGGCAGCTCGAACGACCAGTCGGCGTTCGAGCTCAGCCCCTGCTCCTCATTCAGCGTCGACGTCCACCGCGTGCCGTCGTAGTGATCGAAGGTGATCCCCCGCCAGTGCAGATCCGACGTGTCCTCCGGCCGCCCGGCCGGGAACTCGATCCGCATGACCACCGTCGTGTCACTCTTGATCGCCCCGTGCGAGCCCAGCTCCACGCTCTCGGAGAACCCCGTCGTCTGCGCCCCCTCACGCGACTTCTGGACGAAGAACCCGAATCCCATCCGCGGAAACAAAAAGAAGAACGCCACCGACGCCGCGAAGATCAGCAGCGCCAGCACCGACAGCACCGACAGGTACTGAAACCCGAACAGCTGCCGCGTCCGCATCCCCCCCCGGGCGACGTTCTCCTCCAGCTGCACCCGCAGGTGGTGCATCGCGAACGTCAGGACCCCGCACACCACGTACACGATGAAGAACAGCCCGAACGTCAGGTCCTCGTTGAACGCCGTCGCCGCCGCCAACAACAAAAAGCTCAGCGCGAACAGCTGGAGGTAGTCCACCAGGCGCGCCCGCTGAAACAGCTTCGCTGTCGTCAAGAACAGGACCAGATAGACGCCCACCTGCACGAACCCCTGCTCGGTGAAGAACAGCAAGTACCCGCAAAGCAACAAGAATCCAACGGTGACCGCCGTCCACGCCCGGCCGAACCGGCTCGGGTCCATCCGCGGCTGCTCCCAGAACCAGCTCGCCACCCCGAGCACGGTGACCACGCCGCCCACCACGGGGTCGAACGCTCGCCCCAGCCAGAGGGCGCAGAAGGTCGAGGCCACCATCAGGTAGGTCCCCACCTTGTGCAGCAGCTCCAGATCCATCGGCCGACCGGTGGTCGTGCTCATGCGCCCTCCGCCGCGTCCGGCCGCCGCGTCGGCACCGTCGCCAGCACCCGCCCACCCGACAGGCCGTCCATGCCGCCCGCCACCCCCACCATGATGCAGCTCTCATCCCCGGTCACCGCGAACCGACGGCTCAACACCGACGGCTCCGCCGCCCGCGGATCGCCCCCAAACTCCACCAGCGCCAGGTGACGCAGCAGCCGCTCGAGCTGCCCCGACCCCGACCCCAGCCCCACCCGCTCCCCCAACGTCGACAACCCCACCACGAAGCCCTCCGCCAGCAGCCGCTCGGCCAGCCCCGCGCACAGCTCCACGGCGTACTCCAGCTCATCGGCCACCCGCGCCCGCGCCGCCGCCGCCCCCAGCTCCGCCGTCAGGCTCGCCTCCAGGCGCGACGGCCACACGTTGGCCAGGCACAGCGTCACCTTGCGCGCCTCCTCCTTCTCGCGCTCCCGCGTGATCGGCTGGTCCCGACGCGCCGTCGCCTTCCAGTCGATGTCCCGCACATCGTCCCCCACCCGATAGTCCCGCAGCGCGTGGAAGTCGCCCCCGCGCCCCGGACGCGGCTGATGCACCTCCCCCTGCAGCAGCTCCGTCAGCCCCGACACCCCTCCCGGCTCCGCCAACGCCGGAAACACCACCACCTCGCTCGCCGCGTCCAGATCCCGGCTCTTGCGGAACAGCCCGAACGGAAAGTGCGTCACGATCTCGAACCCCTCAAACACGAACCGCCCGCGCCGCGGAAACGCGTACCGGAACGCCGAGGTCGCCGTCCCACCGCCCTCCACCCGCAGGAAGTACGCCCCCGGCCGCGCCCCCTCGGCGATCCCCTCGATGCGCTCCACCACCTCCAGCGAATAGCTCGCCGTGCGCGCCCGCGGGTTCGTGACGGTCACCTCGATCGGCGCCGGGTGCCGCGCGAACAGTCGCCCCGGCAGCTTGTGGCGCACCGTCACGCGGTTGATCACCTGCTCGGACAGCATCCCGCTCACCACGATCAGCGACAGGGTCATGCCCAGCAGCAGGTAGAGCAGGTTGTTGCCCGTGTTGATCGCGCCGAACCCCACCAGCAGCGTCATGCCCGTGAAGTACCGGCCCGCCTGGGTGAACTTCAGCCGTCGCGGCGGGCGCATCCACCGCCGAAACCGCGCGCGGAGGCTGCTCGCTTCGTCCGCCGACGCCGGCTGCGGCGCCGGCGAGCCGTTGACAGAGGTCGTCGACATCGGTGTCCTGGGGTTGGGAGTCAGACCGGAACCTCGATGCTCGCCACGATCTCCTCGATCAGCGCCTCCGCCTCGCGCCGGTCGCTCCCGAGGTTGCGCGACGGGCCGCCGAGCGAGATGCGGTGCGCCAACACCGGCACGCACAGGCGCGACAGGTCATCCGGCACGCAGAACGTCCGCCCCATCACCAGGGCGTGCGCCCGCGCCGCCCGCACCAGCGCCAGCGCCCCGCGCGTCGAGACCCCCGTCGTCAGGTGCGTCGACTCGCGCGTCGCCTCCACGATCCGCATCGCGTAGTCGACCAGCGACGCCTCGATCTGGATCGTGTCCACGGCGTCCTGGAGCGCCAGCAGACGGTCCAGGCTCAGCACCGGCTCCAGCTTCTCCACCGGCTCGCTCGACCCGCGCGACATCAACAGGCGACGCTCCACCTCCGGCCCCGGATAGCCGATCGACAGGCGCACCAGGAAGCGGTCGAGCTGCGACTCCGGCAGCGGATAGGTCCCGTAAAACTCCAGCGGGTTCTGCGTCCCCATCACCACGAACGGGCGCGGCAACGTGTGCGTCGTGTTGTCGATCGACACCCGACGCTCCGCCATCGCCTCCAGCAGCGCGCTCTGGGTCCGCGGCGTCGTCCGGTTGATCTCGTCGGCCAGCAGGACGTTGGCGAAGATCGGCCCCGGCTTGAACTCGAACGCCTGCCGCTCCCGATTGAAGATCGACACCCCGAGGATGTCCGCCGGCAGCAGGTCGCTCGTGAACTGCACCCGCTGAAAGTGCGCCCCGATGCTCCGCGAGACCGCGTGGGCCAGCGTCGTCTTGCCCACCCCGGGCACGTCCTCGAACAGGATGTGCCCGCCGGCCAACAGTGCCGTCACCGTCAGGCGGACCACCTCCGTCTTGCCGACGAACACCGTCTCGATCCGGTCCACCAGCCGACCGATCCACTCCAGCGAGGTCCCCTCCTCCTCAGCTGCCTGCACACCGCTGCCCCGCGCACTCGCCGTCGCTGCCATGATCCTCCTGTCCACTGTCCGTCATGTGATCGTGCCATGCCCTGCCGAAGTGTAAGGCATCCCGGCGCGTCGTGGAAGTCGCGCCCCCTTGCCAACCCCGGAAACGGTCCTTACGCTTTGATCAGTGTTATGGGATGGCGGCGCTCTTATACGCTCCCCCAACACGGCTGCTCCCACCCCCGGGTCCATGGGCCTCGAAATCCATGCCCCGGGGGTGTTTCTTCTTGGGTGGCGCCGCTCGACGGGCGTCTCAGTCGAGTTCGACATAGACCTGCGCCACCTCCATCGCCTCGCGGTCGACGGTGACCTCGCAGTACAGGCCCCAGAGCCGCCCCACCACGATCCACAGCACCCCCTGCTCCATCACCTCCCACCGGGCGTAGCCGTGGTGGAGGGCGGCGAGGTCGTCAAACAAGACCGCGCTGCGTCGCTCGACGAGCTGCGCGTAGTCCTCGGCCAGCGGGAGGCGCCGCAGGTCGGTGGTGGCGAACCAGTGCAGCAGGCGCTCGCCGGCCACCGCGCGCCATTGCTCCTCGTCGTCCCGGTCGACCTCGGCCGGCTCGAAGGCCTCAAAGGGGTGCATCACCCGCAGCTCGACCCACCGCGCAAGATCGGCGCCCACGGCGTCCTCGACCTCCGGCTCGGCGGCGCCCTGCGCCCGCATCGCGTCGATCCGCTCGTCGAGCAGGCGGCGGAGCTCGACCTGGACCTGGGCGAAGTGCTCGGCGGTGTACAGCCACCGCAGCCGCTGCACCTCGGGGCGCTGGAGCAGGCGCTCGGCCAGCTCGCCCTCGCCCACGACCTCCCCGCAGGCCAGGCGTGGCGCGAGGTGGGCGAGCAGCGCAACGTGGGAGCGCGACAGATACGGCAGGTCATCGAGCTCGACGATCGTCCCCACGGGCCGGCGACCGATCAGCGACCGGGCGGCCCTGGACGGCAGTCCGAACCGCTCGTGCAGCACGGTGACCGAGCACTGGTTCACGGTGGCCAGCACGCTCGCCACGTCGTCGCTGGTCATGGCGTGCCCCTCGAGGCTGTGCCACCGGCTCGGGTCGGCCGGCAGCGCCAGCGGGCTGCGCCGCGCCCGCCACAGCAGCCACCCCACCGCCCTCGCCGAGGGCTGAAGCCGCTCCTCAAGGTCCTGCAGGCTCACATACGGCCGATCGTCTGGCGTGTACGGCTCCCCGTCTGGCCCGAGCCAGCTCCCGAGGCCCGCCAGGTCCGCGTCGAGGTTGGCCTCGACGACCAGGTCCGGATCGCCGTGCACGACCCGCAGGATCGAGAACGCCGCCCACGAGCCGGCCTCGACGACCCCCTGCTCGCCGCCCCCCTCAAGCTCGGGGCCGATGAGGTAGGGCAGCCGCACCGCCTCGCTGAACCGGGACGGCGGGATCACGCTCCGCGTGTCCTCGGCGAACGAAGCCGGCACGGCGCGCCCCACCTCCGAAGGAGGCGTAGGCGCCGGCGCGCTCCCGCACGCCGACAGGCAGGGCGCGACCATCAGGAAGATGGCGCACAGGTGGGTGAGGTTGGACAGAGGGCTTGAGGTTGCTCCGCAGGTGATCATGATGCATACGCTTGATGAGGCGACGACGTGGTGCGGGTCGCGCTCGGGCTCTCTCCACTGAGCGCGTGTTCAGAATCCATGCCAACCCGGCCTGCAGCGTCCGGTCTCGGCCGACGCCGCCATCAGCCTTGACGCCCTGCACCGCGGTGCGACAGAACCGCCCACCCCTGGCAATTCCAGTGACCACCCGGAGGACCCCGATCGATGACGGCCAAGAACCTCGGACGACACTTCGGTGACCTGCTGCGCTCCCGCGCCGATCAGCCGACCTCGATCGTCGGCGCATCGCGCAAGGGGGAGCCGGCGGAGCTCCTGAACGCAGGCAAGGTGCTGGCGGCACTCACCCGGCTCGCCGTCGGCCTCCAGCCCCAGACCATCGAGCGGGAGGGCCTCGGCATCACCGCCCTCGCCCCCGGCGACCGCGTCCTGATCGCCTGTGAGCCGCGCCTGGAGGCCCTGCTGTTCGCCCTGGCCACCTGGAGCGTCGGCGCGGTCACCATCCACATCGGCAGCAACGTGGCGGGCCCGCAGCTCAGCGAGGCCCTGGGGCGCATGAAGGCCTCGACCATCGTGGTTGACAACCGGCAGAGCCTCGGCGGGCTGGAGCTGGCGGCGGACGACGTCGTGGGCAACGCCAACATCGTCATCCTGGACGATCCCCCCGAGGCGCCCCTGCCGCGCATGATCGGCTACAACCAGCTCCTCGACGCCGGCGGCCGGCATCGGGCGGTGGGCCTCGACCGCTTCGCCAAGGCCATCTTCGCGGTGCCCGACCACGCGCGGGCCGCCATCCTCTATTGGACCGAGGGCGACGCGCTCGCCGCAGCCGCCCTCGACCACCACGAGATCGTCGCGGCCATGGCCCCGCTGCCTCGCGCCTGGGGCCTGTCGGGTGCCGACCGCGTGCTGACCACGCTGCCCCTGAGCGACCGCGAGAGCCTGCTGATGACGCTCCGCGTTCTCCACCAGGGCCTCCCCATCGCCTGGACGGGGACGGGCGACCTCGTCGCGGGCGTCGCGAGCGTCGCCCCGCGCGTCCTGCTCACCCGGAGCGGCACCCTGGAGGTGCTGCTCGACAGCCTCGACCGCGCCCAGGACGACCTGTCCATGCGGGGCGCCCTGCGCAAGGGCCTCGGTTGGCTCGAGCGCCGCCGGGCGGAGGAGGGAGAAGGTGAGGGCGGCGGGGTGGTGACGGACCGCCTCGGGGGCTGGGCCGAGCGCGGGCTGGCCTCGATGCTCAAGCGCGACCTCGGCGGCCAGCTCGACGTCATCTGGTGCGACGGACCGCCGCCGAGCGCCGAGGCACGCGCCCTCCTCGAGGCCGCTGGCGTCACCCTCACCCCATGACCCGCCCCATGCGCACACACCTCACACGCACGGCGCTGCTCGCGCTCGTCGTGCCCGCCTTCTTCGCGCTCGGCGCCTGCCGCGATCCTGCGCCGGGCACCCCCGACGCCAGCGCCGACGCCCGCGGTGACACGGTCGACCTCAGCCAGCCCCTCCGCCTCGGCGACGTCTCCGTCCGCGGCGCCCCGACCACCCACGGCGCCGACGCCGCCACCGTCGATCGGCGCGCCCGAGACACCCTGCTCGGGCAGCCCGAGTTCGTGCCCACCGAACGGCCCGGCCTGGGGCCGTTCACCCTCGACGGCACCTGGCGCGTCTCGCTCGGGGACCCGCGTGATGGCAGCGGCCAGGTCATCGGGACCGTCTATGTCAAGCTCACCCTGCACCAGCCGCGCGCTACAGGCCCCCTCCAGGCCGCCTACACCACCGAGGCCTTCGTCGGCGAGGCGCTGGCAGGGACCCGGCCACAGGAGGAGGAGACGAGCGCGCTGCTGCTGGGCGTCGTCGAGGAGTGCGCTCTCAACCTCACCAAGCAGGTCCGCGTCGACCGCGCCGACGACGGCGCCCTGCTCGAACTGCTCGGCCGCAAGGACGACCCCGAGCTCCTGGGCTTCGCCATCACCGCCGCGCGCGCCCGGCGCCTCAAGCGCGCCGCGCCCACACTCGTCGCCCTGCTTGGCCACGAGCAGCGCGATGTCGTCAACCAGGCCGCCGCCGCCCTCGGTGACCTCGGCGACGAGAAGGCCGTCTCCGCCCTCATCGACGCCGGCAGCCGCGTCGACCCGCTCGACCGCCTCCCCGTCCTGTACGCCCTCGGCGAGATCGGTGGACCCCAGGCCATCCTGTACCTCCAGACGCTCGCCGGGAGCGACGTCGACCTCCGCGTCGCCAACGCCGCGCAGCAGGCCCTCGAGCGCGCACGGAGCAAGGACGGTGGCCCGACGGACAAGTCGGGCCATTGACGACGGTCTGGAGCGTGGCTAGATCCTGAGGTGACGTTTGATGCTGCGCGTCGAGCCCCTTTGACCAGAGGCAGGAAGGAAGCTTGGGGAGCACGCTTGCAGGGCCGGTCACCACGGTGGCCGGTTCTGGCGAGGGAGCTCGAATGCAGCTGACCACGATCACGATTGACCGACAGTTGGTCCGTTACGCCACCCATGGCGCCCGTCACCCCCAACGATGGAGTGACTTCGAACAGCGCCTCGCACTCGGCTGGCTCTACCATGACTTCTCCATGGAAGGGACAGCTCTGCTCGAGCAGGACATCCGACACGCGCTCAACGGGGACCCCGGTCGCCACTGGAGCGAACGGCGGCTGTACGAACAGATCCGACTGGCCCACCAGGCCATCACTACCGTGCTGCGCACGCGCAGGGACCCGAGGCGAGTCTTCGACCTCGAGGATCTCAAGCAGTTCCACGTCTTGACGATGGCGCCCGACGATCCTGCAGCGGGCCGATATCGCAAGGACCTGGACCCGCCGCCGCACTATGGGCACGAGGTGACCCGTCCACCGAGCATCTCCTACCGGCTTCGCAAGCTGGTGGAGGGGATGTCGGAGGACTATCGCAAGATCCACCCGATCCGGGCGGCTGCGATGATCCACCACGAGTTCATGACGGCGTGGCCATTCGACGACCGAACGGGCACGGCGGGTCGCCTGCTGCTGAACGCGTGGTTGTTGTCGTCGGGCTATCCGCCAGCGATCATCCCGGCGTTGCAGCGCCAGGAGTACTTCGATGCGCTGGCGGAGACGCCAGAGAAGATGACGGCGCTCGTCATGGAGGGCATCGGCACGACGCTCAAGGCGACGGACAGCTTCTTCGAGCTGGCGTCGTCGAGCATGGTGGCCTGATGTTGTGGGAATCGAGCGGACGGCCCGTGCATCTACCCACGCACGGCCCGGGCAGAGGGCTCCAACGGTTGCAAGCGCGCGCCGAATGGAGTACCAGAGGTGCCCCTGGCCTCCCTCCACGACGCCGCTCGCAGCCTGATCATCCATGACCGACTCCCTCCACATCCACTCGCCGACCGCATCCTCCGTGGGTGACGTGACCCAGACCCGAGACAACCACGGGGTGGAGCTGTTCTCCCGCGCCCGCCTGCCGACGGCCTTTGGCGAGTTCTCGATCCTGGCCTTCAAGAACACCAAGGATGGCTACGAGCACATCGCGCTGGTGCGTGGGGAGCCGTGGGGACAGTCGGCGGTGCCGACCCGCCTCCACAGCGAGTGCTTGACCGGCGATGTCTTCGGGAGCCTGAAGTGCGACTGTGGGGAGCAGCTCCACGTGGCGATGGAGGAGCTCGCCCGAGGCCCGGTGGGCATCTTGCTGTACATGCGGCAGGAGGGGCGGGGGATCGGCCTGGCGAACAAGATCCGCGCCTACGCGCTGCAGGATCAGGGGCTCGACACCGTGGAGGCCAACCGCCACCTCGGCTTCGACGACGACATCCGCGAGTACGACATCGCCGCGGCGATGCTGCGACTGCTCGGGCCGACCTCGATCACGCTGTTCACCAACAACCCGTCCAAGATCGAAGGGCTGCGTGAGCACGGCGTGCAGATCGGGGCGCGGCGCCCGATCCACATCGAGGCCAACGTGCACAACGAGCTCTACCTCGAGACGAAGCGCCTCAAGTCAGGCCACCTGCTGTAGCAGGGAGGTGGTCCGCCGAGCTACGGAGCGCCGCCCGCCGGCGCGACGATGACCTTTTCGACACCCTCTCCGCCGCCGTTGGCAGGCGTCGGGGCAGGCGTTCCGCCGGTGGGTGCGCCACCGGCATCGGGGGTCGGCGCGCCGCCGCCGGGGTTGGGGGTGCCACCGCCGCCCTGGGGGCGGAGCTGATCGCGGAGCGTCTCGGCTTGATGACGGGCGATGCTCGCCTTGGGGCCGCTGGGGTAGAAGGCGAGGTACTGTTCGTAGGCCTTGAGCGCCTGAGCCTTCTGGCCTGCGCTCCGGTAGGCCTGGCCGAGCCCGATGTAGGCGTCGCCGTAGCGGCTGTTCATCGCGATCGCCTTGTTGAAGGCGGCGATCGCGCTCTGCGCGTTCCCCATGGTCAGGTACGCCCAGCCGATGGAGGCTTGAGGCTCCGAGTTGCTCGGGGACTTCGCCGCGGCGGCCTGGAAGGCGGCGAGCGCCTTGTCGCCGTTGCCCGACCGGAGGAAACGGTAGCCCTTGGACATGAGACCGTCGTAGCTGCCGCCCATGGGGGAGTCGTCGCCGTCGGAGGCGTGGCGGGCGGGCTTGTCGTCCTTGTGGACGGGGGGATCGTCCGGGGTGTCCTTCGCGGGGACGACCTCGGGGGGAGCGGCGGCGTCGGGATCTGCCTTCGCGACGACCTCACCCGTGTCCTCCTCGGCGGCGACCTCCGGGGTGGTGGCCGCGTCGGGTGTCTGGCCCACGGCGGCGGCGACCACCGCGGTCGTGTCTGCGGGCTTCGCGGGCCGGAGCCCGAGCAGGTCGGGGCGCACCAGGGTGACCGTCACGCCGGCGCCGAGCAGGAGCACCAACACCACGACGATGATGGGGACGACGGGGCTCTTGCGCGGCGGCGCGTCGTCGTAGTCGCGTCCGGACTCCGAGGCGAGGTCTACCTCCATGCTACCGCCCCGACGCGGGGCCGGGGCCGGACTGGCCGCGGAACCGCCGATGGACCAGCCGCCGGTCTCCATGGGCTGCACGCCGCCCCAGGAGTCGGTGGGCCCGGCGCCCGCCTTCGGGCGCGGCGCCTGTGTGCGTGGCGGAAGCTCGGGGATGGGCTGGAGCTGGTGTTGCGGGACGGGCGCAGGCTCATGGGCCGGAGGCCGCGGCGCGATGGCCTGCGGCACCTGCGACGAGGGGCGGGGTGCGGTGGACGCAGGCAGCGGTGCCGCGACCGCCGTGGGCGTGGGCGTGGGCTGCCGTGGCTGCGGCGCCGGCTGCGGGGCAGGGCGCGGGGCGGGCTGCGGGGCGGGCTGAGAGGCCGCGCCGATGGGCACCGCCGCCTGACCCCGGACCGGCGCAGGAGGCTGACTGCCGGGCTGGACGCGCTCGATGCTCTCGGCGACCTGGAAGAAGCTTGAGAGCTCGCCGATGTCGCCCAGGGCCTTCCACTTGCTGCCGGTCTTGCTGATCTCGTCCTGGCGGGTGACCTGCCGATCGATGATCCACTTCTGGAGCGACTGCATCCCGGTGAAGTAGAGGATGTCCCCCGTCTGGACCTTCTTGACCATCCAGCGGTTGCGGGGGGTCTTGGGGCTGTCGCCCGTGGGCCCTTGAACGCGAAACACCGTCCCGCACTGGCTGCACTTGAAGTTGACCGAGCGCCCGCGGATCCGGGTTTCGTCGAACTCGTAGAGCGTCGAGCACTGTGGGCAGCGGATGTCCATCCGTTCGGGGCCTCCAGCGGGGATTGATCCGTCCGTCGGGATCGGAGACTGCACCGGCACCGTCTTCATCGAGGCCCGTGGCACCGCACGCTCTGCGCGGCGCCTCAGCCCGATCCGTTCAAACGCCGATGAGCACGGGCCGAAGTGTAGCCGACCGGGCGCCGGCGGGTCAACGTCCTACGGCGTCGGCGACGGGGCAGGCGTTGGTGCGGGCGATGGAGGGCTCTCGGGGGGCGGCGTGGCCTGGGCGGCGGAGAGCTCGCGATAACGTTCACGCGCCGCGTGGGCCCCGTTGAGGTCGCCCTTGCGGGACAAGGCCTGCTCGAGGAGCTGAAACACCTCGGCGTTGTCGGGCGCGATGCTCGCGGCGCTTTGCAGACCCGCGACCGCCTTGACGTAGTCGCGCTTGTTCATATCGATGCGGGCCTGATCGACCAGCTGAACGACCTGCTCCTGGGAGCCGAACGGGCTTGGTACCACGGGCACCTCCGGCGCGTCCCGGCGCGTCGGGAAGCCCGTGCTCTTGGGGGTCGGCGGGGTGGGGACAGGCGCGACCTCGACGGTCGGAGCCGGCGTCGCCGTCGCGACGGGGGGGGGCGGCTCCGGGCTCGACCAGAGCTTGCGGAGGTCCACCACGCCGGAGACCTGCAGGCCGAGCGCGCCCGCGAGCACCAGGACGAGCCCCCCGATGGCCAGCCAGCGGTTCGGGTTCGAGCGGGCCGGCGCGCGGAGATGCGGCGCGGTGACCATGGGACGCTTCCCGGTGCCCCTCGCAGGGTTCGTCGGTGAGGAGCCCGGCCGCGACGCCGTCGGCACGGACGGCGAGGAGGACGGGCGTCCCCCTTTGGTCGCGACGCCTGAGGAGGAACTCGGACGCGCTCCCTTCGCAGCGACGTTCGAGGAGGAGCTCGACTTCGGTTTGGACTGGAGCTCGGGGGAGGAGCCGGGCTTTGCGCGTCCGGGCAGATCGGTGGAGGACGCCAGACCCCTGGGCGGCTCTGCGGGCTTCCTGGGCTTGAGCCCCACGGCAGCGGCGGTCAACTTCGCGCGCAGCCCGGGCGTCATCACCTCCTTGAAGGAGTCGATGGCCTTGAAGTCCGAGCCGCCTCGGCTGAGCTGGTAGCCTTCGAGGTCTTCGCGCGCCATGAGCCAGCTCTGAAGGCTCTGGGTGTCGGGGAAGTCGTAGATCAGCCCGAAGCTGGTCTTGAGGCGCCACTTGTCGGCGTCCTTGCCCCTGGCGGCCGGGGCCGGGGCCGCCTCGGGCGGGGGCGTCGCGGCGGCGGTGGCCTGTGCGAGGAGCTGAGACGGGATGCTGCCCACCTGCGTGGCGGAGAAGTCCTCCTCCTCAGCGGCGGTCGAGCCCGTCGGCAACGCCTGGAGCTGGCCCGTGCTCGGCGCTTCGGGCGAGGCCACATAAAAGATGTTTCCGCACCCCGGGCATTGGATGTTCCCGC
>Ga0210033_1001311_pt1 | contig 23011 bp, 16 predicted proteins | sample CryGeymeta201501_FD_185465 | JGI IMG/M metagenome (GOLD analysis project Ga0210033, IMG submission 185465) | Groundwater microbial communities from Crystal Geyser aquifers in Utah, USA - Crystal Geyser metaG 2015-01 (SPAdes) (version 2) | ecosystem: Environmental > Aquatic > Deep subsurface >... | reverse complement strand
AGTGCTAGCTGGGGATATGATAACTTTTGGCACTAGCTTTTTGCCTTGGATAGGGCTCTGGGCGGGGCCGGTAAGGGGTCTAGTATTTAGACAGGCTCCTAGCAGCTCGCATGGAGAGTGAGGAGGGGGCCACCGCAGTCGAGTATGGCATCATGGTGGCTCTAATTGCCGCAGTTATCATCGCGGCTGTAACATCTATTGGCACACAGCTTAACGTTGTGTTCAACGGAGTCGCAGCTGCGCTACACCTGTAGGGGCCGCTACTTAGATTAGCCCCGTATTTAATACGGGGCTAATCTAAAAAATGGGTTATGCAATTATGGTGAACGTATGTCAACAATCAGATTTAAGAGGTCTCTAACGAGTCTACATAACGAAAATGGGGCGAGCGCAGTGGAGTTTGCCATTGTTTTACCCTTACTTTTAACGCTAATTCTCGGGATTATGCAGTTCGGCTTAATATTTTTTAACTATATTTCAATAACTCATGCTGCACGGGAGGGCGCCCGGTGGGCTGCTTTAGAGCAACCCGATGCAGATGTTCGGGCTAAGGTAAAGAATTCGATTCCGGGCCTGAGCCTTGCTGATACCGATATTGATATAAGCCCTGCCGGTGATAGAAGTGGACTTATCGGTGAGCAGGTTGCGGTTACCGTACACTATAAAACACCGATCATAGCGCCTTTAATAGGCACTGCGATAGGTATAGCAGGGCCTGATATAACGCTCTCGAATATCGCAACTCAAAGGATTGAGTGATGGCAAGTATCTCTAGTTTAAATATACAAAATGAAAAAGGAGCAGTAGCGATAATCGTTGCGTTAATGATGACGGTATTCATCGGTTTCACCGCTTTAGCGGTCGACGTCGGATATCTTTACGAGATTCGGTGCCAGCTTCAATCCGCAGCTGATGCGGCTGCACTTGCGGGATGCCAAGAGATGATTATGCAAGCCAAAGATCCCAATGTAGTAAGTCTTTCCGAGGCAGTTGCGCGTGATTATGCAGTAAACAGAAATCTTGCGCAAACGGCCGACCCGATTATTATAGATACCGGCAACCAAAGCGTTACGGTAACGACAAGTCGCAAAGTCGATCTTTTTTTTGCAAAGATATTCGGAGTTCTCGATAAAACGGTGTCGGCAGTTGCGAAGGCGGAAGTTGCTTACCTTGTTGGCGTAAAGGATTTGGATCCAATGGGCGTTCCAAACCCTAAGCCAAAAGAGGTCTATGTCGAAGCAGTTGATCTAGCGATAGGGACAAGTGTTTATAAAGAAAAACTAGGTGGCGGTAGTTTTGTTAACGATATATTCGAATACTCCGGGATGATCCCGGCGTTACCTGACGGGAATTATCGGATTGATATTATAAGGGTTAATAACCAGGGTCTTGAAGAACCGCTTAACGGTGCATCGGCTCTCGTGGTTGGCTCAAATGGAGCTCTCGGCGAGGTAGCCGTTGATGAAAACTTTGTAAAGGCCGGTGTTTCGACGGCTATCACTATTACTGCCCATGTTTCCGGCAGTCCGAGCAAGGTTGAAGCGTGTTGGCCAAAACAGAACGGCAGCGGCAGTTACTCGGTTGCTTTGTCAAATCTAGGGAGCGGTATTTATAGAGCGACCACATCAGTTGATCTTCCGGCGTCTGATGCAGGATATCAGGCCTACCCAATCACAATAAAAATTGATGATACCACCGTGCTTCCAAACGGTGGGCCTGGTGCGTACATTGTCTCGAGGGATGCCAGTGAGGAAATTAACGATGTCGACCTTGGCGTTAACTATATTTCAACCAGTAATCCAGTTTCGGTAAATGTTAAAGTGCAAGGTTTTGAGTATGAGAAACTGTATACGCTTTTTCTTGATAACGGTACTTCTCCGGGAAATTATTACGGTCTTGATTTAGATTATGCTGAATTTGCTCCCGGCACAGGGTTGCCGGATTCACCGACAGGGGGCCAAGGAAATGGCTCTGGGGGCAATGCATTTAGTGACGCAGTTGCAGGGCTGCTTCATGCCGACCCCTGGGCTGCCACACATCCTATCCATTATTACAGGGTCGGGGATTATGTATGGACCAAAACAGGCGCAATGGTTGGTCCATTAGATCAGGGCGTAAATGCACGTATCGGTTCTGATACATGCACCTGGGATATGTGGAAAAGTAACACGACACCCCACGAGAGCAGGAATCAGTGTCCCCGACTTGCAACGATTCCCCTGGTGGAGGAAACAACGTATGAATCTATTAATGGTAGGTCGAAAGTAAGTATCGTTGGATTCGCGCAATTTTTTATCGAGAATCCAACTCACGGTGCTGCTCTACAAGGTAGGTTCATGGAGTATGTTAAGGGTGGAATTTATCAAAAAGAACCGCCGCCTGAGCCAAATATAAAGACAGTTCGCCTAGTTAAACCTGATGGCGAAAACTAGACTAAGTAGGAGGGTTTTAATTGAAACCAAGGTTAGTGATCATCATAGTCGCGGTTATACTTGGAGCGATTGTTGCCTTAGGAGTAAATAGCTATTTGAATAACATAAAGAAGCAGGCGGTGGAGGAGCAGAAAACGGTTCAAGTATGGGTGGCGAACCATGATATAGAAAAAGGAACGAGCATCGAAGATATCACCACCAACCGTCTTGCGCAACTCAAGGAAGTACCTCGGCGATATGTAGCCTCGCAGGCAATATCTTCGACGAGAAATATTGAAGGCCAGGTGCTAAGCGTGTCGATAAGCGCCGGTGAACAGTTGACGATCGGCAAATTCAAGCATCCGTCCGAGGCAGGCCTTTCGTTTACGGTACCTAAAGGGTATCTCGCAGTCTCGATCCCTTACGACAGCATACGGGGCATCGCTGGGATGGCGAAACCCGGCGATTTAGTAACGGTGTTTGCTTCATTCAATCCCGGCGCTGATGGCGACGACGTTACAAAAATACTCCTTCAGAAAGTTCAGGTTATCGCTGTTGGTGAGAGCGTCGGGGCCGAAAAGGAAACCCCGAACGCCCGAACGCCCGGTTCATCACAAGTGCAGAGTGGCAGCGATAACAGCAAAAAGACAATAACTCTTGCGCTAGTTCCGGCTGACGCAGAAAAGCTTGTATACGCACAGGAAAATGGCAAAGTATGGCTGGGTCTTCATGCACCAACTAATGCTGAGGCCGTAGCCACCAAAGGCGTAACTATCAAAACCATTTTTAAGTAGGTGATTTGTTTGATAATAGTGGTCGGTGAAGATTCGAAGTTTAGCAACCAGATAAAATCGCTTTTTAAGACCAGTGACCTGTCTATCGTAAATGTTAACGATATTTCTGGACTTGATGAAGCCATAGAGAAACATTCGCCTAATGCCATAGTGATGGACCCATCGATCATATCAGATATAGCGATAAGAAAAGCCGAGAGCCTATCGATCAGCAGTCCGGAAATATCAATTATTATGGCTGTTGAAGCGCTTGACCCAACCGTGCTTCGTGCTGTCATGCAGGCTGGAATAAAAGATGTTATCGAGTTTGGATCCCCTAATGAGCAGATTATTGCATCTATCTCTCGATCGGTGGATATTTCAAAGAGGTTCAAGGATTCCTTTAACTTAAAGACAGCGAGTTCAAATGAGCAGGTGCCGGTAGAGGGTAGGGTAATAACGTTTTTCAGCACTAAGGGTGGCGTGGGTAAATCAGTAATTTCTACTAACTGTGCCGTTGCCCTTGCTAAGCTGACGGATAAGAAGGTAGTTATAATTGATCTTGATCTCCAGTTCGGCGATATCGGTATCATGTATCAGATGACGCCCGAGCACACCATCTATGACATGATCCAGGTAATAGATCAACTTGATAAGGATATGCTACAGGGGTTTCTTGCGGTGCACTCATCAGGGGTAAGAGCATTACTTGCTCCTGTGCGTCCGCATGAATCCGATTCGATAACATCCGTTCACATTAAGAAGATTCTAGGCTTACTTAGGCAGTTCTTCGATTATATAATTATAGATACCCCCCCGATGTTTAACGATGTTACACTTACGGCACTTGATGAGAGTGATCTTATTTATTTGATCGCAACCATGGACATGCCAAGCATAAAAAATATTAAATTGGCAATCCAAACATTAAAGCAGCTTGGTTACCCACCGGAAATAGTCAAGTTTGTGCTGAATCGAGCAGACAGTAAAGTATTGCTTGAAGCTGACGAGGTTGAAAAAACGTTAGGCATAAAAGCAGATGCACGGATACCTAGCGACCGGATAATCCCACGAAGCGTTAACAAAGGGGTACCTGTCGTTATTGAGCAACCAAAATCCTCGGCCGCCAAGAGCTTAGTCGGCCTTTCGGAGAAGATTAAGAATACTAAGAAAAGGGATGGCCTTCAGCCAAGCGAGTCAAACCAGGTTATTCGTAGAATTATCAGGAGGTTATCTTAAATGTCACTAACCGATCGACTTGCTCAATCAGCCAATTCAAGTGTTGGGTCTGATACCGACGTTGTTCCCGCACGTGAAAACGAGCTTGACGAACTCAAGGTAAAGTATCATTACACTCTGGTAAACGAACTGGGTCCCGAACTAGATGACACTGGAACTGGTAGGGAAGCGCTAAAATCTCGTGTTGAGCAGATTTTGCGGAGCCTCCTAGCGATAGAGACAATGCCCCTATCGAGCCAGGATAAAGAGGGTATTATAAGGGACGTTATCGACAATATCCTAGGTTATGGGCCTATAGAGCAGTTTCTCAAAGACCAAGACATAACTGAGGTTATGGTCAATAATGCGGACAGTATTTATATTGAACGGGCTGGAAAGATTTATAAAACTGATCGAAAATTCCTCGATGAGGACCATCTACTGAGAATCATTGACAAGATTGTAAGTCAGGTGGGGCGGAGAATCGACGAGAGTTCTCCCATGGTTGATGCCCGCCTTCCTGATGGTTCTCGAGTTAATGCCGTCATTCATCCACTGGCGATAAACGGTCCCATGCTGACAATACGTAAGTTCTCAAAAGATCCATTTACTGTCGATGATTTAATCCGGTTCGAAACCATGAACTCGGAAGTCGCCAATCTGCTAAAGGCTTGCGTCGCAGGCCGGTTGAACATTCTTGTTTCCGGCGGAACCGGTACAGGAAAGACCACGATGCTTAATGTGCTCTCATCGTTTCTTCCTGGGGATGAGCGCATAGTGACAATTGAGGATTCGGCGGAATTGCAACTTCGCCAGGATCATGTGCTGAGGCTGGAATCCAGGCCGGCAAACATCGAAGGCAAGGGCGAGATAACAATCCGTGATCTTGTTAGAAATGCTCTTCGTATGAGGCCGGATCGTATAGTAATCGGTGAGGTCAGAGGGGGTGAAGCGCTCGACATGTTGCAGGCGATGAACACGGGTCATGACGGTTCGCTTTCAACAGTGCACGCCAACTCGCCGCGCGATGTTCTCTCCAGGGTCGAGACGATGGTGCTGATGAGCGGTTTCGACCTGCCGATGCGTGCTATTCGTGAATACATAAGCTCATCGCTTAACTTAATAGTTCACCTCGTGAGGCTACGCGATGGTTCACGGAGGATTACGCAAATTACCGAGGTCCAAGGCATGGAGGGGGACACCATTACCCTCCAGGATATCTTCCGCTTTGATTTCTCTATGGGGATCACCGAGGACGGACGATTTAAAGGCAGGCTAAAATCAACAGGTATCAGACCTACGTTTACACAAAGACTAATGGATTTCGGAATTCAGATACCGCTTGATACTTTCAAATTCGATCCGATGGCTCGCAGATAATATAAAAAAGGGAAAGATTATGGGAAAACGGACTATCATAACACTTCGCGCTATAGTCATAATACTGACATGCTGGCTGGCATTGGGTACACAGACCGCACGCTCTGACACCGTTTTAAATGATATCAATACCAAGAACTATCCGAACGTAAAACTACTATTGTCAGGCACAGCTTTCGATGAGGAAGAAAAGGCAGGGTCTGGTTATCAAGCGGTTAAGGTTAGCGAGAACGAGCAAGCTGTCAAGGGCCTTCGTGTAAGTCCTTTGATGATCAAACCTAAGCCAATAGCGGTGGTCTTGCTAATTGTGACTCTAGCGGTAGTATGAAGGGCAAGCCAATTGCAGATGCAAAAGCAGCGGCGGGCCACTTTGTGCGGTTGATGGGCAGCGATGATCAAATCTCCGTAATCGCTTTTAGCTCGAAACCCAACCTGGTTGCCGACTATAATTCCAACAAGAAAAGGGTTATTAACTCGATAAATGCAATCCAGGCATCCGGTGAGACCGCTGTTTACGATGCGCTATCACTTGCTGCTCGGCAGATCAAAACATCGGGTCTGAAACAAAATTATATAGTTTTACTTTCAGATGGTGGAGACACCGTCAGCAGGACTAAGCCCCTGATATGTATTGATCAGTTAAGAGCATTAAAAGTACCCGTGTATACTATTGCCCTGAAATCTCCTGAATTTGATATTGGAACCCTTGAGAATATATCAAGTCAATCAGGGGGAAAGTTGCTGCAGGCAATTAATTCAGATGAGCTAAACCCCTTTTATTCGCGTATCGCCGAACAGATTAAAAACAACATAGAGATCGAGTATCGAAGCCCTGGGTTTGATACCAAAGATATTGATCTAGATATTACCATAGGCCAAGGATCCAAATTATTACATATCAACGCTGCTTACCAAAACCCCACATTCTTAGATGGTGATAAGGCAGGGGATCCACCTGTTCGGATCAAACCAATCGTTGATAACTGGTTAGCCAGGTCAGGGATTATACTTGTTGCTTTCCTCACATCTTCGCTTTTTATCTATGGGGTAATTGCTGTGTTTACACGGCAGAGAAGCTTACTCAAACAGCAGATGGGCATGTATGAGCAGATTTGGAGTCAGGCGCAGAACGGTAATAAAAATGAGCCTTCTGACACAAATCCATATATTAGTAAGGCGTTGGGCGTGATCGGCTATCTTGCAGAGAAGCGGGGCTTTGTTGAGTTGGCTAGGGTGAAGCTTGAGCAGGCCGGACTTCCTTTAAGGCCTGTTGAATACATCTTCTTCCATGCCTTGATAGTTTTGGTTCCAAGCATTTTACTGCAAGTATTATTTAGCAAATTAGCGCTAACACTGCTGTTTATTATTTTACTCACTATCCTTCCGATGCTTTTCGTGCAAGTCTCAATAGACCGGAGAAAGAATCGCTTCAATGAAATGTTACCGGATACTATATCTATGCTTGCCGGCTCTCTCAGGGCTGGTTATAGCATGCTCCAAGCCATATCGCTTGCATCGGAAGAATCAAAACCCCCAATTTCGGATGAATTCAAAAGAGTACTGTCAGAGACGAGGTTGGGCCTTTCGATAGAGGTGGCGCTTAATAAAATGGCAGCACGCGTAGAAAGCGATGATTTTCATTGGATGGTGTTGGCTATTAACATCCAGCGCGAAGTTGGCGGCAATCTCGCGGAAATTCTGGATATAGTGGCCAAAACAATAAGGGAGCGCGAGACATTAAAGCGCCAAATAAAGACGCTTACAGCTGAAGGCAGGCTGTCATCGTACATATTAATTGCGTTACCCTTCGCTATCACGGCTATATTACTGGTGATTAACCCAGGATATATGAGCCTGCTTTTCACGAATGTGCTCGGTTGGATCATGGCTGGCGTTGCCGGCATTCTTATGATCATAGGGATAATTTGGATGAGAAAAATCGTTTCAATTGAGGTGTAGGTGTTTTTATGACAAGTTTTATCTTGGTACTCTTGGTATTCGCTGCAGTTGCTTTTTTTATTTATGCGCTTCTCTCTACAGTGTTTTCAGATGAAGTTGTAGTTAAGAAAAGCCTTAAGAAACTTGATGCATATGAGGTTCAAGATTTATATACAGCCGAACCAATGGCAAAGTCATTTTTTGAGCGCATTATAATGCCTTTTTACGGGCGGTTATCAAAAGTAGTCAAGCGCATGAGCCCGAAAGGAATAGAGGAGCAGATAAAGATAAAGCTCATCAAGGCAGGGAATCCGGATAATATGGACGTAGATAGGTTCCTATCGCTTAAAGCTCTTTTAGTTATTGTTGTAGCCGTGCTAATTGTGCTACTGCTAGCTATTAAGGGAATCAGCCCCTTGCTCGTAGTGCTGGGTGTGATAATCGTAGCTTGTTCATATTTCATACCTGATCTATGGCTAGGGAATTTAGTTGAAAACAGGCAGAAAAAAATACGCCTCGCTTTGCCGGATACGCTGGATTTATTAACAATCAGCGTCGAAGCCGGGCTCAGCTTTGACGTAGCGCTGGCAAAGGTGATCAAGAGTCATCCCGGACCGCTTGCCGAGGAGTTCTCACGGATGCTTCATGAGGTACAAATCGGCGTATCAAGAAAAGACGCTCTTAGAAGTATGGCAGCGCGTGTGGATGTTGACGAACTCAACAACTTTATTACATCGATTGTCCAGGCGGAAACTTTTGGCGTGAGCGTTGGAAGTATCTTGCGAGTTCAAGCATCAGAGATGAGGCTTAAGAGAAGACAGAGAGCCGAGGAGATCGCTCAGAAGGCGCCGGTAAAGATGGTTTTTCCGCTTATCTTATGCATCTTCCCATCTATTTTTGTTGCTGTTATCGGCCCAGGGGTTATCAGGATAGTTACAGCCTTCGCAGCACGCTCATAGTGTTGCTGACTGGCTATGGCTCGGTTGACAAGTGTTTTCTTGATATCCGTTTATCTAGCTACCACTTATTAACAATTCGCTCTCTGGCCTGTATAGTAATCACATATAACTAAACACATTTTAACTGGGAAATTTTGATAAAACTATTGTAGTATTAGGCGTTACCTGCTACTATATTTATAGCTAGGTGGGTAATCTCTACCTATGCTTACAGTAAATCTTATTTTTAGATAATATCTCGCACCAGTATTGGAAGCCTCTTTGTAGCAATGACGTGACGACAAGAGATAAGTAAAGGGGCTGTTATGAAAAAGTATATTGTTATTTCTTTGGCGCTGGCTTTAATGTTTGCTGCCACTACCGCTTTTGCTGCGAGTCAAGGCGCTCTTTCAGTGAAACCCGGCATCGTGGGATCAAATTCCACCGTTGCCGCGCAGGGAGCAGGTTTTAGCCCGAACGCTGATGTTGTTGTAAGTTTGGATGGCAGCAATAGCAAGACTGTTAAGGCAAACTCGTCTGGCAGCATATCGTTTAGCTATGCTATACCTTCAGGCACAAAAGCCGGAATCCATACGTTAAGCGCCCAGGGCCCGACCGACAGTAACCAGCAGCAGGTCGAGCCGTATTCCACGGGTACCCTGTCACTGCTTGGTACCGTGCAGGTAGGCGAGACCGCCTTTTTGGGCGAGCAGACTACACCAGGCCAGAGCGGCAATGCCGCAGCCAGTGCTGCTGAGAAGCGTGGAGAGCTACCATTTACCGGCGGCACAATCCTCTGGGTATTGCTAATCACCGGTTTAGCCTTAACAACTACAGGATTTGGTGTTAAAGCCCTCAAAAAGAATTAACCTCACGATTAACTCACAAAAGCCGATAACTGAAAACATGTAAATACGCAGAGCTTTGTTAGAAGTTCACAAGCTCTGCTATTTAACGCCCTAAAAGACAAGCGACTCAAGCAAGGATAACTGGCAAAGTACGCAAACTTTGGAATGCAGGTTAAAATTGGAAGAGCAGTTCGAAGTACTCCAGTTCATAAAAATATTAGGTAAGAGAAAGGCGATAATCGTCCTCGGTACGATTATCTGCTTGTTGGGTTCGATAGTGGCCACTTCTTTGATGACGCCTAAATTTGAGGCCTCAGTCGAGATGCTTGTCTCTCAGGGTCAAATTGCACCCAGTAACCAATCTCTCGGTGAGTCATACCAGGCCTTACTGCTAAGCGAACGGCTTGCCATGACTTTTAAAGAGATGATATCGAGTAGAACTCTTGCGGAGAGGGTTATCTCGAAACTTGAGCTGCCTTTACTGCCTGAAGATTTGCAGAAAAAAGTGGGCGCAAAGCTGGTAAAAGACACACAACTCATAGAGATATCGGTTACCGATGACAACCCGGTTCAAGTCAAGAACATAGCCAACGCCTATGCCAGCGAGTTTGTTACTATAACCAAAGAGGTTATACCTTCATCCGCACTCATAAACGTAAAAGTAGTTGAGCCGGCGGTGGTACCACTTGATCCGGTAAAACCAAACGCTACCTTAAACGTGATCTTAGGGTTCCTGATCGGCCTAATGGCCAGCATCGGTCTCGCGTTTCTCATGGAGACGCTCGACGTGACGATTAAGGAGCAAGAGGATGTTGAGGGATTGTTGGGGGTGCCATCACTAGGTAAGATACCCGGTGGGGAGAGCCCGTTTCTTCTTAGTAACGATAATGCGATTGTGTCTGATGCTTACCGGAGCATAAGAACGAACCTTCAATATATCAACTTTAACCAATCGATAAAAACCCTGATCGTATCCAGTCCTAACCAAAGCGAGGGCAAGACGACTGTTTCAGCGAATCTCGCGATTGTCTATGCACAAGCAGGTTACAAGGTACTCATAATTGAATGCGATTTAAGATGGCCGACTTTAGCTAATCTCTTCTACATTCCAGACGATAGAGGACTTTCAAATGTTTTAGCGGGCGCGGCGACCGTGGAATCGGTGATGCGAGAGACACAGGTTGATGGATTACAAATCATCTCAAGTGGACCGATCCCGCCAAACCCCGCAGACCTCCTGAATTCGGAGCACATGGATAGGGCGCTGGCCGATCTGCGTGAGAAGTTTGACCTGATAATCCTTGATTCTCCTCCGGCACTTGCGATTACAGATACCGCTATTCTTTCTACAAAAGCGGATGCGGTTCTTTTGTTGTCGCATTATGGAAAAACCAAGAAGAACGAGATCGTCGCCGCCAAAGAGGCGCTTAGTAAAGTGGGGGCCCGTATCATCGGTTTTGTGATCAACGGCGCCAACATGCCGCGGAAAGGCGGCTACTATTATTATAAATCTTACGCGGAGCAGCCGACAGCAACTAACTGATCATTAACTAATTAAGGGATCATGGAAGGCACTACAAACCAGTCTAATCAGCAAAAAACTTATAAAGCGCAACCGGGAAAGAGGGTACTTATAGCCCTCTCTTGCTTGTTTATGGTCGTGCTGCTCGTCATCTATGGTGTGATACTTTCGACCAACATCTTATCTGCGAGAAAATCTCTCTATCAAGGGCGGGGGCATTTGGAATCGGCGTATGTAGCTGCAGAAAAGGCAGACTTTGGGGAATCGGCTATGAGTTTTAAACGGGCCAAGACCAGCCTTATCAATGCAAACAAAATCCTCGCCAGACCGAGCATTAAGTTACTGATGCCCGTTCCCATCCTCAACAAGAATTTGCAGGCCATTAAAAGGTTGACCTCTGCCGGATTTCAAGTCTCGCTCGCGGGTGAGTCGCTTGCGAAGGCATCGATGTTCTTTCCGCAAAAACAAGGGAAGATCGATCTCAGCTTCAACGGTGGCAAGGTTGATTTGCAGCCATTCCTTTCTGCTAAACCATACATAGACCAGGCTAACCTGTATACCCTTCAAGCTATGGCCGAATATGAAAAGGCGCCGAGCACATTTCTGATTCCTTCAATTGATAAAGCCCGCGAAGAACTTGGCAAGCAATTGCCTAAACTAAGGGATATAACTACAAATATGAAGCTGGCACTCGATGTATTGCCCGGTGTTCTGGGATCGCAAACGCCGCGACGGTATTTCTTAGCGATTCAGAACAATGCGGAACTAAGAGCCACGGGCGGCCTAATCGGCAATTACGGCATCATCACCATGGATAAAGGGAAGCTCTCGCTTACGGATTTTAACGAGATATTGAAGCTCCAAAACATGAACCCACATGCGGTCAATGCACCCAAAGATTACCTTGCACGCTACGGCCAATTTCAGGCCACAAGTATATGGTCGAATACCAACATGAGCCCGGATTTTCCAACAGTTAGCAGAATCCTTCTGAATCTCTACGGGAGTGTGACGGGTGTATCGCTCGATGGAGTTATTACTATCGATCCGGTAGGTTTGCAATATCTGCTGACAGCTATTGGGCCGGTCGATCTACCCGGTGAGTCCATAATTATAGATGAACATAATGTCGTCAACTGGACCCTTATCGACGCTTACGCAAAATATACGGATAGGGACCAGCGAAAAGATTTCCTGGCCGATGTTGCAAGGGCCGTTTGGCTGCGGGTCGTAAGCGGACAAATCGCAAACAAGTCAAAACTTGTCGACCAGCTAAAACTGGCGCTTTCTGAGAAGCATATGGCGGTCTATAGCACCGATAGTAAAGAGCAGGAGCTTGCCGAAAGCCTGGGCTATGGAGGTGTTTTGCTCCCGACAGCCAACGATTACGTTCAGGTTATAATGCAGAACCACGGTGCGAATAAGATCGATGTTTATATGCACGAGGAAATCCGCTACTCAATAAAGTTGAGGCCGGACGGCTCCGGATTGGCTCGAATGTCGATCAATGTAATAAACAAAACACCGAGAGCAGGTCTGCCGACATATGTTTCCGGCGATAATCCCCAGGGTGCGCACGGCGGCTCTAGCAATACATGGCTCAATCTCTATGTGCCGCAGGGTTGCCAACTAACGTCAATGGATAGCACAAGCAGCCAGGTTGATATCGGGGCTGAAAAAGATAAAACAGTCTTCTCTCAATATGTGAAACTTGCGCCGAGTACAAGCAGAACCGTCGATCTTACGTACGAGCTGCCTAACGTTTTAGTTTTTCAGGGTGACGAGATAGTATATGCGCTTGATTGGCAGGTTCAGCCGGTGCTTAACAAACCCGACATTTCAATAGACGTGGAAGCCCCACATGGGTTTGAATTCAACAAGCTGCCGCAAGGTTTTAAACGAAAAGGAAAAAAGGCCGTGTATAGAGGCGTGTTTTCTAAAGACCAAAAGCTCGAACTAGGCCTGATCGATAACAGGTAATATGAGTAACGAGGTTTAGTGTATGGAAACGAAAGATGAACAAAAAAGTAAGCTGAACAAGTTTGCGAACATCGCTATTATAATCGGGCTAGTGCTTATGGCCATCCCGGCCGGGCTCTGGCTTAACGAGGAATACTACCAGTGGAGCCAAGGCAAGAAATGGCAATCATTAGTATCGCTTTACTCCGATGACTCGGTGCGGGCTTTGCGGGTCTCGGGATCTAAGCAAGGCGGGGGCTCGGGCGCTGGCAGTGGGGAAGATTCTCGAACCTCGGGTACGAACACCCTGGCATGGTCGCCGGAACTGGTTGATACCGGCACTATCGAACCGGGAACCAGCATTGCTTTTATCGAGATCCCAAAGCTTAACCTTAGATTAACCGTTACCGAGGGAGTTGATTGGGCGAGCCTCGCTAAAGGACCAGGCCACGCGCCGAAGACTGCAAGAATCGGCGACAAGGGCACGACGCTCATCTCCGGACATCGCACTATGTACGGCGCGCCTTTTCACGATCTGCACAAATTAGAGCTTGGTGATAACGTGATGCTGTATACCAAAAAGGCGATGTTCGTCTATACGGTCGAGGGCATCAAAAGGGTTTATCCTACCGACTGGAGCGATATTAAGCCTGGCGATACCTCACGCCTGGTATTATCGACCTGCGAGCCGATATTCTCTGCGGAGAAGCGCCTTCTCATAATTTTAAAATCAACAAGCGCCAGTAGGCACAGCGTTAATAGGTAATACCCTTGAGGACATTACCATTATATGGTAAACTTATAAACATAAGCAGATAATGTTTTTTGTTGCACCTGTTATATCAACAAGGCACTACCCAGCTAACCTTAACGCTGGATGCTCGTAATATCTCCACACCACCACTTACACCACTATTCTTTATATGTGCGGGCAATCGTCCGTTAGTAAGAAAGGAAGTTAACAAATCATCGTGTGGAATGTTGAAGCGACTTCGCATGCGGCCGGTAAGGCCTTTGAAACAATGAAGTCGGTAAGACTCAAACAGCCGGTATTTCTAATTATCGACATGTTTCTTATCGTCATGGCACTATTCTTGTCATTTGTGCTTCGTTTCGGCATGGATATCCCTGTATCGTATACTACCTTTTTGCTATCGATACTTCCGGTCGTCATTGCGACAAAAATCCCGGTATTCTATCTCTTCGGATTTTATAACCAGCTCTGGGAGTACGCAAGTCTCCGCGAAGTGTTTCGGCTTTTCCGCGGGATAACGTTTGCCTCACTTTTGTTCCTGGTCGTCCTGTTTTTTACCAGGCATGTTGAAATCCCGCGTGCGGTATTTGCTATCGACTGGTTGCTGACGCTCAGCCTTATCGGCGGCAGCTATTTTGTAATCCGTGCGCGAAAAGACCTTTTCCCGACCTTTAATTATTCTTTCGGAGATATCAGCCGAATACGGGTTATCGTTATCGGTGCCGGTGACGCCGGCACCATGCTCGTGAAACAGATACAATCCAACCCCAAGATGGGCTATGAGGCGGTGGCTATTCTGGATGACGATCCATCCAAGGTCGGTTTGATGATCCACGGGGTCGGTGTTGTTGGAAACACGAAGTCTGTCCCTGCGGTTGTGTCCAAGTATCATGCGGATGAAGTAATCCTTTCAATACCATCGGCTGCCGTCAGCGAAAAGCGGCGCATCGCATTAGGGTGTCAGGAGGCTGCAATCGTATGTAAAACCGTTCCCGAGTACGCCCAGCTAATGCGGGGCGAAGAAGATATCTTGCATATGCGGGATATCGATCCCAAGGAACTGCTGGGCAGGAAAGAGGTTGAGATAGACCTGCGGAGCACCGTTGGTTGCTATAGAGGTCGAACAATCCTTATTACGGGAGCAGCCGGCTCGATAGGTTCTGAGCTTTGCCGCCAGGTGGTCGATCTCAAGCCGCATCGCGTGATTGCGACCGATATCTATGAAAATGGTCTCTACCACATCGAAGAGGAGATGAACCGTTCTCTTAACGGAGACCGGAGGGTATTTGATATTCATATCATGGATACTCGGGACGAGCTGGCGGTCGAGAGAATATTCAACCTTTACAAACCGGATATCGTATTTCATGCGGCCGCGTATAAGCACGTGCCGATGATGGAAAAGCATGCGCTTGAGGCTATGGAGAACAACTTTCTGGGCACTCGTAAAATGATCGATGCCGCTGCGCGCCACAACTGCGAGCGATTTATCTTCGTTTCAACGGATAAAGCGGTTAATCCTACCAGCATTATGGGTCTCTCGAAGCAGTTTGGTGAGAAGGCTATAAAGCTTGCGGCCAACCAGAGCTATAACACTAAGTACATGGCCGTGCGGTTTGGTAACGTGCTGGGTAGTAACGGCAGCGTAATTCCAAAATTTAAGCAGCAGATAAAAAACGGTGAACCTATAACTGTTACCCACGAGGATATCACACGGTATTTCATGACGATACAGGAAGCCGTTTATCTGGTTACCCAGGCGACCGCGATAGGGAATGGCGGCGAGATATTCGTTCTTGATATGGGTGAGCCGGTTAGAATACTCGATCTGGCGCGAAGCATGGTAAAGCTGGCAGGTTTTAAACCCGGCGATGATATTCCTATCACCATAACAGGGCTGAGACCCGGCGAGAAATTATATGAAGAGTTGTTCAATGAGGACGAGGTCGTCGATAAAACGATCCATCCACAGATAAATCTTGCGTTTGGTGATTTTAATGCCATCCACGTTCAGGAACTCTTAAGTGAATTGGAGACCATAATACAAGCGGGCAACGAGCTTAAGCTTATCGACTTCTTGCATGAGCGATGTTTTATCGCTATATAAACCAAGTGGTCGGTAGATTTTATAAGAATGAGGATAGGGAGGCCTTAGCTAAGGCCGCACAGTTCGTTTAGGTGGCATGCTCATTCGCACAATTGTAATGCCGATAATGAATCGAGAGGACAGACCGTACGAAAAACAAGATTGCAGGTGGTGGAGTATATGACAGCGCTATCAGACGAGGTCGCCCAAGTGTCGTCTACAGCTGAAACCACATATATGCCAGGATTATCCTTACGCACAAACTTTTCTTGGACGTTATTGGGAAACATAGTTTACTCCGGTTGCCAGTGGGGGATGCTGGTTATTTTAGCAAAGCTTGGAAGCCCCGTTATGGTCGGCCAATTCGCGTTAGGTCTAGCCGTAACAGCGCCGATAATTATGTTTGCCAACCTCCAATTGCGAGCTGTCCAGGCAACAGATGCCAAGCATGAGTATCTCTTCGGCGACTATTTAGGCTTGCGGTTAATAGCAATATTATTGGCGCTAGTGGTTATAATAGCCATCTCCTTTTTCTCCGGATATCGCACAGAGACGATGCTCGTTATTTTGGCGGTCGGCGTAGCTAAAGTGTTCGAATCCATTAGTGACGTATTCTTTGGTTTACTTCAGCAGCATGAGCGGATGGATCGTATCGCTAAATCGATGATGCTCAAAGGATTCTTATCATTACTAGCGCTAGGAATTGGCGTTTATCTCACTAGAAGCACTCTGTGGGGCGTCATAGGATTAGCCGTAGCCTGGGCCCTTATTTTGGTTTACTATGACCTCAAAAGCGGTGTGCTGATTTTGAGGCTTTCACAAATAACGGATCCGTCAGCAAACATAAAAATCGATGATTCAACGCTATCCCCTCGCTGGGATAAAGCAAAGCTTCGTAAACTTGCACTGCTTGCCTTGCCGTTAGGCTTCGTGATGCTACTTATATCGCTTAACGTTAACATACCACGCTATTTCATCGAGTACTATCTTGGTGAAAGGCAGCTCGGCATCTTTGCTGCGATATCCTACCTCATGGTTGTAGGAACCACTATTGTCAATGCGCTGGGTCAATCTGCAAGTCCCAGGCTAGCAAAGTATTATGCGGCGGGGAACTATAAATTATTCGTTAATCTATTGGCTAAGCTAGTGATTATTGGTGTTCTGTTAGGCTTAGCAGGTTTTTTAGTTGTTTTTGTTGCCGGCCGTGAGGTTTTAGATCTCTTATACCGACCGGAGTACGCCAAGCATGTAGATATTTTCCTGTGGTTGATGGTTGCCGCAGGCATTAACTATATTGCATCATTCCTCGGTTATGGAATTACAGCAGCACGATATTTTAAAGTTCAAATGCCATTGTTTGCCTTCGTTGTTGTAGCTTTGGTTGCTGCCTGTTTCTGGCTGATTCCGGTTTATGGGCTTCTGGGGGCTACGATAGCATTAGTAGTTGCCGCTATTGTTCAAGCGCTAGGTAGTATGGCGATACTTGTGGCTATGTTCCGTTTGCACAGGGGTTTTGAAGGGTCGGTAAAGCATGAGCAGGAATAATACGAAGCCAATCCGCATATTACATGTTGTTGGAGGGATGAACCGAGGTGGTGTCGAGACATGGCTTATGCATATCCTTCGCAACATAGACCGCGATCGCTTCCGTACTGATTTTATGGTTCACACCGATAAGCCTTGTGTTTATGATGGTGAAGTGCTTGCCCTTGGCTCAAAGATCATTCCTTGTTTACATCCATCTAAACCCTTAGCTTATGCACGGAACTTCAGACATATCATGAATGAGTTTGGCCCTTTTGACGTAATCCATAGCCACGTTCACCATTTTAGTGGTCATATTCTCCGGCTTGCACGTCAGGCCGGTATTCCTGTGCGAATCGCCCATAGTCATCTTGATACGACCGAACTTCATAAAAAAGCCCGGTTTCTAAGACACCTATATATATATTTAGCAACCCAAATGATCTCGCATAATGCGACCGTCGGTTTAGCGGCAAGTCGAAAGGCAGCGAAAGCATTGTTTGGGACGAATTGGGAAGCTGATCAAAGATGGCAGCTCCTCTACTGTGGAATTGATCTAAGTCCTTTTAAGCTTCCCATTGATTCGATAACAGTCCGTAAAGAATTGGGCATACCTGCAGATGCTTTCGTGTTAGGTCATGTTGGCAGGTTTATGGAACAAAAAAATCATGGATTCTTAATCGATATTATGTCAGAGGTTGCTAAGCGTGAGCCAAAAACCTATCTCTTGCTTGTTGGTGATGGCGAATTACGGCAGGCAATACAACAAAAGGTTACTCGAGCTGGCCTAGCAGATAAAGTTATTTTTGCCGGTGTGCGGTCAGATGTGCCCCGTTTAATGTTGGGTGCTATGGATATTTTCGTAATGCCGTCTCTTTATGAAGGATTGCCACTGGTTGGTTTGGAGGTTCAAAGTGCGGGTCTGCCTTTTTTATTATCCGATACAACTACGGAGGAACTTGATGTTGTCATGCCTTTAATAAAGCGGCTGTCATTGTCACAACCGGCTTTGGATTGGGCTCAGGAAGTCTTGGCGTTAAGGAATACCGAACCAGAAATAAGTCGATCAGACGCTTTAACTTTGATGAAGGAAACCGGGTTTAACATTACATCTAGCATCAAAAATTTAGAGAAGGTCTACTATGGTTAATTACGTAACCAGGCTAAATGTAGAATATCGTCGTACATGGGAAATTAAAACAACCGGTCTTTCATCATTCCTAGGTTTATGGCAGGACAGGGTATTATTCTTCAGCCTTTGTTTTTATCTGTTATCCCAAGGGTTTATGATTCCTATTCGGGCTATTGGCCCTTCGTGGGCAGTTTGGCCGACATTTTCCGATATCGCAGTACTTATGCTTTTGCTAGTATCTCTACTTAAAGTATCTTCGAATATCAGGATCATGTCAGCGCCTAATAAGGTAATTCTTCGCAGTCTTTTAGTTATTTTCAGTGCGTCAACCATCTCTTATGTTTTATTCATTGTTCTATTTCCAAGTTGGAGCAATGGGCTCACGGCTGATAATGCAGGGGTCACTTTCGGCGCTTTCCAACTTTATCGGTTGGTTCAGTTTATCATTGTATTTTGGGTAACAGCGCTAATACCAATAACCGTTGATCGTTTAGTAGTTTTGCGGCGTATTGTTGATGCTGTCTTAATATTTGTCTTCGCCGGAGTTGTACTTACATATCTTGATATTATTCCTAAAGGAATTCTTGTTGCTCACTTACCATCAGGTTTAGATGTTGCCGGCCCATGGGCTTTTTATACTACTAACTTTGCTGGGTCTGGCTGGGGCACTATAGGGTATAACCACGCCTATGTAGCTGCACAGGTTCTCATGCTCGTAGGCTTAAGAATATGCCTAAGCTTAGATCAGAAGATATTAACCAACGGAATCTTGTTGTTCGTAGCAATGTTTGCGATTTTCATAAGCGGAAGTCGTGCTGGTTTAGCTGCCGCTTTAGTATTTATAGTAGCAGCTTTAAGCAAGAAGCCGGCCTATGCCTTAGTAATTTTAATTATTGGCGTGATACTAAGCGCAATTATAATGAGCGCAGTTGGAGATCTGCCTGTTGGCAGTCCTGAAGATATTCTCAGCATGACCACCGAACGACAATTCATGCTTACTAATGCATACGATGCCGAGAGCCTAAATGGTAGAGATGAGATCTGGGCACATTACCTTACAACCCTTAAAGAAGAACCAAGTCGCTGGCTTGTTGGCTCGGGCTTCGGGTCCGCTAGTGGCAAGAATGCCCACATGCTCTATCTTCAAATAATTTTTGAAACAGGTCTTATTGGTTTAGCTATATTTGTTTTAGTAATGTACAAGATACTCAATTACTTGCGCTTCTATGAGAAGGGGATAAAGCCAATATTTTGGCTCACTATTGCACTTTTGGTTTCAACAATAACGCAAGAGACCTTTTATCCGGTTCCTTCACTCGGTCACTTCCTTGGACTCTACCTATGCACAATAGCGGTAGCGTTGCGTTCAGATAATTCGAAGAGTTTTGAGGTGCGCATGAAGGATGCAAAGTGTGTAAAGGAGGGAACCGATAATTATTCTTCTACATATAGCGCCAGTGAGCTGGGATAGAGTTTCTGGAATAAATATAGCAGTGCCGGGTCTAGTTCGAGCCCAAAATACTTTACATAATGTAAGGGCGGCCTTATTAGTAACTTCAGGGCAAGCCCTTCCGTTACACGATGAAGGTTTCCCAATTTTCGATTATCAGAGGCGTCCACATCATGGATGCCTGGTAGCTATGCCAGCGCCCTTTAGTATGCCTGATCTAGTGGTTTTTCATAGCACATATATACCTGCGCATGCACGTATAGCCAGCGAGTTACGTAAATGCAGGATTCCTTACATTATCGTGCCTCATGGGGGAATGACCCAGGGCGCACAAAGGGTTAAATGGCTCAAGAAAAAAGTTGGTAATCTTTTATTTTTTAATGACCTGGTACGACATTCGATAGCTTTACATTGCTTAACGCCGGCTGAAGCTGAAGAGGCATCTATCTGGCGGCGGCCGACATTTGTTGTCGGCAACGGCACCGGTATTCCAATCGAATCAGACCTGGCGACACCGGGGCAGTCTGAGCGCCTTCGTTTTGTCTTTATCGGCCGGCTTGACCCACATCATAAAGGGTTAGATGTTCTGCTTGAGGCTTGTGCATTAGTAAAACCTTTACTGCTGAGCGAGAACGCAAGCATTGAGATATATGGCCCGGATCATAATGATAGCGTTACCTTTCTAGCTAGACGGATTTCTCAGTTACGGCTAGATGATATTGTCACACTCCCCGGACTGATACTAGGTGAGGCTAAGAAACTATTACTAAAAAGAGCGGATGTCTTTATCCATACATCTCGGTTCGAGGGTCATCCAATGGCTGTTTTGGAAGCCCTCGCTCATGGGGTTCCTTGCTTGTTGACGCCAGGTACCAACATATCTCAAGAAGTAGCTACTGCTGGCGCCGGTTGGGAGGTTCAATTATCGCCTGAGAATATTGCAGAAGGCATAATTGATATCTTTGCCAAGAGGAAGGACTTGCCGATTTATGGTAAAAGGGCGCGCGCTTTAGCAGTCGATAAGTTTAGCTGGCAACAAATAGCTAAAGATCAGGTAGCGTTCTACAAAAGATACTTAGGTCAAGGGAGTTAACCTTTACTATGAAGATTCTATATCTACATCAATATTTCAGTACTCCTAAAATGGCTGGTGGACTCCGTTCCTATGAGGCTGCCCGTCGTCTCGTGCGTATGGGGCACGAAGTGCATATGATAACCTCAAAAAGCGGCGATGAGTTTACTGCCGATGGTGAGTTCAGTGAAGATGAAGCAGGTATCCATGTCCACTGGCTCGAGGTGCCGTACTCTAATAGAATGAGCTATGGTGAACGCATTAAAGCATTCTTTAAGTTTGCTTGGCGGGCGGGGATTGAAGCATCTCATCTTAAGGGAGACGTGGTTTTCGCGACTAGCACGCCTCTAACGATTGCACTTCCAGCCATTTATGCCGCTAAAAGGAATAAGGTGCCGATGGTGTTGGAGATTAGGGATCTCTGGCCGGAGGTGCCGATCGCAGTTGGGGCGTTAAAGAATCCCGTTACTATTGCAGTTGCCCGCTGGCTTGAGCGTTTTTCCTATCGTAATTCAGCATATATTATCGCATTATCTCCGGGTATGAAGGAAGGTATTGTGGCGACTGGTTACCCTGAAGACAGAGTAACAGTGATCCCCAATAGCTGCGACCTGGAACTTTTTGAAGTTGACATGGATTTGGGTCGTGAAATTCGGCAACGTTATGATTGGCTTAAAGACCGGCCTCTCGTCATATATGCAGGAACTTTGGGATTAGTTAATGGAGTCGATTATTTTGCGCATCTGGCTTCAGAGGTTAGCAGCCATGATCAAGAGATCCGATTTGCGGTTATCGGCACGGGCAGAGAAGACAGTAAGGTTCGAGCCGTAGCTGAGGAGCTAGGTGTACTAAATAAGAATTTCTTTATGATTCCGGTTGCGCCAAAGTACGAAATAGCAGCCTGGCTATCTGCCGCTGACTTGGCCACGTCATTTATGCATGTCTTGCGGAACGTGGATCGCGAACAGTTTCATATGGATTTTCTCGTGCACGCGGATGAGCCGGGTGCTTACGATGACGAAATTTGCAGTCTGGGGTCGAATGTTATCCCATGTATGCATCCGTCACATCCTTTAGCTTACGCTCGAAATTTTAAAAGGATTCTCCGGGAGCATGGGCCATATGATGTTATACACAGCCATGTTCATTATTTTAGCGGTTACGTCATGCGTTTAGCATATCAAGCGAGAATACCGATTCGCATCGCCCATAGTCATCTTGATACATCCAGGGTTGTGGAAGCCGGCAGCGCAAGGCAATTTTATTTGTCGCTAACAAATCGGTGGATTAAAAGGTATTCTACTATCCGCCTAGCAGCAAGTCGCGAAGCGGCATCAGCCTTATTCGGAAGGGATTGGTCTTCGGATACGCGCTGCAAAATCCTCTATTGCGCTATTGATCTTGACCCTTTTTCTAGCGAAATTGATGCACGCTCAGTGCGTGCCGAATTAGGAATACCTGAAGATACGTTTGTCATTGGTCATGTTGGCAGATTCTTCGAGCAAAAGAACCACATGTTTCTTATCGACATCGCGTCAGAGGTAGCGAAGCGCGTTCCAGATATGCGCCTGCTGCTTATCGGCAACGGCCCGCTATATGAAAAAGTGCGCGAGCAGGTTGCAGAGAAGGGGCTTGGGAACCGAGTTATTTTTGCCGGGGTTCGACCAGATGTATCTCGTTTGATGCTTGGCGCAATGGATACTTTTGTGTTTCCCTCGCTGTATGAGGGGCTCGGTCTGGCCTTAGTTGAAGCCCAGGCAGCCGGTCTTACTTGCATTATCTCTGAGGTAATTCCTGAAGAAGCCGATATTAACAACGAGCTGATATCCCGGTTGTCGTTTTCACAGCCCGCTTCGGTGTGGGCTGAAGCAATTATCGATAAAAGAGATACCAAAACGTCAGCCCAACTATTAGAAGCTGCGGCCATTGTTGAAGCTAGCGTATTTAATATTAAAACAGGCGTAAGGTTATTAATAGATATATATAGCGCTCACTTTTTGGAAGGG
>Ga0210033_1001309_pt1 | contig 23025 bp, 20 predicted proteins | sample CryGeymeta201501_FD_185465 | JGI IMG/M metagenome (GOLD analysis project Ga0210033, IMG submission 185465) | Groundwater microbial communities from Crystal Geyser aquifers in Utah, USA - Crystal Geyser metaG 2015-01 (SPAdes) (version 2) | ecosystem: Environmental > Aquatic > Deep subsurface >... | reverse complement strand
CATCGCGACGCTGGAAGCGAACGGACACACCGAAGCCTACCTTCGCCCGCTGCTCTTCCTCGGCGAGAAGTTCATGGGCCTCGGCGCGCGCAACAACCCCGTGCACGTCGTCGTCGCCACCTGGCCTTGGGGCGCCTACTTGGGCGACGAGGGCATGAACAAGGGCGTGCGCATCAAGACCAGCAGCTTCACGCGCCACCATCCCAACGCGGCGCTCCAGCGCGCCAAGGTCGTGGGCCACTACGTCAACAGCATCCTCGCGCGCTACGAAGCGAACGACGACGGCTACGACGAGGCCCTCATGCTCGACCACCACGGCTTCGTCGCCGAGGGCACCGGCGAGAACGTGTTCGTCGTGAAGGGCAGCTCCGTCATGACGCCCCCCGCGCTCAACATCCTGCCGGGCATCACCCGCTGGCGCGTCATCGACATCCTTCGCCACGAGGGCATCGAGGTCCACGAGACCGCCTTCACGCGAGACGCCTTCTACGTCGCCGACGAGGCGTTCATGGTCGGCACCGCCGCCGAGATCACGCCCATTCGCGAGGTCGATCGCCGCACCGTCGGCACCGGCGAGCCCGGTCCCGTCACGCGCCTTGTCCAGAAGATCTACCTCGACGCCGTGCGCGGCAAGGTCGACTGGCTCGCGCACCACATCACCGCCGGCCGCTAGGCCGGTTCGCCGATGAGCGTGTGGACCTTCGCTCGCAGCGAGGGCGGCAGGCGCTCCGCGAGGATGCGCCGCGCCTCGGCGACGCCGTAGCGCGACGAGATGTGGGTGAACAAGATCGCCTCGTTGTCCGCGAACAGGTGCTCGCGCTCGAGGACCTCGTCCAGGTGGACATGGCCCATGGAGCGCGCGCTCGCGACCGAGACGCGGTCGTCCAAGAAGGTGACCTCGAGGATGAGCAGGCGCGCGGCGCGCACCAGCGGCTCGCGGTCGACGACCTCGATCAGCGTGTCACCGCAGTAGGCGACCTCAACCTGCTCGATCTCCTCCGTCAGCCGCTCGCCCCGAGCGCGCAGGTGGGCGAGCTCGGTGCCCGAGCGCCCGACGTGCTCAGCGCGCAGCTTGGCGCGCTGGCGGCAGAGCGCGTAGCCCACCGAAGGCACGCGGTGAAGCGCCTGAAAGGCGCGGGCCACGACGCCCGGCTTGATGGGGACCGCGTCGCCAGGGCGCACGCCGACGACGGTGCAGGGCATGGGCGAGCGGTCGAGGCGACGCCACGCGTCGAGCATGTCGCGGAAGGCGGGCACCGCGTCGGCGGGCATCACATACTCGGGGGGGGACATGTTCATCATGTCGCGACCCGCGCAGTGGTGGACGACGCCGCCCATGTGGTCGGAGTGCGCGTGACTGAACAGCACGCGCGGGAGGCGCGTGGCGGTGGTCGGGGCGCGCCCGATGTCAAAGCAGAGGCTGTAGCCGGGGAGCTCGATGCAGGTGTTGATCCCACCGACGCCGATCCCCTGCACGTTCTGGCCGGCGAGCTGAAGCATACCGCCGCCTATTCGGCCGACCGCAGGTCGCAAGCGCCGGACTAAAAGCGCCCGACGAGCGCGGTGCCCGTGAAGCGCAGCTCGAGGCGCGCGCGCCGCTCGCCCGGGTACATCCAGGCGCGCTCGAGGTCGCGCGCTTGCGCCTCGGCGAGCACGGCCGACGCGATGAGCAAGGGCACCCCCACGCCGTACAGCGGGATGGCCGGAACGCCGAGGACGGCGCATATTGTTGTTGCAACGCCGAGCTTGAACAGCGGCAGGACGCCATCGCGGTACTCCAGCAGGTTCGCCATGCGCCGGAGCGACACGACCGTGCCGATCTCGCTGCCCACGAGCACCGCAGCGCCACCGCCAAAGGCCACCAGGCCAACGAAGGCGGCCGACGCGTCCCCGCCGAACGCCGCGGCGACAAACGCGACGAAGCCAGCAGCGCCGCCGACGAGACCCAGCCCCGAGGCGAGGCGGTACTTTGGCAGCGAGCGTCGGGCCTTCCAGAACGCGTCGTTGACCGCCGCGGTGTCCGCGCCCACCGCGACCTGCTCGACGCTCCACGCCGGCTGGGGGCCCGCCATCGGCCGCTCCGAGGCGTGCGCCGCGCTCCCCACAAACACCAGCACGAAGAGCAACACCAGCCACGCGCGCATGCGAACCCATCCTTTTTCGCGCCGCCGCGGCGCGGATGCAGACCTACCACAAGCCGCGCGAGCCCGCACGCTTGGGAACGGTGCGGGCGCGTCGCGAATCGGGTACAACCGGAGCATGCACGCCCCTCACCGCCTCCTCGACCTGCCGCTGGGCGCCGCTCTGCTGCTCGCGCTCAGCACCTCCTGCGGCATCAGCCTCGACGCCCGCTACGACACCGCCGTAGCACCTGGCACGGACGCCGCCGGCGTCACGATTCAAGCCATCACGCCCAACTACGGCTCCATTCACGGCGGCACGCAGGTGGTCATCACCGCGACCGGACTCGAGGGCGAGGTCAAGGTCTTCTTCGGCAACGCCCGCTTGGACGTCACCCCCCTCTCCGCCACCCAGGTGCAGGTCACCACGCCCGACGCTGGCGCGGCCTTGTCGGTGGACGTGACCGTGCGCTCCGACTTGGGCGAGGACGTGTGGCAGAGCGGCTACGCGTTCAGCGACAGCGGGCCGGTCGACCCCGGCACCGGCGGCGACACGGGGAACGGCCTCATCGGCGGGCTGATCGAGCTCTCGCGCACCCAGGTCGCCTGCCCCACCTGCCTCAACATGCCCGGCGAGTTCGACGTGCAGGCGGGCTTCGCGCTGCACTCCCCCACCAACACCTCATGGACCGCGTCGCTGCCGCCCATCGGCTCGTGCGCGCTCAACCCGCCGAGCAACGGCCCGAGCGTCACCCGCTTGGACTTGGGCCAGTGGGCCTACCTGCGCTCCGGCAGCACCAACCTGCCGCTGCTGCGCACCAACGCGACCGGTGGCGTCACTTATTTGGCCTCCAACCTGCAGGTCAACGACTACATCAGCAACGCAGCCTACGAGATCGAGGTCCCAAGCGGCGGCGGCGGCGTCGCCCCCTTCACGCTCACCAACGCCCTGCGCGCCGCCGAGGGCTTCGACAGCATCGGCCCCTATGAGCTCATGTACGGGGGTGAAGCGGGCGCCTTCACCGCCCAGGTCAGCGGCTCCAGCCAGGTCTTCACCTGGTCCCCGGCGGGCGCGGGCGACGACTTCGTCGTGGACCTCGGCGCCTACGACGCCTACACCGGCGACTACCTCGGTCACGTCGTCTGCCGCGGCAACGACTCCGGCTCGATGGTCGTGCCCACCGGCAGCTACATGACGCCGCCGCTGTTGCTCACCGTGGGGCTCTACCGGCGCAAGATCACGCGCACAGCGAGCCCCATCGACGGCAGCACCATCGAGGCCATCGCCACCTCAGGCTTCCTGGGCACGGCCTCGATGGACTACTGAGGAGCTACTTCACGGTGCCGGTCACGCCCTCGGGCGCGGTGGACGTGATGCGGAACTCGGCGCGGCGGTTCACGCTCCACGCGATCTCGGTGGAGGAGCGATCGACCGGGCGCTCTTCGCCGAACGAGATGATGCTGATCTGCGACGGGCTGACGCCCATGCTCGTGAGCTTTTCCTTGATGGTCTCGGCGCGCTTCTGGCCGAGGGCGAGGTTGTACTCAGTGGTGCCGCGCTCGTCCGCGTGACCCTGGACCTCGACCTTGAGCCCCTGATTCTCTTGGAAGATCTTGGCGTTCTCGCGCAGCGCGTTCATGGATTCGCCAGTGAGGGTCGACGAGTCGAACTCGAAGTGCACGAGCTGGAAGTTGCGCGCGACCACCGCCACCGGGCGGCAGGCGGGGTCCTTGGAGCAGTTGGCGTCGTCGCAGTCGATCTTGCCGTCGCTGTCGTTGTCGAGGCCGTCGTCGCAGACCTGCTCGACGCAGGCGCCGTTGCGGGCGCAGTCGGTGTCGGCGCAGTCGATCTTGCCGTCTTCGTCGTCGTCGAGGCCGTTGGTGCACTCGAGCTCGGTCGTGGGGACCTGGCACTTGGCGGCGACGCCGCAGTCGGGGTCGTCACAGTCGATGAGGCCGTCGTCGTCGTTGTCCGCACGGTCGTCGCAGATGCGCTCGGGCTCGGGCGGCTTCTTCTTGCAGCCTGGGGCTACGGCGAGAAGGAGGAGGGGAAGCACGTGAATGAGCTTCATGGAGACCACCTTTGGGTGCTGAGGGGAGGTTCGTATGTGGCGAGCGTCTCAGCCCGTGTCTGTCGCTATCGGTGGCGATCGACCGCCGCAAGTCGGCGGGTCGCGCGCTCGCAAACCTCACGTTAGGTCCGCGTCCCGCTACGGCCCGACAGGGTGCGCCGCGAGAGGAGTGAGGCCCATGACCCCCCAGCTTCCCGAAGATGTTCGCGCGCTCTACCCCTGGGGAGGCAAGCGCTTCGCCCTCCCCGCTGGGCCCGAGCTTCACTATCTGGACGAGGGCACGGGCCCGGTCGTGCTGATGGTGCACGGCAACCCGACGTGGTCCTTCTACTATCGCTCATTGGTCGCCGATCTCTCCAAGGATCACCGCTGCGTCGTGCCCGATCACCTGGGCATGGGGCTGTCCGACAAGCCCGACGACTTTGAGTACACGATTCAGGCGCACATCGATCACCTCGTCGCGCTCATCGACCACCTCGACCTGCACGACGTCACGCTCGTCGTGCACGACTGGGGTGGGCCCATCGGCTTTGGCGCGGCCATCGCGCGCCCCGACCGCTTCAAGCGCTTTGTGGTGTTCAACACCTCGCTCTTCCACGGCCCGCTGCCCAAGTCCATCGCGCTCTGCCGCGTGCCGGCGCTCGGCCCGGTGCTCGTGCAGGGCCTCAACGGCTTCGTGCGCGTCAGCCTCGTGCGCGCCATCGCCGACCGCAGCCGCATCGCCGGGCCCGTCGGCAGGGGCTACCTCGCCCCCTACGACAGCTGGGCGCACCGCAAGGCGCAGCAGGCCTTCGTCGAGGCCATCCCCATGAAGCCCTCGCACCCCAACTGGGACCTCATCGCGCACATCGACCGCGACAGCGGCGTGTTCGGCTCGCGCCCGATGATGATGGTCTGGGGCGAGCAGGACTTCTGCTTTACGCCCTGGTTCCGCAAGGGCATGGAGGCGCGCTTCCCCGAGGCCGAGGTCCACGCCCTGGACGACGCCTCGCACTATGTGGTCGAGGACGCCCACGAGCGCATCCTGCCGCTGATTCGCGACTTCCTCGCGCGCCACCCGCTCGACGCATGAGCTTCAACGCCGCGAGCCTCATCGAGCGCCACGCGGCCGAGCGCCCCGACGCGCCCGCGCTCGCCTTCCCCTCGCGCTCAGCGCCCACCCAGGCCACCACCTGGGACCGCTGGACCTACGCCGAGCTCGACCTCGCCGCGAGCGAGTACGCCGCTGGCTTTCGCGCGATGGGGGTGCGCCCCGGTGAGCGCACCCTGCTGCTCATCAAGCCCTCGCTCGACTTCTTCGCGGTCGTGTTCGGCCTGCTTAAGATCGACGCGACCCCCGTCATCCTCGACCCGCGCATGGGCTTCAAGGCGGTGCACGGCTGCATCGGCCAGATTCGCCCGCAGGCGCTCGTCGCCATCCCGCCGGTGCACGCCGTGCGCCAGGTGTTTCGCGGCCCGTTCTCGGAGCTGGAGCACGTCGTCACGGACGGTGCGCGCTGGTTCTGGGGCGGCTCCACCTTGGCGCAGGTCCGCGCCGCTGGTGCCGCGGCCCCCGCGCGGGCGGTGGACGTCGCCGCCGACGACCAAGCGGCGATCATCTTCACCTCGGGCTCCACCGGCCCCGCCAAGGGCGTCTCGCTGCGCTACGGCGCCTTCTGGACCGGCGTGCACGCCATTCGGGAGCTGTACGACCTCGGCCCCGGCACCACCATCGTCGAGTGCTTCGCGCCCTTCGCCCTCTATGATCTCGCGATGGGCAGCTCGGTCATCCTGCCAGATATGGACCTCTCGGCGCCCGCCACCGCGAGCCCCGCGCGCGTGGTCGACGCCATCACCGCGCACCAGGCCGACACCGCCTTCGCCTCGCCCATCGTCTGGGTGAACACGGTGCGCTGGTGCCAAGCGCAGGGCGTGCAGCTCCCGACCCTGCGCCAGGTGCTCTCCGCTGGCGCGCCCATCCCCGCCGATCTGCACCGCCGCTTCCGACAGGTGCTCGCCCCGGGCGCCCAGGTGCACACCCCCTACGGCTGCACCGAGGGCATGCCCGTCGCCACCATCGCCTCCGACGCCGTCCTCGCTGAGACGCAGGCGCTGACGGCCTCAGGGGCCGGGACCTGCGTCGGCTACTTGGCGCCGCAGATGGAGGTGCGCGTCATGCGCATCACCGACGACGCCCTCCCCGAGTGGACGGACGACCTGCGGCTCCCCGCGGGCGACATCGGCGAGGTGGTGCTCTGCGGCGACGTCGTGAGCCGCGAGTATGTGGAGCGACCCGACGCCAACGCCGTCAGCAAGCTGCGCGACGGCGAGCTCGTGCTGCACCGCATGGGCGACCTCGGCTACTTCGACGAGCAGGGGCGCCTGTGGTTCTGCGGGCGCAAGGCCCACCGGCTGGAGACCGCGAGCGGCATGGTGCCCGCGGTGCCGGTCGAGGGCGTCTTCAACGAGCACCCCAAGGTCCGCCGCACCGCGCTGGTCGGCGTGGGGGCGTCCGGCGCCGAGCGCCCCGTGCTCATCGTGCAGCTTGAACCCGGACAGACGTGGGAGCCCGGCGATGAAGCCGCGCTCCTGGCGCTGGCGACCGGCACCCGGTGGGAGGGCCTCGTGACGCAGGTGATGCTACACCCGTCCTTCCCCGTCGATCCCCGACACAACTCGAAGATTCGCCGCGAGGAGCTCAAGGTCTGGGCCTCGTCGCGGGCAGGAGGTTCGTCATGAAGGCGCTCGTCACTGGCGGAGGGGGCTTCTTGGGCCGCCGCATCACAGAGCTGCTCCTGGAGCGCGGCGACGAGGTCACCATCCTCGCGCGCGGTCGCTACCCCGCCGTCGAAGCGCTCGGCGCGCGCGGCGTGCAAGCGGACCTGCGCAACAAGGACGCCCTGCGGGCCGCCGTTCGCGGGCAGGACGTCGTCTTTCACGTCGCGGCGCTCGCTACCTCGTGGGCCAAGCCCGAGGACTTCTACGCCGTCAACGTGCTCGGCACGCGCAACCTCATCGACGTGATGGAGGACACCGGCACCCCGCGCCTCGTCTTCACCAGCACGCCGAGCGTCACGGCCTCCGGCGAGCCCGTGCGGGGCGGCGGCATGGACCTGCCCCACGCCGAGCAGAACGACAGCCCCTACGGCGCCACCAAGGCCGAGGCCGAGCGCATGGTCTGCGACGCCAACTCGCGCCACCTCGCCACCGTCGCCCTGCGCCCCCGGCTCATCTTCGGCCCGCGCGAAGAGAACCTGCTCCCGCTCATCATGAAGCGCGCGCTCGACCGCAAGCTGCCCAAGGTCGGCGACGGCACGAACAAGGTCGACATGACCTACATCGACAACGCAGCCTGGGCCCACCTGGACGCCGAAGCCGCGCTCCAGGACCACACCTCCGCCTGCGCGGGCAAGGCCTACTTCATCAGCAACGGCGAGCCCGTCGTGCTCTGGGACTGGATCCGCGACTTCTTCGACGCGAACGAGATCCCGCAGCCCCACCGCGAGCTCTCGCTCAACACGGCGCGCCGTGCCGCTGCGGTCATGGAGTGGGCCTGGCGCAACCTGCCGCTCAAGGGCGAGCCGCGCATCACCAAGCAGGCGGTCACGGCGCTTGGAACGGATCAATACTACGACATGGAGCCCGCCTACCGCGACCTCGGCTACCGCGTGCGCGTGCCCATGACCGACGGCACGGCCGCCACCGTGCAGTGGTTCACCCAGGGCAAAGCGTCGCTCCTGATCGACGGCAAAGAGGTCGTGTACGCTCCGGACCCCGCGTAGGGCGGGCGCCACCAACGCGTTCACGCTGGCGGTGGCTTGGCCATCCTTACGATTCCTTGATCCCCCAGGCGCGAACCTGAACGCCCTTGACCCCACCCGCGGCCTATTGGTCTACAGCCAACTTCGGCACGCGGAGGCGCGATGGCGCAAGAAACACCGGTTGTCGTCGTGGGAAGTGGGCGCCTCGCCCGCGCCGTGGCGTCGAGGCTCGGCCATCCCCACTCCGCAGCGGTGACCGTCCTCGAGTGCGTCGACCACGACTGGGGAGCCGAGCGGTCTCCATCCGAGGACGCGACCCCGAATCGGACCGTGTACCACCCAGACACCTTGCGAGCTGTGGGCGTTGGTCCGGACACGCAGCTCGTGGTGTTGACAGACAACGACCACGTCAACTTCCTCGTGGCGACGATCGCGCAGCAAGTGCTCGGGGTCACGAGCACATTGGTGTCGACGAGCGACGCCAGCCGAGGCGGGCTGTGGGATGAGTTCAAGATCGAGGCATTGAACCCGACCGAGCTCGCAGCCGACGCCATCCTCAGCCGAATCCGTCGCTAAGGACGCGCCCGAGCACCACGAGGCGGATGATGCGCTCGCGGTCTTGATGGCCGGGAGCGGAAGCGGAAGGCCTAGGTCTCAGCGACGCCATTCGTACAGAACAAGCTCATCGATATCGTGCTCATTGTGACGGGAGCCTCCGGATGGTCCAGCTCATACGCAACCTCGTCAGAGACGTCTGCTCCCAGGGCGTCGGCCCGCTCGCGCTCGGCCCGCCCTGCTCGATCGCGCTGGAGGTGAACGTCGCCCTGGACCGGCTAAGCCCAACCCATGGCCGATGAACGTCCCGACCCCGACCGCCTCCTCGCCGCGCTGCGACGCGAGGCGGAGCAACCGCCCGGCAAGCTGAAGGTCTTCCTCGGCGCAGCCGCAGGCGTGGGCAAGACGGTCGCGATGCTGGAGGCTGCCCGGGAAGCGCTCGACGCCGGGCGAGAGGTGCTGATCGGCGTGGTGGAGACCCACGGCCGCGCCGAGACCCAGGCGCGCCTGGAGGGCGTCTTGGCCGTCCCGCTACGCGCGTCTGAGCGCCCTGGGGTCCCAGCAGAGCTCGATCTAGACGCCGTGCTCGCCTGTCAGCCCGAGGTCGTCATCATCGACGAGCTCGCCCATACCAACGCTCCCGGCAGCCGACACACCAAGCGCTGGCAGGACGTGCTCGAGCTCGTCGGTCACGGCATCGAGGTCTGGACGGCGATGAACATCCAGCATCTGGAGAGCCTCAACGACGTGGTCGCCCGCCTCACGGGCGTGGACGTGCATGAGACCGTCCCCGACCACGTCCTCGACCGCGCCGCGGAGATCGAGATCGTCGACCTGACCCCCGAGGACCTCGTCGCTCGCTTGGAGGCGGGGAAGGTCTATGCGCCCGACCAGGCGCGCCGCGCCCTCGGCGGCTTCTTCAAGCTTGGGAACCTCATCGCGCTGCGCCAGCTCGCCCTGCGGCGGGCAGCGATGCGCGTGGGCGAGCAGCTCGATACGCTTCGCGACCGAGACGCCAACCCGAAGGTATGGGCCGCCGCGGAGCGCCTCCTTGTCGCGGTCGGACCGAGCCCGCTGTCGGGCAGGCTGGTCCGCGTCGCGTCGCGGATGGCGCGCAGCCTCGATGTCCCGTGGCATGCCGTCACGATTCGGCTCGTCCGTCCATCCAGCCCGCGGTCGACGCAGCTCGCGCTCGAACACCTCCGGCTCGCGGAGCAGCTCGGCGCCGAGACCGCGTCGCTGACGTCCGACGACGTACCTGGAGCGCTGGTCGAGTACGCCCGACGGATCAACGCCACGATGCTCGTGCTTGGCGCTCCGACGCGGCGCACCTGGCGCGAGTGGGCCAGCGGAACGCTGTTGGATCACGTAATCCAGCGAGCGACGGACATCGAGGTTCACGTGGTGGCGGCCGAAGCGGCCGTCGGCTCACCTCCGAAGCGGGACGCCCCGAGCGCCGCCGAGCCCACGTCCTGGGAGCTGCCGCGCGCGAAGGACGTCGGCGTCGCCGCGCTCACAGCTGCGGTGGCAACCGGAGCGGCTGCGCTTGTTCGCCCGTTCGTCTCGGAGTCCGACATCATCATGTTGTACGTGGCCGCCGTCACCGTCGCCGCGTTCCGCGTGCGACTCGTGGCGGGGCTCACGTCCGCCCTCCTCAGCGCGCTGGCGTTCAACTTCTTCTTCACCGAACCACGTTTTACGCTCTATGTCCACGACAGCCGGTATTGGCTCACGTTTCTGATGATTGGCGGCGTGGGCGGCCTCGTCTCCACGCTCGCCGCACGCCTCCGCGAGCACGCGGCAGCGGTACGAGAGCGCGAGGCCCAAAGCCAAGAGCTGTTCTTGCTCACGCGCCAGCTCGCCGGATGTCGGTCGATCACGGAAGTAGCAGAGGTCTCGGTCGAGCAGGTGCATCGCTTGTTTGGCCTGCCCGTGAGCGTCCTGTTGCCCTCCGAGGGCGGCCTTGCGCTGGCCGCCCAACGCGGCGTCATGTCCAACGACGACGTAGAGCGGGTGACCGCGCGTTGGGCTGCGGAGCACGGCGTTCCGGCCGGCGCAGGCACCGGGACGCTCTCCGGCGCGACAGGCCGCTACCTTCCGCTCGGGCTGGAGGGGCGGAATCGCGGGGTCGTTGCCATCCGTCCCACCCCTGCCAGCCGCCTCGCGGACCCCGATCGCGGCCACCTCCTCGACACGGTCGTCACGCTGATCCGCGAGTTCCTCGAGCGCCTGGACCTGGAGTCGCGCGCCGAGGCCTCACGACTCCAAGTGGAGACGGAGCGGATCCGAAGCACGCTGCTCTCGAGCGTCTCCCACGATCTGCGCACGCCGCTGGCGACGATCACCGGCGCGGCGACGACGCTCCTCGACAAGCAGGCGCTCCTTCGGGACGAGACGCGTGAGGCGCTGCTGACCCGAATCGCCAGCGAGGCGCTCCGCCTGCAACGCCTGCTCGAAAACGTCCTGAACATGACCCGATTGGACGGTGGAACCCTCCAGCCCTCGCTGGATTGGGAGATCCCCGACGAGATCGTGGCGTCCGCCATCGCGCGTACGACGCCCCTGGCCCACGGGCGGGTGATTCGGCCTCGGTGGGTGCACCCTCCTGTGCTTGCCCGGCTCGACGCCGTGCTCGTCGAACAGCTCGTCGCGAACTTCATCGAGAACGCCCTCATCCACGCTCCGGGCGACAGCCCGGTCGAGGTGACCACTTACGAGTCCGCGGGCGACGTGGTGATCGAGGTCGCGGACCGTGGCCCAAGCGAGCTCGGGCCCTCCCCCGAACGGCTCTTTGAGAAGTTCGTGCGCGGCTCAACGAGCAGCGGCGCAGGCCTGGGGCTCGCCATCTGCAAGGCCATCGCCCAAGTGCACGGAGGGCGGGTGTGGGCGCACCCTCGTGAGGGAGGAGGCGCGGTGTTCGGCGCCGCGTTCCCTCGCGGGGGCCCGCTGCGGGAACAGGCCCCAGCGTTCGAGGACGTCCTGGACCACACGGAGGAGTCATGACACGCGAACCCACCGTGCTCATCATCGAAGATGAGCCTCCAATGCAGTACTTCCTGCGCAGCCTAATCGAAGGACACGGCATGAAGACGGCCCTCGCCAGGACCGCCGAGGAGGGCGTCGCGCAGGCCGCAATGCGCACCCCCGACGTCGTGCTGCTCGATCTCGGACTCCCGGACGCCGATGGCCTGGGCGTGGTGGAGCGCCTTCGCGCTTGGTCGAACACCCCCATCATCGTCATCTCCGCGCGAGGGCGGGACCGCGACAAGGTGGAGGCGCTGGACGCTGGCGCCGACGACTACCTGACCAAACCCTTCTCGGCTGAGGAGCTGCTGGCGAGGGTGCGGGTCGCGCTCCGCCATCGCTCGCTACGCGGCCCCGACGAAGGGCCTGTCTACGAGGCGGAGGGACTGCGCGTCGACCTAGCGCGTCGGAACGTCACCAGGGATGGAGCGAATATCTCGCTGACGCCGACTGAATACAAGATCCTAGAGCTGCTGGTGCAACACGCGGGGCGGGTGCTGACCCACACCCAGATCCTGCGCGCAGTGTGGGGCCCCCACCTGCTCACGAAGACCCACTACGTTCGCGTGCATGTGCACCAGCTTCGCGCGAAGATCGAGCGTGACGCGAACCAGCCGGTGCTCCTCATGACTGAGTCCGGCGTCGGGTATCGCCTCAAAGAGGAGGACTGACGCTCGGCGGCGACCGTCCTCGTGGGCGCGTCTCGCGCTACGAGCGCACGACGAGTCGCGCCGCGGCTACAGCTCGACCTGGTGGCCGATCTCAAGGACGCGGTCTGGCGGGATGCCGAAGAACGTGGTGGCCCACTGCGCGTTGCGCGACATCACGGCAAAGAGGCGCTCGCGCCAGAGCGCCATTCCTGGCCGCGTTGTGGCGACGAGCGTCTCCCGTCCGAGGACAAAGGTGGTGTGGTTCAAGTCGAGCCCCACGGCCGAGTCGCTCGCGCTGAGGAGGGCGGCGATGTCGGGGTGCTCCATGAAGCCATAGCGCGCATGGATACGCGTGAATCGATCGTCTAGGCGCCGCGCCTTCACGCGGCGCTCGCGCCGAACCCGCGCGACCGGTTCAATCGTGACGGTGAGCAGGTAGATGTGTTCGTGCAGGACGTGGTTGTGTGCCAAGTTGTGCACCAGCGCGGGGGGGGCCCCCGCCCCGTTGCTTGTCATGAAGACGGCGTTTCCTGGGACGATCGCTGGGTTTTCCTGCGCGATCCTATGCAGAAAGTCGGGCCACAGTGGGGACTTCTCCTCCAGGCGCTCCCTGAGGATCTCGCGGCCGCGCTTCCACGTGCTGAACGCCGTGTAGACCACCGCCGCTACCGCCAAGGGGACCCATCCACCCTCCAGTATTTTTATCAGGTTGGCACCAAGGAACGACAGATCGACCACCAGCAGCGCGCCGGTGAGCGCCCCCGCCGCAGCGAAGCTCCAACCCCATCGCCCGCGCGCGACGACGAAGGCGAGCATGGTGGTGATGAGCATCGTGAGGCTGACCGCGATCCCATACGCGCCCGCGAGGTTGCTTGAGCTCCCGAAGCCGAGGACGAGGACGATGGCCGCCACCATCAGCGTGTAGTTGACCGAGGGAACGTAGATCTGCCCGATCTCGCGCTGGGACGTGTGCACGATCGGCAGCCTGGGCGAGTAGCCCAACATGATGGCCTGGCGCGCGAGGGAGAACGTCCCCGAGATCACCGCCTGGGAGGCGATGATCGTCGCGGCGCCGGAGAGACCGATGAGCGGCCAGAGCGCCCAACGGGGCGCCATGTGGAAGAACGGGCTCGAAACCGTGCTCGGATCGTCGAGGATCAGCGCACCCTGGCCAAAATAGTTGAGGATGAGCGATGGCAGCACGACGGCGAGCCAGGTGGCCTGAATAGGACGCCTGCCGAGGTGCCCCATGTCGGCGTACAACGCCTCACCGCCCGTGACGACCAAGAACACGGCCCCGAGCACGACGAGCCCGTGAGCGCCGTTTTGAAGAAAGAACACCACGGCGTGAGACGGCAGGAGCGCCCACAGCACCTCAGGGTGTCGACCGATCTGCACCACCCCCAAGGCGGCGAGGACGAGGAACCACACGAGCGTAATGGGCCCGAAGAGCACCCCGATGGAGGCGGTCCCGCGCCGTTGGATGAGGAACAACCCGGCGAGGATGAGGATCGTCAAGGGCAGCACCAGCGGTCGCATCGCAGGGGCCGCCACCTCTAGGCCCTCCACCGCGCTGAGCACCGAGATCGCGGGCGTGATCATCCCGTCCCCCCAGAGCAGCGCTGCACCGAACAGCCCGACCGCGATGATGAGCCACTGCTGGCGTGGCCCGTCCCGCTCAGGCCGAAGCGCGACCGCCATCAGGGCGAGGATGCCGCCCTCGCCATCGTTGTCCGCCCGCATCACATAGAGCAGGTATTTCCCCGTGATCACGAACAGGAGCGACCAAACGACCAGCGATAGCACGCCCATGACGTTGGGCTCCGTGAGCGCCACGGCGTACGGCCCATGGAAGCACTCGCGAAGCGCGTAGAGCGGGCTCGTGCCAATGTCCCCGAACACGACCCCGAGCGCCGTGAGGCACATCAGCAGGAAATACCGTTGATCGGGTGTCGCCGCTGGGGGGGCGCACTCCTCGGTCATCTCGGGGCGCCCCTCGTCGCCAACCTCGGCAGGCTCTACTGTCATTCGCTCTCCGTCGGTACGAAACGGCTGTCCTACCGGCGCCGTGCGACCGGAGGGCTCAAGAAGCTCCCGCCCGAGATCAAGGACTGATCAACCCGCGCTTATGAGCGCCGCTCCCGCGCACTCGAACGGTGCAGACGCGCCGCCGCCTCGTGAGCGACGCCCGCGGCGTTCACTCGTGCGAGGGGCACAGCCACTTCGGTGATTGGCGAGACGCGCTGTCGTCGACGACAAGGCCGTCGACGACGTCGAGAACCACAGCGCGCGCCTGCGGTACGCGTCCGTTCGGGCATCGAAGTTGCCCATCGGCAGCGTTCACGTCGAACGTACTGCTCCCAGACATGGCCGCTCGACTCAACCGGGCGCAAGGACGCGCCCTCGGCCTCCATCGCCTGCCGATCGCAGAGGCGGTCGACGAGCCACGCCGCACGCGCTGGCGGCGATGCGATTCATGGTCAGCCCCTCACCGCCCTCCTGGGCCAATAGCTGAGCGGCGGCTTCGACGATCGCGTCGACAGCGCCACGCGAGCGCGCTTATTCAGGGTTCTTCCTTGGATGTGTCGCGAGCTTTTGCGCCATGGTACCGCCCTGCAAACGCGAGCACCGCGATCGCCCTCACCCGCATAGTTTGTGGGCAGGAGGTGTGTGTGTCGAGCTTGCCTATCGGTGTCGTCGGAGCGGGTCCGGGTGGACTGACCACAGCCGCGGCCTTAGCGCGCGCGGGTCGCGAGGTCCGCGTGTTCGAGCGAGCGCCCGCGATTCAGGTCGCAGGGGCGGGGCTCACTGTCCACGTCAACGCGATGCGCATGCTCGACGCGCTCGGCTTGGCCGACGCGGTCGCAGCGGCAGGCGTGCCGCTCGTCGAGGGGCGCGTCAGCACCAGCGCAGGCCGACGGCTGTCGAGCTTCGCCTTCGAGCGAGCGGCGGCCCCCTTCGGCCAGCCGATCCTTGGCATTCACCGCGCGCGCCTCTCCGAGGTCCTCGCCGCCGCGCTCCCGTCGGGCGCGCTCCAGCTCGACGCCGCGCTCGCAGAGGTTCGCGCAGACGACGAGCACGTCGACGTCACGCTCGCGAGCGGCGAGGTCGTGCGCGTCGCGGCGCTCATCGGCGCCGATGGCCTACACAGCCGCGTGCGCGAGCGGGTCTTCGGTCCTTGGCCCACGCGCTACTCGGGCTACACCTGCTGGCGCGGCGTCGCGCCCATCCCGTGCCCGCTCGGGGCCGGCGTCACCGAGGAGCGCTGGGGTCCGGGGCGACGCTTCGGGCTGGTCCCGATCGCCCGCGACGCCACCTACTGGTTCGCGACCGCCAACGTGGCGGCTGGCGGCGACGACGCTGACCGACACGCTGCGGTGACCGAGCGCTTCGCGCACTTCGGGGGCGCGATCGCCGAGACGCTCGCGGCGACGCCCGCTGAAGCTGTGCTGCGGCACGACATCGCGGACCTCACGCCTCGAACCGAGTGGACGCGCGGCCTCGTGGCGCTGCTCGGGGACGCCGCGCACGCCACGACGCCCAACCTCGGCCAAGGGGCCTGCCTCGCCATCGAGGACGGCGTCACGCTCGCGCACGCGCTCACCCAGGGGCTCCCCGACGCTGAGGCGCTCCAGAGCTGGGCCTCAGCGAGGGTCGAGCGCTCGCACTACGTGGTCAACCTGTCGCAGCGCGTCGGAGCCGTGGGTCAGTGGGAGTCGCGCCCAGCGCGCGCCCTCCGTGACGCGCTCGTGGCAGCTGCGCCAGCCTGGGTGAGCGAGCGACAGGTGACGCGCTTGTGGGCCGTCGAGCCGCCGTCCTTCGGGTAGCGCGCGACCTCGTCACGCCCTACTGCCCCCCCCGGCGAACACTTACGGCCGATGTCGCGGGCCGACCCCGATCCGCTCCTGTCGCATAGACCGATCCCAACACAACAGGAGGTGAGCATGGATCGGTTCTACAGCTCGTGGCGCGCAGCGACCTGGCTCGTGACCCCGATGGTCTTCGCGGCGGGGTGCGTCAGCGGCACCACCTGGCGATGGGACGAGGGCCATGTGCTCCCCACCGCGCCGTGGCAGGGCGTGCATGTGAGCGCCAGCTACAACGAGTACGAGGGCGATAACTTGGTGCCATGTGACGCCACGGACGGCTCCTGCGAGGACCTCTCCATGCCCGACGCAGAGCCCATCGTGCTCGACGCCGCCGGCGCGCCCGTGGCGCTCGATCACGTGCGCTTCGCCGCAGGTGAGGCCGACGAGCGCGCGTGGGGCTGGCGTCCCGCAGACGGCTTCGCGCCGGGTCACTACACCGTCGTCGGGCTCGTCGCGGTGCCTGAGCTTGTGCTGGACCTCGGCTTCGACGTGGCGGACATCGGCACCAGCTCGGCCTCCGACCCGAGCGCGCTCGCGGGCCGGGTGTGGAAGCTCAGCGGGGTGCACGACGGTCCCCTCGTCAGCCTCAACGCCTTCTTCCTGAAAAGCCCAGGCACAGAGCTCTTCTTTCAGCTGATCTTGGCCGACACGTCCGAGCCCCAGCTCCAAGTAGCGATGCGTCGCGACGGCGTGGACTGCTCGCTCGGGCGCGGCAGCGCGACCGTCGACGAAGCGGGCCTGTTCGGGGTCGCCGCGGACGCGCTCTCCATCAACGTCGTAGACCACCCTGCGGCGCGGGTCGAGGGGCTCGCGCTGGGCGTCGGCTGGCCGTCGGAAGGCGAGCCGCAGGGCCGCTTTGACGCGCTGGTCGACGTCGACGGCTTCGCGCCGTTCGTCGCCGCAGGCATGTCCGGCCAGAACGTGTGCGACGCGGTGTACAGCGCGTTCGGAGGGAGCTGCACCCCCTGCGCCGATGGGAGCCCCCGCTGTCTGCGCCTGAACGCCGTCGGCCTCGACTTCACCGAGGTCAGCGGCGACGCCCTCGCCCCGGAGCTGCCCGCCTGCTCCACCGACCCAGGCCAAGGCCTCAGCGGCGCGGTGGACGCCAACGGACAGGCGCTCTGCGGCTGCTCCCAGTCCGGCCAGCCCGCAGGCGCGCTCCTCGCCGCGCTGGTTGCGCTGCTCGCGGTGCGTCGCCGCGCGAGGTGACGCTACCTGGCGGTCTATGGCGGGGCAGCCGCGGACTTCCCGCCGTACGCCACCAGCTCCTTGCGGAGCATACGCCCCGCTTCGAGGTCGAGGATGAACATCCGCTTCTCGGTGAGGGCATCGAGAAGTCGATGATGGTGTAGACCATCTTGGTGGTCTTGCCCGCCTTCCAGCCGTTGACGAAGACGTCGAGCGCCACCGAGAGCACGGACCGCCGGAGCCCGTCGCTCTCGTACTGTCCTGCGCTCACGGCGATTTCGGGAGCGCCCTTGTCCTGCTGGCGGGCGCGGTCCTCGGTCGCCGCGGGCAGCTTCTTGTCCACACCGGGCACGCTCGACAGGCGCGTGGCGGTGCCCTGCGCCGCAGCTGGCGCTCCGCCGCGTTGGGCTCCCGACCCGTCGTCATCAAGGGGGCGGAGGATTGGCCACTTAGGTTGACGACGTCGCATCAAAGTGATGGGAGCCCCGTCAGGGCGACGGAGCGAGCACGAGCCGCCGCGTGCTCCAGCGCCCCACCGCGACGCCCCGACGGCGTCGAGCGCCCGCCACTCCCGCTTTGGCGTCAATCTTGCATAACGGCTTGACGACCCAACCACCGAGCGGTCAGGAGCTACCCATGTCGAGACGCCAAGACCAACAAGCATCCACGGAGCGGGACGTGCAACCAAGCGGGGCCATTCCGCCGAAGCACAAGGCGCGTCACGCCACGCTCGTGGGCGCCATATTCGCTACGAGCCTCGCGGTGGCGAGCGGCGCTGCCTGCAACGGCAAGGGAGTGAGCGTGGCCGTCGAGCCCACCCCTGCCTCCACAGCCAGCCTGTCGCAGCCAGCCGCAAGGGCCGGCGGAGACGATGATCTGACCTACGACCCGGTCGCGGTCCGCATCATCGCCATCGACATCGACACGGTGCTCGCGACCACGTGCGGGCTTGAGCAGAGCAAGGTGTTCTTCAAGTTCGACTCCGCAGCGCTGCGTCCGTCCGCCAAGGAACGGCTAGAGAAGATCGCCACGTGCTCGAAGACCGGCCCCATCCGAGGTCAGGCGCTGCTCGTGATCGGTCGTACGGACCCGGTTGGTACCGACGCGTACAACGACCTGCTGGGGATGAGTCGCGCCGACTCCGTGGTCAAGTACCTAGCAGAGCTCGGCGTCGACCAGACGTTGATGGCGACCGAATCGAAGGGCGAAGACGCCGCCGAAGCAGACTACCCAGGAGGCTGGCCGTACGACCGCAGGGTGACCGTTCGACTCCGGCCGGCGCCCGCGACAGGGTCCTTGGGGCAGTAGCTCCCGAACGCCGCCCCACCGGCGCCGGCTAGCAGCGGCGCCGCGCTCAAATCGCACGCGGATTTGCGTCCAGAGGCGCACCACAATGCGCTCGCGCAGATCGGGCTGAACGTCCGGAGGCTATGCTCGCCGACCGGCTCTTGATTGCCCACCGATGGGAAGGAGCCACACAACCTCCTGACCGCACGCGCAGGCTTGGCAACCGGATCCGCCATGAAAGACTACACCGCGATTCTGGAACGGCAGCATACGAACGAGACGATCGACAGGCTCGTGCGCTACGCCGAGATTGAGACCACGAGCGACCGCCACGCCGACGTCATCCCGTCGACTCCCTCGCAATGGAACCTAGCGAGGCTCCTCGAACGCGAGCTCAAGGAGCTGGGCCTGTCGGACGTCTCGGTCGACGAGCACTGCTTCGTCATCGCCCGCGTGCCCGCCACCACGGGCTACGAACACACGCCTACGATTGGGCTCATGGCCCACCTCGACACCTCGAACGAGGTCTCGGGCGCCAACGTCAAGCCCCGCGTGGTGCGGAGCTACGACGGCGAGGCGCTCCCCTTGTCCGCAGGCTGGACCCTCGACCCCGCCGAGTTCCCCGAGCTCAAGGCGCACGTCGGCGACACCCTCGTCGTCACCGACGGCACGACCCTGCTCGGCGCGGACGACAAGTGCGGCATCGCCATCATCATGACCGCGATCGGCGCCATGCTCAAGGACCCGGCCCTGTCCCACGGCCCCCTCGTCGTCATCTTCTCCCCCGACGAGGAGACCGGGAAGGGCATGGCGCGCTTCCCAGTCGACAAGGTGAGCATGGACGCGTGCTACACCTTCGACGGCGGCCCCGGCGGGGAGCTCGAAGCGGAGTGCTTCACCGCGTACGAGGCCAAGCTGTCCTTCACCGGCAAGTCAGCGCATCCCGGCTACGCCCGCGGCGTGATGGTCAACGCCGTCTCGATGGCCGCGAGCCTGGTGGGCATGCTGCCGCGCAGTGAGAGCCCCGAGTCCACGGATGGCTGGCTCGGCTACTACTACGCGCACGAGGTTCACGGTGGCGTGGAGGCGGCCCACGTCACCGTGCTGCTCCGCGACTTCACCGACGAGGGCATGGCCCGCAGGCAGGCCACGATACGAAGCCTCGCCACCGCCGTCGAGGCCCAGTTCCCCGGCGGACAGGTCAGCGTCGACCTCCGCAAGCAGTACCGCAACATGAAGGCGAAGCTCGACGCGAGCCCACACGTCCTCGAGCTGCTCTACGAAGCCGCCCGCAAGGCTGGGGCCGAGCCGTACTCCAAGCCGATTCGCGGCGGCACAGACGGCGCTCGCCTCACGGAGATAGGCGTGCCAACACCGAATATCTTCGCCGGAATGCACAACTTCCACAGCCGCTACGAGTGGGCCAGCGCCGCAGAGATGGTGCTCGCCGTCGACACGGCCTTGGAGCTGGTCCAGATCTGGGCCACGGGCTGACACGCGAACACACCACCGCAGCACGTGAACCGATTTACTCGATATACAAGACCACCAGGGTTTGGTTGAGCAGTACATACGCAATCTCGCCAAATGTCACAGGACCATACAACTCACCGATGCTCTGGCCCTCAAGCTCGCCAAACAAGAAGTTCAAGAGGCAGTTACAAGAGAAGCAAACGCCTTGCGTGTTGTAGCTCTGCAGTCGAGCGCGGAAGCTCTCTCCGTAGTTCGCGATCGGTTTCGCGACCCGATAGTCCACGCCAGGGAAAACGGGTGCATACAGCACCACCTTGTCGTTGGCGACATCCGCAGCCTGAATGGAGGCGTTAAGGTGTGCTCCGCCAAAATTACCGACCAAGGGCAACTTACCATCGGTGAGCCCCTTTTCGGTAACGTAGACGGCCAACGAGGTGGGCACACCATTCACCAGACACTCGCTGACCTCAAACGAGGTTTCGCTGAAGCGCAGAACATCGCCATCGCCCGGCTCGAAGATGTTCACGATCTCAACTGAGGCCAACCGTCCGTCAGGCAAGGCTACATGGGCGACCACCATACCGTCATCGTACTTTGTGCAGGTGCGTCCGTCGTAGACCTTGGGCGTCACTCTCCCCAGGTCGAACAAGTGCACACCCGCCACCCAGCCAACGGTAGGCTTAAGAAACGCGTCAGGATCGTAAAGAGCCTCTTCGGCAAACTTTCGATGCGCCGTGCTGAATGCTGGCACGATGACCAAGCTGTACCCGTTGTCTGGTCCATTGTGCACCACCCCGTGGAGCGCATCGGCGGCGTAGTGTGCGAACGTGACCGAGGCTCCAACGGGCAAGATCGTCACGAACACCTGACCTTCGGTAGACACCACGCCACCCGTGTCGGCCATGAAGTAGGGAATCGTTCCGCCGATCCATTGCCCAGCGGGCAGGGCGTCCAACGCACTTTCAGGGCCGGCCACGGTCAACAGAGCGCCAGAACGAATCAACTCGGCAGCCGCCGCGATACTCATTAGTCTATTCATGGCATGAATCACAGCGACTGGAGTTGGGCGATTTCGGAGCTCAACATGCGCTCCCATTTCGCGAAGAAGGCCTGCACTTCAAGAGCTTTTTGGGGAACTGGGTCGGTGCTGCGCTCCATGCGGTCGATCAGCATCTGCATCGCCAAGTTGGTCGTCTCGATGCGGGAAAGACCACCGCCAGCGGCTCGAGTCCAGCAAGGGTGGGACGGCGCGGGGAGAGGCATACAGGCTCCACGGTACATAATAGGCCAAGCAATCTCCATGAAGGAGCGCTGGTCTTCTCCATCGACACATACACCTCGAACTTGATGCATGTATACGCAACTTCTGGCCTGCGGCCGCTCGTTCTGCCCAGGGGCCCGCCTGGCGCGTACGACGGTCGCCCGGCGAGTGAGCGGGTGGTCCGATGCCGCCCTCGGCCGCAGAGGACATGATCGCGACCGCCGCGTTGAGGTGAGCGCGTCACCGACGCCGACAGTCAGGCCCCGACGGGATAGCCTTGTCCTTTGGCGAGGTGAGCGATGCGATTGGTCTCAAGTGCGTTGATGATGGCGATGGCAGCTTGTAGTGGCAACGCCGCGGAGCAGGCGACGGTGCCCACGCCGACACAGGAGACTCGAGCGGTGGAGGCCTCCACCGCGCCCGGAAATGCCCTCGGTGAGCAGGTCTTCGCCACGCGCTGCGCTTCTTGTCACGGTCCCGAGGGCCGAGGCGATGGCCCCGTGGCTTCAACGCTCGATCCCAAGCCCGTAGACCTGTATGGCCCGCGCCCGGAGCGCTTGCGGGGCCGCCCAGGCGGGCGCCGAGCCATCATCGAGAACGGCAGCGAGGGCTCCGGCATGGTGGCCTTCAAGGACATCCTCACGCCCGAGGAGCTCGAGGCCGTCTACCTGCTCGTCCACAACATGCGTCATGGCCCCGGTATGGGCGGTGGACCCGGCGGGGGCGGCGGCAGCATGGGCGGCCTGGGTGCGGGTGGCATGCCCTGTGGCGGGCCCGGGGGCGGCGGCATCGACTGCCCGCAATAAGGCATCGCCTGCCAGGCAAACTCAAGCTGCACCGTCTTGCCGCGCCCAGCCTGCTGGGCGGGCGGGGAGCGCGTGGATCGCCTACGGGCACGAGCCCTTCGCGTACGTGTAGGGGTCAGGTGATGCGACATACCCGTTTCGCGGAAACATCGGCGTTCTAGCTCGATCGCACCACCAGGCGCTCACGCTCGACCGTCGCTCCTCGGCTCAACGCTCGCCGTCAGGCCCACCAGCTATCTAAGTACAACCACCACAATCTTCTGAAAATTGGATATAGCATCACCTGACCCCTCCCCCCTCCGTCCCGGCCAAACCGTTCACTGTTAGGCGTTTTCGATGGTCCATCATCTCGTGCTCTGGCAAATCCGCGACGATGTCGCCGACAAGACGGCCACCCTGGTCGAATTCAAACAGCGCCTCGAAGCGCTGATCCCATTGATCCCCGAAGTTCGGCAGCTGCGGGTCGGCGTCAACGAACTCCACGGCCCCGCCGCCTCGGACATCGCGCTGATCTCGTCCTTTGATTCGTGGGAAGAGCTCGACGCCTACCAACACCACCCCGCCCATCAAGAGGTGGTGGCGTTCGTCAAAGGGGTGACGCGGGAACGCAGGTCGGTCGACTGGTCGGACATCAGCGACGACGCCTCACCGCCAACGAAAGACGCTATCACCCCACGATAGCCCCCCCGCCGCGCCCACTGGGATAGCGTCTGAGCCCGCCCTCACCAGCGAGCCTCACCATGCGCGTCCTGCACACCTCCGACTGGCACCTCGGCCACACGCTTCACCACCACGATCGCCTGCACGAGCACCAGGCCTTCATCGCGTGGTTCCTCGATCAGGTAGGCGCTGAGCGGGTCGACGCGGTGCTCCTCTGCGGCGACATCTTCGACACCGCCAACCCCTCCGCCGCCGCTCAGGCGCTGTGGTACCGCTTCGTCGCCGAGCTGCACCGCCGCTATCCCCTCGTCGAGCTGGTG
>Ga0210033_1001298_pt1 | contig 23162 bp, 14 predicted proteins | sample CryGeymeta201501_FD_185465 | JGI IMG/M metagenome (GOLD analysis project Ga0210033, IMG submission 185465) | Groundwater microbial communities from Crystal Geyser aquifers in Utah, USA - Crystal Geyser metaG 2015-01 (SPAdes) (version 2) | ecosystem: Environmental > Aquatic > Deep subsurface >... | reverse complement strand
GGCGTCCGACGCGGCGTCGGGGTCGAGGGCGGGAGGCGAGGTGCCGATCTCGCCAGCGGCGCAGCCCAGGGACATGGCGAGGAGTGCGGCGAGCAGGGTGTGACGGTGTGCGTTCATCGTGGCCCGAGGGTGAAGGTCAGAGTCGGCTCATGGGTACCACATTCGGTGGCGATCGTCAGGTCTGGCGTCTATCATGGCGGCCACGTGTGGCGTTCACCGCTCGGGAGGAAGTCTTTGTGAGCGATCCATTGCTCGAAGTGGCCATCTACGCCGGCTCCACCCTGGTGATGCTCGGCATCGCCGGGGCCGTCCACCTGGGGTCGGCGGGGAAGCGTCGGCGCGGGGCCGAGGCGCTGCAGGCGCGGTGGGTGGAGGCGGCGACGGCGCTCGGGGTGGACTTCTACCCCTCGGAGCCGGGCGGGGAGGGCCATCCGGGGCAGCTCGTCGGCACGGTGGAGGGGCACCGGCTGGTGGTGGACGTGGCGGATGGCGCGCGGGGGCGGATCACGCGCTTCCACGTGAGCTTCCCTGCGGCGCTGCCGTGTGAGCTCAAGGTGATCATGGTCGCGGCGGCGAGCCGCGCGCGGCTCCGCACGGGGGATGCGCGGTTCGACGACTGCTTCGAGGTCGAGGCGCCGGACGGTCAGGCGGCGCTGCGCGTCCTGACCGCAGAGGTGCGTGATGCGCTCGTGCGCCTGGATGGCTTCCGGCCGTCGCCGACGCTCGACACCGTCTCGCTGGAGGTGACCCGAGACGGGCTGACGTGGTGCAAGCTCGGGCTGCTGTCGCCGAAGCTCGGACTGGTGGAGTGCGCCAGGGCGGTCGTGGAGGTGGCGCGCGAGGTCGAGGTCGGCGCGTTCGAGGCCGCTGGACCGCAGGCGTCGCGGTCGTAGGCGCGGAGCGGTCGGCGCGGCGGCGGCGTCAATCTCTCAAAGCTCCCCTCGTCCCCTTGCACAACCGGCTCCAGACGTTATATGCGTCTCCCCGTACGACGGGGCGCGCGGCTCGTGCCACTCCGACCCGAGCCCCATGGCATGGCAATGAGCTTCGCAGCTCTCAATGACGAGGAGATGGATGATGGTCGCCAAGAGCAACTCCTTCGAGACGAAGTCCGCCCTGAGCGTTGGCGGGACACCCTACGCGTACCACAGCTTGCCAGCGCTCGAGTCGAAGGGCTATGCGGCGATGGCCAGGCTGCCCTTCTCGCTCAAGGTGCTGCTGGAGAACCTGCTGCGCTGTGAGGACGGCGTCTCCACCTCCCCGGACGACATCGAGACGCTGGCGAACTGGGACGCCCGGACGCCGCGCGAGCACGAGATCGCCTTCACGGTCGCCCGCGTCCTGCTCCAGGATTTCACCGGCGTGCCCGCCGTGGTCGACCTCGCCGCGATGCGCGACGCGATGGTCAGGCTGGGCGGCGACCCGAGCAAGATCAACCCGCTGCAGCCCGCCGACCTCGTCATCGACCACTCGGTGCAGGTGGACCATTACGGCAGCGCGTTGGCGTTCCAGTTGAACGCCGACCTCGAGTTCGAGCGCAACAAGGAGCGCTACCAGCTCTTGAAGTGGGCGCAGCAGGCGTTTGACGGGTTCCGCGTCGTGCCGCCGGATACGGGCATCGTGCACCAGGTCAACCTGGAGTATCTGGCGCAGAGCGTGTTTACGCGGACGGACAAGGCCACCGGGGCGACCTGGGCCTACCCGGACACGGTCGTCGGCACCGACTCGCACACCCCGATGGTCAACGCGCTGGGCGTGGTGGGCTGGGGCGTGGGCGGCATCGAGGCCGAGGCGTGCATGCTGGGCCAGCCCATCGCGATGCTGATCCCGGAGGTCGTCGGCGTGAAGCTGACGGGCCGCATGCCGGAGGGGCTGACCGCGACGGACCTCGTGCTGACAGTCGTCCAGATGCTGCGTAAGCTGGGCGTGGTCGGCAAGTTCGTGGAGTTCTACGGCCCCGGCCTCACCGCGCTGCCGCTGCCGGATCGCGCGACGATCTCCAACATGGCGCCCGAGTACGGCGCGACGATCGGCTTCTTCCCGGTCGACGCCGAGACGCTCAACTACATGCGCTTCACCGGTCGCTCCGAGGCGCAGATCGCGCTGGTCGAGGCCTACTGCAAGGCGCAGGGCCTGTTCCGCACCGACGAGACCCCGGACCCCATCTTCACGACGACGGTGGAGCTGGACCTCGGCACGATCGTGCCTTCGATGGCCGGTCCGAAGCGTCCCCAGGACCGGGTGCCGCTGTCGGCCTCTCAGCCGATGTGGCGCGACAGCCTCAAGGCGATGCTCAAGACGATGGGCCGCCTCAAGCAGGACGACGCGGGCAACCTGACCGGTGACGACAGCGCGCTGTTCGAGTCCGTCGAGATCGAGCAGGACCGGATGCGGTATCGGCTGGGCCACGGCTCGGTGGTGCTGGCGGCGATCACGAGCTGCACGAACACGTCGAACCCGTCGGTGCTGGTGGCGGCGGGCCTGGTGGCCAGGAAGGCCGTCGAGCGCGGGATCAACATCAAGCCGTGGGTCAAGACCTCGCTGGCACCGGGCTCGAAGGTGGTCATGAACTACCTCGAGGCGGCCGGCCTGGTGCCCTACCTGGAGGCGTTGAAGTTCCATCTGGTGGGCTTCGGCTGCACGACCTGCATCGGCAACAGCGGCCCGCTGCCCGAGCCGGTGGCGGCGGCGATCGACGAGAAGCAGCTGATCTGCTGCTCGGTGTTGAGCGGCAACCGCAACTTCGAGGGTCGGATCGGGCCTCGCATCCGGGCGAACTACCTGGCGAGCCCGCCGCTGGTGGTGGCCTACGCCATCGCCGGTACGATGGACATCGACATCTACAATGAGCCGATCTCCGTCGACACCGACGGCAATCCGGTCTTCCTGAAGGACATCTGGCCCACCACGGCGGAGGTCGCCGAGGCGATGCGCACGTCGCTGAGCCGCGAGATGTTCGAGAAGGAGTACGGTGAGGTGTTCGCGGGGGACGCGAACTGGGCCGGGCTGGAGGCGCCGGAGGGCTCGACCTTCGAGTGGGATCCGGCGAGCACGTACGTGCGCAGCCCCCCGTTCTTCGAGGGCATGCCGATGACGCCGGCCGATCCGGTGGACATCGTCGGGGCGCGGGCGCTGGCGGTGCTGGGGACGTCGGTGACGACGGATCACATCTCGCCTGCGGGCAACATCGCCAAGAGCGGTCCGTCGGCGGCGTATCTGCAGGAGCACGGGGTGGAGCGTCAGGACTTCAACTCGTACGGCGCTCGTCGTGGCAACCACGAGGTGATGATGCGCGGCACCTTCGCCAACGTGCGGCTGCGCAACCAGCTCGCGCCGGGGACGGAGGGTGGCTGGTCGACCCACCTGCCCACCGGCGAGGTGATGAGCATCTACGACGCGGCGATGAAGTACATCGCCGACGGGACGCCGCTGGTGATCCTGGCCGGCGCCGAGTATGGCACGGGCTCCTCCCGTGACTGGGCGGCCAAGGGCACCCTGCTGCTCGGCGTCAAGGCGGTCATCACCGAGGGCTACGAGCGCATCCACCGCTCGAACCTGATCGGCATGGGCGTGCTGCCGCTGCAGTTCCTGCCGGGGCAGTCCGCCGAGAGCCTTGGCCTGACCGGCCACGAGTTCTTTGGTATCAAGGGGTTGGCCGACCTGGCCGCCGGCCGCAACATCGCGGTCACGGCGACCAACGCCGAGGGCGCGACGAAGACCTTTGACGTGCGCGTCCGCCTGGATACGCCGATGGAGGTCGAGTACTACCGCCACGGCGGCATCCTCCAGTACGTGCTGCGCCGCCTGATGGCGGAGTAGGCGCCGGAGGCCGTCCCGCGACGGCCTGAGCTGCGCTGCGCGAAGGCGCGGGCCCCGGGTCCGCGCCTTCTTGCGTTGGCGGGACAGCGACCGTGACCGCGGCTTGTGCAATCGTGCCGGCGTTCGACCTTGTCCGGCGTTGTCCGCGCCGTGGAGCCCGACGCTTGGGAGAACACGGCCGCGCGGCCGGCGGGACTCGGCGGGACGTCGGCGAGGGAGCTCCTGCGGTTTGCCCGGCCCCTGGTGCTCGGCGACCGGAGCGTGCTGTCAGCGGCCTCGTCGCAGCGGCTGCGTACCCGGGCGGTGCAGGCGCCGTCGGTGTGGGACCTGTTACCGCCGGTGAGACCGCCGGACGGGCGGTAGGAGGCTCGTCGTCATGCGTACAAGGTGTTGATTTGTATCAATAATTGATGTTGTGCGGGCCGAGGGCAGGCCGTTCTAGTCGCGTAGGCAGAGGACGTGCATCACGGTGAGGTTCCACTCCACCGGCCCATGCCCGAACTCCCACCCCGCGTTCTGGCAGACGCGATGGGCGGCTGAGGCGCACGTGGGCGACTCGATGTTGTCGAGGTCGCAGCCGAGCGCGGCGAGCTGGCTGGCCGGGAACTCCACGGTGCTGCCGATCGACGCGGGCACGCAGCTGATCGTGAAGGCGGTCAGCGAGTGCTCCACCGGGCCGATCCCCCCGCCGTAGCCGAGCGTGCGGCAGTATCGGTTGGACGCGCTCCATGCGAGCCGGGTGTGCTCCAGCTCGAAGAGGCTGATGCCGCTCGCGGCGGAGACGGCGCTCTCGGTCGTGTTGACCACGGTCACCGAGCTGCCCAGACATCCGACGGTGCCAGAGAACCAGCTGAAGTCGACTGGCCCGACCCCCGTCGCAAAGCAGCCCTGCGTGCTGCGGCACCACCGGTGGGCGGCGGTGAGACAGACGTCGATGCCTGGATTCTCCGGATCGCAGGCGGACTGTGCGTTGGTGAGCGCGCTCGCGTTGGCGGCCATGGGTTGGACCTGCAGGCCCTCGTCGATCTGGCCGTCGCAGTCGTCGTCGAGGTTGTTGCAGCTCTCCATCTGGGGCTGGGGGGCCGTGCAGCCGCGCCACTGACCCATGCTGCAAGCCTCGGTGCCGCTGCCGCAGGCGGTCGAGCAGGTGCGGCTGAGGTTGTTGTCGACCTGGCCGTCGCAGTCGTCGTCCTGGCCGTTGCAGGTCTCCATCCGGGGTTGGGGGGCGTTGCAGTTGAGCCATTGGCCGCGGCTGCAGCTCTCGGTGCCGCTGCCGCAGGCGGTGGAGCAGGCCCGGCTGAGATCCTCGTCCACGGTGCCGTCGCAGTCGTTGTCGTCGCGGTCGCAGACCTCGGCCTGTGGGGCTGGCGCGTCGCAGGTGCCCCAGCGGCCCTGGCGACAGGTCTCGATGCCGCTCGCGCAGGCCGTCGCGCACGACCGCACGACGCCGTCGTCCACCCCTCCGTTGCAGTCGTTGTCCTCGCCGTCGCACGTCTCCGGCAGGGGCGTTTGCGCGGTGCAGCCGATCCACTCGCCGCGCACGCAGGTCTCGGTGCCGTTGCCGCAGGGCGTGGTGCAGCCGCGCGTCAGGTCTTCGTCGATGCGGGAGTCGCAGTCGTCGTCCTGGCCGTTGCAGGTCTCGGCGCGGGGATCGGCGGCGGTGCAGCCGCTCCAGACACCGCCTGTGCAGCTCTCGGAGCCCCCTCCGCACGAGCTGCTGCACGCCCGCTGTCCCACGCCCTCGTCGATCTCGCCGTCGCAGTCCTGGTCCACGCCGTCGCAATCCTCCTCGGGCGGGATGCACGGCCCGAACGCCGTGCCCTCGCAGCGGGAGATGCCCTGGGTGCCGCACGGTGTCGTGCAGAAGCGGGTCTCGTCGGCTAGGCAGGAGACCACGACGCCGTTGTTGACCGAGCCGCTGGGGCCGGTGTCGGCGTCGTCGTCAGGGGTGTCGGGAGAGACGTCGGGGTCGGCGCTGTTGTTGTCAGTGACGATGGTGTCGGGCTTGTCTGCGGTGTCCGCGTCCGTCGGCGCCGCCTCTCCGATCGTCCCCGAGGCGCACGCGGTCAACGCCAGGACGCCGACCAGCGACGTGATGGTGTGCAGCAGGGGCAGGGTCGGAGGGAGCGCGAGTGTGGCCATCGGTGCGTCCAGCGTCATGCAGTCTCACTCGACGTTAGCCGAAGCTGGACGAAGTTTCCACACGCGGGCGCCGCGAGGCGCACAGTGTGTGCGCCTGATTGGAAAAGCCAATAGGCGACAGGGGGTTGCGCAGGGCCATCGAGTTCTCGCCAGGGCCGTGGGATCGGGGTGGTCGGCTCAGAAGGCCCTGGTTGCCGCGTACGCGCCCGCGTTGCCGTTGGCGCCGCTCGGCGCACGGGTCGTGCCGGTGCGGTTGCCCTCGGTGCCGCCGGTGCCGCCGGTGCCGGCCCCGCCGCCCGCGCCGACGCCGTTGGGCGTGCTCACGCTGGTCGTCGTGACGGTGGAGTTGACGGTCGCGATGCCGATCGAGGCGCCGCCGTTGCCGCCAGCGCCGCCGGAGCCGCCGCCACCGTCGCCGCCCGAGCCGCCCGCCGCGCCGGTGCCGCCCTCGTCGTTGCTGGGGTTGAAGCCCGCACCGCCAGACTGGCCCCGGCCGCCGCCCGCGCCTTTGCCGCCGTTGCCACCGCGGCCGCCGGTGCCGCGGCGAATGGTCGTGCTCTCGACGGTGATCGTCGAGTTGATCGCCACGATCCCGAGCGAGGCGCCGCCTGCGTTCCCTGCGCCGCCAGCGCCGCCACCGCAGCCGCCCGCGCCGCCGCCGCCGCCGCCGCCGCCGATCTCGGTGCCCGAGAAGCCGACGCAGTACCAGTCGTCGACGTCGGTTCCACCCGAGCCGCCACCGCCACCACCACCACCGTGCTTGCCGGCGTTGCCCCCGTTGCCGTTGACGCCGCCCCAGAGGCCCGAGGCGTCGAACGCGCCATCGGTGTCCGAAGCAGCCGTGGCCGCGGTGCCCCCGGTGCCCGGATCGCCGCTGCCGCCGCCGCTGCCTCCGCTGGCCGAGTCGTTGCACCCGCCCCCGCACCTGTTGCCGCCAGCGGCGCCGCCGCCGCCGACCGCCGTGCCCGAGCCGCCGTTGGCACCATCGCCGCCGCCGCCCGATCCACAGTTGTAGGACGTGCCGCCGTCGCCACCGTTGGCGCTGCAGGTGGTGTTGGCGCCGCCACCGGCGCCGGTGCGGCCGGTCGTCGCCGAGCCCGAGTCGCCGGTGGCGCCGACGGTTCCATCCCCGCCGGGGTCGCCGGGGCCGCCGTCACCTGCCTCGATGATGGCGTTGCGGATGACGAGGCGGTTGCTGGCGACGCTGTTGACCCAGAAGGCGTAGGAGGTGCCCGAGGCGTCGGTGCGGTCGAGGCCGACCACGGTCAGGCCATCGAAGACCGTCACCGCGTTCAGGCCGCTGGCGACGACGCCGCGGTAGGCGTTGGCGTTGAGGGTGGTGGTGTTGTTGCTGACGTTGCGCGTCCACGTGCTGACGGCGTAGCCGCCGAAGACATCGACGCCGGAGCGGAGCGTGAGGCTCTCGGTGTAGGTGCCGCCGCTGACGAGCACGTCGCACTTCGGGCTGCAGGTGTCGGCGATCTCGATGCCGCGGGTGATCGTGGCGACGGGGTGCTGACGGGTGCGGCCGTCGTTGTTGTTGTTGCCGCCGTTGGCGGGGGTGGCGACGTAGATGGAGCGGTCGGCGTCGCCGTCGATGCCGTCGCAGTTGTTGTCCACGCCGGTGCCGCCGGGGCCGGCGGTGTCGGGCACGTCGGAGGCGTTGGCGCTGCCGGTGCAGTAGTACTCGCAGCCGTTGTTGAGGTTGTTGTCGAGGTTCCAGTAGTTGCCGTCGCACTGGGCGAAGGTGCACCGGCCGACGTCGCAGTACTCGCTGGCGTGGTCGAAGTTGCAGGCCTGGTTGCAGCCACCGCAGTGGTCGAGGTTGTCGATGGCGTTGATGTCCTGCTCGCAGCCGGTGACGGGCAGGTCGTCGCAGTCGCGCCACGTGCCCTGACAGCTCTCGACCTGGCACTCGCCAGTGAGGCAAATCTCGTTGGAGTTGGGGAGGTTACAGACGCGGCCGCAGCGGCCGCAGTGGTTCTCGTCCTCGGGCAGGTAGGTCTCGCAGCCGTTGACCTGACCGGCGGGATCCGTCGCGGAGTCGCAGTTGTCCCAGTTCGTGTTGCAGCGCAGCAAATCGCAGTCGCCCGCGTTGCAGTACGGCGTGCCCTGGGTGATGCCGCAGACGCGGTTGCACTGGCCGCAGTGGGTGGCGTCGTTCTGGAGGTCGAAGCCCTCATCGATGGCGCCGTTGCAGTTGTCGTCGGCGCTGTTGCAGACCTCGTTGGCGCCCTGGAAGATGCAGAGGTACTCGCAGCCATCGGCGTCGCCGTTGCGGATGTTCCAGTAGTTGTCGTCGCAGCGGGCGAGGAAGCAGCCGGAGGCGTTGCAGCCCGGGGTCGCGTGGTCGTAGGCGCACCGGGTGTCGCAGGACAGGCAGGTGTTCGGCGAGGTGCGGCTGCTCTCGCAGCCGTTGGCGAAGCCGCCGTCGGGGGCGTTGGGGTCGCAGTTGAGGCTGTTGGCGTCGCACTGGTCGATGCGGCAGGTGCCGTCGGTGCAGACCTCGGTGGCGTTGGGGACGTCGGCGCAGGCGTGGTTGCACTGTCCGCAGTTGGCCTCGTCGCGCTGGAGGTCGAAGTCCTCGTCGATGTCGCCGTCGCAGTCGTTGTCGCGCTCGTCGCAGACCTCGACGCCGTTGTTGCTCGGGACACAGTAGTACTCGCAGCCGTCGGTGGAGCCGTTGCGCAGGTCCCAGTAGTTCTCCTCGCAGCCGACCATGAGGCAGCCGTTGGCGTTGCAGCCGGCCACGCCGTGGGTGAACGTGCAGAGGTTGTCGCAGCGCAGGCAGGCGCTCGGGTCGTAGAGGCCGGTCTCGCAGCCGTCGGCGTAGCCGCCCGGCTGGCCCTCGTTGCAGTCCTGGGTGTCACCGACGCAGGACTCGACCACGCAGCTCCCCTCGACGCAGGCGATGGTGCCGCTCGGGACCGGCTCGCACACGTGGCCGCACCGGCCGCAGTTGGCCGGGTCGTTCATGAGGTCGAAGTCCTCGTCGACCTGTCCGTCGCAGTCGTTGTCGTTGTCGTCGCAGCGCTCGGTGCCGTCGCCGGTGGGGATGCAGGCGTACTCGCAGTCGTTGGGGTTGTCGTCCACGTCCCAGAAGAACCGGTCGCACACGCCGCGGACGCACTGGAAGTCCACGCAGGTCGCCGCGGCGTTGCCGAAGCTGCACACGTCGCCGCAGAACCGGCAGTTCGTCGGGTCGGAGCCGGTGACGAGGCCCTCGTCGGCGGTGCCGTCGCAGTTGTTGTCGACGCCGTCGCACAGCTCGGTGCCGCCCTCGGTGATGGTGCAGGAGTACTCGCAGCCCTCCTGGGCGGGGTCGTAGTCGTAGCGGTCGGGCTCGCAGTCGGCGACCACGCAGACGCCCTCCACGCAGGCCTCGATGGCGCCGGGGAGCACGCAGCGCTGGTTGCAGCCGTTGCAGTTCTCGACATCGCTCATCAGGTCGAAGTCTTCGTCGACGAGGTCGTCGCAGTCGTTGTCGATCGCGTCGCAGACCTCGGTGGCGCCGGCGTTGCGCTGCGGGTCGGTCTCGTCGCAGTCGTAGCCGGCGCAGCCCTCACCGACGCCGTAGCCGTCGTTGTCGGGGTCGTAGCAGTCCGAGCAGTAGCGGGTGGAGGGCATGCACTGCTGCACGGGGTCGGCCTGCCCGTCCACGGTCATCTCGACGCACTCGAAGCCGTCGGGGCAGTCGCGGAGCGCGCAGTTGCGACCGCAGAAGCGGCCGTCGTTCAGGTCCAGGCATCGATCGCTCAGGCCGCCGCAGTCGCTGTCGGCCTCACAGGACGTGCACAGGACGTTGGTCTGCGGGAAGCAGAGGAAGGTGATGTCAGCGCCGGAGTTGCTCACCGCGGCGCAGGTCCAGTCCGCCGGGCAGTCACCCGCGCCGTTGCAGTAGTCCGTGCAGACCTTCGTCGCCCGGCCGGGGACCTCGATGCAGAAGTTGCTCGGGCAGTCGCTGCCGTCGTCACAGGGGTCACCGACGTCCAACGGCAGGTCGGCGTCGCCGGTGCCGTTGTTGGTGCCGGCGTCCTGGCCGCCGTTGTTGCTGCCGCCGTTGTTGCTGCCGCCGTTGTTCACACCGGTGTCGCCCGGGCCGTTGTTCGTGTCTCCGAACGCGCAGCGGCCCTCGACGCAGGCGCGTCCGTCGTCGCAGTCCACGGCGGACTCGCAGGCGCCCGTGTTGGTCGGCGAAACGCCCGGCGCTGCGCTCTCTGCGCAGGAGGCCGCCAGCGCCGCCAGTGCGAACAGGATGAGCGGGATCTGGAGCAGGGATCGGTCGCGATGGGAACACGGCTGCGTCTGCATGTAGGTCTCCTGCCAGGATAGGGCTACGCCAACCCCATCGTAGCAACAGGCCCGCCACAGCGAAAGGATTTCGTGCCCACCGACGCAAACCGTGGACAACCCCCCTCCCGGTTGATAACACGGCAGCCGATCATGCGGGGCGATCCCTCGTTGCTGCATCGGAGGTCACTGTGCTGTCGCGACTGCTCATCTATGGCGCCTACGGCTACACCGGCGAGCTCATCGCCCGGATGGCGGCCGCCCGCGGCGCCCGCCCGATCCTCGCCGGACGCAAGGCCGCCCGCCTGCGCCCCCTGGCCGAGTCCCTCGGCCTTCCCTGGCGGGCCTTCGCCCTCGACGCCTCCGACATCGACGCCCACCTCGCCGAGGTCGACGTCGTGCTCCACTGCGCCGGCCCGTTCTCGGTGACCGCGCGCCCCATGGTGGAGGCCTGCCTCCGCCAGCGCGCCCACTACCTCGACATCACCGGCGAGATCGACGTCTTCGAGCTGCTGGCCCAGCTGGACACCGTGGCCGAGGAGCGCGGCGTCATGGTCATGCCCGGCGTGGGCTTCGACGTCGTGCCCACCGACTGCCTCGCCGCGCGCGTCGCCCTCAAGGTCCCCTCGGCCACGCACCTCGACATCGCCTTCCGCGGCCTCGGCGCCATCTCCCACGGCACCGCGACGACCATGCTCGGCAAGCTCGACCAGGGCGGCCTCGTCCGCCGCGACGGCCGCCTCGTCCGCGTCCGCGCCGCCCACGCCGTCCGGTCCTTCGACTTCGGCCGCGGCCCGGTCACCTGCATGACCGTGCCCTGGGGCGACATCGCGACCGCCTGGCGCACCACCCAGATCCCCAACATCACGACGTACATGGCGGCGCCTCGCTCCCTTCGCCTCGGCGCCATGCTCAGCCGTCACCTCGGCTGGCTCCTGCGCCGCGCCGCCGTCCGCGACTTCCTCCAGTCCCGCGTCGACAGCGCCCCCGCCGGCCCCACCGAGCAGCAGCGCCGCGCCGGACGCTCCTTCGTCTTCGCCGAGGCCCGCGACGCCCGCACCGGCCGCTCCTTCGCCTCCCGCCTCGTGGCCCCGGAGGGCTACACCTTCACCGCCCTGGCCGCCCTCGAGATCGCCACCCGCGCCCACGACGGCGACGCCCCCACCGGCTTCCAGACGCCCGCCGGGGCGTATGGGCCGGACCTGGTGCTGGCGGTCGAGGGGGTGGAGCGGTTCGACGTGTGAGGGGGCGGAGGGGCATCGACTACCTTGCAGCGGGCTCTCGCGGCACAGGCCGTGAATCTGCGCAAAAGGCAGCTCCACCTACCAACTCATCCTCCCTGACATCGGCAAGCGTGATCCGAGCCGCGAAGACAGCTACGGGTTTTGCTGGATCATACTGATCCAGTTCCAGAAATCCCTTGCGCTGAAGCGCTGGCCAGGTCAAATGGGTTTGCTGACAAACCACCTCGTTGACCACGGCGCTCCGCATGACATCGACTTTCACACCGGTTGCTCACTCCCCACGCCCCGGCGAGACCGTCTGGCACGACCTCCTCGTCCATCTTGAAGCGGTCGCGCGGCGCGCGGCGCTCTACGCCGAACCCTTCGACGCGGCGGCGGCCGCCACCCTCCTCGGCTGGTGGCACGACGCCGGGAAGCTCTACCCGGACTGGCAGGCCCGCATCCGCGCGGTGCACGCGGCGGGCACAGGGCGCATCGGCATTCCGCACGCGGACGTGGCCATGGTCGCCCTCGGCCAGGCCGAGCCCAGCCTTGGTCTGCTCGCGCTTCTCGCCTCGGCGCACCATAAGGGCCTGTACGACGCCAACGACCTCAAGACCGAGCTCCCCAACGCCGCAAAGGATGCTCGCGTCATCTCCACGGTGGCCCTGGCCCGCACCACCATCGCGCCGCGCTGCCCGCTCGTGCCCCTGACGCTGCCCGAACCGATTCGGCGTACCCCACAGCTCCTCGCCCTCTGGCTGCGGTTGCTGCACTCCGCCCTCGTCGACGCCGACTGCGTGGACACCGAGGCGTTCTGCGATCCCGTGAAGGCGGGCCTGCGCTCTACACCGCGGCCCGTGCTCGAGACGCTGCGCGACGCCTTGCTGGAGCAGCAGGCGTCGCGGATCGCCAGCGCTCCCGACACCCTCGTCAACCAACACCGCGCGACGATCTACCGGGACGCCCTGGCGGCGGCCCCCCTGCCGCCTGGCTTCTTCTCGCTCACCGTCCCGACCGGCGGCGGCAAGACGTTGACGGGCATGGCCTTCGCGCTCGATCACGCCGTCCGGCACGGGATGCGGCGGGTAATCGTGGCGTTGCCGTTCACCTCGATCATCGAGCAGAACGCCCGCGTCTACCGGGAGGCCTTCGGGGAGGACGCGGTGGTCGAGCACCATAGCGCGCTCGACAGCGCCGCCGCGGAGGCCGAAGACGAGGACGCCGAGCGCCGACGCCGCCTCGCGGCGCAGTCGTGGGACGCACCCATCATCGTCACCACCACCGTCCAGCTCTTCGAGTCGCTCTACGCGGCGCGCAACGGCGCGCTGCGCAAGCTGCACAACATCCCCCGCAGCGTCATCATCCTCGACGAGGTCCAGACCCTGCCCGCCGACCTGCTCGCCGCCACGCTCGATGCCCTGCGCCACCTCGTGGCGCACTTCGGCTGCACCGTGGTCTTGAGCACCGCCACCCAGCCCGCCTTCACCGCCGAGATCCTCGCGGACGTCCGGCCGCCGTGCCACCTGCCGGACGTGCGGGAGCTCGTCGCGGAGCCCGAGCGGCACTTTGAGGCGCTGCGGCGGGTGCGCTACGAGCGGATGGAGGGGACCCCGGCCCTGGCCGAGCTCGTTGAGCACCTCGCGCCGCTGCCGCAGGCCCTCGTCATCCTCAACACAGTCAAGGACGCCCACGCGCTCATCGAGGCGCTGGAGGCCGGTGGGGTCGGCGAGCGGGTAGTGCACCTCTCAACCCGCCTGTGCGGGGCGCATCGGCGCGAGGTGTTGGCCGCCGTGCGCGAACGGCTCGACCGCGGCGAGCCCTGCCTGCTCGTCTCGACCCAGGTCGTTGAGGCGGGGGTGGATCTGGACTTCCCGGTGGTGTTTCGGGCGCTGGGGCCGCTGGACTCCATCGTCCAGGCGGCTGGCCGGTGCAACCGGGAGGGGCGGCTGGGCGTGTCAGGGGGACGCGTGGTCGTCTTCGATCCGTCGGATGGGGGCTGTCCGCGGGGCGCCTACACGGCCGCGCGCGATCAGGCGCGCGTGCAGTTGGCGCACAAGCCGCTGGACGAGCTGCACACCGCCGCCATCTTCCAACGATGGTTCCGGGCGCTGTACCAGCTCTCCAACCTCGATGCGCACGGCGTGCGTGGCATGGAGAAGGGCCTCCGCTTCGCGGAGGTCGCCAAGACCTACCGCCTCATCGACGACGACACCCGGCCCGTCCTCATCCGACGCACTGTGGACGACCACGTCGTTGAGCCCATCCTCCGCGACGTCCGTGCCGTGGGGCTGCGCGGGTGGCACATGCGTGCGTTGCAGCCGTACATGGTCACGCTTCATCGCTGGAACTTCGAAAATTTCAGTCAGCAACGGCTGGTCGCGCGCCTCTACCGTGACATCGATCTGTTCGAGTGGTGTGGAGGCTACAGCGACCTGTACGGCCTGCGTGAGCAGATTGACCCCATGGATCTCATCATCGCATGAACCTCCACCCATCCATCCACCCTCAACACGAGGCACCACCGACATGCACATCGAGCTCCCCCTCAAGGTGAAGGTCTGGGGCGACTTCGCCTGCTTCACCCGCCCCGAGACCAAGGTCGAGCGCGTCTCCTACGACGTCATGACGCCGTCGGCCGCGCGCAACATCCTCCAGGCCATCTTCTGGAAGCCCCAGTTTGACTGGGTCGTGCAGGAGATCCAGGTCCTGGCACCCATCCGCCGGATGTCCATCCAGCGCAACGAGGTCAACACGAAGTGCGCCGCCTCGACCGTGCAGGGGTGGAGCCGGGAGGGGCTCGGGCACTTCGTCATCGAGGACGACCGCACCCAGCGGCACGCGCTCATCCTCCGTGACGTGGCCTACGTCATCGCGGCCGACGTGCGGGTGCGGCCCGGCACCGACGCCCACCCCCAGAAGTACCGGGAGCAGTTCCTGCGGCGCGTCGAGCGCGGCCAGTGCGCCTGGACGCCCTACCTCGGCTGCCGGGAGTTCTCGGCCTTCTTCGGCCCGCCGGAGGCCGACGACACACCCATCGCCGAGACCAACGCCCTGGGGCGGATGCTCTTTGACCTCACCTACAGCGACCGACCCGACCGCTCCTTTGGGGAGGGCAAGCCGCTGTTCTTCAACGCGCGTCTCGACGGAGGGGTCCTGCGCGTGCCGCCCGAACTGTACGACGTCACCCTCGAGGGAAAGACCTCGCGAGGTAGCTATGTTGCTTGAAAGCCTCATCGAGCTGCGCGGACGGCTGGAGGACATCCCGCCGTCCGACCACGTGACCCGGCCCGTCGCCTGGATCATCGAGCTGGACGCCGAGGGGCGCTTCCTCGGTTGGGTGTCCACCTCTACGGGGCCCAAGGACAAGGGACTGGACGACGTCATCCCCACCTCGCGACGCACCAGCGGCGTGCTCGCCCACCTCTTCATCGACAAGGCCGACTACGTGCTCGGCCTCAAGATCGACAAGAAGGGCGCGGTGCATACGCCGCGGCGGCAGGAGGCGTTCGTGGAGCTCGTCCGCGAGTTCCTCGCGCAGGCGAGCGAGCAGGACGCACCCACGGTCCGGGCGGTCCTGGCGTTCCTGACCGGCGACCAGTTCCCGCTCGCCGTGGAGGCCCGCGACGCGAAGCTCGTCTCCGCCGACTGGATCGGCTTTCGCGTGGATGGGGCCGTGCTGCCGCATCGCATGCGCGCCGCGCAGAAGTTCTGGATGGCGCGCGCCGCCGCCGCCGGGCCGGAGGAGGGGGGCGCGCGCACCTTCGCGTGTGCGGTGTGCGGCCAGGAGGGCCCGGCGCTGGCGACGCACCCCGTCAGCATCCGGCTGGACGGGGAGGACGCTGCGCTGATCTCGGCCAACAAGAACGCCTTTGAGTCCTTCGGGCTCAAGCGAAGCGAGATCTGCCCGGTGTGCGCGACCTGTGCGCGGGAGTACGGCGAGGCGCTGCGGTTTGTGTTGAGCGACGCGTCACACCGCTTTCGGAGCGGCGGGGTCACCTATGGGTACTGGCTCCGCGAGGAGGAGTCGGGCTTTGACGCCTTCACGTTCCTCAACAGCCCCGCCGAGGCCGACGTCAAGGCCCTGCTCGCGGCGCCCTTCCGCCCCGCGGGTGCCGCCGCCAACCTCGATCCCAATCGCTTCTACGCCCTTGGTGTCACCAGCAACAAGCGGCTCGTGATCCGGGACTGGATCACCACGACCGTCCCCGAGGTGCGCCGCAAGCTCGCCGAGTGGTTCGACCGGCAGAGCCTTCGTGTGGCGTCCGGCCCGCACGCCGGCCAGATGGCCGAAGCCCACGGCGTCTTCGCCCTGGCGTCCAGCCTCGTGCTGGACATCAAGCGCATCTCACCCCGCGTCGTCCCCGCGCTGGTCCATGCAGCCCTGCTCGGCACCCCCGTCCCCTTCGACCTGCTCGCCATGGCCCTGCGGCGCGCGGCCGCCGACGCCGACAACCGACTCACCGTGACCCGCGCCAAGGTCATCCGCATGGCCCTCAACGACCACTTCCGACGCCAACAACCCGATCGACAGGAGCTGCTCGTGCACCCCGAACTCAACCCCGACGACCACCGACCCGGCTACCTCTGCGGGCGCCTCTTCGCCACGCTGGAGGCGGTTCAGTACGCCGCCCTCGGCTCGACCAACACCACCATCGCCGACCGCTTCTTCGGGACGGCGTCGTCTGCGCCCGCCTCGGTGTTCGGGCGCCTGATGCGAGGTAGTCAGGCGCACCTGGCGAAGCTGCGCAAGAACAAGGGCGGCACGCACGTCGCCCTCCAGCGCCAGATCGAGGACATCGCCTCGCGGCTGCCCGACTTCCCCAGGACCCTCTCCCTGCAGGACCAGGGCCTCTTCGCCCTCGGCTACTACCACCAGCGCGCCGAGGACGCCCGCGGCCGTCTCGAGCACAAGAACGCCCGCGCGGCCGCCGCCGACGCAAACGACGACCTCCGCTCCGACGACCAGCCCGCTGCGCCCGCGCAGGCCTCCCTTGTCTGAACACCACACACCACAGGAGCTTCGACCCATGACGACCATCCCCAACGATCCCGGCAAGCGCCACGACTTCGTCCTCCTGTTCGACGTCACCGACGGCAACCCCAACGGCGACCCGGACGCCGGCAACCTCCCCCGCGTCGACCCCGAGACCATGCAGGGCCTCGTCACCGACGTCTGCATCAAGCGCAAGATCCGCGACTTCGTCGCCCTCGCCCGCCCCGACGACCCCCGGTGCAAGATCTACGTCGAGTCTGGCTCCGTCCTCAACGAGCAACACAAGCGGGCCTACACGGCCGAGGACGAGGCGCCGACCAAGACCCCGACCTCCAAGGTGCTCGACAAGGTGCGGCGCTGGATGTGCGCCAACTTCTTCGACGTGCGCGCGTTCGGCGCGGTCATGTCCACGGGCGTGAACTGCGGCCAGGTCCGCGGACCGATCCAGCTCACCTTCGCCCGCTCGATCGACCCCATCACCCCGCTCGACGTCACCATCACGCGCGTGGCGGTCACCAAGGAGGGTGAGGAGAAGGAGACCGAGATGGGCCGCAAGTCCATCGTGCCCTACGGTCTCTACCGCGCCCACGGCTTCGTCTCCCCGCGCTTCGCCGAGGACACGGGTCTGACGTCGGACGATCTGGCCCTGCTCTGGGACGCCCTCGGCCGCATGTGGGATCTGGATCGGTCGGCCAGCCGCGGGATGCTCGTCGGCCGTCGCCTCGTGGTGTTCTCCCACGACAACCCGCTCGGCAACGCGCCCGCCCACAAGCTGTTCAGCCGCTTGAAGGTGGCGCGCCGCGCTGGCGTCGAGGTCACCCGCACCTACGAGGACTACGACGTCGACCTCATGAGCGACGACCTCCCGCAGGGCGTCCACCTCCACGACCTGATCTGATTCATCGCCCCGGCTCGACCCGCCCGGTGGAGCCGGGGCCAGCCCCCGCGGAGCCCTGGCCATGTCGGAACCTGACGACCGCGCCCCGGACGGGCGACGCATCGTGCCCATCTCGGCCCTGCAGCACTACGCCTACTGCCCGCGCCAGTGTGCGCTCATCCACATCGAGCAGACCTTTGACGACAACATCTTTACGCTCCGCGGCACCCTCGCCCACCAGCGCGTCCACGAACTCGACGCCGAGCAGCGCCCCCACCTCCGCATCCAGCGCGGACTGACCCTCTACAGCGACGCGCTCGCCCTCGTCGGCCAGGCGGACGTGGTCGAGCTGCACTACGCCACGCCCGGCGGTCCGATCACCGCCATCGTGCCCGTCGAGCACAAGCTCGCCAGCCGTGGCTCCCGACAGACCATCCTCCCCGACGAGATCCAGCTCTGCGCCCAGGCCCTCTGCCTCGAAGCCATGTTCGGCGTGTCGATCCCTGAAGGGGCGCTGTTCCAGTCCGCGCCCCACCGACGCCGAACCGTCGCGCTGACCCCCGCGCTCCGCGCCACCACCCTCGCCACGATCGAGGCCACCCGTGCCCTGCTCGACGCGGTGACCGCCCTGCCTCCTCCCGCCGCCGACGCACGCTGCCGCGCCTGCTCCCTCCTCGACGCGTGCATGCCCTTCGCCCTCAAGAAGCTCAACGCGCTCGTCGCTGCCTCGGAGGACCGCCCATGAACCGCGTCCTGCTCAACACCCTCTACGTCATGCAGCCCGAAGGCTACCTGCGCCTCGACAACGACACCGTCCGCGTGGAACGTGACAAACAGACCGTGCTCCGCGTCCCCCTCCTGCACCTCGGCGCGATCGTCGTTCGGGGACACGTCATGATCTCGCCTGGCCTGCTGGCAGCCTGCGCCGAGGCCGGCATCGCGCTCACCTGGCTCGACCGACGCGACCGCTTCAGCGCTGGCCTTCGCGGGCCCACCCACGGCAACGTCCTGCTCCGCATCGCCCAGGTCGAGGCCTGGCAGAGCCCCGAGACCACCCTCTCGATCGCGCGCGCCATCGTGCGCGGCAAGCTCCGCAACGCCCGAAACACCCTCGTCCGACGGGCCCGCGACGCCGCCCCCGAGATCGCCCAGACCCTCCGTGAGGTCTCCGCCCAGCTCGACGCGCTTCCCCCCGGTGTCGACCAGGCCACCGACCTCGACGGCCTCCGCGGCGTCGAGGGCAACGCCGCGCGCGTCTACTTCCGGGGGATCGACGAGCTCACCCGTCCGCTCGGCTTTCCCTTCGAGCGCCGCTCCCGACGCCCGCCGCTCGACCCCCTCAACGCGCTCCTGTCCTTCCTCTACACCATCGTCATCCACGACTGCGCCTCCGCCTGCGAAGGCGTCGGCCTCGACCCCCAGATCGGATGGCTCCACACCATTCGACCGGGCCGCCCCGCCGCCGCCCTCGACCTCGCCGAGGAGCTCCGCTCCTCACTCGCCGATCGCCTCGCCCTCGTCCTGTTGAGCCGCCGCCAGCTCAAGCCCTCCGACTTCACCGCCCAGCCCGGCGGCGCCATCTCCCTCTCCGATGACGCCCGCAAGACGGTCCTGGCCGAGTACCAGCGCCGCAAGCAGGAGGAGATCCCGCACCCGCTCTTCGAGGAGAACATCCCCTTCGGTCTGGTCCCCCATGTCCAGGCGCGTCTGCTCGCCCGCTACCTCCGCAACGATGCGCCTGCCTACGTCCCCTTCATCTACACCTGACCCGCGAGGATGCGCTCATGCAGGTCCACCTCTACCTGTTCTGCTACGACGTCCGCCAGGACGAAGACGGCGTGCGTCGCCTCCGCCGCGTCGCCCGCGCCTGCGAGTCCCGCGGCCAACGCGTCCAGAAGTCTGTCTTTGAGATGCGCCTCACGCCAGTGCAGCTCACCGCACTCATCGACCGCCTCCGCCGCATCGTCGACGAGCGTATCGACTCGCTCCGCGTCTACCACATCGGCCAACCCTCGGAGCGCACCGTCCAGGCGTTTGGCGTCGATCACGCCGTCGACTTCGAGGGCCCGCTCATCCTGTGATGCGTCCCTCCATCGCAAGCCCGACTCGCTCCACCCTGCGCCCAGCTCACTTCACCCGACCGAAGGCTCACTCCACCCCCACGGACCCCGTGTTCATCGCAGGACCGTATGCGCCCAGTGCGCCCACGCCTCGGCGGTCACGAGCCAATCCACGCCCCTCGCCGCTGGAGCCCGGCCCCATCGGTCTCCCCGCCTGGGCCCTGCGTGGCGCAGGCACGCGAACGCCTGGTGTGGGTCGTTGGCAGGTTGGAGCGAGTCGTTGGCAGGTTGGAGCGAGTCGGTAGCACGTTGGGGCGGCCTCCTGCGCCCGGGGATCCTTCCGAGCGCTGGAGCACCTCCCCAACGCTGGAGCACCTCCCCAACGCTGGAGCACCTCTCCAACGCTGGAGCACCTCTCCAACGCTGGAGCACCTCTCCAACGCTGGAGCACCTCCTGATGCCTGAATCCTGTGCAGCGAGCCTGGCTCCCCCCTTGCCGCCGATCACGCCTCGGCGGCAGGCGCGTCAGGCGCCTCGGGGGCCTCGGGCGCCTCGGGCGGCGGGCTGCTCGACGGTGAGCTCGTCACCAGCCCCATCGCGCGCAGGTACAGCCGCTTGCTGATGCACTGCCGCGCCACCTCCGCCCAGTCATCCCACCAGAAGTGGAGCTCGATCAGCGCCGCCTTGCGCTGCTCCTCCCGCGTCGCTGCGGCCTCCTCGGCGCTCGCCCCACCGCCCGTCGGGATCGACTGCGCCAGGCGGACCAGCTCACCCATCCGCTCACGCTCCTCGCGGTTGATCCCACGAGAGGCGAGCGTCGCGAGTGCCGCCGTGTCGGCCTCGCGTGTCGCCTCGCGCTCCACAGACGACTCCAGAGCCGTCAGTCGCTCAAGAAAGGTCTGCACCGCAAGAACGGACCCCAGACCCGTGTCCGGCTTCAACCCCTCAAACACGAACGCATGCTGCGCCGGATGACCACGCAACAACGCCTTGCTCGCCAGACGGAACGTCGACTCGTCCCACCCATCGATCATCGCGATCGCGTCGCGCACCACGTTCGGCGTCACCTCGTGCGGGATCACCATCAGATTCTTGCCGCCCGCCTCGGCGATCAGCGCCCAACCCAACGCATGCTCCTCCTGACTGTAACCGTACCCGCTCAGGGCCCCTGCGATCTCCGGAAATCGGGCGATCCCCGACAACAGGTTCAGAGCGCGCGACATCGCGCGCCCCAATGTCGACTCGGCCGGTATCGGACGTGTCATTGTTTCGTCCATCTCAACGCTCCTTTGGTCTGTTCTGCCTTGCACCGGCAGGTGAGTCTCCATGATATCAAATGCCTCAAGAACGAGATAGTGCAATGCGGCGGGAGGTGCCACTCCGCCCGCCCGTCGATACGCTCCCCACTGCCTCGCATCCCAATCGCCACTCCACACCGCTTCAACAGCCTCCCCGCTCGAACTCAACGCCATGTAAGCGGCATAGACCGGAGCGGGATACCCACACCGCTTCAACAGCCTCCCCGTTCGAATTCAACTCACCCCTTCGTTCCCCTTGCCCTCACCCCCAGGTCAACCTATCCTGCGGCCTCGTCCACGGTGGCATCTCGCCGTCAGCAACTCCCTCCCGACTCCTCCTCCACCCTGGGCGCGGACGTCACACCATCCGTCGCGAACCTCCACCAACCATCCAAACCCCACCCCCCTCGCGATGCATCTCCCTGCCCTCCACCACGAGCTCCCCGGCTCGGCTCACCCTCTTGCCGTCGCGCTCAGCGGGTGCTTGCGCCGAGGTTCGCGATGTGGCATCCATTTCCGTAGGCAGAACAACATGTTGGACTGCCGGCGTCGGCCCGCCCGTGGTGGCGGGCCGGGAGTTGAAACATGCCCACCGGTGGGATCGCAAAGATCGTGCATCGTCGGCCCGCCCGTGGTGGCGGGCCGGGAGTTGAAACTGGGGCCGGTGCTGGCGGGGGGCGGCGGAAGGGGGTCGGCCCGCCCGTGGTGGCGGGCCGGGAGTTGAAACTTCGTGGCTGCAAAGATCAAGCGATATAAGCCTGTCGGCCCGCCCGTGGTGGCGGGCCGGGAGTTGAAACTTCTTCCTGGTTAGTGGAGGGGCACTCACGTTCAGTCGGCCCGCCCGTGGTGGCGGGCCGGGAGTTGAAACGTCGACAGCCACCCGTCCTTGTCCAGTGCGCTCAGTCGGCCCGCCCGTGGTGGCGGGCCGGGAGTTGAAACATGATTGACCTCAATGGTTTATGGACCCTTTGTAGAGTCGGCCCGCCCGTGGTGGCGGGCCGGGAGTTGAAACCCTGTGGGGGCTGCGGACAGCTGGTCCGCGTGGAGGTCGGCCCGCCCGTGGTGGCGGGCCGGGAGTTGAAACCGGAGCAACCGGGGACAGTGGTTGTCCCCGGTGCGTCGGCCCGCCCGTGGTGGCGGGCCGGGAGTTGAAACGCCGAGCAAAAGCGGGCGTTGGCGACGAGCAGGCAGTCGGCCCGCCCGTGGTGGCGGGCCGGGAGTTGAAACGAGTTCGCCGCCATCGTCGGCCGCGTGCACACCCGTCGGCCCGCCCGTGGTGGCGGGCCGGGAGTTGAAACACCGAGGACGGCTTCCTTGAAGTCGAGGGCTTCGCAGGTCGGCCCGCCCGTGGTGGCGGGCCGGGAGTTGAAACCGCCACCGACGGGCCGAACCCGCAGGCGGCGCGGCGTCGGCCCGCCCGTGGTGGCGGGCCGGGAGTTGAAACATGGCGCCCGGCGTCGACCTGCGCGAGATCGATCGTCGGCCCGCCCGTGGTGGCGGGCCGGGAGTTGAAACGACGCCAACGAGCAACGCTACGCTCAGGCCATGGCGTCGGCCCGCCCGTGGTGGCGGGCCGGGAGTTGAAACGACCAGGAGTCCTCGTCCCACTCGACCTTGACGGCCGTCGGCCCGCCCGTGGTGGCGGGCCGGGAGTTGAAACAATCAGGGAATTAACAAGCTCCGGATGCACGGTGTCGGCCCGCCCGTGGTGGCGGGCCGGGAGTTGAAACTTAGTCTAGGATTTAAGACGGCTTCGGAACAGAATGTCGGCCCGCCCGTGGTGGCGGGCCGGGAGTTGAAACATTTGCTCTGTGACTTCAGCAGACACAGTATCACCGTCGGCCCGCCCGTGGTGGCGGGCCGGGAGTTGAAACAAGCGCGACCCGGTCATCTGGGGAGCGCTGTGGCGTCGGCCCGCCCGTGGTGGCGGGCCGGGAGTTGAAACGTCGTGTCGAAGGTCCGAGCGTCGAACGGCATCGTCGGCCCGCCCGTGGTGGCGGGCCGGGAGTTGAAACCTCGCGGTGCGCACGGCACCTGGCGCGACGTACAGTCGGCCCGCCCGTGGTGGCGGGCCGGGAGTTGAAACCGTCTATGGACAGCGAGGTGACCCCCCGCTGCTGTCGGCCCGCCCGTGGTGGCGGGCCGGGAGTTGAAACGCCTTTGTTTGTCCCCTCACGTTGACCCATCCTGCCGTCGGCCCGCCCGTGGTGGCGGGCCGGGAGTTGAAACCTCGCCGCAGAGCTGGAGCATCTCGCGCCGGACGTCGGCCCGCCCGTGGTGGCGGGCCGGGAGTTGAAACGATCTGGCCTTGGTACCGCCCTCGGTAGTTTCAAGTCGGCCCGCCCGTGGGAGCCTAATCGGTTTGCGAACCCGATAGCCGTGCCCGCCTCAGGGCGACCGTGACTGCACCGAATCCTTCCTGTTCCCACCTTGCCATGCCGGCAACGGGCCCGGCGC
>Ga0210033_1001277_pt1 | contig 23331 bp, 27 predicted proteins | sample CryGeymeta201501_FD_185465 | JGI IMG/M metagenome (GOLD analysis project Ga0210033, IMG submission 185465) | Groundwater microbial communities from Crystal Geyser aquifers in Utah, USA - Crystal Geyser metaG 2015-01 (SPAdes) (version 2) | ecosystem: Environmental > Aquatic > Deep subsurface >... | reverse complement strand
GGAACCGATGAGCGCGGGCGAGAGGATGCCCGCCAGGCTGTCGAGCCGGGCCAGTTGCGTGCCGGCGTTCACATAAACCAGGGTGCCGGCCAGCATGCCGACCTGGCTCACCCAATAGAACGTGCGAGCCTTGATCGGGGTCAGGCCCATGACCAGGTTGATGACGAAGAAGGGGAACAACGGCACCAGACGCAGCGTGAACAGATAGAAGGCGCCGTCCTTTTGCATGCCGGCGTTGACCGCCGTGAGCCGGTCACCGAAGCGGCTCTGCACCCAATCGCGCAACAGAAATCGTGATGCCAGAAAGGCCAGCGTGGCGCCGAGGCTGGAGGCGAACGACACCACCAGGGTGCCGATCCCCAGCCCGAACAACGCGCCGCCGGCCAGGGTCATCACCGCCGCGCCCGGCAGGGACAGGGCAGTGACGGCCACGTACACGAGGAAGTAGGCGCCGATGACCACGAGCGGCGAGGCGTCATACCAGGCGGCGAAGGTGGATTGGCTGGACTTGAGCGCATCCAGGGTCAGATAGCGGCCCAGGTCGAGGACGAAAAACGCGACGACTACGGCGGCAACGAGGAGAAGGAAGGCGAGTCGTTTCATGCCGCAAACGCCATCCGGGGTTGCTGCGTGGCTTCATCCAGCGCCCCGCCGCAACTGCTGCCCTGGCCGGCGGTGCAGCCGTAGCAGTGGTCCGCGACGCGCACCGGATGGCCTGCCGGGTCGTGTTCGAGCAGGTCGCGCAGATGCGGACGCGGGGTGCCGTTCAGGCGAGCGGGCAGGCCCAGCATCTGGTTGAAATCGCAGTCGAACAGGTGGCCCTGCCAATCGACACTGATCAATTCGCGGCACATCACCTGATCCAGGTTGGCGCGCCGGAAATTATCCTTCAGCAATTGCAGGTAGGGCGCGAACAGGCCCTTGCTCAGCAGCGTGCTGCCGAAGCGCTTGATCGGCATATTGGCCAAGACCAGCAGCCGGTTGAAGACGATGCCGTGGCGCGCACCCAGTTCCCGTTTGTACGCCGCATCCAGGCCGATCTGTTCCGGCGGCAGGCTGGGGCCGGCGGGGTTGTAGACCAGATGCAGGTTGAGGCCGCTGCCCGGCTGGCCGTAGCCCAGGCGGTTGAGCCGCTTGAGCCCGGCGATGCTGCGCGCATACACGCCCTTGCCCCGCTGTTTATCCACGTTGTCCTCCAGGTAGCAGGGCAGCGAGGCCACCACGTCCACGTGTCGATCCGCGAGGAAGTCCGCCAGATCGTCGAAGCCGGGTTCGGACAGGATGGTCAGGTTGCAGCGGTCGATCACCTTCACGCCCAAGGCCCGCGCCGCCGCCACCAGATCGCGGAAACGCGGGTGCAGTTCGGGCGCGCCGCCGGTGAGGTCCAGCGTCTGCAATCCGCGCGCCGCCAGCACGGCGGGAATCAGATCGATATTCGCGTCGTCCATCATCTCGGTCCGCTTGGGGCTGGCGTTGACATGGCAATGCACGCAACTCTGGTTGCAGCGGTAGCCCAGGTTGGCCTGCAACGTCATCAAGCGCTGTCGGCGCGGGGCGGGAAAATCGGTGGCCCGCAATAGCGGCAGGGTGTCATGCATGGGGGATGTTCTCGTTCGGACGGATGTGATGTTTGGTCGGGCGGGAAATGGATTCCTGACAAGGATTCCTGGCAAGGATTCCTGGCAAGGTATCAAGGTTCAAGCGTGGCGGAAATGCTGCCAGGCACCTGGGGTTTCGCTGTGCCCGATTTGAGCGCCGGGCTTCCTCTCGTGATAAGGCGATGCCGACCGGGCTCGCCGGCGGCATGGGCGCTCATTTCCCCGCATTGCATGACATTACCCCGCACCATGAGCAAGACAACGCAAACCGCGGAAAAGCTTGCGATGAACCGCATTGCGGACGACGATAAAACTCATTTCCCCCGCTTTCAGGAGCCTCGGATGCTGAACCGCCGCGATTTTCTGCTTGCCTGTCTGGCACTGCTTGGCCCGTCCTCGGCCTCGGAAAGAACCGCCAAGCTCGACCGGATCGACGCCCTGCTCGCCGCCAACGCCTGCCGCACGCGCCCAGACGAATTCATCCCGGCCGCCATGACGCCGCGCGCGCCGGGCGAGTTGCGCTACCAGGGCACCCACATCCTGGCCCACGGCGCCTTCCGCGACTTGGCCGCTGCCTATCGCCGGCCCAGGAGCCTGTCGGACTTTGGAATCGTCGGCTGCAAATCGACCGGAGCGGCCCATTTTTCACCGGCTTCTTCCCTCATGGAACAACCCTGCGGCGGCGAATCCGGCAAAAAATGGCCTCGCTGGGGCCGATTTTGGCTATTGACGAGCAAAGTCCGACAGGCTCCAAGCAGCTACCGGGTCACGGTGGGCGGCGGCGGCTGCGACGACGGCATCGCCATGGTGCGGCAGCGCCGACCTGGGCGGGCTGTGCTGCCCGGTGCCGGGCTCGCGCGCCGAAGGTATGCCCTGGCTGCTGGTGGCGCGCGGCAAGCTGGCGAACTGGCGCGCGCTGGGTGGCGAGGCGCGGGCCATCGCCCTAGGAGCCTGTCGGACTTTGGTCACCGATAGCGAAAAATGGGCCGGCGGGTCAGTTTGCAGCCGGTGATTCCAAAGTCCGGCAGGCTGCCAGCGTCGACCCATTTCTCTCGGTCATGCTGTCCGGTGTGGCCAACCGTTCGGTTTAATCAATGAAACTGTTCTAACTTATTCATTAGATAAATTCTCATTCGTGGCCTTAAATGCAATCACTCCGCTGTGGAGTCGCATATCAATAGTCGCATATCAATAGGAGACAACCATGTCTGAAGCCAAATGCCCGTTCGTTCACAAAGCCGGTAGCGGCACCTCGAACCACGATTGGTGGCCGAACCAGTTGCACCTGGAAATCCTGCACCAGCACACCCCCGAGTCCAGTCCGATGGACAAGGATTTCAATTATGCCGAGGCCTTCAAGCGCCTTGACCTGGCGGCGGTGAAGAAGGATCTCACCGCCGTGATGACCGATTCACAGGACTGGTGGCCGGCGGATTACGGCCACTACGGCCCGTTTTTCATTCGCATGGCGTGGCATAGCGCCGGCACCTACCGCACCGGTGACGGCCGTGGCGGCGCGGGGCATGGCAACCAGCGTTTCGCGCCGGTCAACAGTTGGCCGGACAACGTCAACCTGGACAAGGCGCGCCGCCTGTTGTGGCCAGTCAAGCAGAAGTACGGCAGGAACCTCTCCTGGGCCGATCTCCTCATCCTCGCCGGCAACGTCGCCATGGAATCGATGGGCTTCAAGACCTTCGGCTTCGGTGGCGGGCGCGAGGACATTTACGCGCCGGAAATCGATACCTACTGGGGCAACGAGCAGAAGTGGCTGGACGACAAGGATCGTTATTCCGGCAAGCGCGACCTGGAAAACCCGCTTGCCGCCGTGCAGATGGGGCTGATCTACGTCAACCCGGAAGGCCCCGGCGGCCAGCCCGACCAGTTGGGTTCCGCCCGCGACGTGCGCGAGACCTTCGCGCGTATGGCGATGAACGATTACGAAACGGTGGCGCTCACCTGCGGCGGCCACACCTTCGGCAAATGCCACGGCGCCGCCTCGGCGACCCACGTCGGACCGGAACCCGAGGCCGCGCCCATCGAGCAGATGGGTCTGGGTTGGAAGAGCAGTTACGGCTCTGGCCGCGGCGGCGACCAGATCGGCAGCGGCCTGGAGGGTTCGTGGACGCCGACGCCGACCCAGTGGGACATGAGCTATCTCAACATGCTGTTCGACAACGACTGGGTGTTGACCAAGAGCCCGGCGGGGGCCTGGCAGTGGACGCCGAAAGAAGTCAACGACAGCAACGCCGCCCCGGCCGCGCACGATGCATCGAAGAAGGCGCCGATCATCATGACCACCGCCGACATGGCGATGCGAATGGACCCGGCCTACGAGAAGATCGCGCGCCACTTCCGCGCCGATCCGGACGAATTCGCCGATGCCTTCGCCCGCGCCTGGTTCAAGCTGACTCACCGCGACATGGGCCCCAAAGCCCGCTACCTCGGCCCGGAAGTGCCCAATGAAGACCTGATCTGGCAAGACCCGATCCCCGCCGTTGATCATCCCCTGATCGACGATCAGGACATCGCCGCGCTCAAGGCGAAAGTCCTGGCCTCGGGGCTGTCCGTGTCCGAACTGGTCTCGACGGCCTGGGCCTCGGCCTCGACCTTTCGTGGCTCCGACATGCGCGGCGGCGCCAACGGCGCGCGCATCCGGCTTAACCCCCAGAAGGACTGGGACGCCAATGAGCCCGCGCAACTGGCCAAGGTACTCGCCAAGCTCGAAGCCATCCGGAAGGACTTCAACGGCTCGGCCGCGGTCGGCAGGAAGGTGTCGCTGGCCGACTTGATCGTCCTGGCCGGGGCGGCAGGCGTTGAAGAAGCCGCGGGCAAGGCCGGTGTCAGCGTCACCGTGTCCTTCGCGCCGGGCCGCATGGATGCCGCGCAGGAACAGACCGACGTCGAATCCTTCGCCGTGCTCGAACCCATCGCCGACGGCTTCCGCAACTACCAGAAGGGCAAGTACGCCGTCTCGGCCGAGGAACTGCTGCTCGACCGCGCGCAACTCTTGACACTTAGCGCGCCCGAGATGGCCGTGCTCATCGGCGGTATGCGCGTGATGGGGGCCAACTTCGGGCAGTCGCAGCACGGCGTCTTCACCCAGCGGCCAGGGGTGCTCACCAACGACTTCTTTGTCAACCTGCTCGACATGGGCACGGCGTGGACGCCGGTATCAAACGATGCCGACGTGTTCGAGGGCAGCGATCGCAAGACCGGTGCGAAGAAATGGACCGCCACCCGCGTCGATCTGGTCTTCGGTTCGAATTCCCAGCTCAGGGCGCTGGCGGAAGCCTATGCCTGCTCGGACGCACAGGAGAAGTTCGTCAAAGACTTCGTGGTGGCGTGGACCAAGGTGATGAATCTGGATCGCTTCGATCTCGGCTGACCGGAAGAGGGGTCCCGGAGGGCTTGCGCCGGGGGATCCATCAACCTTGTGCGGGAGCGGTTCGACCGCTCCGCCGCCGGGGTGAGACTCGTCAGATCAGCCTTGTCGGCGAACTGCAAAACGGAGCCATGCGGTGTCGGCACCCGCCTCCCCCCGGCGGTCAGTATCCCCAGCGGCAGTTCGATGGCGGCGACCGAGCGCGCCAGGGTGTCGGCGGCGACCAGGCAGACGGCCGAAGACATAAGCTATCGGCGCCGTGTTGGCGAAGGCGCTGGCCCAGGGTAGCGCGGCGAGTGTGGTACGTCGGTGAGAAAGTCGCGGCGGTTCATGGTGAAAGGCGCGGTCAACCGCCGTTTGCAGGATGAGTGTGGTGAAACACCTTGACCGCTGCCACCAGCAGGATGCCGCCCATCCCCCAGATCAGCAGCGAGCCGGCGATCATCCATGCCAGGAAAACCTTTTCCCGGCCGCAGACGGCGAAGGCGCCGGACTGGCTATAACGGGCATGGATTGCGAGCACACCAGATGATGAAATCGGGCGCACTTGCAGCGCTGGCTTCCAGCCGGCGTCTTGCTGATCTGGCCCACAAAGCCGGCTGGAAGCCGGCGCTACAGTAGAGGCCCGGGCTTGTTTCACGTTATGGTGGGCAGGCTGACGCACAGCGCCAGGCTGCCGGCCAAAAGGTTGGCGATCGCCGTTCATTGCGCGCCCACCGCCACCCAGGGAATGACGGCGCAGCGCAGCGGCAGCGAGGCGCCCACCACGGCGAGGCTGGTGACAAACTGGGCCAGCACGATGCCGTAGGCGTCGCCGCGCGCCCTGGCTGCCGTGTCGTCCACCCGGCGGCAGGGAGTTGGTCCGCTCTGCACATGCCGGTTGCTTTGATTGCCGCAGACCCCAACAATAAAACGCGTTTTGCATGTCGTTCTCCCACGTACCGGTTGGCCAAATTTTCCCGCCAAAACCCATGCACAAGCCCTGTCGATATATACATTCGTGCATAACGTTAAGCAAAAATATCGGCGCTTGTTTGGGTGGGGCGCACCGAAAGCCGCGCAGGAGGAAGCCGCTTAAACAGGCGGCACTGATCGATTCATGTCGTGCATATTCGTGCATAACGGTAGGACCGTCCTTGATGGGCGCCAAGTCATGAAGTCATGCGTCGGAGGGCTTCTCTTCCGGTGCCGCGAGGAAATGTTCGAAGGCCTTGAACTCGCGTGCCACGCCGCTCGCCGCCTTGATTTCCATTGCCTGGTAGCTGGCCAGAACCTCCCGCCCCAGGTCGGTCAGGCTGGCGCCGCCGCCATGCTGGCCGCCCGCGCTGGAGGCCACCAGCGGCGCGATGAAGCACTTGTTCATGGTATCGACCAGGTTCCAGGCACGCCGGTAGGACATGCCATTGTCACGTGCCGCCGCGCTAATGGAACCATTGCGGGCGATGGCCTCCAGCAACGCGGCCTTGCCGGGGCCGATGGCGATACTTTCGCCCAGTAGCACCCGCAAACGCGGTCGCGCGGGTCCGCTGGAACCAGGGCCGGTTTTTCGTTTCATCGTGTCCACCCCATGACCCGGAAAATGGTGGAGGATTTTATCCGTTCACGGCGATTAGCCCATGCCGCCTTCCCTGGCGCTGGCCGGGATGCCGGTTACCCGCATCCCGGTAACCGAGTGGGATGGAACTCACTCCCGCCAGGTGCTGAACACATAGCCGGTCTGGCTGGCCTGCTCCAGATGGCAGCCGAAGCAGGCGGCCTTGGCCTCTCCACCCACGGCGCGGTGTTGCGGATCGCCCTTGGCGAAGCCCTCGAAGCCCCAGCCGCCGGTGTCCTTGAAGCGGCGCGCGTTGCGCTGCATTACGCCGACGATTTTGCGCGGGCCTTCGGCGATGGCGTTGCCGCCTGGATTCACCTCCAGCAAATCGAACACGATCACCGCGCCGTCGGGGAACTTGCCGGTCTTGTAACCCATCATGGCCTGGCGGTTGGCGTAGATATGGTGCAGGCCGCCGAAGGAGGCATACAAGGCATGGCCGGGTTCCAGAATCAGGCTCTTGACATGGGTCCAGTGGCGGTAGCCGTCGGGATAGTCCACGGTGGGAGAACCGGCGAGCGCCAAAGAGGCGGTGGTGAAGCTCAGGCTTAGCGCGAACAGCAGGGATTTCATGGTGATCTCCTGAAAATGAATAAAAGTATCGAACCAACATGGTATCGATACGAAACTTATAAAGCGCATTTCAAGGCTTGTCAATCTGGTATCGATACGCTACTTTCACGCCATGACCACCGATCTGATCCGCTTACTCGATCTCGCCGAACGTCTGGGCAATCTGGCCGAGGCGCGCCTGAAGACGCTGGGCGCCAGGCATGGTCTGCAATCGGTACATGTGCGCGTGCTGCTGTATCTCGCTGCCGCCAACCGCTATTCCAACACCCCGCTGGCGCTGGGCGAGTATCTTGGCCTGACCAAAGGCACGGTCTCGCAGAGCCTGATCCTGCTGGAAAACAAGGGATTCCTGAGCCGCGCCGCTGACGCGCATGACCGGCGGGTTGTGCGCCTGGCCCTGGCCCCAGCCGGGCGGGCCGTGGTGGAGGAAGCGGAGAAAGTCGGCCATTTGCGCGCGGCGGCGACCGAGGCGCGCGCCGGCCTGCTGGACGATCTGACCGGCCTGTTGCGCCAGATGCAGATCCTTGAAGGCCGGCGCAGTTTCGGCCAGTGCCGCACCTGCCGCCACCATCTCGCCGAGGGTCGCGGCCGCTGGCGTTGCGGCCTGACTGGCGAGTCGCTGTCGCGCGCCGAGGGCGAGCAAATCTGCCGCGAGCATGAGAGCGTGGACATCGGCCAGTAGCAGAGCCTGTCGGAGTGGAATCACCGGCTGCAAACCGACCGCGGCAGCCCATTTTTTTGCCCGCTTCTTGCCCCATAGTTCGACTATGCGGCTACGAATTTTGGAAAAATCGCGGCAAAAACTGGCCTCGCTGAAGCCGCTTTTCGCTATCGACGACCAAAGTCCAACAGGCTGCTAGCCCGGATATTGCATGAATTCGCGTGATGATCGCGCAGGCCATTGTTTGTAATGGGAATTTTGCGAAGGAGCGGCGTAGTTATTCATACGCCCGACAGAGCAAGACTTTCCAGTGCGGACAAGGGACCAGTGAGGGCGCGCGAGTATTCATGCAATATCCGTATATGGACTCCTCCTGGTATGCAAGGGTGTGGCAATGCAAATTCTGTTGACCAGACACTCGAACCCCACCAGGCGGCTGCGTGTACGGCCTTGGTTGGGCGGTGGGCGGGTGGATAACTCGTCCCGCTCGGCACGGACGCCATTCGGGTTGCCCCTCCGTGGCGGGGTGTTCGGTAACGAAATCAAGACCCGGTCTCCAGGCTTGCGTGAGCGAATCAAGAGGGTGGCGGCAAGGTACGACTGCGACCGTATATCCGACCTGTTTGTGGAGTTTTGCGACTCCTGGCCATGATGGGCATCCGCGCGGTGGGGGCTAATCGGGCTATCGGCCTCGAAGGCCTCCGGATGGTGCAGGCTCACCCACCGCCGGTTCGACCGTTTTGCCATCTCTCTCTTCTCTGACGCAATCGTGAGTTGAACGGGTTACTCGTTTAGCGACGCTTCAGGCCGTCGCCATGCCATGTGCACTGTCATAGTTCCCGCCTCGGGTGAGCAGCGCCCAGACAATGCGTGCGTTCTTGTTGGCCAGGGCCGCCGCGGCCACGTTCTTGTGGCGCCGCGCCGCGACCCCCGCAAGCCAGCGGCTGCGCGGGTCGTTCTTGTTGCCCACCGCCCTGAGCACGGCACGCGCCCCGTGGATCAGCAGCGTGCGCAGATAGCTGTCACCGCGTTTGCTGATCCCCAGGAGATGATCCTTGCCGCCGCTGCTGTGCTGACCCGGGATGAGCCCCAGCCAGGCCGCCAGGTCGCGCCCACGCTTGAACTGGCGACCGTCGCCTACCGCCGCCACCAGGGCCGTGGCCGTGATCGGCCCGATTCCCGCCACGGTTTGCAGGCGTTGCGCCACGGGGTCTTCCTTGGCAGCAACCGCAATTTCCTGATCCAGCTCGCCGACCCGGCAGTCCAGTTCCACCAAATCCAGGCGCAAGCCTTCCAGCAGGCGGCGGAACAGCGGTGTCAGGCCGATCGCGGCGTCTTCCTGAAGCAACGGGATCGCGCGCCGAATCTGCTCAATGCGGGCAGGTACGATCTCGCCATATTCCGCCAGGAGCCCGCGAATCTGGTTGACCTTGGCTGTGCGGCTTTTGACCAGTTCGCTGCGGATGCGGTGGACGGCCTGCATGTCCTGCTGTGCGATCGTTTTGATGGCAACAAATCGCATGTTGGGTCGCCCCACGGCTCCGCATATCGCTTCCGCATCGTTGGCGTCATTCTTCTGGCTCTTCACGTAGGGTTTGACGAACTGGGGCGCGATTAATTTGACCTCATGGCCCATTTGCGCAGATTTGCGCGCCCAGTAATGCGCTCCGGCGCAGGCTTCCATGCCAATCTTGCAGGCAGGCTGCTTCGCGAAGAACGGGAGCACCTGGCTGCGTTTCAGTTGCCGCTTCAACACCACTCGCTCATCCCGGTCCACTCCATGCACCTGGAAAACCAGCTTTGCCAAATCCAGACCAATCCGTGTAGCGTTCATTTCGGGCTCCTTCTTTCTTCGACTGGTTGCAACTCTTCCAGTCTGGTACTTCGATGCCGGTACCGAGAGGAGGAGTCCATCCCATTGGGCTAGGAGCCTGTCGGACTTTGGAATCGTCGGCTGCAAATCGACCGCGACGGTCCATTTTTCACCGGCTTTTTGCCTCATAGCTAGGCTATGCAGCGGCAAATCCGGCAAAAACTGGCCTCGCCGTGGCCGATTTTCGCTATCGACGACCAAAGTCCGACAGGCTGCTATCTGGCATTCAAGGTCAAGGGCGCCAAGAAGGGCGACAAGGTGATGGTGTCCTGGATGGACAACAAGGGCGACAAGAACGCCGCCGAAGCCGCCATTGGCTGACAGTAACGTCGCTTCAACGCGCATGTTTTTCCGCCCCAAGTGGGCGGTTTTTTCTTGTATTCGACCAGGGGCATCAGGAATCTGTTCAGTGTCGGCCGCACGCGCGAACGCCGACTTCGTTTCGAGAAATTTTTTTACACGGACTGTCAGGATTCATCCGGCCATGCGACCAATGGTCGGGCGAACCCACGGTAGGAGTCGTCCGCCGCTCGTTCAACCACTTCTCAAAAAGGAATGATCATGACAAATGAAAATGTATCGCTGTCAAGAAGGGGCGTACTCATCGCCGCCGGCGCCGCCACCCTCGTGCTGGCCGGCTGTGCCGGGAGCAACTATGGCGCGGCCAAGATGGCGCAGGTGCACTGTACCGGCGTGAATGCCTGCAAGGGCACCAGCGATTGCAAGACCGCCGAAAACGCCTGCAAGGGGCAGAACGTATGCAAAGGCCATGGTTTCCTCAACATGAGCGCTGAGCAGTGCAATGCCAAGGGTGGCCAGATCGCGACCATGTGAAACAGGCCGGGCATGCCATGCGACATGCCCGGCCTTCCCCACGGACTCCCTCATGACGCACGCAACCCCTGCCGGTCTGCCGTTCCTGGGCTTCGGCCTGGGTCTGCGGCCGCCCCATTACCACGCCATCATCGACACACGGCCGGCGGTCGACTGGTTCGAGATTCTTTCCGAGAACTATCTGGTGCCCGGTGGCAAGCCGCTGCATTTCCTGGACCGGATCCGCGCCGATTACCCGATGGCCATGCACGGTGTTTCCCTCTCGATCGGCTCGACCGACGATCTGGACTTCGACTATTTGCGCGATCTCAAGGCGCTGGCCGAGCGGGTGGAGCCGGCCTGGATCTCCGATCACCTGTGCTGGACCGGCGTGCATGGTGGCAACACGCACGACCTGCTGCCGCTGCCTTACACCGAGGAAACCGCCCGCCATGTCGCCGCGCGGGTGGCCGTGGTGCAGGAATTTCTCGGCCGCCGCATCCTGCTGGAAAACGTGTCCAGCTACGCCAGCTACGCCGACTCCAGCCTGAGCGAGTGGGAATTCATCACCCTGGTCAGCGAGCTGGCCGATTGCCTGCTGCTGCTCGACGTCAACAACATCTATGTCAGCGCCTACAACCACGGCTTCGATGCCCGCGCCTTCATCGACGGCGTCCCGGCGCATCGGGTGCAGCAGATCCACCTGGCCGGCCACCATAACCACGGCGATTACATCATCGACACCCATGACGCGCCGATCATCGATCCGGTCTGGGAACTCTACGATTACGCCCTGGCCCGGCTCGGCCCGGTGTCCAGCATGATCGAGCGCGACGACCACATCCCGGAACTTGCCGAACTGGTGGATGAACTCGCCATCGCGCGTCGCCTGGCCGCGCCGTATCTTGCGCAGGAGCGGGCGGCATGACCACGTCCCGGCTGCGAGGCGTGCAAGAAAGCCTCCACGCCTATCTGCTGGGCGAAGGCGATGCCTCGGCCGTGCGCGACGCCATCGTCGACGATGCCCGCGTCGGCGCGGAAAGACGCCTGAAGATTTACCACGACGCCTATCGCCTGCGCCTGATCGAGGCCCTGTTCAAAGCCTATCCCAACCTGTTCAAGCTGCTCGGCGACGCATTGTTCGAACGCATGGCGCGCAGCTATATCGCGGCTCATCCCTCCGGCTATCGCAACCTGCGCTGGTACGGCGGCGAACTGGCCGAGCATCTGGCCGCCGCCTTGCCCCGGCATCCCATTGCCGGCGAACTGGCCCGTTTCGAGTGGACGCTCGCCCTGGCCTTCGACAGCGCGGATGCGCCTGTGCTCGGCGGCGCGGACCTGGCCGCCGTACCGCCGGAAGACTGGGGGCGGCTGCGCTTCGCCCTCCACCCTTCGGCGCGGGTGTTGGAGATGAAGCTGAATACGGTCGCCGTCTGGCAGGCTCTGGATGAAGACCGCGCGCCGCCGCCGATCGAGGCAACGGCGTCCGCCTGGCTGATCTGGCGCAAGGCGCTCGACCCCCACTTCCGCTCGCTGCAAGCCGACGAGCAGGCAAGCCTGGCATTGCTCTCTGCGGGCGCCTGTTTTGCCGACGTTTGCGAGGCGTTGAATGGGGACGCGGCGGAGTCCGACGCTGCAGCGCGAGCCGCGGGCTTCCTGGCAGCCTGGCTGGGTGACGGCCTGCTGTCGCGCCTGTAACCCGCCGCTCAATCCCCCCACAGGGCGGCGATGAGCGGGCAGGCCACCTTGCCGCCGCCCTGGCCGCAGGACTGTATCAGCCCGGCCAAGACCGTTTCCATGCGCGTGAGGTCGGCCAGCCTGGCGCGCACCTCCGCGAGCTTGCGCTCCCCCAGTTCCCGCGCCTCGGTACAGTGGGCGCCATCGGCCAGCTTGAGCAATTCCGCGATGTCATCCAGGCTGAAACCTAGGCGCTGCGCTGACTTCACGAAGCGCACCCGCGCCACCTCCGCCGAGGCGTAGCGGCGGATGCCGCCATAGGGCTTGTCCGGCTCGGACAACAGGCCACGGCGCTGGTAATAGCGGATGGTTTCCACATTGACCCCGGCGGCGCGGGCGAAGGCGCCGATGGTGAGATTCACATTCCCGTCGTTCATGGCGCTTGACTCCGTACTTTGGTACGGACCTAAGTTTAGGTCTCCAAAGTCATATCGAGGAGACACGACCATGAAATTCGCAAGCCTGCTGCCCCGCCTGGCCGACAAGACCGGCGCTCTGGGCGCCCTCGTTTCCACCCTGGGCTGCGCCATGTGTTTTCCCGCCCTGGCCAGCATCGGCGCCGCCCTGGGGCTGGGCTTCCTGGCGCAATGGGAAGACCTGTTCGTCAATACCCTGCTGCCGCTGTTCGCCGCCCTGGCCTGGCTGGCCAACGCGCTGGGCTGGTTCAGCCACCGCCAATGGCGGCGCAGCGCGGCTGGCATCATCGGGCCGTCCATCGTGCTCCTGAGCCTCTACCCCTGGTTCGAGTACGGCTGGAGCACGCAAACCCTGTATGCCGGCCTCGCCCTGATGCTGGCTGTGGCGGTCTGGGATCTGGTTTCCCCGGCCCACCGCCGTTGCGGCCCGGCGTTCTGCAATGTTCCGACGAAGGAGAATGAAAATGTCTGATTGCCGCACACCCAAGCAAGCCCTGCACATCGCCATCATCGGCTCCGGCTCGGCCGCCATGGCCTGCGCGCTCAAAGCCGTGGAACGCGGCGCCCGCGTCACGCTGATCGAGCGCGGCACGATCGGCGGCACCTGCGTCAACGTCGGCTGCGTGCCCTCGAAAATCTTCATTCGCGCCGCCCATATCGCGCATCTGCGCCGGGAAAGCCCGTTCGACGCGGGACTGTCCGCCGCGCCGCCGCGTGTGGACCGCGCGGCACTGCTCGCCCAGCAGCAGGCGCGGGTGGAGGAACTGCGCCACGCCAAGTACGAAGGCATCCTTGAAGCCAATCCCATGATCGAGGTATTGCGCGGTGAGGCGCGATTCGGGGACGCCGGCACCCTCGTCGTGAAGCTGGCAGACGGCGGCGAGCGGGCAGTGGCGTTCGACCGTTGCCTGATCGCGACCGGCGCGCGCGCCGCCATCCCGCCGATTCCGGGACTCGCGCAAACGCCCTGGTGGACCAGCACCCAGGCCCTGGAAAGCGACGCCATTCCAGCGCGTCTCGCCGTCATCGGCGCCTCCGTAGTTGCCGTGGAACTGGCCCAGGCCTACGCCCGACTGGGCAGCCGGGTGACGATGCTGGCGCGCACCACGCTGCTCTCCGGCGAAGACCCGGCCATCGGGGAGACGTTGACGGCGGCCTTCCGCGCCGAAGGCATCGAGGTGCGGCAACACACGCAAGCCAGCCAGGTGGCCCATGACAACGGCGAATTCGTCCTGACCACTAATCACGGCACGTTGCGTGCCGACCGCCTGCTCGTGGCCACCGGGCGGCTGCCCTATACTTCCGGTCTGATGCTCGACGCCGCTGGGGTGAAGGCGGATGGGAAGGGCGCCATCGTCATCGACGATCACCTGCGCACCAGCGCAGCGCACATCTACGCCGCCGGCGACTGCGCCGACCAGCCCCAGTTCGTCTATGTCGCGGCGGCGGCCGGCACCCGCGCCGCCATCAACATGACCGGCGGCGAGGCGACGCTGGACCTGACCGCGATGCCCGCCGTAGTGTTTACCGATCCGCAAGTAGCAACTGTGGGGAGTACGGAAGCCGAAGCGAAACAGAACGGCATCGAGACGGAAAGCCGCACGCTGACGCTCGACAACGTCCCGCGCGCGCTCGCCAACTTCGACACGCGCGGCTTCATCAAGCTGGTGGCCGAGAAGGGCGGCGGACGGCTGCTAGGCGCGCAAGTGCTGGTGGCGGAAGGCGGCGAGATCATCCAGACAGCGGCCCTGGCGATCGGCGCGCGCATGACGGTGCAGGACCTCGCCGGCCAACTGTTCCCCTACCTGACGATGGTGGAGGGATTGAAACTGTGCGCGCAGACCTTTGCCAGGGACGTGAAACAGTTGTCCTGCTGCGCGGGCTAATCTGAGCGGACAGACATGATAGGAGCCGATTCGGCATGGAAAGAATGAAAACCGGGCCTCACACACTGCGCTTGCTTGGTGGGCTGTTGGTTCTGCTTGCACTGGTGCTGGCCTATTTCCATCTGCATGCCAGCGGCCTGCTGGAACAGATCCTGGATGGTCAGTGGCTACGCGAGCGAACCCTGGCCCTGGGCGCCTGGGGGCCGCTGCTGATCGTCGGCGTGATGGCGCTGTCCATCGTCATCAACCCCATCCCCGGCGCCCCCATCGCCCTGGTCTCCGGGGCCGTGTACGGCCACACTTGGGGCACGCTGTATGTCGTCATCGGCGCGGAAATCGGCGCTCTGATCGCCTTCGCCATCGCCCGCGTCTTTGGCCACGACTTGTTGCGCCGGTTGTTCGGGGAGCGCGTCGCGCTGGGTTGGCTGGGCTCGCAGAACGCCCTGACCTGGATGGTGCTCGCCTCGCGCCTGCTGCCATTCGTCTCCTTCGATCTGGTCAGCTACGGCGCCGGGCTCACCCCTCTGAAAGCCTGGCGTTTCGCGCTGGCTACCCTGCTGGGCCTGATTCCGGCGAGCTTTCTGCTGGCCCACTTCGGCGGCGAGATGGCCGGGGCGAACCTGGGCAATGCGATGAATGTGCTGTTGCTGGTCGGCCTGCTGGTCGCGGTTCCCGTGGCGATCAGGATCGTCCGGTCCCGAGCCAGGAGGCGCGGGCCAGGTATCAAGAAATAAGCCGGTCTGGATGTTTTTTCCAGCCTTTGTCAGGAATGCGTATCCGGCCCGGTTTGTATCGGTCGGACGGGGCCGATCGGCCGCGATCCATTGCCAACCTTTCAGGAGAAATCGAATGAACTCACGTCATCTCATCATCGCTTCCGCCATCGCCGCTCTGTTCGCCCTGGGTGCCGGCGCGCCCGCCTTTGCCGCCAAGGGCGGCATGGAAAAATGCGCCGGCATCGCCAAGGCCGGCAAGAACGACTGCGGCACCGCGACCTCGTCCTGCGCCGGCACCGCCAAGAAAGACAGTGAGCCAGGCGCATGGATCTACGTGCCCAAGGGCACCTGCGAGAAAATCGCCGGTGGCAAGGTGGTCACCAAATAAACTGGTGAGCGCGGGCGGACAGCCCGCGTTTTTCTTTGCACCCCCATTCTGAAGCGAGAGCCCGGATGTCGTTACATCGGTTTTGCCTCCACCTGGCGGGCTGCGCTCTGCTCGCTGTGCCCCCCGCCGTACGGGCCGAAGCGGCACAGCCGGATTGGCAGACCTGGTCGCCCCAGGTATTCGAGCAGGCCAAACGTGAAGGCCGCCTGGTGCTGCTGGACGTGAAGGCGGAATGGTGCACGGCCTGCCGCAAGATGGATGCAACCGGATTCCGTGATCCGCGCGTGCTGGAGACTCTGCGCCAACGCTATATCCCAGTACGAGCCGATATTGACCACGACCGCGACCGCGAGCCGGAAATCATGCAACGCTATGGTGCCCGCGGCGTGCCGGCGGTGGTGATCCTGAACGCCGAGGGCGTCGAGCTCATCCAGCGGCACGGTTATCTGGAACCGGATTGGCTGTACTGGCTGTTGGTCGCCGTGGCCGACGACCCCCGGCCCGAGGCGCACCGATGAAACGCCGCACCTTCCTCATCCAGACCGCCGGCCTCGCCGCCGTGCCGGTCGCCGGCCTGACCGGCTGTGGCCGCACCACATCTGACGCGAAAAGCGATCTGCCCGATGCTGTCTGGCGCACCCTGGCCGCCGTCCAGGCCCACCTGTTCCCCTCCGAAACGGCCGCACCGGGCGCGGCGGAACTCCATACCCTGGGCTATCTCAAGTCCGCGCTCGACGTGCCGGATTTCGACCCGGCCGAGCGCGCCGCCATCATCCACGGCGCCGAGGCCGTCGAGACGCAAGCCCGGACACGAACTGGCGAGTCTTTCGCCAAACTGGCCGAACCCGACCGCGAGGCCGTGCTGCGCGCCGTCGAGGCCACGGAGCCGGGCCGGCGCTGGCTGGCCGGGATGCTCAACTATCTGATCGAGACGTTGCTCGCCGACCCGGTGTACGGCGGCAATCCCAACGGCATCGGCTGGCGCTGGCTGGCGCACAACCCTGGTTTCCCGCGCCCGCCAGCCGGGAAACGCTGGTTCCTGCTGAAATCGGTATGAAAGCCAAATACGAAAATGACGATTTCGACGTCTGCGTGATCGGCAGCGGCGCCGGCGGCGGCCCGGTGGCGTGGCGCCTGGCCGAGGCCGGCTTTCGCGTGGTGGTGCTGGAAAAGGGGCCGTGGTTTACGGAACAGGACTTCTACAAGGACGAGCTGGCCTGCTGCCGCCGCCGCGCCTATTTCCCCGACGCCAAGGACGAACCGAAGACGCTGGAGACGCGCGAGGATACAGAGGAAGGCGACGGCCCCTGGCAGACGCGACCCGCCCATGAAGCGGGCTGGGACCTGTGGAACGGCAACATGGTGGGCGGCGCGACCAACCTGATGAGCGGGCATTTCCACCGCCTCAAGCCGGTGGACTTTCGCCTGCTGACCGAGTTCGGCCCCATCGAGGGCGCCAACGTGGTGGACTGGCCGATTGCCTACGCCGACCTGGAACCGTACTACGCCCTGGTGGAGCGGGAGGTCGGCATCTCCGGCCGGGTGGTGGCGCATCCCTTCCAGGAGCCGCGCAGCACCCCGGACTTTCCCTATTCCCCCACCCGCGAGCACCCCATCGCCGGCTGGATCGACACGGCGGGCAAGGCGCTGGGCTACCACCCCATCCCCACGCCGCGCGCCATCCTCACACAACCGGACCAGGGGCGCGGCGGCTGCAGTTACAGCGGCTATTGCGGCAGTTACGGCTGCGCCACCGGCGCCAAGGGCAGCAGCCGAGCGGCATTGATCGGCCGGGCGGTGGCCACCGGGCGCTGCGAGGTGCGGCCCCATGCCATGACCTACAAGCTGGAGAGCGATGCCGGCGGCAAGCTGGTGGCGGCACATTATCTCGACCGCGACGGCCAGAAACGCCAGGTGCGCGCGCGCCTGTTCGCCGTGGCCTGCCAGGCCATCGAGACCACCCGCCTGCTGCTCATGTCCCCCGGCCCACGCCATCCGCAAGGCCTCGGCAACAACCACGGCCAGGTCGGCCGCAACCTGATTTTCGCCGGCGGCGGTTCCGGCTCGGGCCGCTTGTCCTACGCCAAATTCGGCGCGCCGCTGCATGAGTTCGGCACCTTCGTCAACCGCGCCCTGCAAGACTGGTATGAGATCGACGACCGCGCCTTCGGCCCGCGCCAGAAGGGCGGCACCATTGATCTGGTGGAGGTGCATCCGGCCCCCATTGCCCGCGCCGTGCCCATGCTGGAGGAAGGTGGTCGGCTGGTGTGGGGCAAACCGCTCAAGCGCAAACTGGAAAACTACTTCCGTTACGGCCGCGGCGTGAAGATCGAGGCCTTCTGCGACTGGCTGCCGCACGACGACTGTTACGTCACGCTCGATCCCGCACTGAAGGACAAATGGGGCCTGCCGGTGGCGCGGCTGCGAGTGGATTTCCATCCGCGCAATCTGCAGATCGGCTGGTATCTCGCCGACAAGGGCGCCCAGGTATTGAAGCAACTAGGGGCCGAGGAGGTGATTTCCTACGCGGTGGGCAACCCGCCCACCAACCTCCAGGCCGGCGGCTGCCGCTTCGGCCGCGACCCGAATATCTCCGTGCTCGACCCGGACTGCCGCGCCCACGAGTGCGAGAACCTGTTCGTCAGCGACGGCAGCTTCATGCCGACGGGCGGCAGCGTGCCGCATACCTGGACCATCTACGCCAACGCCTTCCGCGTGGCCGATCAAATGGTCAAACAAATGGCCGCGCAACTGGGCCAGACTTGAGGAGAATCCCATGTTCGAACGACTGAAAATTCTCTACTGCGGCTTCACCCACGGCGTGCATTTCCTGGCCCCCCTGGTGGACCTGGGCCTGCGCCTATACGTGGCCTGGGTGTTCTTCAAATCGGGCCTGGTGAAAATCCAGTCCTGGGACTCCACCCTGGCCCTGTTCGAGTACGAATACGCCGTGCCCCTGCTGCCGCCGGAGGTGGCCGCCTATCTCGGCGCTGGCGCTGAACTCTCCCTGCCGGTGCTGCTGGCCCTGGGCCTCGCGGGCCACTTCGGCGCCCTGGCCCTGTTCCTGTTCAACATCATGGCGGTGGTTTCCTACCCTGACCTGTCCGAGGTCGGCCTTCAGCAACACCTCTACTGGGGCATGCTGCTGGCCTTCCTCGCCGTGCATGGCCCTGGCAAACTGTCCGTCGACACTTGGCTGTTGCGGAACAAATGATCCTCACCCACCACGACTTCGAGCATCTGGTGCGCGCCTATTCGGCGGAGCTGTTCCGCTTCGTTTACTGGCAATGCCGCGACCGGGGCCTGGCCGAGGACCTGGTGCAGGAGACCTTCGCCCGCGCCTGGAAGGCGCGCGCGCAGTTGCAAGGGCTGGAGGCGGTCAAGCCCTGGCTGTACCGTATTCTGCGCAACGAACACGCGCGCCTGTACGAACGCCGCGGCTTGCCGTTGGTGGACTGCGAATTGTCTGAATTGCCCATTGCCGACGGCAGCGATCTGGAACGGGACTACGCTGTGCGCGAGCAGGTCGCCCTGCTTGCGCCACGCTACCGCGAGCCGTTGCTGATGCAGGTGCTGGGCGGCCTTAGTTGCGCCGAGATCGGCGCGGATATGGGCATCGGCGAGGCGGCGGTGATGCAGCGCCTGAGCCGCGCCCGCCTGGCTTTGCGCCGCCTGTGGCTGGGCGAGGCCGTCCCCAAACGCAAGGAAAGGACATGAACTGCCTGGAATTCCGCCGCCTGGCCATGGCCAACCCCCAGCATCCCGGGCCGGCCGCCCTGGAACATGAGGCCGCCTGCCCGGATTGCGCCCGCTTCTACCTGGGCCTGCGGCGGCAGGAAGAAGCGCTATATCAGGCCCTGTCCATCACGGTGCCTGACGGCCTGGCCGACCGCATATTGCTTCTGAGCCGCCCCCGCCTGTTCGACCGGTTCGGGTCGGCCCGTCTCTGGCTGCCCGCCCTCGCTGCCACGCTGGTGCTGGCCCTGAGCCTGAATCTGATGGTTTCGCGTGGCATGAGTCCGGAGACCCTGGCCGCTGGCATCATCGCCCACGTCCGGCATGAACCGGAGACGCTGGCCGCCGAACAGCAGGTGTCCATGGCCAAACTGGTACGCGCCTTCGCCCGCAGCGGCGGCGACTTGATGAGCGAGCCCGCCCAGGTCAGCTACGCCAGACGCTGTCCCCTACCCGGCGGCGGCCACGGCGAGCACATCGTGCTGAAGACCCCGCAAGGCAAGGTCACTCTGATCCTGATGCCGTCCAAGCCGGTCACCGCCGCCCTGCGCCTGTTCAAGGACGGCCTCAATGTCAGCGTGCTGCCGGCGGGGGAAGGCAGCCTGGCCCTGGTGGCCGAGTCCGACGCCGTGGTACGCGGCGCCGAGGCGGACCTTCTGCGCGCCGTGCGCTGGCGGGGTCGCCAGACGTGACGGGAACCCTCGCCCAGGAAACTGCTCATTTGTTTTTTATTGGAGATACTTATGCAAAGACGCCCATTCTTTTCCCTCGCTGTCCTGCTGGCTGCCCTGTTCCTCGCTGCGCCAGTCCATGCCGCACCCGACCTTTCCGCGCCCGAGGCCCTGGCCGCCGCCCAGGCCGGCAAGCTGAAACTGATCGACATCCGCACCCCGGCGGAATGGCGCGAAACCGGTGTCGCCCCAGGCGCCGGGCGGGTGGATTTCTACCGTGGGCCGGACGTCCTGGTCCCCTACCTCCTGCAACAGGTCAAGGGCGACAGGAACGCCCCCGTCGCCCTGATCTGCCGCACCGGCAACCGCACCACCCAGGCCCAGAAATACCTGCAAAGCCTGGGTTTCACCCAGATCTACAACGTCAAGGAAGGCATGAAGGGCAGCGCCGCTGGGCCGGGCTGGCTGAAACGCGGACTGCCGGTGGAATCCTGCGCAACGTGTTGAAGCGCTTTTTCAACCCCAGACAACCGCGGTGCGTCCATGAATTGGCAGCGACTTGCCTTCATCCTTTCCCTTTGCCGCGCCGCCGTCCTGTGCCTGAACACCGCGGCCTGCAATGCGGATGAGGCCATGCCGCGCCCACCCGCACTGCAACAGCGTCTCGACGCCGCCCTGGCGGCCAAGGGCCTGGCCTACCGCCCGCGCACAGAACATCTCCTGCCCGACGGCCGGCCACGCTACACCAACCGGCTGATCCTGGAGGACTCGCCCTACCTGTTGCAACATGCCCACAACCCGGTGAACTGGTTCGCCTGGGGCGATGAGGCGTTCGAGCAGGCGCGCCGCGAGAACAAGCCCATCTTCCTGTCCATCGGCTACTCCACCTGCCACTGGTGCCACGTGATGGAAGTGGAAAGTTTCGAGAACCCCGAGATCGCCCGCCTGCTCAACCAACATTTCGTGGCCATCAAGGTGGACCGCGAGACTCGGCCCGACCTGGATCATCTCTACATGACCGCCGTGCAACTCCTCACCGGCCACGGCGGCTGGCCGATGACCACGCTGCTCACGCCGGAGGGCAAGGTTTTTTACGGCGGCACCTACTTCCGGCCCGATGACCTTGCCCGTCTGCTGGACAATGCCGATAGCGCCTGGCGTGAGCGGCGTCAGGAAATCCAGGCCACAGCGGCGCAAGTCACCCAGGCGGTGGCGGCGGCGATGACGGTTGCGGCCGGGGCGGCGGAACTCAAGCCGGAACTCGCCGTTGAAGCGGCCGCCGCGCTGCTCGAACGCCACGACGAACTGCAAGGCGGCTTCGGCGCCGCACCCAAGTTCCCCAACGAACCCTTGCTCGCCCTGTTGCTGGACCGTGCCGCGCGCGGCGTTGACCGAACCGCGCCGCGCGCGCTGGCGGCGCTGGAAATCGATCTGGCCGCGATGGCCAACGGCGGCCTCCACGACCAGATCGGCGGCGGTTTCCACCGCTACGCCACCGACAACGAATGGCGGGTGCCGCACTTCGAGAAGATGCTCTACAACCAGGCCCAACTGGCCAGGCTCTACCTCGGTGCCCGGCGCCTCACCGGCAACGGGGAATACGCCCGCGTGGCCCGCCGCGCGCTGGATTTCGTGTTGCGCGAAATGCACGCGCCGGAAGGGGGCTTTTATTCCGCCCTCGACGCCGACAGCGGGGGTGGGGAAGGGCGTTATTACCTGTGGACTCCCACCGAAATCCGTGCGGTGTTGAACGCCGAGGATGCCGCCTTCGCCATCCGCCAGTACAGCCTCACTGAGTCCGGCAACTTCGAGGGCAGCAACATCCTCCACCTGGCCCGCCCGATAACCGGCGCCGACCGCGCCCGTCTCGACCGCATCGACGCGGCGCTCGCCAAGGCGCGGGAAAAACGTCCCTATCCACACCGCGACGACAAGGTGCTCACCGGCTGGAACGGCCTGATGATCTCCGCTCTGGCCGAGGCCGCCGACGCACTGAATGAACCACGCTATCTCGACACCGCGAAACGCGCGGCGGACTTCCTCTGGCAACAGCATCACCGCCCGGACGGCGGGCTGTGGCGCGCCTCGCTGGCTGGTCGCGCCGGCACGCCAGGCATGTTGGAGGACTACGCCTACCTGGCCGAGGGGCTGATCGCCCTGTACGACGCCAGCGGCACGGAAATCTGGCTGGAACGCGCCGCGATCCTGGCCGACGAAATGGAAAAACGCTTCGCCGATCCGGCCGGGGGTGGCTCAGGGAATGGCTCCGGGGGTGGCTATTTCCTCGCCGAGACCGACGCCGCCACACCGATGGCCCGGCCGCGCGACACCAGCGACGGCGCGCTGCCCTCCGGCAACGGCGTGGCGCTGCATGTCCTCGCCGCCCTGGCCCGGCGCAGCGGTGAGCCACGTTTCGAGGACGCGGCGCGAGCCCAGCTCGCCGCGCTGTCGGGTGGCATCCGCCGCGATCCCACCGGCCACGCCACCCTGCTCACCGGCCTTGCTCGCCTGCGCCTGGGCGAGTCCGGCGCCCGTCAATACGCCGGCCGCGGCGCCGTGCGCGCCGTGGCCCGGCTCGACCGCGACGGCGGCCTGATGCTGGAGTTGCATCTGAAACCGGGCTGGCACATCAACGCCCACCACCCCTTGCAGGACTACCTGATCCCAACGGCGTTGCGGGCGTTGGGCGAGGGCTGGACGCTGACTGAAATCGAATATCCGCAGGCCAAGGTGGTCAAGCTGGGTTTCCAGACCGAAGCGCTGGCTCTCTATCAAGGGGATGCGACCCTGCGAGCCAGGTTGAAGCGCGGCGCCGGCGGCGTGACAGCGGCAGCGCTGGAACTGCGTCTGCAAGCCTGTAGCCAGCAAATCTGTCTGGCGCCGGAGACCTTGCGCCTGCGAGTCGTGCCGACACGCTGAGCAATTCAGGAAATCGCCCACGCCGCGCCTGGCGCCCATCCTCACCCCGGCGGCAACCCGTTCCGCAACCTCCATCGCATTGCCGATGCAATGGCTCACCGATTTCCTGGCCAGCCCGTTGCCAATGATGTGGAGGCCGGGGTATTCGCTGTCGGCCGCGGACTCAGCCTGCTACAACCAGGCCGGGAGCAATTCCGGCTTCTTTAATTTGTGGTTGTGAGACCTTCCCTATCCGCTGACTTCAGCGCTGCCTCGATCAAGCCGCTGACAGCCGCCAGGTTCTTGACGTAGGCGGCAGCCAGCCCGTGGCGCTGGATCAGGTAGTCGGGACTGTTCCAGGTGACGTGCGTCTGGCCTTGTGCGTCTTGC
>Ga0210033_1001276_pt1 | contig 23350 bp, 26 predicted proteins | sample CryGeymeta201501_FD_185465 | JGI IMG/M metagenome (GOLD analysis project Ga0210033, IMG submission 185465) | Groundwater microbial communities from Crystal Geyser aquifers in Utah, USA - Crystal Geyser metaG 2015-01 (SPAdes) (version 2) | ecosystem: Environmental > Aquatic > Deep subsurface >... | reverse complement strand
CCCCGCTTCCCCGTAAATTCGTGAGAATCCGGCCTCAAACTGACATTCAGGCATCATCTTCGCATCGCCTTCGTCGACGGCAATGCCCGCCGTTACTGGGCGGGTGGGGTTTTCGGTCAGGCACTAAATAGCGTCATCAAGGGATGGTCGGAAGGGCTCCCATTCATCAAGGAGGGCGGCAAGATTCAACTGGTCATCCCGCCCGCGCTTGCCTATGGCGACCGCGGCCCTCTGGCGTATCAGACCTTGATCTTCGACGTCGAACTGTTGTCCGTGGCTGGGAAGGAGACCGACCATCCTACCAACACCAGCGCACCCCAAGGAAACCCCTAAAACACCCTCAATGCCCGTGCTACCACGGGCTCGGAAGGCGACCCCTGGAAGCCCCCTTGCTAGCGATGTTCCAGGCCCTCGCGCGAGTGAGACGTCGCCGGCAGAGGGTCCACCGCAACAGAGAGTTTGATCATGATACGTTCCCCGAAGCTTTGGCCTTGGGTGGGGCCTGCGCTGCTGGCCATCAGCCTACTGAATGGCACAGCCGTCGCGTCCACCGTCCCGCTTTCGTCGAATGACTCAAAAATTGAGGTGGGTCGACGTATCTACGAGCAGGGGATACTGCCCGGCGGTTTGCCGTTGCGCGCGGAGCGACCGGAAGGTTTCATTCTCGAGGGGGCTCAGGCGGCTTGGGCCACCTGTCATCGTCGCAGCGGCATGGGGTCAATCGAAGGTCTGATCGAGAACACGATCCTCGCGACCCCCGTGGCGGGTCCGGTACTCTTTGCGCCGGCACGCTTCCATGAGTCATCGATTGATCCCCATCATTACGTGCCCAATGCGGCTTGGGCAAGGGCGCTCACCCGCCCAGCCTATGAGGAGGCGACCCTCGCCCTGGCCCTGCGCGACGGTCTGGATCCGAGTGGCACAAAGCTGCTGGCGCCCATGCCACGCTACGCCCTGGATGATGCGTCGGTGCTTGCGCTGTCGGCCTATCTGCGACAACTCACCGCCGACCGGGCGCCTGGCGATGAGGCACAGACACTGCACTTGGCTACGGTTGTCACGCCGGATGCCCCAGTTGGGCAAACGCAAACCGTGCTAGGGATACTCAGGGCATGGAGCGCTTCCTTGCATCTTTCCGGCAAGGCCTGGCGCCTACATGTCTGGGCGCTCTCGGGTGGACCCGAGAGCTGGCGGGCGCAATTGGAGGCGCGCTACCGTGAGCAGCCGGTCTTCGCGCTGCTTTCTGGTTCGGGCGGGCCGGAGTGGTCACCGGTACACGCCTTCTGTGAGGCTAATCACGTGCCTTGCGTGCTCCCCGCCCTGGAGGTCGCGCCAGAGGAAAAGGGCGACTTCTACTCCATGTACTTTTCTCCCGGGGTCACCCTCGAGGCGCGCCTGATCGCGCAGTACCTCAAGGAGGACGCCGAGACCCAGGGCACCGCCGCGCACCTCGTCCAGGTCTTTTCCGATGCCAGTGGCAGGCGAGCAGCAGAGGCATTGCGTTCATATCTGGGCACCGTGCCCTATCCTGACCGCCAGTATCCGCTCACGACCCCCACCAAACTGCCCGACGGAATTACTAAAAATGACGTAGTGGTCCTGTGGTTGCGGCCGACCGAGATCGCCCAACTGACGGCAGCCATGCCACAGGGCCCGGCGGCGGGGCGGGTGTTCCTCTCCACCCTGCTCGCCCCGCCCGAGGCCATCACCCTGCCCCCGGCTTGGAAGGCGCGCGCAACTTATGCCTCTCTGTTCGACGATCTCGGCCTACAGGGCGAAATCGCACGGCTCAGACTACAGCGCTGGCTGCAGCGGCATGGCCTTTCCCGGAACGAGAGCCCGCGAGCGGCGGCGGATGCCTACGCCGCGGCTTACCTGTTGAGCGCGGCGCTTTCAGAGATCAGGGCACAGGAGGTGCGCCGGCCACAGGTGCCGCTGAACCGCGAACACCTGTTGGAGACGCTTGAAATCCTAGTGAACAAGTACAGTGATGGCACCGGCCTGGTGTCTCCTGACAGCCACGTCGCACTCTATGGGAGGATGAGTCTCGGACCGGGTCAGCGGATGGCCGTTCGAGGCGGCGCATTGCTGCGTTATAAAACACCAGAATCCGAAGAGCTGGTCAAGGCCAGCGACAGGATCGTACCCTGAAATGTTGCTTAGGGCGCGGGCTTGGGATCGGTGGAGTTGGCCTTGCCCCGCTGATCGGATTCGATGCCAGTGGTGCTGGGCGCGGTACTTGAATCCACTGAGACCAGCTCGATCTCATAAATGAGATCCCGCTTGCGAAGCAGGTTGTTGCCGAAGGAGCCGAATCCCGCGTTTGGCGGGACAACCACCCGCCACCTGGCGCCTTCCCGCATGAGCAGGAGAGCCTCCTTCAAGCCGGGCACAACGATCTCGTCGATGCGCAGGCTACCGGGTTTGCCACTTTCGTCGGCCATGTCGAACACGACACCGCTCGCGAGCCTGCCTTCGTAGCGGACCGTCACCGTGTCGCCTGGCCGGGGTTGCCTGCCGGTGCTTGGTTTCAGTACCTCATACTGTACCCCGCTCGCCAGAATCACCACGCCTTTGCGCATGGCGTTAAGCGCGGCGTAATCGTCGAGGAGGCGCCCTCCCTGGCCGGTGCCCTTGTGGCTGGCGGCTTGTGAAGGGTCTCTCCCGATGACACTTCGGCTGATAGAACGGCTGCGGTCAGACAGAAGGCCAGGCGCAACACGCCCACGCCTCGTAGAGGTTGGCGCCGGCGGATCAGCCTATCGCCCGGGATCATTTTCTCGAAGGGTGTCATGCCGTTCGCCCGTCTCCGCTCCACCGGTCAGTCATCAATCATTCCGCGTAACTCCTTGGCTAGATCCGCCGAGTCAGCGAAGCCGTCGTAGCGCACCCACTTGGCATCGGCCCGTGCTCGCAAGAGGGTCAGTGGAGTGTGGTTCATCTTGTCACCCCGGTAAGCCTCAAAGGCCTGTTCGACTGCGATGATGTCCTCAAAACGACCCGTCAGGAACTGCCACTGCGGACCAGCCCCGAACCGCTTGGCGTAAGCAGCCAATTCTTTGGGGGTGTCCTGCTCCGGATCGATTGAAATTGAAACCATGCGCACTCTTTGGATGTCGCGTCCAAGCTTGGCCTGTGCCTGCGCGAAGGTGGCGGTCATGGGCGGACAAATGGCGGTGCACGTGGTGTAGATGAAGTTCAGCATCACTGGACGTGACGAACTCAGCAGCTTGCGAAGCTTGATCCGCTTCCCATGCTGGTCAATCAACGTGACGTCCGGAACAGAGTAGGACCCGAGCGAGCGCTCGACCCCAGAGGGAACCATGTGATGGTGATGCTAATGGGCGTCTCCAGCGCTGTTCTCATGACCACCCGCCGCGACCTCCGCCTGGCTGCCGGCATCCCCGGCCTGCGCTGACATAGCGACAAACGCGTACACACATAGCGACAGCGGCAGCAAAATTTTCTTCATGACTCTTGTCCTTCAGTTTGGTTGGGGTGTTTGGGCCGTTCCAACCTTGTTCCAAAAAGTAGGCTAATGACCTTAGGTGAGGTTACCAGCGTAGGTACTCCACGACAATCAGCGCCATACCAAGATTGACGATAGTCAACGAGGCGACACTGATTTCCGCCCGGAATACCCGCCGCATCGCCGGCGCAAATTTCGATGTACTGAGCACAGAGAGCCAACACGCGACGGCAATCCATTGCTCAACATCGAGGCATTCGTGCGCGGGGAAGCGCGGAATCGGGTGCATAACGCGCCCCGCCGGCAGAACGTGGTCAAGGCCGCGCCTACCTACCGGCAGGACAATCACCCCTGGGGTTGACTGGATGGGCGTTTGCGCAGGCGCCGATACGCCCAGATCACATATCCGGACAGCCCATAGGCGACCAGCAGCAGCAGCAGAACGATGGGTGGGTCGATGGCGACCAGGGCAATCGACAGCGCGATCAGGACGATGACGAGGAACGGCACGCTGCGCTTGAGATTGATGTCCTTGCCGCTATAGAAACGCAGGTTGGTCACCATGCTGATGCCGGCGAACAGGGTCAGCGCCCAAGCCAGCCAGCGGATGTCGGGACCGGTGACATGGTTGTCCACCATGACCCAGACCAGGCCGGCCACCAGGGTTGCCGCCGCCGGGCTGGGCAGCCCCTGGAACCAGCGCTTGTCTTGCACGCCGAGCAGGGTGTTGAAGCGCGCCAGGCGCAGCGCGGCGCCGGCGCAAAAGACGAAGGCGGCGATCCAGCCCAGCTTGCCCATGCCTTTCAGTGCGAAGCTGTACATGACCAGGGCGGGCGCGACACCGAAAGAGACCATGTCGGAGAGCGAGTCGTATTCCGCGCCGAAGGCACTCTGGGTGTTGGTGAGGCGCGCCACCCGGCCATCCAGCCCGTCCAGAATCATGGCCACGAAAATGGCGATGGCGGCCTGTTCAAAGCGGCCATTCATGGCCTGGACGATGGAGAAGAAACCGGCAAACAGGGCACCGGTAGTGAACAGGTTGGGCAACAGGTAGATGCCGCGGCGACGGGGTTTGGCGGAGATTTCTTCGTCGGGGATTTCCGGTTCCGGGAGAGCGCCGGTGTCGTGCTCATCCATATTCAGAGTTGCGCCAGAACGTCACTGGACGCGCTTACCTTGTCGCCAAGCGCAACGCGCGGGCGGGCGTCGAGCGGCAGGTAGACATCCACGCGCGAACCAAAACGGATGAAGCCGTAGCGCTGGCCGCGTTGCAGGGTGGCACCGGGTTCAACGTAACAGAGAATGCGGCGGGCGATGAGGCCGGCCACTTGCACACAGGTGACATCCTTGCCCTCGCGCGTCTGGAACCAGAGCGCATTCCGCTCATTTTCCGTGGAGGCCTTGGCCAGGTCGGCATTGAGGAACTTGCCCGGGGTGTACCAAGCCCCTTTCACCTCGCCATCTACCGGGGCGCGGTTGGAGTGGACGTTGAAAACGTTCATGAACACGCTGATCTTGAGCGCGCGGCGCTTCAGCCAGGGATCGTCGGTTTCTTCCACGGCGACGATGCGGCCATCGGCCGGGGAGAGCACCAGGCCTTCACCCAGCGGGGCATAACGCGGCGGATCGCGGAAGAACTGGAGCACGAACAGGGTGATCAGCCAGAGCGGGGAAGCCCAGAGCCAGCCCAGCCCGGCCGTGGTGACCATGGCCAGAACGCCGGAAATCGCCAGAAATGGGCGCCCCTCCCGGGCAAAGAGCGGATGCGGCCAGGGAGCCCTGGGGGGAGGAGCGATGCCGATGCACATGGTGCGGAAGTTGGCGGCAGGCAGCGGGCAGCCGGCAGAAACTGCCAACCGCATACCGCCTACTGACGACTTAGTTCCTCGTCCTGTCGACCAGTTTGTTGGCCTTGATCCAGGGCATCATGTCGCGCAGCTTTTCGCCGACGATTTCGATCGGATGCTCGGCATTGAGACGGCGACGGGAGGTCATCTCGGGGTAGTTGGTGCGGCCCTCGAGGATGAAGCGCTTGGCATAATCGCCGCTCTGGATATTCTTCAGCGCCTCGCGCATGGCGGCGCGCGACTGTTCGTTGATCACCTTGGGGCCGGTCACATATTCGCCATACTCCGCGTTGTTGGAGATGGAGTAGTTCATGTTGGCGATGCCGCCTTCGTAGATCAGATCGACGATCAGCTTGAGTTCGTGCAGACACTCGAAGTAGGCCATTTCGGGGGCGTAGCCGGCCTCCACCAGGGTCTCGAAGCCCATCTTCGCCAGTTCCACGGCACCGCCGCAGAGCACGGCCTGTTCGCCGAACAGGTCGGTTTCGGTTTCTTCACGAAAGCTGGTTTCGATCACACCGGCCCGCGCCCCGCCGTTGGCGGCGGCATAGGCCAGGGCGATGTCGCGGGCTTTGCCCGACTTGTCCTGATGGACGGCGATCAGGGAGGGCACGCCGCCCCCTTGCAGGTAGGTGGAGCGCACCGTGTGGCCGGGGCCCTTGGGGGCGATCATGATCACGTCCAGGTCGGCGCGCGCCACGATCTGGTTGTAATGGATGTTGAAGCCGTGGGCAAAGGCCAAGGCGGCACCCTGCTTGATGTTGGGGGCGACGTCGTGGCGATAGAGATCGGGCTGCAGCTCGTCCGGCACCAGGATCATCACCACATCGGCGCCCTTCACGGCTTCCGCCACTTCCTTGACGTTGAGCCCGGCATTCTTGGCCTTGGCCCAGGAAGCGCCATCGCGGCGCAGGCCGACGGTGACCTTGACGCCGGAATCCTTCAGGTTGTTGGCGTGGGCGTGGCCCTGGGAGCCATAGCCGACGATGGCGACCTTCTTCTTCTTGATCAGAGAGAGGTCGGCGTCTTTTTCGTAGTAAACCTTCATGGGAGTCCTTTTCAGTTTGATCAAATTTTCATGATGCGGTCGCCGCGTCCGATGCCTGAGGCACCCGTTCGCACGGTTTCCAGGATGGCCGCCGGATCGACGGCTTGCAGAAAAGCATCCAGCTTGGAACCGGGGCCGGTCAGTTCGACGGTATAGGTTTTGTCCGACACGTCGATGATGCGGCCCCGGAAAATGTCCGCCAGGCGCTTCATTTCTTCACGCAGGTCACCGCTGGCGCGCACCTTCACCAGCATCAGTTCACGCTCGATATAGCTGCCGTCGGAGAGATCCTGCACCTTGACCACGTCGATCAGCTTGTTGAGTTGCTTGGTGATCTGCTCGATGACGTCCTCGGAACCGCGCGTGACGATGGTCATGCGTGACAGAGTAGCATCTTCGGTAGGCGCGACGGTGAGCGACTCGATGTTGTAGCCGCGCGCGGAGAACAGCCCGGACACCCGCGAGAGCGCGCCGGATTCGTTTTCCATGAGGAGGGAAAGGATGTGCCGCATCGTGGGGCCTTACACCAGAATCATTTCGGAGAGACCTTTGCCGGCGGGAATCATGGGGAATACGTTCTCGCGCGGGTCGGTCAGGAAGTTGATGAACACCAGCCGATCCTTGTATTTGCCGAAGGCATCGCGCAGGGCGGGCTCCACGTCCTCGGGCTTCTCCACCCTGATGCCGACGTGGCCGTAGGCTTCGGCCAGCTTCACGAAATCGGGCAAAGAAGTCATGTAGGACTCGGCGTAACGCTCCTCGTAGAAGAACTCCTGCCACTGCCGCACCATGCCGAGATAGCCGTTGTTGAGCAGAATCACCTTGATCGGCAGCTTCCACTCCTTGCAGGTGGACAGTTCCTGGATGTTCATCTGAATGCTGCCTTCGCCGGTGACGCAGGCCACCTGGGCATCGGGATGCGCCATCTGCACCCCCATCGCGGCCGGTAGGCCGAAGCCCATGGTGCCGAGGCCGCCGGAGTTGATCCAGCGGCGCGGCTGGTCGAATGGGTAATACTGGGCCGCCCACATCTGATGCTGACCGACATCGGAAGTGATGTAAGCCTGGCCGCCGGTCACCTCATACAACTTCTCGATGACGTACTGCGGCTTGATCAGAGCCGACTCGCGGTCGTACTTCAGGCAGTCCTGGGCACGCCACAGTTCGATCTGCGTCCACCAGGCCTTGAGCGCCGCCTGGTCGGGCTGTTCGGTGCTGGCCTGAATCAGCTTCAGCATTTCGTCGAGCACCTGCGCCACTTCGCCGACGATGGGCACATCGACCCGAACGCGCTTGGAGATGGAGGAGGGATCGACGTCGATATGGATAATTCGGCGCGCTTCCTTGGAGAAGTGCTTGGGATTGCCGATCACGCGGTCGTCGAAGCGCGCACCCACGGCCAACAGGACATCGCAGTGCTGCATGGCCATGTTGGCTTCGATGGTGCCGTGCATGCCCAACATACCGAGGAACAGAGGATCGGGCGCCGGGTAGCCACCCAGACCCATCAAGGTGCTGGTCGCGGGATAACCGAGCGTGCGCACCAGATCGGTGACTTGCGGCGCGGCATTGCCCAGCACCACCCCGCCGCCGGTGTAGATCATCGGCCGCCTGGCTTCCAGCAGCATCTGCACGGCCTTCTTGATCTGGCCGGCGTGCCCCTTGCCGGTGGGGTTGTAAGAGCGCATGGAAACGCTCGCGGGGTATTCGTAAGCGCAACGGTGCTGGGTAATGTCCTTGGGAACATCGACCACCACCGGACCGGGGCGGCCGGTCGCGGCGATATAGAAGGCTTTCTTGAGGGTGATCGCCAGGTCGCGTACATCCTTGATCAGGAAATTGTGCTTCACGCAGGGGCGGGTGATGCCCACGGTGTCGACTTCCTGAAACGCATCCTGGCCGATGGCGGCGGTCGGCACCTGGCCGGAAATCACCACCAGAGGAATGGAATCCATGTAGGCGGTGGCGATGCCGGTCACCGCATTGGTGGCACCCGGCCCGGAGGTGACAATCGCCACGCCTACTTGCCCGGTGGAACGCGCATAAGCATCCGCGGCATGCACGGCCGCCTGTTCATGGCGCACCAGAATGTGCTCAAAAGCGGTCTGCTTGTAGATTGCGTCGTAGATATCGAGAACGGCGCCGCCGGGATAGCCGAAGACGTGCTTGATACCTGCATCCCGCAAACAGCGGACGACGATCTCCGCACCAGTCAATTCCATGTCCGCCATGGCGAGAGTTTCTTGATCTTTAGAAAGGGGGTGAACACTAGCGATTGCGACCCCTCCGGTCAAGCCGGGACACGCTTCGCAAGAGGCAAACAAAGAGGGGTTTGGCCTACGCCAAACCCCTGATTTCTGGTGGGTTGTGTCAGATTCGAACTGACGACCGACGGATTAAGAGTCCGCTGCTCTACCAACTGAGCTAACAACCCGTTGACGGTTCATTGACTGTTTGCCTGGTGGGTCGGGTGGGATTCGAACCCACGACCAACGGATTAAAAGTCCGCTGCTCTACCAACTGAGCTACCGACCCGGAAAAGCCCGCGATTATTCAGAAAAATCGGCATCCGGTCAATACGGTAGTGAGCGGTCGTGATGGCCTGTTTTAGTAGGTCACCGTCCTGGCACCCTTCTTGGAGGCCGGAGTGGCCTTGGGCGAAGAGGGAGAACCCGGCTTGCTGTAAGTCACTTCCTTGATGGGAGAGGGTTGCGCACCGCCCTTGCCATCGGCGAATTGGCTGTTCTTCTTGTGCTCGTCCATGAAGGCGATGATGCGGCTCATGCGCACCTGGCCGGGAATGAACATGACGATCTCGCCGTTGGGATCGTAGAGGTAGGAAGTTGGGTAGAAGTCCACCGGACCGACCTGACGGAACGGGCTGTCGGGATTGCGCCGCGCACCGCCAGCGATGACCGCGTGAAATTCGATGTTATGGCGCCTCGCGGTTTCGCCTACCACGCCTTCATCAGGGCCGTAGTCCAGGCCGACACCGATCACCACGAAATCGTGGCGTTTGTTGAGCTCGTTGAGTGTTGGAACTTCCACCCAGCACAAGGGGCACCAGGGCGCCCAGAAATTCACCAACACCCATTTTCCCTTGAAGTCGGAAAGCTGAATGGCCTTGCCGCCGATATCGGTGAACTGGAAGTTGATGGCCTTGACTGGCTCGTCCGCCGCACGCGCGATAGACGCCAGAAACGCGACACCGATCAGCAATATACCCAGCAGTTTTTTCATCAGTTGGATCCTTATCTCACCCCGTTTCGCGCGGCCATGTGAAGCGTTATCGGCAAAACATCTTAATTTCATGAATGATTCATGAATATCAGGCGGAGCGCATGAGCAGAAAATACTGAATTTTCATTGTCACGGCCGCACCGGCGACGATCCCGAAGAAAACAATGAAGGAGCTGGCCGCGAGGGTCGAAACACCAGTTACCGCCTGGCCAATCGTGCAGCCCGCCGCCGTAATGCCACCGAAGCCCATGAGTACCGCGCCCAGAATATGCCGAAACATGTCTTGCGGGGAATTGAAATATTCCCAACGGAACGAGCGGTTGAACACCGAATAGATGAAGGAGCCGGTGATCACCCCCAACACGCTGGCCACCCCGAAGGTCACGTGCTTGTCGCGCCAGTACGCCCATAGATCCATCGTGTAGGCTAGCGGCCCAACGAAAGTCATGGACTCAGCTAGTTTGGAATCCGTACCGATATAGCTTTTTTCCATGAACTCATTTTCCGCATAGCCAATGTGGCCCGTGACATACCAGCCGGCCACCACCACCAGGCCGACCACCAGGCCGGCCAGGACGTTATCGTGGTTTTCGCGGAATTCCTTGCTGGCGAACACGAAGCCCAGGATAACCACGGACAGGCCCACGGCGAGCAGCAACGGAGCGGTCTTGTCAGCCATACCGAGTAGGGTGGGCAGGGTTTGCAGGCCATCGAGGCGTACGGTAAAGATATCGGCTCGCAATACCTTGTCCACGACCACCCGGAAGATGCCATTCATGGTCACCAGAGCCGAATAACCGAGAAACAGGAACACCACCACGGATTTCAGGTTGCCGCCGCCCAGCCGCACCAGGGTGCGCTGGCCGCAGCCACCGGCCAGGGTCATGCCGATACCGAAGGTCAGCCCGCCGACCAGAGCGCCCATCCAATACACCGTGCCACGCGTGTAATAGGTCTGCGCCAGATCGAGATAACCGAAATACACCAGCAGATTGGTCCCCAGGATGGCGACGGCGATGGCGCACAACCAGGCGCGCATGCGTCCCCATTCGCCCATGTTCACCACGTCCGACACGGCCCCCATGGTGCAGAAGCTGGTCTTGTTGGCGACATAGCCGAAAACGAAGGCGAGGGCGAACCCCATCCAGGCGACCAGTTGCGCCAGATTTTGTGTGTTTTCCATCGACTCCATTGCCATGCTTCCTTGAATTTTTTAAAAAACCGGGTCGATTATAGGGACACCGGCAATAAAAGAGCCTCGCCGTAATAGCGGGTCGGGTCGGGCACGCCCGCTTCCTGGAAGCCCTGGCGGCGCAGGCGGCAGGAATCGCAGCGGCCGCAGGCGCGACCCGTTGCGTCGGCCTGGTAGCAAGACACGGTCGCGGCATAGTCGACACCCAGGCGCAGGCCCAGGCCGATGATCGCGGCCTTGGACAGGTTGATCAGCGGCGCCTCGATTTTGATCGGCCGCCCTTCGATGGCGCGCTTGGTGGCGACGTCCGCCAGGCGTTGATACGCGGCGATGAAGTCGGCCCGGCAGTCCGGGTAGCCGGAATAGTCGAGGGCATTGACGCCGATGAAGATGGCGTCGGCATCCAGCACCTCGGCCCAGCCCAATGCCAGGGACAACATGATGGTGTTGCGCGCGGGCACATAAGTCACTGGAATGCCCTCGCTTGGGCTTTCCGGGACGGCGATGCGGGTGTCGGTGAGCGCGCAACCGGTGAACGGCCCCAGTCCCAAGTGCATGACGCGATGCTCCCGCGCGCCCTGCTGGTTGGCGATGGCACGCGCCGCCGCCAGTTCGGCGTGGTGGCGCTGGCCGTAATCCAGGCTCAGGGCGTGGCAGTCGTAGCCTTGTTCGCGCGCCATGGCGAGCGTGGTGGCCGAATCCAGTCCGCCGGAGAGCAGCACCACGGCACGCCGCGCCAAGCCCCTCATCGCCCGCGCGCCTCGCTCCAGAGCAGTTTGTGCAACTGCACCTGCATGCGCACGGGCAGGCCATCGCGCAAGATCCATTCCGCCAGGTGCGTCGGCTCCAGCCTGTCCCAGGCTGGCGAGAACAACACCGGGCAGCGCGCCGCGATGCCGCGCTCGCGCAGGATGTCCCGCGCCCACAGGTAATCCGCCTCGCTGGTGAGCACAAACTTCACCTCATCGCGCGGGGAGAGCAGATCGAGATTGCGCCAGAGGTTGCGCGCCACCTCACCCGAGCCCGGCGTCTTCACGTCGACAATGCGCGCCACCCGAGCATCCACCGGGCCAATATCGAGGGCGCCGCTGGTTTCCAGGGAAACGTCGCAACCGGCGTCACACAGGGCCGTGAGCAGATCGAGACAGCCTTTCTGAGCCAGCGGCTCGCCGCCACTGACCGTGGCATGGTGGGTGGGATAACCGCGCGCCTGTGCCAGAAGATCACCGACCGTGCGCCATTCACCGCCCTGGAAGGCGTATTCGGTATCGCAATAACCGCAACGCAGGGGACAGCCGGTGAGGCGGATGAACACGCTGGGCAGGCCGACCCGGCTGGCCTCGCCCTGCAGGGAAAAGAACACTTCGCTGACGCGCAGCCGGGTGTCGAACAACGCGGTCAATTGAGCGTGGCGAGCAACTTCTTGCCAGTGGCCGCCGCTTTGCTGGTGGGATATTTGCCGATCAACTGCTCCAGTGTGGCGCGTGCCTGGGCCAGTTCGTTCGATTGAATCCGTGCCCGTGCCAGGGACAACATGGCGTCGGGTGCCTTGCGACTGCCCGGGTAGTCGTCGATCAGCTTCTGGTAGGAAGTCGCGGCACCGGGAAAGTCACCCAGGTTGACCTGGGAAAAACCCATCCAGTAGACCGCGTTGGGCGCCAGGCTACCGCTTGGGTATTGCCCCAGGAAAGTCTGCATGGCGCGCACCGCTTCCTTGTATTTACCGCCTTTGACCAGGGCATGGGCCGCCCCGTAGGCACGCGATTCCGCGTCGGGGTCGGCGGTGGGCGGCGCGACCGTCGGCACGTTGGCCAGGGCCTGTGCCGGTTGCAGATGGATGACATCGGCTTGCGGCGCGCTGGGTCGGTTCGCCAGTTCCTTGACCTGGTTGAGGCGCGTATCCAGGTCGACGAACAGATCCTTGACCCGCTTCTCGGCCACCTCCATCTGATACGCCTGCTCTTCCTGGAAGCCGCGCAGGCGCGCGACCTCGGCCTTGAGCGCCTCAACCTGGTTGAGCAAGCCGATCATCCCTTGATTCTGCATCTGGGCTTCCAGGCGGGTGATCCGCTCCTGCTGCACCTGAACGGTTTTCTGCAATTCGGCAGTCTGCGCCGGGGTCACTTCAGCCGGGCCGGCATGAGCGCAGGGAACCGCGAGAAAAGCGGCCGCCAAGGCTATCCGCACCATCTTGTCCATCCGGAAACTCCTTTGTCAAAACAGCCGGCTGGAAGCCGGCGCTACAAGTCCGCGCCTCACTCGCCCTGGTAAAGGATCTCGGTACGGCGGTTTTGTTGCCAGGCCGTTTCGTCATGCCCCTCGGCGACCGGCTTTTCCTCGCCGAAGGAGACGGCTTCCATCTGTGCGTCCGGCACCCCCAGCAGGTTCATGGCATTGAACACGCTCTCCGCGCGGCGCTGGCCCAGGGCCAGGTTGTATTCACGGCTGCCACGCTCGTCGGCATGGCCTTGCAGGATCGCCTTGGCCTCCTTGTTGGCATTCATGAACTGGGCATGCGCTTCGAGAATCGGGCGGTATTCATCGCGAATGGCGGCGCTGTCGTAATCGAACAGCAAACGCCGCTTCGACAGTGGGTGCTCGGGATTCTTGAGATCCCCCCAGGTCGGCACGGCATCGGGTTTGGGCAAGGTGGCGCCCTCTTGCGCGGTGGCCTTGCCCTCCGTGGCGGCGCCCGCGTTCTTTGCATCGCCGCTGGCCGCGGACTTGCCGTCGACCAGCGGCTTGGCCTCGCTGCCCGGTACCACCACGCCGTGTGTTTGCACGGATTCCCCGGTTTTGGCCGAGACCGGCGCGGTCGCGGCGCCCGAGGTCGTCACGCCTTCAGCGGATTTGCCCGCTGCTTCAGACACCGGCACCACACCCGCTGCCGCGCTGGTTTCGACGGCCTCGACTATTTTCGCGCCATCCGCCGACGCGGCCTCGGTGGCCTTGATGCCGCGATCCTCGATGGCCGCTTCCTTGGAAGGGGTACCTGAACAGCCGGCCAACAAAGCGGCCAGCAGAATTGAATAGGCGAGTTGTTTCATGTGAACTCCTTGCTTGAGGTTGAATGGTCTCGATGAGCGCAGTTATCGATTGGGGAATGATGTCACGGACCCCAGGCTGGCTCGCGTAAATCGCCACTTTGAGAAAGGCGCTGTTTCACCTTGCCGTCCACACTCACCGTGGCGAGCACGCCCCGATCGTTGACCAGGGTGGCATAAAGCAGCATCCGGCCATTGGCCGCGAAGCTTGGGGATTCGTCGTGCACGGTCTCGGTGAGCACCTGCATCTGGTGGCTGTTCAGGTCCATCACCGCGATATGGAAACGGCCATCGCGCCGATGCACGAAAGCCAGGGTACGGCCATCCGGCGACAGCGCGGGAGAGACGTTGTAGCTCCCCTCGAAGGTCACCCGGGTCGCCGCCCCGGTGGCCAGCGAAGCGCGATAAATCTGCGGCGAGCCGCCACGATCCGAGGTGAAGTACAACCATTGCCCATCCGGGCTGAATACCGGTTCGGTATCCAGGGCACCGCCGCGCGTGAAGCGGATGGCGTCGCCGGTGAGCAGGTCGAGCAGATAGATCTGCGAGGTTTCATCCTTGGACAACGCCACGGCCAGGCGGCGACCGTCCCGCGACCAGGCTGGCGCCGAATTGGAGCCACGAAATTTCGCCACCGCGCGGCGCCTGCCATCGGCCAGATTCTGCACGTAGACCACCGGTTTCTTGTCCTCGAACGAGACATAGGCCAGGCGCTGGCCATCCGGCGACCAGGCCGGAGAAATCAGGGGTTCCGGGGAAACGGTTACGGTCACCGCATTCTGGCTATCGGCGTCCGCCACCTGGAGTTCGTAGCGGCCATTGCGTTTCAGGATGTAGGCGATGCGCCCGCCATAAGCGCCCGGCTCGCCCAACAGAGCCAGGTGAACGGCATCGGCGATCTTGTGCGCCACCGTACGCAGGCCCTCCGGCGTGGTGGTATAGACCAGGGCGGTAAGTTGTGTCTGGCGAACAGCGTCGAGCAGCCAGAAGCGCACCTCGATGCGGTCATGGCCGCGCGGCCTGATCTGGCCAATCACCACGGCATCCGCGCCCCGGCTTTTCCAGACCGTGAGTTGCAACTCCCGCGGTTCGGCAGGCGGCACGGCCACATCGGTGGTATCCAACACCCTGAAATAGCCACTGCGGCCGAGATCGCCAGCCACCACCTCGACTGGATTGTGCAAGCCACTCGGCATGCCCGGCGCTTGGGTAATCGAGAACGGCAGGATCGCGACCGGAATCCGGTTGGCGGCGCCACCGACGATTTCGATGGTCATCACCGCCTTCGCCGGGAGGGCCAGGAGGCAACACAGGAAAGGAAGGAGTAAACGAAAAAGCATGAGGAATATCGGCGATAACGCCGCCTATGTTATCAGCAAAAAACTAGCGACTCGCGGCCGCCTCCTCGAACGCCCGGAACTTGAGCATCAGTCCCCCCTCGCGAAAAGCCCTGGCAACCTCGGGGTCATGAGGCAGGGGCAGGGGCGAGGCCTTGAGGATGGCGCGCTCCATTTCATCGTCATAAGCCGGCTGGCCACTGCCGCGGACCCGGTCGACACGCACCACCTCACCATTGGGCAGCAGCGACACCAGGAAAACCACCTCCGGATTGCCGACGAGGTTATGCGGCAGCCGCACGTAGTCATGAATCTTGCCGCGAATCCGATCCTGGAATTCGCCGACCAGGCGTGCTTGCCGGCTGGCCCCACCCTGCCGCTGATGTACGCCGCGCAACTGGGTTTCTTCGGCATCCAGTTCTTCTCGCGTCTGGCGCGCGAGTTCCTGTTCCAGGCGTTTGCGTTCTATTTCCTGGCGCGCCTCCTGCCTGAGCTTTTCCGCCTGCGCGGCCTTTTCACCCTTTTCCTTCTCGATGCGTGCGTGTTCATCCGCCTTGCGCCGCAACGCGGCCTGCTCGCGCGCCGCCTCCTCGTGCCGTTTCTTCTCGGCGCGTTCCAGGGCGATATCCGGTTTGGCCACCTCGGGCTTGGCAATCTCGGGCGGCGGCGCGGCGGGCACGGGCTCGGGGGCCGGTTCCGGCAAAGGCGGCGGTAACGGTGCCGGCGGTTCCGGCAAGGCACTCCACAACTCCGCTTCCACCGGCAGATGCGGCAGGCTGCGCCAGGACACGCCGAACAAAAGAAAAGCGATGAACAAGCCATGCACCAACAGCGACATGCCGCCGGCGGAAACATGCTGGAAGGGAGCGGCCCGGGTCATCCCGAATTCAGGGTTGCGCCGGTTTCACCAAGAGGCCGACGCGGGCCACACCCAGGCTTTGCAGGGTATCCATCACCTGCATGACCTTCTCATAGCGCACATTCTTGTCGGCGGAAATGACCACCGCCTGGCCGGGATGCGCCTGTTGCCTGGCACGCACGGCTTCCGCCAGCGCCGTCGCGGCGACCGGCACCGCCTCTTCATTGCCGCCGCGATCGCGCAGCAGCAATGAGCCATCCTCGCGCAGCAGCACTTCCAGCGGCGCGCTCGGGGCGGCCGCGCTCTTGCCCATGCTGGGCAGCGCCACCTGGGTCGGATTGATGAACGGCGCGGTGACCATGAAGATCACCAGCAGCACCAGCATGACGTCGATATACGGCACGACGTTGATCTGGTTGACCGCTTTGCGGGTGCGGCGGGGGATCATGCGCGCCCCACCTCCTGTTGCAGGATGTTGGAGAACTCTTCCATGAAGATGTCGTAGCGGTTTGCCAGGCGGTCGATGTCATGGGTGAAGCGGTTGTAGGCGATCACTGCGGGAATCGCGGCGAACAGGCCGATGGCGGTGGCGATCAGCGCTTCGGCGATCCCCGGCGCCACCTGCGCCAGGGTGGTCTGCGCCACGTTGGATAGGCCCATGAAGGCATTCATGATGCCCCACACGGTGCCAAGCAGGCCGACATAGGGCGAAACCGAACCCACCGTGGCCAGGAAAGGCAGATAGGACTCCACCTGATCCATTTCCCGCTGGTAGGCGGCACGCATCGCGCGGCGTGCGCTTTCCACCACCGCCTGCGGAGAAACCGCCAGATCACGCTTGGCGCGAAACTCGCGCATTCCGGCGCGGAACACCCCTTCCAGGCTACTGCGGCGCGCCTCCTCATCGACCCGTTCGAGAATTTTCTTGTGGCCGCCACCCCAGAACTCCTTCTCGAACGACTCGGCCTGCTGTTTCTCCCGGCGCAAGGTGAACAGCTTCTCGAAAATCAGCCACCAGGACACCACCGAAGCGAACAACAACAGCAGCATCACCGCTTTCACCACCCAACTAGCCTGGGCAACGAGGGTGATCAAGGACATATCGTGGGTAAGCGCGAGTTCCATCAGGGATACAGTTTTTCGGTCACGAAGCCGGGGATTCTAGCCGGGCGAAAGCCAGCCGGCTCGACACAGGCCACCCGCACCCGCGCCGTGAGCAGGCGCTCACCGCCGCGCAGGACTTCCTGATCCATGACTAGACTGGCGCGCCCGAGTTCGCTCAAGCGGCTCTTCACCAGCAGGCGATCGTTGAAGCGCGCGGGGCGCAGGTAATCCGCCTCCACCCGGCGCACCACGAAAAGCACCCCGGCGCCTGTCGCCAACTGATCCTGTTCCAGGCCCAGCGCGGAGAGCCATTCGGTGCGCGCGCGTTCCAGGAATTTCAGATAGTTGGCGTAATACACCACACCGCCCGCATCGGTATCTTCCCAATACACGCGCACCGGCCAGTCAAAGAAGGATGAATCGTTCATCACACTCGAAAAAACCTCGTCAGGAATCAATCTAACGGTGGCCGCCGCAGGTGGCGACCAACCAGGTTGGCAGCGACCGGGCAGCAGCGTTATTAACGTGAAACAAGCTCACATCCCTGCTGTAGCGCCGGTTTCCAGCCGGCTTCGTGGGCCTAATCAGAAAGCAGAAAGACGCCGGCTGGAAGCCAGCGCTACCAGTGCGCCCAGTTTCATCATCCGGGGTTACCGAAGGATATAAGCAGGGACTTGGCCGCCGTCTTTTGCCGGCTTAGTCCTTCGCTTAGGGGCTTTATCAGTGGCCTCATCAGGCCTCGCGCCCTGCACGTTACTGCGTAGACAGCAAATCCTCACCCCCCGGTTGCATCAGGCCGAAATGCCGCCAGGCCAGGGGCTGCGCCACGCGGCCGCGCGGGGTGCGGGCGAGAAAGCCTTGCTGGATAAGGTAAGGCTCCAACACGTCCTCGATGGTGTCCGCCGCCTCGCCGATGGCCGCCGCCAAATTTTCCAGGCCGACCGGGCCGCCGGAAAATTTTTCCAGCATGGCTGACAACAATTTGCGGTCCATCACATCAAGGCCGATGCTGTCCACTTCCAGCATCTTCAGGGCGGCATCCGCCACCGCCACATCCACCTGGCCGTTCGCCTTCACTTCGGCGTAGTCGCGTACCCGCCGCAACAGGCGGTTGGCGATGCGCGGGGTGCCACGTGAACGGCGGGCGATCTCGAAGGCGCCCTCCTCCGAGGTTCCCACGCCGAGCAGTCGCGCCGAGCGGCTGACGATGAAACAGAGTTCTTCCGGCGTGTAGAACTCCAGGCGGGCGACGATACCGAAGCGATCGCGTAGCGGGTTGGTCAGCATACCGGCGCGGGTGGTCGCGCCCACCAGGGTGAATGGCGGCAGGTCCAGTTTCACGGAACGCGCGGCCGGCCCCTCGCCGATCATGATGTCGAGCTGAAAGTCCTCCAGCGCCGGGTAGAGAATTTCCTCCACCACCGGGGAAAGACGGTGAATTTCGTCGATGAACAGAACGTCGTGCGGCTCCAGATTGGTGAGCAGCGCGGCCAGATCGCCAGCCCGCTCCAGCACCGGCCCCGAGGTCATGCGCAAGTTGACCCCCATTTCCCGCGCCACGATGTGCGCCAGCGTGGTCTTGCCGAGTCCGGGCGGGCCGAACAGGAGCACATGGTCAAGCGCTTCCTGGCGGTTTTTCGCCGCCGTGATGAAGATTTCCAGTTGCTCGCGCGCCCGCGCCTGGCCGACATATTCGGACAACCGCTGCGGGCGGAGTGACCGCTCGAAGACTTCCTCTTCCCGGGAAGCGGGGGCGGGGGCGATCAGGCGGTCAGGTTCGAGCATGTTCAGGCTACCGAAAAGGGATTGCAGATGCGCAGGATTATAGGGAGTGCCCACGGGCCGTGCTGTGGCCTACATTGAAAGCGTTGGGAGAGAAGCCATGACGCCATCACCGGAAATGCAAGCATTGCTGGACGAAATCCGCGCCGAGGTGCGCGCGACCCGGCAATATACGGGCCGTGCGGCGCTCTCCGCGCGAGCGCTGGATGCCCTCGCCGAAGTGCCGCGCCATGCTTTCCTGCCCGACGCGCTGCGGCTCGCCGCCTACGCCAACCGCCCACTGCCCATCGGCCACCAGCAGACCATCTCGCAGCCCTACATCGTCGCTTTGATGACTGATCTGCTCGACCCCGAGGCGGATGGCCGAGTTCTGGAAATCGGCACCGGTTCCGGCTACCAGGCCGCAGTGCTGTCGAAGTTAGTCAAGCAGGTCTATACGCTGGAGGTTGTCGCGGCGCTGGCCGAACAAGCGAGCGAACGCCTACGCCGCCTGGGCTATGGCAATGTCGAAGTGCGCCAGGGCGACGGCCATGCCGGCTGGCCGGAACACGCGCCCTATGACGGCATCATCGTCACCGCCGCCGCGCCCGAGGTTCCGCCGGTGCTGATCGAACAACTCAAACCCGGCGGCCGTCTGCTCATCCCGGTCGGCAACCGCTACAGCGGCCAGGAACTGCTGCTGATCGAGAAAGACCGGCACGGCCGGCTGCGCCAGGAGAGCGTCCTGCCGGTTATATTCGTGCCGCTGACCGGAGCTGCGGAAACATGACGGCCGCCCATGTTGCAAACATGGGGAGGCGGCAAGATCGGCCGGGAAGGCCGAATTTATCAACTTTGGAGCATTGACCATGCGTATCCCACTCGAAGTCACCTTCCGCCACATGGAACCCTCGGCCGCCGCCGAAGCCCGCATCGCGGAAAAAGTTGCCAAGCTGGAACAATTTTTTAGCCAGCTCACCCGTTGCCATGTCATCGTCGAAGCCCCGCATGAGCACAACCGCCAGGGCAAACTGTTCCAGGTCAGCATCGACCTGACCGTGCCCGGCGGCGAATTGTTGGTCACGCGCGGCCATAACCATCAGAGCCACGCCCACGAAGACCTCTACGTCGCTATCCGCGATGCCTTCGATGCCGCCAAACGGCGCCTGGAAGACTACGCGCGCCAGCAACGCGGCGACGTCAAACAGCACGCCCAACCCCAGGTGGGCGCGCGGGTGGATGAATTGGAGCCGGAATGAGCGGCCTACCCTGCGTCCTGATCTTCGCCGGCAGCACGCGGCGCGAGTCATTCAACCGGCGGCTTGCCCAGGTGGCGGCGCGACAGGTCGCCGCCACCGGCGCTCAAGCCACCCTGCTGGAACTCGCGGACACCCCGCTGCCGCTCTATGACGGCGACCTCGAAGCGTCCTCCGGCCCGCCGGATAACGCACTCAAGCTCAAGAAAATTTTCATCGCCCACGACGCCTTCATCCTCGTCTCGCCGGAATACAACAGTTCCATCCCGCCGCTGCTGAAAAACACCATCGACTGGGTCTCCCGCCCGCTGCCGGAACAAGGCGGCTACGTCCCCTTCAGCGGCAAACCCGCCGCCCTGCTCAGCGCCTCTCCTGGCAACCTGGGTGGGCTGCGCGGCCTGCGCCACTTGCGTGAAGTGCTCACCGAGTTGCAGATGATCGTGCTGCCCAAACAGGTCTCCCTACCCGCCGCCAACAACGCCTTCGACAGCGAAGGCCAACTCACCGACGCAGCCACCCACCGCCGCCTGGCCGATCTGGTGGAAGAATTGCTGGGGATGGCGGGGCGGTTGGCAAAGTAATCGGCCGGCGTTTGCAAGGCGATGGGTATAAGCACCGAATCCTCGGCTTTTCCACTGGGCCAAGCTGGAGGCGTGAGGGGAAACCATGAGCCATACCGCGACCTTTCCGAATACCGCTCCACGCCATGCGGCGTGCGCTGCCCGTGTGCTGCCGCAAGCCGTTGCGGACGCGGCGCTGGGCTGGTGGTGCGAGTTCGATTTCGTTCGCCTGGCGACGCATCTGGCGGTGTTGCGGGAAGCGGGGGTGGCCCTGCCGTTGCGCCTGGGGTTCCTCGATGAAGTCCTCGGCGGCCATCTGGATCAGGCTGGCTATACCGCCTGGTTCGAGCGCTTCCAGTGCGAACAGGATGGGGATGCCGCCGCCGTCACGGTGGCCGCCGCCTTGGCCGACATCTGGCAAAGCGGCGACGATCTCCGCCGCTTGTCGCCCTGGCTGACCCGCTGCCGACAATTGCTGACGGCCACGCCTGCACCCGCCGCCATGCCGCGCGCGGCCATGCTCGGCTATGCGGCGGCCACGGAAATGGTGAGCGGTGCCGGCATTGCCCAGGCTCGCGCAAGCTTCGCGGCTTGCCGGGAGGCGGCGGATGTGGCGGATGCGGCGCGCTCGTTGCCGCTACGCCTGTTCCAGGCCTCGTTCGAGACCTACGCCTTGGTGTGGTCGGGCGAATTCGCCGCTGCCGAGGTGCTGCTGGATGACGCATCCGATCTCGCCTGCCGGCCCGGCACGCCCTACCTGGCCGGCCTGTTCCTGCGTTCCAGCCTGTGCCTGTTCCTGACTTTGCGCGGCGATCCCGTCGCCGCCCGGCATCTGTTGCTGGATGACGTGCGCCAGCCCGGTTTCGACAGCCTGCCGCCGATTCCCTGGTTGACCGCGCTTTCCAATCTGGTGTATGCCGCCGCCCTGGAGGGCGACGAAATCGCGGCGGAAGCACTCGGCGCGCGCATGCGCAAACGCCGGGTGGCGGCGGGCAACGCCTTTTATCACGCCTATCTGCACAGGAGCCTGGGGCTGGCCGATTTGCTGCTCGGGCGGCCGGCCACCGCCCTGGCGCACGCACGCGAATCGCGCACCCTGGGGCAGCCGACCTTCAGCCCGGTGGCCCGATACATGCCGGTCTTGCTGGAGGTGCAGGCGCGGGTGGACATGGGCGATAACGACGGCGCCCTGGCTCTGGCCGATGCCTGGCTGCCGAAGTGGCAGGCAGTGGGCCACATGAGCATCGCCAGCAACGCCGCGCTGGAAATGGCCGTGGCGCATGTCCGCCAGGGCCAGCCCGACCGCGCCCGCGCCGCGCTGGAACATGCCCGCCGCCTGCTGCCGCGCGGCGAGAGCCTGGTGCTGTTCCACCGCCCCGCCGACTACCTGGCGCAATTGCTCGCCTTGCTGCTGCCCGCAGGCAAGGCGGCCGATCTGCCCTGTGAGCGCTATCCGGTCGCCATCCACACGCTCGGCGAGTTGCGGGTGCGGGTGGCCGCGCACCTGCTTTACGACCGCGACTGGCGCGGCGAGCGCGCGAAGAGCCTGCTCAAGGCGCTGGTGGTGTTGGGTGGGCGCAAGGTCGCGGCGGAAACGCTGGCGAATCTGCTATGGCCGGATGCCGATGGCGACCAGGCGCGCAACAACCTGAAAGTGGCGGTCTGGCGCCTGCGCCACCTGGGCACGGAACAGGGCGAAACCGCGCTGCCCTGGCTGCTCTTGCACAACGGCCAACTGTCCCTGGCCAACGGCGTGGTCGGCGTCGACGCCCTCATCTTCCAGGAAAGCGCGAAAGCCGCCCTGCGCGGACATCCGCCCGATGTGCAAGCGTTGCTGCGCGCGCTCGACCTCTACGAAGACGACTTTCTGGCCGGCGACAACAGCCAACTCTGGATCAGCGACCACCGCCAACGCCTGCGTGAAAGCTTCCTCGCGCTCGCCCGCGCCCTGGCGGATCGGGCCGCTACCCGCGAAGAACTGGAACAGGCCGTGGCCTACCTGGAACGCGGCCATGTCCTCGACCCGCTGGATGAACGCACGGCAGAACGCTTGATGGCGGCCTATCTGAAACTGGGCTATCTGGGCCGTGTGCTGACCTTGTTTCGCGAAACCGAGGCCGCGCTGAAGCGGGACCTGGGCATCCGGCCCGGTTCGGCGCTGCTGCGGTTGGTCGAGCGGGCTCGACAGTCGTAAAGGTGAAGGTACGACGGGCAACGGAGTCGTTGCTCTTTTTTCAACTCTCAATGCTGATCACGCGGCGAATCTCGTCTGTTTTGAAGCCCAGCGCCATCGGGCAGCGCACGTCGGGCAGCGCACGTCGGGCAGAGTGATGACATCGTAGAGCTCATCTACGATGCCCTCGATGCGCAGCCAATGGATGGCGTCGCCGGTGCGCAGATCGATGACTTGCACGCCGCAACGCGCTTCGGCATGACGTGATTTCAGGTTTTCGTCCAGCGGCAAACCGCTGAAGGTTTTGTTGTGGCGCGGTTTGGCCCGACTTTGTGACACTTCCAAGTAACACGTCCAGCGGGAAGCCGCATGGCAGTAGGCATCCCAAGGGATGGCTGAAACGGGTGTGTATCTAGGCGGGGAAGTCCGCTTAGCCCAGGCTGAGCAGCGGCTTCGGAGG
>Ga0210033_1001274_pt1 | contig 23364 bp, 22 predicted proteins | sample CryGeymeta201501_FD_185465 | JGI IMG/M metagenome (GOLD analysis project Ga0210033, IMG submission 185465) | Groundwater microbial communities from Crystal Geyser aquifers in Utah, USA - Crystal Geyser metaG 2015-01 (SPAdes) (version 2) | ecosystem: Environmental > Aquatic > Deep subsurface >... | reverse complement strand
CGAACGCGCGCCCTATCTCTACGCTGGCGAGCAGTTGCTGGCGGTGGCACCGTGGTTTATCCAGCATGAGTTCGGGCATTGGCTCGACCAGCATCGGGCGCGGCTCGGTCTCACCGGCAAGCCTTAGGCGGCGCGCAAAAATAATCCGGTCAACCACGCGCCACCACACGCTGCCATCACTGACTGGTCAAATCGGCCTTTTCGCGTTGCTCGGCAAATACTTCCCCATGAACAACAAACCAGGTGGCTTCGGCGATGTTGGTGGCGTGATCGCCGATGCGCTCCAGATTCTTCGCCATGAACAGCAGGTGGGTGCACGGCGTGATCTGCTGCGGCGACTCCGCCATATAGGTCAGCAGCTCGCGGAACAAGGCGGTGTAATGGGCATCGACTTCGGTGTCGCTGGCGCGCACGATCAACGCCTGCTCGGCATCGCGGGCGTGGTACGCCGCCATCGCGGCAGCAAATTGCTCGGTCGCCACCCGCGCCAGCGCCGATAATCCGCGTGCGGGCAGCAACGGCGCCGACTGATTCAGAATCCGCGAACGCTTGGCAACATTGGTCGCGTAGTCGCCGACGCGTTCGATGTCCGAGGAAATTCGCAGCGCCGCATAGACTTCCCGCAAATCGCGCGCCAGCGGCTGGCGCAGGGCCAGCAGTTTGAGCACGTCCTGACTGATTTCCTGCTCCAGCCGATCAATCACCGCATCGGCGGCGATCACCCGATCCGCCGCCGCCGAATCGCGTTGCTCGAACGCGCGCATGGCGTGTTCGATTTGTGCGCTGGCGAGCGCGGCCATGTGTTCGATTTCGCCATTGAGCCGAAGCAGTTCGCCGTCGTAGCTGCGGACAATATGGTCGTGGGTAGGCGTGGTCATGGCGTGGAATCCTTAGGCGTCGCGCAGAAATAACTTGCGCAGATTGCGCAGGACTTTCGTTCGCCTGCAAGGCGCACAAAGTGGAGCATAGTCGGACTATGTGACGCTTTGTGCAACGACGCAGGCGGGCGATAAGGCGTCGCGCAGAAATAACTTGCGCAGATTGCGCAGGACTTTCGTTCGCCTGCAAGGCGCACAAAGGGGAGCATAGTCGGACTATGTGACGCTTTGTGCAACGACGCAGGCGGGCGATAAGGACCAGCAAGATGGGTAAGTTATTTCTGCGCGACGCCTTAGGACCTGCAAGATGGGTAAGTTATTTCTGCGCGGCGCCTTAGCCGAAGCGGCCAGTAATATAGTCTTCGGTCTGTTGCTGGTGCGGCCGCGTGAACAAAGTACTGGTGTCGCCAAACTCGATCAATCGTCCCAGATACATGAAGGCGGTAAAGTCGGAACAACGCGCCGCCTGCTGCATATTGTGGGTGACGATCAGCAAGGTGAAATGCTGCTTGAGCTCGGCGAACAATTGTTCGATGCGGCCAGTGGCGATCGGATCCAGCGCGGAGGTCGGTTCATCGAGCAGCAACACCGCCGGTTGCAGCGCCACCGCCCGGGCGATACACAGGCGCTGCTGCTGTCCACCAGAAAGACCCAAGCCACTATGCCGCAGTTTGTCTTTGACTTCATCCCACAGCGCCGCCTGGGTCAGTGCCTGTTCGACGCGCACCGCCATATCGGCCTTGGATAAGGTTTCGTAGTGACCGATGCCGTAGGCCACGTTGTCGTAGATCGACATCGGAAACGGCACCGGCTTCTGGAACACCATGCCGACTTTGCTGCGCAAGCGATTGACCGAATAGGTCGGTGCCATCACGTCTTCGCCATCGAGCAAGACCTGGCCCTCGGCGCGTAGCCCCGGGTACACCGAATAGATTCGGTTGAACACCCGCAGCAAGGTGGACTTGCCGCAACCAGATGGCCCGATCAGCGCGGTGATCTTGCGCTCGGCAATATCCAGGCTGACATCGTGCAGCGCTTGCTGACCGTGATAGAAAAAATTGAGTCCGCGCGCGCTGATCTTGGCCGGCGCCAGGTTGCTGGTCGCGGCTTCGGCGGTCGTCACCAGCGCCATCGGCAGCGGCTTATTCATGCTGCCCTCGGTGCCCGGACATCAACCACCGTGCGCTGATGCTCACCAGCAACACAAACAGGGTGATCAACAAAGCACCGGCCCAAGCCAGTTGCTGCCAGTCCTCGAACGGACTCTTGGCGTACTCGTAAATCACCATTGGCAAATTGGCCATCGGTGCCATCGGATCAAAACTCCAGTATTGATTATTGGTATTGGTAAAAATCAACGGCGCGGTTTCGCCGGTGATGCGCGCCAGCCCCAGCAGGACCCCGGTGGTGATGCCCGAGCGCGCCGCGCGATAGAGCACGCCGGTGGTCACTTTCCACTGCGGAATACCCAGCGACAGCGCCGCCTCGCGCATCTGCGTCGGCACCAGCCGCAACATCTCGTCGGTGGTGCGCACCACCACCGGCAACACGATCAGACCCAACGCCAGCACCCCGGCGAACATCGAGAAACTCTGCATCGGCCGCACCACCAGCGCATAGACGAACAGGCCCAACACGATCGATGGCGCCGATAACAGGATGTCGTTGACGAAGCGGATCAGCTCGCCGCGCTTGCTGGCGTGCGCGTATTCCGCCAGATAAGTGCCCGCCGCAATCCCCAGTGGCGTCGCCCAGAGCACCGCCAGACTGCACAGGATCACGCTGCCGACCAGGGCATTGGCGAGGCCACCGGGATCGCCCGGCGGCGCCGTCGCGTGGCTGAACAAGCTCCAGCCGAAGGCCGCACCGCCCTTGCTGATCGTGGTCCACAAAATCCAACCCAGAAAAAACAAGCCAATCAGCGCCGACAGGCTGGCCAGCAGCAGGGCCAATCCATTGACTGCCCGCCGCCAGGCGAAGCGCGCATCGAACCGGCTCATCGCTGACCGCCTTGTCGATTCAGCCGGGCGCGCAGCACGCGCGCCAGACCGAGCACCACAAAACTCACCACAAACAACAAAAAGCCGAGACCGAGCAATGCCGACCGATGGCTATCGGCAAACGCCTCAGCAAATTCGTTGGCAATGGTCGCCGAAATCGACGTGCCCGGCTCCAGCAGTGCCCCAAGACGGTTGGCGTTGCCGATCACAAAAGTCACCGCCATGGTCTCGCCGAGCGCACGGCCAAGCCCCAACAAAATGCCGCCGACCACAGCGCTGCGGGTGTAAGGCAGCACGATGTCCCAGACCACCTCCCAGGTGGTGGAACCGAGCGCGTAAGCCGATTCCTTGAGCGGCGCCGGCACGGTGAGAAACACTTCACGCATCACCGAGGCGATAAACGGCAGGATCATGATCGCCAACACCAAGCCCGCGGTCAGCAGACCGATGCCAATCGGCACGCCCACGAACCAGGAACCGATCAGCGGCAGGCGACTGGCGTTCTCGCCCAGCCAAGGGTAAACGTGCTCGCCGAGCAGCGGCACCAGCACAAACAAACCCCACATCCCGTAAATGATCGACGGAATACCGGCCAGCAATTCAATCGCAATCGCCAGCGGGCGGCGCAGCCAGGACGGCGCCAATTCGGTCAGAAAAACCGCCACCCCGAGACTCAACGGCGCCGCAATCAGCACCGCAATGGCCGCCGTCACCAGGGTGCCAAAAATCGGCGCCAGGCCGTGAAAGACCTCGTTCGCCGGGTCCCAGAAGTCCTTGCTGATGAAGTCCCAGCCCTGGGCACCAAATGCGGCCAGACCGCCCTGCCACATCACCCCCACCGCGCCGAGCAACAACAGCAGCACCATCGCTGCGGCGGCGGCCACCATCATCCGGAACAGCGCGTCGATGCGGTGATCGCGACCGGCGCGGCGCTCCAGCAATGTGTCGGTGAGATTCAAGGCATCGGCACTCAACAACGTTTCACGAGTTTCACTCATTTTTTTGGCGTGCGGCGAGCTGCGGCCGCTGTGATGATCTGAGTCCACCGCCCACCATTAGCCAGATCAGCGGCAGCAAGCTGCCGCACTCCTGAATCGCCGCCGGCTGGCCGCTTGCACACGATCAATGTTTGAGGCGGCTCGCCCAGTAGGCTTCAATTTGCGCAACCAGAGCATCCGGCAGCGGCACGTAACCGAGCTTGCTCGCGGCGGCATCGCCATCTTTATAGACCCAGCGGAAGAAGTTCAACGCTTCCTTGGCGCCCTCGGATTTTTTCGGTGCCAGCGGCATCAGAATGAAATTGGTTGCCGCAATCGGCCAGGCATCGGCCGCCGGGGCGTTGGTGATGATCAGATAAAAATCTTTGGCGTCTTTCCAATTCGCGCTACTCGCTGCCGATTGAAAGCTGGCGTCGGTGGGCTGCACAAACACGCCCGCCGCGTTCTGCATGGCGACTGCGGTCAGTTGGTTACTGGTCGCGTAACTCAACTCGACATAACCAATCGAGCCCGCCACCTGTTTGACATAGGCCGCTACGCCCTCGTTGCCCTTGCCGCCAAAACCACCCGGCCAACGCACCGTGGTGCCCTCGCCCACGCTCTGCTTCCATTCCGGGCTGACCTTGGACAAATAGTTGACAAAGTTGAACGTGGTGCCCGACCCATCGGAGCGATAGATCACCCGGATCGGCTGGTTCGGCAAGCTGAGGCCCGGATTGATTTCGCTGATCGCCGGATCATTCCAGTTGGCAACATGGCCCAAATAGATCGCTGCGAGCAGGCGCCCGGTGAGCTTGAGCTTGCCGGACTCGATCCCTGCCAAATTGACCACCGGCACCACGCCGCCGATCACCGAGGGGAACTGTGCCAACTGGAACTTGGCCAGCTCGTCAGGCGGTAGCGGCGCATCGCTGGAACCAAAATCGACCGTGCCAGCCTTGGCCTGGGCGATCCCACCGCCGGAACCGATCGACTGATAGTTGACCCGATTGGCGGTGGCTTTCTGATAATCCGCCGACCACTTGGTCATCGCCGGATAAACAAAGGAAGCGCCGGCGCCAGACACACTGGCCGCCTGAACACCCGACGCAAGCAAGCTGGCTAACGCCAGCAGCAGACTGTGAATCCCGGCTTTGACGATCATAAGGACGCTCCTGTTGAAGTTCGTTGGGGTAAGGCGTTGCGCAGAAATCCAGGGCAGCATGCTGCAAAAGTATGACAACCAAGTGACGCCCGTACCGCCCAAGGTTTCACAGCATGATCTGGACGCGCATTTCGATGATGTCGGGGTCGTTGTTGACGGCAATCGCCGAGGGCACGCCGGTGAGCCGGACCAAACGATCAGAGTTGACCTTGACGTAGTTTGCCATCAGCTTCACGTTCTGCCGCCAGTACCAGTTGACGCCAACGGTGAGGTTGGCTTCCTGTCCGCCATTGACCATGCCGTCGTCCAGATGGATGGCGTCATAGCGCAGCGCTGCCTGCCACAGGCCACGGCTCGGCTGGTTAGGCAAAGGCGTGCGGTAAATGCCCTGCTTATAGAGGAATTTTTCACCGGTCAGGTTGTAGATGCCGGACGCGTACCAAGAATCGCTGTTGAAATTGGCGGTGGCATCACGCTGAATGGTCTGGCGCATGTACTCGCTGGTGAGCTTGAGCGGGCCATGCAACCAGGCTGCCTCGGCGCCCAAGGTGGAAAGGCTGGTGGCGTCTCGCAAATCGCCGCTATCGACCAGGCGCAAGTTGGCCAGGTCGGCATCCGGCCGTACCCGGACCCGGGCGCGATCACCAAGGGTATCCATCACGATGCCAGACACGCCCAGGTGTACGGTGTTGAAGTCATCCTTCAGCGGCGCGTAAGTGCCGCGCAGGCCGGCCCCGTTACCGACGGCAAGCCCGGTGCTCAGTTCGCGGGCAAACACGCTGGCGGTCACTGTCCACTGGGCACCGGTGCCGGCGACTTCGGCACCCAAACGACGCGCCACGCCAAACGCATTGGTAGTCAGTGACTTGGATATGAAATCGTTGTTACGGGTAGAGGTCAGTTCTTCCAGACTATTGGGCTGTTTGTATTGACCAACGCGGGCGGTCCAGTCGGCGTTCACGCGCCGCCGGTAGTAAACGTCGAGCCACTTGCCGCGACCGGTCGATGCGCTCGCGTCATAGCCGACCTGCCAATCGTAGGTCGGCCCTTTGCCCTTCAACACAAACTCGGCGCGACGCAGATTGCTGTCGGGCAGGAGATTGCCGTAGGTCGAACTCAAGCTGGCGATTTGCGCCGTACTCAAGGCCTGACCATCCAGACGAGCGAACGAAAAATCGTCACTGAATCGATCAGTGTCGGCCTGAATCAAAGCTTCGACAGCAATTTCACTGCTGCCGATCACATCCACATGGAGTTCAGCAAATGCCGGACTGGCGGCCAGCAACCACAGCGACAGGAGACGTCGGAAGAAACTAGTCATATTGATGCACTCGGATGAAGGAACCGAGGCCATTGTGTGGCGCTAGTGTTACAATCCGATGACAGCCAGCCCGGGGGCTGCGGGTGAGTACACGCGGCGGCACCCGCTTGAACTCAACTCGAACCGAGACTGCTGCCGAGCGCCGCCAGATAGCGCTGCCGCAGCGTCTGCACGCGCTGCACATAGACCTGGGTCTCGGCATAGGGCGGCACCTGCCCTTTGTACTTGGCGACGGCGCCCTCGCCCGCGTTGTAGGCGGCTGCCACCAGCTGCACGTCGCCAGCGTAATGTTTCATCAATGCCGCCAGATGTTGCACGCCGGCCTGGATATTCTGACCGGCGTCAAACGCATTGCTGACCCCGTACTGGGCGGCGGTAGCTGGCATCAACTGCATCAAACCCTGCGCGCCCTTGGTCGACAAGGCCATCGGGTTAAAACCGGATTCGGCATGGATCAACGCGCGGATCAGGGCAATATCGACGCCGTAATCGGTGGCGGCGGTGGCCACCTCGGTCGCATAGTCCGAAGTATTCAGCGCAATCGTGTTCCAGTTGATCGCAGAGCCGAGGCCACAGGCGTAACACGAGCCGACCAAAATGGTCTCGTAGCTGCGGCCTCGGGGTGGCCGGCTGGAATACACCACCACGCCATTTTCGCGGTGCTTGTAAAACGCTTCCGGTGGTGTCCGGCTGCTGCCCGCAGCGGTCGAGGTAAACGTAATTCGCTGTTGATTGCACGGCAAGTTGGTGTAAGTGGTGACGCCGCCTTTGCCGCGACAGGTATGCACCGCCGAGGTTCGCCCGGCCGCCAGCGCTTGGCCCGACAGCAAGCCGCCTAAGCTCAAGATAACCATGGCCAGCAACCACGAACGCCACATCGACCCGCTTCCTGTATGGCAGAGCGGTCAATGACCCGCCCGGTAGCGCCGAAGTTTCCGCCAGTTGCCCGCAAATTGCCATAGTGGCCGTCAATCGGCGATTGACAGAAAGCTGCCAACGCGTCCTCGTTGCCAGCGCCGGTCGGCTGCGGCAGACTCGACGCTGGGCCCGGATTCGGCCCGACCGATGGGAATGGATCGATGTTGAACTGGCAGGAACTGGCGGCATTGGGCATGTGCGGGCTGGCCGTCGGCACCGGCTGGCGTTTGCTGCGAAGCAAACGCCGCAATCGGTTGCTCCTGCAGATTCTGGACGACGCCGATGCGATCGAGGCCCGCCTGCAGCGGTGTCGGCAACAAATGCATGGCATGGGCGATCTGCTCGGTCGCTTGCCCGCCGATATCACCGCGCAAGCGCGACGCTCGCTGGACAGCGACGCCAGCATCCAGCAAGCGCTGAAAATTGTTCTGCGCCATCGCCTGTGGCTGCGCGATCACGCCACCAGCGCGAGTTTGCGGGCGTTGGCCGAGGTCGCCCGCTCGATTCGGCAGTCACTGGCCGATCTGGACAATCAGATCGCGCGCCTGCAACAGGTCAGCGTCGAGCTCGAAGCCGCTTATGCGCGCTCCGACGCGATGATGGGCATCGCTGGCACCGTCGAACCGGCGGCGAACCGGTCAACCCAACCCCGATAGACGCCGACCGCCTCACCGCTGGACCGACACAAGGCGCGGCCCAAACCGGCGTTGCATACCATCGCCATCGCTGACTTCGATTTCGACCCGATGCGCGCCGGGACTCAAGTTTGCGGCCGGAATCAACGCGCGAAAACCGACGTTGGGGTGCTGCGGATCGAGCGAACTGGGATTGCCCTTAAGCACATAAGCGGCCGGCAGCCGCAATTCGGCCAGCCCGCTCGCCACGCCATCGACCAGCACGCGGACGCTGGCGATGCCGATGTGATCGCGGATCGCCCAGCCGGAAACCAGCAGGTCCTCGCCGCGACCCAGCACTTGGTTCGGCAGCGGCGTATTCAGATAGGCGATCAATGGCACCGCACAATCCGCCGCTGCGGCAAGCGACGGTTTACTGACCACCAGAAACAAGAAGTGACTGCCGCTCTCACCGATGGCACGTTCACCGCCCCAGGTCACGCGACCAAATTGATCGCACAGTGCCTGCCAGGCCATCAAGCGCTGATCGGCGTAGCGTGCGCTCTCTTCGATCACCAACAGCGCCTGGCTCCAGGGCAAGGCTGGCAAGCTGGCTTGGTCGCGCCGCCAAATCGCCAATTGCGCTTGTCGGCCATGCTTGCGATTGCGTGGATGATCGAGCACGTAGACGGCTCGCCTGCCGCCGAATGCGAAATCGAGTTCGGCCGCCAACAAAAAATTGTCGGCGATCAACAGACTATCGGCGGGCAGCCGCCGCAATTGTTGGCGCGCCTCGGCCGCGGCCATTTCAAAGCCACGGAAACCCTTGCCGATCACCTGCGCCGCGCGCGCTTGCAGGCGCCCGTCGGCACTGCCCGCTGCCGCCAGCACGCCGATCACCGCACACTGGGCCAGCGCCGCCATTGGCAAGGCCGCCCGCGCCAGCCAATGTCGCCAGCCGACTACAGCCAGCCAGCGCCGCTCCAACGCAGGCAACAACAGCAAGATCGGCAAATAGCCCGGCAGCGGCCAGTGCACGCGGGTGCGCGTGTTGTCGGCAAAAAAACCAAGCAGCAGATAGACCACAACGATGCCCAGCGCCGAAGCCACCATCAGATCCTGGGGTGCCGCTCGGCGTCGCTGCCAGGCCGAATGCACCACCGCCAACATCAGCAACGCCAGCGCCGGGGTGATCGACAGCGCCTGTTCCAGTGGTATCCACAGGCCCTCGAGCTGAAACCGCCAGGGATGGCGTTCCAACACCTGAAAACGCAGCGCTGCCCAGTCGTGCTGCGCATTGAAAATCAACGTCGGCAACAACGCCAGCGCGCCGATCAGCAGCACCAGCCACCAGCCGGGCCAGCGCAGCGCCCGGCGCATGCGCGGCGAAATCAGCATCAGTAGCAGACCGGCACTCACCAGCAACGCGCCGCGCCAATGGGCGAGCAGCGCCAACGCCAGCGCGGCCCCCAGGGCCCAGCCATGCCAGCCTCGCGGCGCGTCGAGCGCCCGGTCCAGCACCACGAACGCGGCCAGCATCGCCAGCGTCAACGGCACATCCGGCAATGCCAAAATGCCGTTCAACCCCGCCAGCGGCAGCGCCAGCGCGTAGCCACCGACCCGCGCCGCGACCGCCGCATCCTGCTCGCGCCGCCATGACCAGGCCCAAAGCAGCAAGGGCAGCAGCGCCCCCTGCACCAGGAACAGCCAGCGCAGGCCGAGCAGCGAATCGCCGCCGAGCGTGGTACCGAACGCGATCAGCAGCGCCGTCAACGGCGGCACATCGGTATACGACCAGGCCAGCGCACGGCTTTCCTGCCAGTAAAACGCTTCGTCGCCAAACAACGGCAACTGCGCCGCCAGCAGCAGCTTGACCAAGCTCTGCAGGCAGAGCGCGAACAGAAACTGGCGACTGGCGGGGTGGCTGATCGGCGGCATCGGAATAGCCTAACGGATAGCGAGAATCGCAAAATCTGGGATCGGGAGCCAATACCGTTAATTTAGACCTTGGGTGGGTGCAACCCACCATTCTTAAACTCCGAACAATGGTGGATTGCACCCTGTACGACTCGCGCCGAGTCGCTTAAGCGAACAGTATTTGGTCGGGAGCCGTAGGTCGGCTCCCCTCTTTTGACAGGTGGATGTGCTGCGCTTATCCACGCAATCCGCCGCCGGTCTCCCGCGCCACTGTCTTCGCCCTGCCGAATCGGGCATGCTGCGGTTTCTGTCGCGAGGATTCAACCATGCTTAAGGATGCAACGGATCGAGCCGCTGTCGAGCGGGCCATGGCCGCCGTCAACCAGATTGTGCTCGGCAAGACCGAACCGGTGCGACTGGCCTTTGCCTGCCTGTTGGCGGCCGGTCACTTGCTGATCGAAGACGTCCCCGGCGTCGGCAAGACGACGTTGGCACACGCGATTGCGGCGAGCTCCGGGCTCAGCTATCAGCGCATCCAGTTCACCAGCGATCTGCTGCCATCGGACATCCTCGGGGTCTCCATCTACGAGCGTGAAGCGGGCACCTTTCGTTTTCATCCCGGGCCGATTTTTGCGCAACTGGTGCTCGCCGATGAGATCAATCGGGCGACCCCAAAAACCCAAAGCGCGCTGCTCGAAGCGATGGCCGAGCTACAGGTCACCGGCGATGGCGAAACCCGCGCCCTGCCACGCCCATTTTTTGTCATCGCCACGCAAAACCCGGTCGATATGGCCGGCACGTTTCCACTGCCGGACTCGCAACTGGATCGGTTTCTGATGCGGCTGTCGGTCGGCTACCCGGATGCGGCCGCCGAACGCGCCATGCTGGCCGCCGAAGACCGCCGCGAATTGCTCGCCGAACTCAAACCCTGCCTGGATGCGGCGCGGTTGATCCAATTGCAGCAGCAAGTGCGCACGATCACCGCCTCGGCGGCGCTGATTGATTATGTGCAGCGTTTGCTGGTTGCCTCGCGCAACCACACCGGGGTTCGCGTCGGGCTGTCGCCGCGCGCCGGTCTCGCCCTGCTTGCCGCCGCCCGCGCCAACGCCTTTCTGGCGGCGCGTGGGCACGTGCTGCCGGCCGATGTACAAGCGGTTTTTGCTGCGGTGGCAGCGCATCGCTTGGTGCCGAGTGCCGATCTTGCCCGCTCGCGCGATGCCCTGACCGCCGACCTGCTGCGCCAGGTTGGCGTGGACTGATGGCCACGGCGATGGCGCGCTGGCGAACTTGGCTGTTGGCACGCGCCGAGCGGCGCTTGCCGGCGCTGACGCGGCTGCGCCAGCCGGAATCACTGCCGATCCAGTTGCATTCCCGGCGCATCTACATCGTGCCGACCCGCTTCGGTCTGTTGTTTGCGCTGGTCGTGCTGGCGATGTTGTTGGGCGCGCTCAATTTCAACAACAATCCGGCGCTGCTGCTCACGTTTGTCGTGGTCAGCATTGCCGTGCTCAGCTTTCATCACACCGTCAACAACCTGCGTGGCCTCAGCCTGGAAGGCTTGCGCGCCACGCCGGTACACGCTGGCGAAGTGATGGCGGTCGAGTTTTTGTTTGCCGAAGATGGCAGCAGCGAACGCCCGGCACTGATTCTCGAACACGCCGGGCATGAGGTGGCTTTTTCGCTGTCGCCGGGCAGCCGACAATCGGTCGCCCTACCGATGGCAACCCAATCGCGCGGCCGGTTCCACTGCGGGCGCCTGCGCTTGTGGACGGAATATCCGTTCGCCATTGTCTGGGCCTGGAGCTGGCTGCACCCGGATCAGTCGCTGTTGGTTTATCCGCGACCCGAGGCCGCCGCACCGCCGCTGCCGGGTCAGTCCAGCGACGCCGCCGGTAGCCAGTTCCGCAGCCCCGGCGAAGACTGGCAAGGTCTGCGCGAACACCATCTCGGCGATACCCCAAAACGCATCGCCTGGCGCGCCAGCGCGCGCGCTGATCGATTGTTGGTCAAGGAGTTCGCCGATCCGATCAACGCCGCCCTGGTGCTCGACTACGCCGAGCTGTCGGCGCTCGATCCGGAGCAACGCATTTCGCGGCTGACGCGTTGGGTGCTGGAAGCCCGGGATCGGCAACTGACGTTCCGTCTGCGGTTGCCGGGACAAGCTTTCGGACCCGGCACCGGGCCGGACTTCGTTGCCCAATGCCTGCGCGCCTTGGCGCTGCTGCCGTGAGCAAAGCACCATCACTCGCCGCCGGAAACGGCTTGCCGCTGCCGGTCAATCCGGCCACCACGCGTTTGTCGGCCCTGCCGCTGTACGCCATCGGCGCGGTGTTGAGCGCGGCCTTGTTGGCACATGCGGTCTGGCTGCCCTGGCCCTTGCTGATTTTTCTGTATGCCCTGATCGGCAATAAAGTGCTTTGGCAATGGCGATTTGCCCGCGCCCTGCCGTGGTGGCTGCGGGTACCGAGCTTTGTGTTGGCGGTAACGGCGGCGGTTGCCAGCACTGGCTCACCGCTCAGCCGCGACGGCGGCGTGGCCCTGCTGCTGGCGCTGGCGGCACTCAAATATCAGGAAACCCAAACCCTGCGTGATGGCCGTCTGTTGATCGCCGCACTGCTGTTTATCAGCATGACCACGTTTCTGTTCGACCAGAACCTGCTGGTCTCGATTTACACGGTCACCGTAACGGTGGCGGCATTTGCCGCGATGACGCTGTTGCGCCGCCACGACGACGTTTCCGGCTTGACCGAATTGCGCAGCACGCTGCTCGGTGCGGTACGCGGCAGTGGCCGACTGGCGTTGGCGGCGCTACCGCTGGCGGTCGTCGTTTTCTTGTTTTTTCCTCGCCTTGGGCAGCCGCTATGGGGCGCACCATGGAACTCGAGCCAGGGCAAAACCGGCATCGGCGATGAACTGCGGCCCGGCATGATTTCCAAACTGTGGGCGGACGACACCCCCGCGTTCCGGGTCAGTTTCGACGGCCCGATCCCGCCGCCGCGCGAGCTCTACTGGCGCGGCCCGGTGTTGTTGAGTTTCGATGGCCAGAGCTGGCGGCGCAGTCCGTTTGAACGCCTGGCCGACGGCTATCCATTGACCTTCGATGACGACCGCGTGCAGCGCTACGACGTCCTGATGGAGGCCACCGACCAACACTGGTTGTTTCCGCTGGATCTGCCGATTGCAGCGCCCCGCGGCGCCCGCCTGCTGAGCGACGGGCAGATGATGACGCTGCGCAATATCGTGGCGCCACGGCGGGTGCAATTGCGCTCGGCGAGCCACGGCCAGCTCGAAACCACGCCGCTGCGCGGGTCGCTGTCGGCGGCGCGACGCCTGCCGCCGGGCAACAACCCGCAGGCACTGGCGCTGGCCCAACGCTGGCGCGCCGAAGGTCGCGACGATGCCGCAGTAATGGCAGCGGCGCTGGCCCTGTTCCATGCCAGTTTCGGCTATTCGCTGGAACCGCCGCCGCTGACACCAGAACGCTCGGTGGATGAGTTTCTGTTCGAAACCCAAAGCGGCTACTGCGAGCATTTTGCCTCTGCTTTTGCCTTCCTGATGCGCGCCGCTGATATTCCCGCACGGGTCGTTACCGGCTATTTGGGTGGCATCTACAACGGCTCCGGCAACTACTGGACGGTACGCAATTCCGATGCCCACGCCTGGACCGAAGTGTGGCTGCCGGGGCGCGGTTGGGTGCGCGTCGATCCGACGTCGGCAGTGGCGCCGGAGCGCATCGACCGCGGCAACAACGAGCGTGCGCTTCCGCAGGCCGGACGTTGGTACAACGCCGGCTGGGCGGCGATCTGGCGGGATCGGTTCGATGTCGTCTCGCGCTGGTGGCGACAACGCGTGGTCGATTTCGATGCCCTGCGCCAACAGCAGCTACTCACCCCGTTCGGCATTGCCAACGCCGCGATCAATCAGTTGTTGATCGCCCTTTGCATCGGCAGTTTGGCGGCGGTGTTATTCGGCGCCTGGTGGTCTCTGCGCGGCCGCCAACGCCATGCCAATGACCCTCTGCTCGCCGCCTGGCATGGTTTCGGTCAGCGCTTGCAAAAGCGCGGCTGTGGTCGAAATCCCAATGAGGACCCGCTGCATTTTTGTCAACGCGCTGCCCGCGCACTGCCACGCGATGCTGCGCGCATTCTCGAACTCGGCAAGACCTTCACCCGCTATCGCTATGCCAGCGCCGCCAGCCGCGATCAAATCCAGTCGCTAGTGCGTGGCCTGCGCCAATTTCGCCCTTCATAGGTTGGTGGTGAGCGTAAGCGAACCCCAACAAAACCCACCGCAATGCGCGTCACGCTTCGCCCTTCATAGGTTGGTGGTGAGCGTAAGCGAACCCCCAACAAAACCCACCGCAACGCGCGTCACGCTCCTTGCTCCGCCTTGGGCTCAGTTGGGCATGGCTACGCTCAGCCCAACCTATGTCCTATGTCCTTTTGTCGGAGCGCCGCCTCAACCCGGCGGCCACTGCATCCGGCGTCCGGCGAGCAGATGCGCGTGGATATGAAACACGCTCTGACCGCCGTCTGCATTGCAGTTCATCACCAACCGATAGCCGTTGTCGGCAAAACCTTCCTGCGCCGCATAGCGACGCGCCGCCAGCACCATTTTGCCGACCAGTTCGGCGTCCGCGTCGGTCAGGTCGTTCAAGGTGGCCACTGCCCGCTTGGGGATAAACAACACGTGCACCGGCGCCTGTGGATGTAGGTCGCGAAAGCCCAGTACGTGCGCATCTTCGTAGACGATGTCTGCGGGTATTTCACGGCGAACGATTTTCGCGAACAAGGTATCGGTCATTGCGGTTCCCGGTTATGGAATTTCCAGTCGGCCACCAAAGGCATGGGCGATGGTACCGCGGTCGATGAACTCCAGCTCGCCACCCAGCGGCACCCCGTGGGCCAGGCGACTGGCACGCACGCCGGCGTGCCGCGCCATCTGCGCCAGCGTATGCGCGGTGGCTTCACCTTCCACCGTGGGATTGGTGGCCACGATCAACTCGCGCACCTGCCCTGCTGCCAGCCGCCGCGCCAAAAGCTCCAGGCCGAGTTGCTCCGGGCCCAAACCATCCAACGGCGAGAGCCGTCCCAACAGCACAAAGTAGCGGCCACGAAAGCCGGTTGCCTGTTCGATCGCCAACTGATCGACCGGCGTCTCGACCACGCACAACAGACTGTCATCGCGCGCCGGGCTGGCACACAGTGTGCAGATCGGGGTTTCACTAAAGGTCCGGCAGCGTTCGCAATTACCGATGCGTTCTACCGCCTCCAGCAAGCGATGGGCCAGGCGCCGCGCGCCCTCGCGATCCCGCTCCAGCAGATGCAACGCCATCCGCTGCGCGGTCTTCGCCCCGACCCCGGGCAGCACCCGCAGCGCTTCAATCAATTGCAACAGCAAGGGTGAACTGGACACGGCAGACCGGCACCTTGGCGAACTTTCGAGACTGCGAAGCGTAGCAGCGGATGGCGCCACCGCGCCGCTCGCCGAAGCCGCCGCCAACGGTTTTTCTTGAGTCCAACCCGGTCCGGCGCTAGAGTGCGCGGCCCGGTGATGATCTGACTTGGCCTGCTGGCAGGTCGCGTCAATCCCGCGCGGTGCCTGTGCGCATCAACCCTGGCCACGAATGCGGCGGCGGATGCACTCGGGTAAGCAATTGGAGAGATGTCCGAGTGGCTTAAGGAGCACGCCTGGAAAGTGTGTGTACGGGTTAAACCGTACCGAGGGTTCGAATCCCTCTCTCTCCGCCAATCGCGTTGTGCTGGTTGGCCCGCCTTTGCGATCAACACGAACAGCGGTGTTTACCCGGTTTCAGGTTTTGTGCGGTTCACGTTTTGAAGCCTATGGTGGCTTCCGTCGGTTCCTCGCGACGATAGGCTACAAACTCCGCCAGGCCCGGAAGGGAGCAACGGTAGTAGCTGATTCGGGTGCCGGGGTTCGGCCGGCGGGAGCCACCACCCATCGCTTGCTTGCGTGCGGTTGCCAACGGTCGCGGCGCTACCGATCCCCACTCAACGGGCAACTTCAACCCGATTGCGACCCTTTCCCTTGGCCTTGTACAGCGCTTTGTCGGCGCTCGCCAACACGTCTCTGGGATGTTTTTCGCTGGCGCTGCGGGCGGCCAGTCCAAAGCTGGCGGTGACCGCTACCGCCTTGGGCTTGGCCAGTTTGCGCGTACCCGTTTGCGCCGGGCGCACCCGAATCGATTGGCTTTCCAATGCACTGCGCGCACGCTCACAACCGGGCTCGGAGCGGGTCACCGCCTGGCCTTCGTAAACCAGACAAAACTCCTCACCGCCGTAGCGGAAAGCCAGCGCCCCGCTATGGCGTCGCAACACCTTGCCGACCTCGCGCAAAACGATGTCGCCGGCGGCATGACCATAACTGTCGTTGAACTGTTTGAAGTGATCGACATCGACCATCGCCAGCACAAACGGTGGCGTCAGGCGATCCAGGGTTTCTTCCAGCGAGCGCCGATTGGGCAGCCCGGTCAGCGCGTCGATAAACGCCATTCGATACGAACCCAGCAGCACCCCCGCCATCACCGTCAGCGCCGCCAACAGCAACAGGCCGTTGGCCTGGCCCGGGTGCCAATGGCGCAACCAGGACGCCGAGAGCAGCAGCATCGCCAGGGTCGCCGCAAACTCGCTGATGCTGGCCCGCAACGCCCAGCGCAGCAGGCAGATCAGCGCGGCGACGGCGCCGACCAGTGCCGCACCGACCAACGGATCGGTACCCGGCAGGGCATCCCGAAACCACCGCGAAACACTGACCAACACATGCGCGGGCGCGGCCACCGCCAGCGCCCAAAAAGCCACCGCCAGCAACAGCAGCAACAGTTGTGATCGCGCCGTCCACCGGGCCTCGGCGACCACCGCCACCAGCAGCGTTAGCCAGGGCACAAAGGCGATTGCCGCCGCCGCTTGACGCCCGTTGGCGGTGTCTGCCTGCGCCAGTGCCACCAGCACCAGTAGCGCCGACAGTTGCACCAACCGCTGCCGATGAAAAAACAGGGCCAACAGCAAAGCCACACTGGCACCGGCGGCGGCAGTAAACGCAGAAATCATCGGGCAGATCTCACCGGAACGCCTAAGCGATCATCACACAACAGGAAAGGTGCGGCGGTGTAGAAGTAGGGTGGATAAGCGCAGCGCATCCACCTTGCCACGGTGAGGAATGGTGGACGCGCTGCGCTTAGCCACCCTACACCAGCCACTTCTGTCCTCTGTCGTCTGTGTTCCGTCTTCTGGCAGGTGGATGCGCTGCGCTTATCCACCCTACCTCCGGCTACCAATGCACGCCGCGCATCAGTGAAGCAAATGCAATCTGTTCGCTGGACGCGGCTTCCTCACGGCCCTTGCTACCCTTGGCAGCAGCCGAATCCGGGAACAGCGTGAAGGCCGTGTTCATGATGACCTCATAGGCCTTCGGCGCCAGCGCGTTGAGCGCGCCAGCAAAAATACCCATGCGGGTGGCGACGCGTGAGGGTCGCTCGATGATCGCCTTGACGATCAAGTCAGCGGCTTCCTCGGGCGACAAGGTCGGCACGCTTTCGTACATCTTGGTCGGCGCGATCATGGCGGTGCGGACCAACGGCATGTTGACCGTGGTGAACGAGATATTGGAATCGCTGAACTCAGACTGGGCGCAGCGTGAAAACGCATCCAGCGCTGCCTTCGAAGCGACGTAAGCCGAGAACCTTGGCGAACTCGCCAGCACGCCGATCGACGAGATATTGATGATGTGGCCGCGCTTGCGCTCGGTCATCTTCGGCAACAGCCCCATGATCAACCGCAGACTGCCGAAATAGTTGAGCTGCATGGTGCGCTCATAGTCGTGGAAGCGGTCATAGCTCAAGGCGATCGAGCGCCGGATCGACCGACCGGCATTGTTCACCAACACATCGACATGGCCATGATCGGCGAGCACCGACTTGATCAGTTCGTCGCAACTCTTAAGGTCGGTCAGATCCGCCGAATAGGTAAAACAATGGCCGCCCGCTTGCTCGATTTCGACCTTCGCTGCCGCCAGCTCATCCTGGCCACGCGCGACAATGATCACTTTGCCCTTGGCCGCGGCCACCTTCATCGCCGTCGCCTTGCCGATGCCCGCCGAGCCACCGGTAATCATCACCACCCGGCCTTTGACGCGACCTTCCAGGGAATGATCGATGAACAACTCCGGGTCGAGGTGACGCTCCCAGTAATCCCACAAGCGCCAAGCGTAGGTTTCCAGCGCCGGCAGTTTGATCTTGCTGCCGCGCAGCGCGCGTTCGGTCTCACGGTTGTCGTAGCGGGTGGGTTGATTGGCGTACTTCAAGGCATCGCGCGGAATCCCCAAATCTTTGAGCAATTGGGTGCTGAAGCGCTTGATCGGTGGCAGGTTGGCAATGGCGCCGCGCACCATCGGTGGAATCACCGCAAACATGCGCGAATCGATCCGCATGGTCATCTCGGGTGCGTGCGCGGCCCGGGCGAAGGTGTTCAACATGGCGCCAACGCGCAACGGCTCCGGGTCCACCAACTGGAAACAGCCGCCATCGAGCCCCGACTTGTGCGCGATGTGGTCCATCGCCGCGACCACATAATCGACCGGCACCAGATTGATCCGTGAGCCTTCGATGCCGACGGTCGGCATCCACGACGGCAGCGTCTGCCGCATCTTTTTGATCAAGGTGAAAAAATAATAGGGGCCGTCGATCTTGTCGATTTCGCCGGTCTGGGAATGCCCGACCACGATCGCCGGACGGTAGATTCGGAAGGGGATCTTGCAGTCCTTGCGGACCAGGCCTTCGGAATCGTGCTTGGTCCGAAAGTAAGGATGATCGAGGCCGCTGGCTTCGTCGAACATGTCCTCGCGAAAGACACCGTTGTAGTTGCCGGCGGCAGCAATCGAACTGGTGTGATGGAAGCAACCGGCCTTGATCGCGGTGGCCAGTTCGATGGCATGTCGCGTGCCTTCGACGTTGACCTGAACATTGCTCGCCTCATCGGCGGTGACATCGTAGATCGCCGCCAGATGAAAAAAATGCCGGACTTTGCCACTGAGCATTCTGAGATTGGCTGGCGTCAAGCCCAGCTTGGGTTTGGTCAGATCGCCCACCACCGGCACGATCACCCCGTCGATGACGCCCAGGTGCTCGACCAATCGATCCAGCTTGGCGACCGATCCCTTGCGCACCAAAGCGTAGATTTTGTCGGTCTTGCCACAGCGTTTCAGCAGGTTTTGCAGCAGGTGGCGACCCAGGAATCCGGTGGCGCCGGTCACGAAATAGCTCATGTCACTCCCCTCTATTGGATCGTTCGGAAAAACACCGGTTGGGCTGCTGACACAGCACTTGGCCCGCCCGAATCAATGCCACTGTGCCGACTAACGGCGGGTCGCCCATGCTGCCAGCAACGCCAATCATTCGCCTTGGCGAGGACAGCCCAGAACAGCGGCGCTACGGCCTAAGATAGCCATGCTCACGCACCCTGCCTAGTCCTGATCGCGCCAGCCGCAAGCTGCGTTGACCCGATCACGCTCTGCATGCTACAAGCCTGAACGCAGATTTCCCCTTACATTGCCTCGGAGCAAGCCATGGCCGATCTCAAGAAAGCCTTTGAAGCCGCCACCAAGAAAGCGCTGAATTTCAAGGAGCGGCCGGATAACGACACCATGCTCAAGCTCTATGGGCTTTACAAACAGGGCTCCAGCGGCGATGTCACTGGCGAAAAACCGGGCTTCTTCGATTTCGTCGGCGCGGCCAAGTTTGAAGCCTGGTCCAAGCTCAAGGGCACCGCACCGGCGGCGGCCATGCAACAGTACATCGACCTGGTGAAACAACTTGGCGGCTAAGTCCAAACCCGGCGCCGTGGCCGGCGCATCGAAGACCCGGGACCGCATCCTGGATATCAGCCTGATCATGTTCAATGATCGGGGCGAGCCCAACGTCACCACCAACCACATCGCCGATGAGCTGGAGATCAGCCCAGGTAACCTTTACTACCACTTCCGCAACAAGGACGATATCGTCGAACACCTGTTCGCGCGCTATGAAGCGCGCATCGATCAGGTGTTGATCGTGCCCGATGAGCGCTTGCCCAATCTGGAAGACATCTGGCTACAGCTGCACCTGGCTTTTGAAACGATGTGGGAGTTCCGTTTCATTTATCGCGATCTGGTCGATCTGATCAGCCGCAATCGCAAACTGCGCATGCATTTTTCGCGCATCGTCAAGCGCGCCACGCAAAATGCGATTGACGTACTCAAGGGTTTGACCGAAGCCGAAATCATGCGCGCCAGTCGCGATGAAATCATCGCCACCGCCAACAACATCACCCTGGTGGCAACGTTCTGGCTCAGCTTCAATACCGTGCGCAGCGGCATGCTGGAAAAAGGCAACGAGGATCTGACCCATGGCATCCATCAGGTGATGATGCTGATTGCCCCGTTCCTGCGCGACGCCGAGCGGCTGCATCTGAACAACCTGGCGCATGCTTACGTCGACTAGCCGACCATCGCATCCATCCGTCGACGCAACCACCAACCGTCGGTAAATGCCCTCTCCCGCATTCGGCAGAGGGCATCAGATCGCTTTGGTTTCAACCCAGATCAAGCGCGGGCCGCAGTCCGACGGGCGTTGCTCTTGATTTCCTTGCTCAACTCGGCGACCCGAGCCAGCAGTTCCTGCACATCACCCTTCGACGGCACGCCAAAGCGACCGAGTACGGAACCCACGCGCTCGCTGACTGCCGCTTCGGCTTTACGCACATTCTTCAATGCGCGCTGCTTGATCGGGTTGACGACACCGTGAATTTGCTTCTGCACCTGCTTTTGCACCGAGATCACCGCCTTGCGGGCGTCGGCATTGGCGGTCTTGACCGCCTTGCGGGCACGCACTTGAAAGCCCTCGCCTTCGGCCACCAAGGTATCGATGGTCTTCTGACCCTGCTTCTGCACCAGAGAAACGGCACCCAGGCTGGCCAACAGCAACTTGCGGCTGGACTCATTGACGGCAACCGCCGTCACCGGCTTGCTGGACTTGATTTGCTTGCGCATAAAGCACTCCTTCAGAGTTCGCGAGCGACGCGGTCAGGTGACCGCAGACCCTCGTTCGCGTTAGCGGCAATCTAGGTGCGAGCGCTAGAACAATCACACTATGCCGAGCCGCCGCAAGCGCTGGCTGATCGGTGGCTGGTGACTGCCGTGAACGCGATGGCCGGCCACCTCTCCGCCTTTGCCAACCCGCCGCAACGCCGCGCTGCTTGCCTCCAACAGCCGATTCATGGATGCTTGCCGCTACCGCACGGGAGACACCGATGGCCAGCAAAAAATGGGCAGCATTTCCGCATCCAGGCAAGGCCTTCGACTACGCCGGCGACAAGCTGGGCAAGGCTTGGGGCCAACTGCATGCGGGCGATCAGGAAGCCTACCCGGATAGCGAACACGTCAGCCGATTGATCCAGGCCAATGCCAAGCTCGGCAAAGCCAGCGCCGCCGAGACCATCGCCAGTCAGCTGCAGGACGCCTGGCGCGCGTTTCATCGCGGTGATTTTCAGGCCGCTTTCGAGATCGGCGACCGCCTCGGGCCGTTGGGCGCCACCGTCGCCGCCAAGGCGATGGGCATCCATACCACTTATCTGGTGGACGACAACCAGGAAAAGCTCCGGCGCTTCGAAGCGGTGGCGGCGCGCGCCAGTGCCGCGCAAGTGCTGCTGCCCAAGGAAGTCAACGCGCACTACCTCGAAGCGTTTGCGCTCGGTCGCTACAGCCAACTGATTTCCATCGCCAAAGCGCTGACTCAAGGGCTCGCTGGCAAAGTACGCGCGCGCCTCGACGTGGTCTTGAAGCTCGCGCCAAAACACGCCGAAGCGCATACCGCGATGGCGTTGTATCACGCCGAAGTGGTCGGCAAAGTGGGCGGCCTGATCGCTGGCCTGACTTACGGCGCCAAGGCCGCCACCGCCGAAGAACACCTCAAGACCGCGCTCAAACTGACGCCGGAGTCGCCGATTGCCCACATCGAACAGGGCAATGCGCTGATGTTGCTCTATGGCAGCAAACGCGAAGACGATGCCGCCGCCGCGTATGCCCGGGCGATCAAGCTCAAACCCAGAGACGCGATGGAGGCTTTGGACATCGCCTACGCCAAGGCGCAAATGCAATAGCGAACCCCGGGGGCGCTAGCCCTGCCCTTTACCCACAAATTCAAGCTTGAAAGTTCCGTTTACTGTTGATTGGTTCATTTTATTGCCTCATGGAGCAGGTGACCTTCACACATCCCGGCCAGCTTTATATAGCCGTACCACATCAACTGATGACCTGGTGGCGGGTCATGTTTTCGGTTTTGGTAACCGCCGATGATGGCGACCCAGCGCACGGCATCGTTAAGCGTCAGGATTTCGCGACCTGCGGATTTTCTATAGGCGCGTAATACCTTCAACCCGATGTCGGAAAACATCAGCTCGGGTGGCAAGTCGGTGGTCTCGCGCCCGAGTAACGTCATCAGCATGACCCGCCAAGCGATCACCATGCGAATGGCGATGGCGCGCTCAAGTCGTTCGGCGGTCTGGTGCTGGAGATTCTCGATCTTGCAGCCACTCTTCAGAACCCGATGCCAGTCCTCAATGCGCCATCGCAGGCAGTACCATTGCAGAATTTGTCGCGCTTGTTCGCGGTTGTCGATGGCTATGCTGGTCAGCAGGAACCATTCCAGGCGCATGGCCCGTTGAGGCGGGGATTCCTCGCGTGCGTGAACTGCCCACAGTGAGACGGGGGTCATGCCCCGATGCTCAGGCAGGGTGGAGTCGAACGTGACCGGCAGGTAGCGCAGGGCCGCCGTCGCGGTCCGGGCCTTGCGTCCAGCACGGGCCAGCAGCGCACGCCCGGACGGATCAGCACGCGATTCAAGCCAACAATTCGCGCAAGGTGCGAGCGCCACTGCGCATCGCTCCAGCCAATCCACGGATCGCGTGCGGTCAGCTTCAGGGCTGCGGCCCCGAAGCCGATCACCCCGAGCCAGCCATGCGCCGAACCGATCAGATAGCGCAGCTGACAGCCCACCAGCGGACCCGTCCCGCGCGGGTGTTCATGGATCATCAGCTCGTTCCAGATCCCCCGCTGAACGACATCGACCACCCGGACCAGCTTCAGGTCGCGTAGGTCATCGACAACAGCCGGCACCGCCTGTGCAGCCTCGACAGGCGCCGCTCCGCGCGGTCCACCCGCCGAGCGGCCGAGCGTCAGCGCCACGGGCAGCTCAAAGTGCCCAGCACGTTCCAGATCGCGAAGCGCCTTCAGGCAACCGGCCCGTTGGCTCCGCCCTTGGGCATCATGGAAGCCGAATTCGGTGCAGAGCACATCCGCCAACGCAGTGCGGTGTGCGATGCTGGCATCGTCGAGCATTGCCTGCACCCGAGACAACGCCTCCGGCTGACTCAGCGTACGTTTGATCTGGTGCTGAACCCATGCGAGAAGCCCATCACGATGTCGTCGGCGTAGCGCACCACGATCATGCGACCTTGCGCGTGGCGCTTGCGCCACTGCTGTGACCACACGTCAAACACATAGTGCAGATAAATGTTCGCCAACAG
>Ga0210033_1001272_pt1 | contig 23389 bp, 20 predicted proteins | sample CryGeymeta201501_FD_185465 | JGI IMG/M metagenome (GOLD analysis project Ga0210033, IMG submission 185465) | Groundwater microbial communities from Crystal Geyser aquifers in Utah, USA - Crystal Geyser metaG 2015-01 (SPAdes) (version 2) | ecosystem: Environmental > Aquatic > Deep subsurface >... | reverse complement strand
CTTTAGGGAAACATGTGCTGCACGGCCAATGTCCCGCTGCGGCCTTCGACCGTACCCGGCTTGACTTCACACAGCGGAAGGTCGTCCGCCTTCAGGGTTTGCAGATACTGCCGCATCGAAACCAGTTCGTATCCCTGCTCGCGCCAGCCCTGCAGCAACTGCTCGAAGATCGGCAGCCACTTCTGGCCTTCCAGTTCGGCATGCAGGGTATAGACGTGTCCGGTTTCCGGTGAAGTTTGCGTCAGGTTCAAAAGGTGTTGCGCCACGTTATCCACGGTGATGCCGTCGCGGCCGATGAGTTCATCCAGCGTCGGCAGGGTGGTAGGCAATTGCGGGCAGGCGATGATCTCGGCCTCCCAGGTCGGGATGAAGGGATGCGTGCCGCGCGTGTCGGAGCTGTAGTCGAAACCCAGATGCTGGGTCTGGCGCAGGGCGTGGCGGTTGGTCTGCCAACCGGCGGCGGCATGGGCTTTCGGTGTCTCGCCAAAAGTTTCGGCAAACCTGTCCACCGCGCGCTGCAGTTCGCGCCGCGTCCACGCCTCGCCTTTCTGTGCCACATGATCCTGCCAGCGGATGTGGTCGTAGCAATGGATGCCGACTTCGAAGCCCGCATCGCGCACCGAGTGCAGGATATCCGCACACTTCCTGCCGATGTCCGGTCCCGGCAACAGCGTGCCGTACAGCAGCGTCTTGATGCCGTAATGCTCGACCACGGAAGTGCGTGAAACCTTGCTCAAAAAGCCGGGGCGAAACACACGCTTGATGGCGCGCCCGGTGTGGTCCGGGCCGAGCGAGAAGAAGAAGCTGGCCTGCGCCTGGTGGCGTTGCAAGGCATCCACCAGGCGCGGCACGCCTTCACGCGTACCGCGATAGGTATCGACGTCGATCTTGAGGGCGAGCTTTTTCATTGCAGGATTCAGGATTCAGGATTCAGGATTCAGGATTCAGGGGCAGCATTGCTGAATCCTGAATCCCGAATCCTGCATCCTGCTTTAGTCGACCAAACCGCGCGCCTCGGCGATCTGGCTACGGTAGGCATCAAAGATCTTGCGCAGCGTATCGGGCATGGTGGTGGTCGGTTTCCAGCCCAGCTCTTCGCAGGTGTTGGTGATCTTCGGCACACGGTTCTGCACGTCTTGATAGCCTTTGCCGTAATACGCGGCGGAAGTGGTTTCGACGATCTTCACCTTCTTCGCGGACTCGCGGTATTCAGGATATTCGTTCGCCAGCTTCAGCATCATGTCGGCCAGGTCGCGGATGGCAAAATTGTTGGCCGGGTTGCCGATGTTGTAGATCTTGCCGGTGGCAATGCCGTCCTTGTTCTCGATGATCTTCATCATCGCGTCGATGCCGTCGTCGATGTAGGTGAACGCGCGTTTCTGATGGCCGCCATCGACCAGGCTGATGTTCTCGCCGCGGATGATATGGCCGAGGAACTGGGTCACCACACGCGAGCTACCTTCCTTCGGCGTATTGATCGAGTCCAGACCCGCGCCGATCCAGTTGAACGGGCGGAACAGCGTAAAGTTCAGGTTATCCTGCATGCCGTAGCCCCAGATCACGCGGTCCATCAGCTGCTTGGAGGTGGAGTAGATCCAGCGCGGCTTGTTGATCGGGCCGCAGATCAGCTCGGAATTCTCCGGATCGAATTCTTCGTCATGGCACATGCCGTACACTTCTGAAGTCGAGGGAAACATCAGGTGTTTCTTGTATTTCACCGCCGCGCGCACGATCGGCAGGTTGGCCTCGAAGTCCAGCTCGAATACGCGCAGCGGCGCTTTGACATAAGTGGCCGGGGTGGCGATGGCGACCAGCGGCAGGATCACGTCGCACTTCTTGACGTGGTACTCGACCCATTCCCTGTTGATGGTGATGTCGCCCTCAAAGTAGTGGAAGCGCGGCTGGCCGATCAGGTCAGAGATGCGGTCGCTGCTCATGTCCATGCCATAGACCTCCCAGTCTGTGGTGGCGAGGATGCGGTTGGACAGATGGTGACCGATGAAACCGTTCACGCCCAGGATCAGTACTTTTTTCATTTTGATTTCCTTAACAATTAAACTCAAATTTTTCCGTGCCAAACTTTGCCGCAAACTCCGCCGCACTCATCTCGACGCCGTCCAGTTCAAAACGCACCACGCGCAGCACGCCGCTGGCGCAGATCGCGTACGCCTTGTCTTCCTTTACATAGAAGGCGGGCTGCTCTTTTCCCGCCGCCGTGCATTTTGTAACCAGCGTCTGCAAGATGCGCAGCGGCTTGCCCATGACCTGCGTCATCGCACCCGGATACGGCGGCGCCACGGCGCGTACCAGGTTGTGAATCTCCAGCGCCGATTGCGTCCAGTCGATGATGCCGTCTTCCGCCTTGCGCCCGCCGAAGTATGCGCCCCTGCTCAAATCCTGTTTGATCCGCGGCGCCTGTCCCGCCAGCAACGCCGGCAGCACGCTATTCAGCGCCATCTCCGCCGCCACGGTCACCTTCTGAAACACTTCATGCGCCGTGTCGTTGGGCAGGATCGGCACCGCCTGCTGCGCCACGATGTCGCCGTTGTCCGGCTTTTCGGTCATGTAGTGCAGGGTACTGCCCGTTTCCGTTTCGCCGCGGATTATCGCCCAATTCACCGGCACCCGTCCGCGGTATTTCGGCAACAGCGAGCCGTGCATGTTCAGCGCACCGTGCTGCGGAATGGCCAGCAGCGGCGCTTTCAGCATCTCGCGGTAATAGAACGAGAAGAAGAAATCCGGCTGCAAGGCCTGAATCTGCGCCACCACCTCCGGCGCGTTGGGGTTCTCCGGCGTGATGGTCGGGATGCCGTACAACTCGGCCAGCTGCTGCACGCTCTCGAACCAGATATTTTCTTGCGGATTGTCGCGATGGGTCACCACCAATTTGACATCCACGCCGTGTGCCAACAACACCGACAAACAGCGGTATCCAACATTGTGATAGGCGAAGACGATTGCCGAGGATTCGGGATTCGGGATCATGGATTCAGGCAACCCCCTTCACCATTTGTAACTTCTTCACTATTCATGAATGCGCCGCCGTGCTTTCAGTCATGATGTTGGGACCGCGAAGCTTCCGCAGCCCCGCTCTTAACTGAATCCTGAATCCTGAATCCTGAATCCTGCTGTTCAAGCACCGCCTCGATCAGATAGCGCGGACGGTGGCGCACCTGCTGGTAGATGCGCCCGATGTATTCACCCAAGAGTCCGATGCCGAACAGCGCGATGCCGATGAGGAAGAACATCAGCGCAAACAGGGTGAACAACCCTTCCGCTTCCGGACCGATCCACAGGCGGCGTATCACCAGAAACACGAAGAACACTCCCGAGAACACCGAGATCAGCATTCCCATCATGGAAAACATCTGCAAGGGCACCAGCGAGAAGCTGGTCATCAGGTCGAAGTTGAGGCGGATCAGGCTGTACATCGAGTACTTCGATTCGCCCGCCGCGCGCTCCTCGTGCCCCACCACCACCTCGGCAGGGTTGCGCGCGAAGCTGTAGGCCAGCGCCGGGATGAAGGTGCTGACTTCCTTGCAACTGTTGATCGCGTCGATGATGTTGCGGTCGTACGCGCGGAACATGCAGCCTTGGTCGGTCATCTTGATGCGGGTGATCTTTTCGCGCAGGCCGTTCATGGCGCGCGAGGCGACGTGGCGCCACCAGCTGTCGTTGCGCTGGCGGCGGATGGAACCGACGTAATCGTGGCCTTCGTCCATCTTCGCCAGCAGCAGGCCGGTATCTTCCGGCGGATTCTGCAAATCGGCATCCAGCGTCACGATGCGCTGACCACGGCATTGCTCAAAACCGGCCATGATTGCCATGTGCTGGCCAAAATTTCCGTTGAACAACACCACGCGCGTCACATCGGGGCGTTTCTGGAACTGCTCGCGCAGGATGGCAGCGGAACGGTCACGGCTGCCATCGTTGACGAACACGACCTCGTAGCCGATGCCGAGCTTGTCCAGCGCGGGATACAGGCGGTCGAACAGTGCCTGCAGGCCCTGCTCCTCGTTATAGACGGGGATGACGACGGAAAGTTGGGGGTTGCTCATAGGGGCGGCATTTTACCGCACAGCGGCGGAATGACGAAATGCCTAGATTGCCAGCAGCCTGCGCGCCAACAACGCCTGCATGTCACGCCGACCATCCACGATCAGATAAATGTACACGCGCTGTCCTATCACGCGGTAAATGACCCGATAGGGTTTGAAAAGCGATTGGCGATATTCGCGGATGCCCAACGCCAGCAATTCCTTGGGATACGCACCCCGTTCGGGGAATTGTCCCAGGCTATCAGCGACCTTCAGCAATTGATCCAAAACATGATTCGCATTTTCATGAGAATCATATTCGGCGATGTAATCGTAAAGCGATTCGAGGTCTTTCTCCGCGCCTTCGGTGAGCAAAACCTCGTAGCTCACCTACTTCACCCCCTTGGCGCGCAAACGCTGCACCACATCGGCAATCGGCTTGGCCTTGCCCTGCTCGATTTCGTGATTACCCAGCGCCAACACTTTCAGCAACGCCAAGGTTTCCTGCGTTGACTCGAACGAAGCCACATCCTGCAGCACAGCTTTCGCCTCGCCGTTCTGGGTGATCACCATCGGCTGGCGATCTTCGTTCAGTTGGTACAGCACCTCGGCCGCATTGGCCTTGAGATAACTGATGGGTTTTATCTGTGATGAATAGCGCATAAAAGCCTCCGTTAATTCTGCTGGACTGAATATAGTTCTTTTATGGTCCTGCGGCAAGTTCATGCGCCCGGATCCGGGCAAAGGGCTGCTGCGATCACCCCAGCACTTCCCGCACCGCGCCAACCACCCGCTCGACATCCGCCTCGCCCATCTTCGGAAACAGCGGCAGGCTGACGATGCGCCGCCCCACGCTCTCGGCCACGGGGAACATGCCTTCCCGGAAGCCGCGCGCGCGGTACAGCTGAAACAGGTGGATGGGCGGGTAATGCACGCCACAGCCGATGTTGCGGGCCTTCATCTTCTCCATGAACTACGCCCTCGGGCAGCCCGTGAATAAGTTCTGGCCGACCAATCTTCTAGAGTAAGTAATAAGCCATATTACATTGGCATCTTATTCATTAAAAATAATGATCCTCATTGTGCACAACAAAGTGTTCAGAAATTTCCTCAACAAATGAAAGTGCGGCCTGACTAAATTCGTCGAATATTTTAGTGGTCACGTAGATGTCTTCTCCAGCTATTGGCAAACGCACATTCGAGACAAAATACGGATTCAAATTTTCAGGCAACAACTCACTCGCGCCGGGATATTGAAAGATATCTGGACGAAGGCTCCGCAATTTCTTTACTGCACCCCCCTCTCCATGTTTAACCGAATTTGCCAGTAAACGAAGCTGGTCAATTTTTGACCAAGAGGCGAGTTTGGATAGATTGAGGTTGAAGTTATCGAGGTACCATTTCTGAACCACATCAAGCTTGGTGTCTTTTGGTGGCGGCACATTAAATGAGCCATCCCTACAAAGATCAGCCAACTGCTGCTCTAGCAAATGAAACAAACCCGCACAAAATAGGTTGAGGCTCCCTTGGCGTATGGACACCATAATGTCGTAGAAGGCTTGCCCCTTTTCTTGGGCAGCTTCAGCAGCAACGCTCATGTCACCGTCAAAATTTTCACTGGCCGGCCGCTGCCCCAATCGGCCAAATTCAGCACTTGCAATACTGTTGGCTTTTTCTGGAAAGCCAGAAAAAGTTAGCACGATATCTTCCAGCACCCACTGTGCATAAGCCTTTACATAAGGAATGATTGATTGCCGTATACGATGCGCCATGTAGTCTCCGCCGACTATCATGCAATAACTCCTATTTCCAGCACTCAACCAGCAATGTCGACTTACTTATATCCTGCGCGATGTCGGCATTACTTTTCTCAAATGAAAATAATCCACCACCTGTTTGATACTTGATTTTATTTGTGTTTAGAAACCCGCTAACCGTCTGCCCATTGATAGCAAAGTTTACATTTTGCGGAATGTTGCCTGTAGCTCTGGCTGCCTTCATGTCATCCAGTTTCATGGATACCACCCCAACTACATACCCTTTTCTGTCCAATACTGGGCTGCCGCTCGAACCGGGTTGAATGGGGGCAGTTATTTGAATCTGGTTTGTATTATTACCCAGCCCAGACAGGGCGCTCACCGTACCTAGTGTAAGGTTGCCACCAGACGAAAGTACGGAATTTAACGGATAGCCAAACACAACAATATCCTCACCTTGCCGTAGCTTGGTGGGTTCAGAATTGAGCGTGACAATATCGTCGAATGTGCCAGATATTTCCAGCAAAGCAAGATCATTGACTGAGTCAGCTGTTACAAGCTTGACTTTGTCTGCATGACCACCAACTCAAACTTCAACGCATCCCTTTACCACATGCTCGTTAGTTATCGCATGGCCGCTCTTGCTCACAATGAAAGCTGTTCCAGTGCTTTGTCTTTTTATTGGATTACTCGTTGAAGATTGAGCGCTCTCATCATCCCCAAGCCACATATCACCCAACTTCCAATCTGAAGCTAGGCGTTGCGCCTCTGCTAGCTGTATAGGCGTAAGCCGCGCGCCAATGTCGTCGCGAAATTCACGATATAGTCCGTTGCTATCTTTTCCGGCTGCGAGATTAAACCAAGCATACGCATGAACCTGATTCCTGGGCACACCTTCTCCAAGCAAGTAAGAGCTCCCGACTAACGTCTGTCCAAATGCATCACCTTGAGCTGCTGCTTTTTGAAACCAACCAAATGCTTTTGAGTAATCTTGGGGAACGCCGTCTCCATTGTTATACATAGAACCAAGGGCTGATTGCGCGCTCGCCAAACCTTGGTCTGCAGCTTTAAAATACCATTCGGCTGCCTTATTAGGGTTCTTAGTTACTCCCTTGCCTGTCAGATACAACTGACCAAGATGATATTGGGCATGAGATACCCCACTAGCTGCCGATTTTTGAAGCCATTCTGCTGCTTTTGCCGGGTTGATTTTTACGTTATGCGCGCCATAGAGATATATGAATCCCAAATGATACTGGGCTTGTGCGTAACCTTGCTCTGCTGCCTTAGTTAGCCAATTTATTGATTTTGAAGTTTGTTTCGAATCTTTGAATAAAATCGCCCCCAAGGCGAACTGGGCCTGACTATTCCCATGATCGGCCTTATCAGTCAGCCAATCTTGATATCCTGACAATACTTTCAGCCATTTCTCTGATTGATCGTGGTAGTCGTGATAGCTCGGCAGGTTGATGTAATGCAAATACGCATCAAGCGCTGCCTGCTTATCACCCGCATCAGCCTTTCCTAGCAGTTGAGCCAACCTTTCCTCTTGGGTTGTAGCGTTCGTTTCAGCCGCTGTCGTAGCGGCACCCAAAGACGATTTTGGTTCACAACCATAAATCGGAATAAGAAGTGCACCAATCAATGCAACTGGATAAAGCTTCATCGCAATACTCCTTGTTTCAACTGAATATTTGACTCAGGAAGACCCTATTACCCCAGCACTGCCCGCACCGCGCCAACCACCCGCTCGACATCCGCCTCGCCCATCTTCGGAAACAGCGGCAGGCTGACGATGCGCCGCCCCACGCTCTCGGCCACGGGGAACATGCCTTCCCGGAAGCCGCGCGCGCGGTACAGCTGAAACAGGTGGATGGGCGGGTAATGCACGCCACAGCCGATGTTGCGCGCTTTCATCTTTTCCATGAATCCGGCCCGAACGGCGTCTTGCGGCAGGACGATCTGGAACATGTGCCAGTTGGTGTTCTGGAAATCCTTGACGGGAAGCTGCACACCCGTTTCCCGCTCGAAGTCCGCACCGAATGTCGCAAAGTAATGTTTGGCCAGCGCATGGCGGCGCGCGGTGATGGCACTCAACTGCTTCAGTTGATTGAGGCCGATAACGGCGGAGACATCGGTCATATTAAACTTGCCGCCCAGCACATCGACTTCCATACCGTCGAAGCCGCTGCGTGTCACGCCCTGCAGGCGATATTTTTCCGCGAGGCGCGCTTCGTCCTCGGTGTTCAGCACCAGGCAACCGCCTTCGGTGGTGGTGAGGTTTTTGTTGGCCTGAAAGCTGAACGAGACGAAATCGCCGAAGCTACCGATGCGCTTGCCATTCCATAGCGAACCGATGGCTTGCGCGGCGTCTTCGACCACGCGCAATTTGTGTTTGCTGGCGATGGCGTACAGCCGGTCGCGGTCCACCGGCAGGCCGGACAGATCGACCGGGATGATGGCGCGGGTACGCGGCGTGATGGCCGCTTCGACCTTGTCCAGATCGATGTTGCGCGTGACCGGGTCGATGTCGGCAAACACCGGTGTCGCGCCAACCTCAAGGATGACATTGGCGGTGGCCACCCAGGAGATGGGCGTGGTGATGACTTCGTCACCGGGACCGATACCCGCGATGCGCAAGGCGATCTCCATGGTGCAGGTGCCGGAGTTGAAAGTGCGTACCGGACGCCCGCCGAAAAAATCGGAAAGCTGTCGCTCGAACTCCAGCATCCTGGGGCCGGAAGTGATCCAGCCGGAGCGCAGCACCTCGCCGACGGCGGCGATGGCAGCCTCATCTATATGGGGTTTGGTAAATGGTAAAAATGCATTCATATCATCTTCCTATGCCAGACAGCCGAAGCTAAAAAGATTTGCACGCGGAGGCCGCGGAGGAAAAATTTGTAATCGCACAGTTTCTCTCCGCGCACTCCGCACCTCCGCGTGAGAAATTTTTCATGCTCTGGAGATAATAATCACACCCAAAATAATAACGCCCATGCCGACCAGTTTGGTCACGCTGAAATCCTCCCCCAGCAGGTATTTGGCGGCGACGGCGTTTACCACGTAAGCCATCGACAGCATGGGAAAGGCGATGCTGACCGGCACGCGCGACAGCGCCAATATCCACACCACCACGCTGATGCCGTAGCAGAACAGGGCGGTGATGATGTGCCACTCGGTCGCCAGTTTCCAGCCGATGGGCATCACGTTGGCCGCGCTGAACTCGAAATGACCGATGACGTTGGTGCCCGCCTTCATCAGGATCTGCGCGGCGGCGTTCAGCATCACGCCGGCGAAGATCAGACTGAAACTGACGAAGTTCATGGCTTGATCACCACCACGAGCTGGTGGTCCCGGTAGATTTCTTTCATGTCCATTCCTTTGTCTTTCAAAATTTGCACGGCATACAGCGGCATGATGGCATATGCTTCGGCATCGGTCTTCCACTTGGCGGCCAGCGCATCGACCGTGGGCAGCCATTTGTGCGGTTCCTGCCCGATGCCGAACGCCATCTCGTCCTGAAAATCGACCAGGGTCAGCGTGCGCTTGAGATAGAACGGCAGCGTCTGCTCGTAGTGATAGACCGAATAGAACGGCACATCAGGCTTGATCTGCGGCGCGATCGCCTCGGCGATGAGATAAGCCGAGCGCTCGCGCGCAATGGTGTTGTAACCGGATGCGCCGATCTGCGTCGCCAACAACGAGGACAACGCCAGGATCACGATGGCGCCTGCCTTGTTGCCGCGCCGCAGGCCATGCAGCGCAGCCACCATACCGCCCACCCAGATCAGCATCGCCACCGTCAGCCATATCGCATACTCACCATACATCTCGGTCTGCACCGGCGTATCCGCAAAACGGTCGGTATTGACCACCACCCCCAACAGCGCGAGCAATACCGGCAGCAGCGGTGCGATCAGCCAGAAGGCGCGCCGCGTCGGCATCGCGGCGAGCTGCTTACCCATCAGCAATGCCAGTGCCGGGAACATCGGCAGCAGATAGGACGGCAGTTTGGAACTGGAAATCGTGAAGAAGAAATAAATGAACACCGCCCACACCAGCAGGAAACGCTCCGCGCTGAACGTGCGCGCCTGCGCCGCGCTGCCGCGCCAAGTGCGCAACAGCGCATCGGCCATCAGCAGCGTCCACGGCAACATGCCAAAGAGCAGCACCGGCACGAAGTAGTGCCACGGCTGGTAACGCCCGTGCACTTTGGTGGTGAAGCGCTCGAAGTGTTCGTGGATGAAGAAGAACTGGAAAAATTCCGGATTGGCGCGCATCACCAGCACGAACCACGGCGCGGCGACCAGCAGGAACATCAGTATTCCGCTGACCCAGTGCATGCGCAGCCAGATGCGCAAATCGCGATTGAGCACCGAATACAGGAACAGTGCCGCACCCGGCAGGATCACGCCCATCAGACCTTTGCTCAGCACCGCCAGTGCCATCGCTGCCCAGGCCAGCAGCATCCAATTTCGGCGTGACGCTGTCGCCGTTTCCTTTTGCGCCAGCAGCAGCGAAAAAATGCCGAGCGTGATGAAAAAGGTTACGCCCATGTCGAGCGTGTTGACGTGGGCCATCAGCGCGTACAGGCTGCTGCTGCCGAGGATCAGCGCCGCATAAAGTCCGGCCTCGCGCCCGAACAGGCGGGTGCCGGTGAACCACGCCAGCAGCACGCCGGCCAAGCCGGTCAGCGCTGCCCACAGGCGCGAAGTCCACTGCTGTTCGCCGAATACTTCATATGCAACGGCGGTCGCCCAGTATTGCAGCGGCGGCTTCTCGAAGTATTTCAAATCGTTCAGCCGCGGCGTGACCCAGTCGCCGCTAACCACCATCTCGCGCGGAATTTCGGCGTAGCGACCTTCGTCCGGCTTAATCAGCTTGCGGTATTCGAGATTGCCAAACCAGATGACGACGACTGCCAGGATGAGCAACCAAAGCGAGCGGCGGGAGAAAGCAGAATTCATCTTGACCGGGTGAAGAAGAGAATGGGCTCGAATTTTAACCTAAACCGGACAGGCCGGAATTGAAAAGGCTGGCGCGCGGGAGGCACGGAGGTCGCGGAGAAACAGGCTTCTTGTTTTCCTCAGCGTCTCCGCGCCTCCGCGTGAAAAATTCTTGCTGCAAATTGACACAATCCAGCAAGAGATTAGGGCGCTTCGTGTATTTTCTGGACTGCCACCATCGCTCCACCTTGGGCAAAAATGAGTTGCAAGTTATCGCCCACTGCGATGGCTGCGCTGCTGCTCACGACTTGTCCCGCCGCATCGCGTACCACACTGTAACCGCGTGCCAGCACCTGCTGCGGATCGAGATACTGTACGTGTTGGTGCAGGGCAAGCAGGCGCGCATCCTGCCGTGCCAGATAAACCGTCATCGCCGAATTCAGGTGACGAGTGCTGACCGCCAATCGCTCACACCTTTGCGCCACATCCGGCCGCAAGCGGCGCAGGCGCTGGCTTGATGTCTGCCAGCGCCATTGTGCCTGTTGCAATCCACTGCCCTGAGCCAGCCGCAGGCGGCGGTGCAAGCCCTCCAGTTGATCGGCCTGCTGCCGGATGCGTTGCGCCGGATGCACCAGCCGCCGTTGCAGATAATCCAGTTGCTGCATGCGCCGTTCGAACTGGCGCAAAGTCGCCTGCGCCAGATGTTGCTGCTGCTGCGCCAAGTGCCGGCGCAACGCCTGCCGCTCCGGCACCACCGCCTGCGCGGCAGCGGTCGGCGTCGCCGCGCGCAGGTCGGCGACGAAGTCGGCGATGGTGAAATCGGTCTCGTGCCCGACGCCGCTCACTACTGGAATGGCGCTGGCGGCGATGGCGCGCGCCACCGCTTCTTCGTTGAATGCCCACAGGTCTTCGATGCTGCCGCCGCCGCGGCACAGGATGAGTACATCGCACTCGGCACGCCGGTTCGCCGTGGCGATCATCTGCGCGATCTTCTGTCCCGCATCGGCGCCCTGCACCGGCACCGGATACAGCACGACCGGCACATTCGGCATGCGGTTCGCCAGGGTGCGCAGCACATCGCGCAAAGCCGCCGCCTGAGGCGAGGTCACGATGCCGATTTGTCGCGGGAATTGCGGCAGCGCGCGCTTGCGTGCGGCATCGAACAGCCCTTCTTGATCAAGTTTGGACTTCAGCCGCTCGAACGCCTCGAACAACGCGCCCGCGCCCGCCGGGCGCATTTTTTCCAGCGTCAGTTGAAAGTCGCCGCGCGCCTCATACAAGGTCGCCAGCGCCTGCACCTCGATCTGCATCCCGTTCGCCGGCTTGAAATCCAGATACTGGCTTTTGTGGCGGAACATCACGCAACGCACTTGCGCCTGCTCATCCTTGAGCGAGAAATACCAGTGGCCGGAGGCCGCGTTGACGAAATTGGAAATCTCGCCGCGCACCCACAGCAGCGGCAAGCCGCCCTCGATCAGCTGCTTGGCGGCGCGGTTCAGCTCGCCCACGCTGACGATGCTGTTTTTGTCGAAGGGTGCCACGGCAATCAGCGCCCGCGCGCGTCGCCCCAGCGCAGCGGGGTACGATCATCGCCGAGGTAATAGGTCTCGCCGGTGCTGTGCTCGACGTAATAATCCGGCGACACGATGGCTTCCTCGAAGATCATGCCCGGGCTGATGCGGGTGTATTGCAACAGGATGCTGCGAATCACCTTTGCATCGCGGCAGACCTGCGAACCCCGGGTGATCCAGGCCGGGCCGATGATCTCCGCCCCGGCCTCGATGCTTACCCCGGAATCGATATAGACCGGCCCTTCGATCCGGACGTGATCCCAGTCGATGCGGGTGTTGATGCCGACCCAGATGCCGGGTTTGATTTCCGTGCCGGGCATCTGCATGTGCGCGACTTCCCCGTTGAGCACGCGCTGCAATACTTCCCAGTAGTCCGCCACATGACCGATATCGATCCAGTTGAACTGGCGCTTTTGCGCGTAGAACGGCATCCCCTTCTCGGCCAGCATCGGGAAAAGCTGGCTGCCGATGTCGAACACCTGGCCGGGCGGAATCAGATCGATCACCTCCGGCTCGAAGATATAGATGCCAGTACTGGCGAAATTGGAACGCGCCGCGTCCGGCTGGGGTTTTTCCTGAAAAGCCAGCACACGCCCTGCGGCATCCGTCTCGACCACGCCGTAATTGCCGACCTCGGCACGCGGCACTTCGAGGGTGATGACGCTGGCCATCGCCTTCTTCGCCTTGTGCTCCTTTACCGCGGCCGCAATGTCGAGGTCGATCAGCGCGTCGCCGCACAGCACGATGGTGGTGGTGTCGAAGAAGCCGCCAAAATCCTGGATCTTGCGCATCCCGCCGGCCGAGCCCAGCGACTTCGGCGTGATCTCGCCATATTCGTACACACCCTCGTAGGAGTAACCGATCTTCACCCCCCAGGTGCTGCCATTGCCAAAATAGTTCTCGATCTTCCAGTGCTTGTAGGCAACATTGACCATGATCTCATCAATGCCGAAGCGCGCGAGATGTTCGACCAGATATTCCATCACCGGCTTGCCCAGGATGGGAATCATCGGCTTGGGCAAATCCTGCGTCAGCGGTCTGACCCGCGTGCCCTGCCCGGCGGCAAGGATCATGCCTTTGATCTTGTTCAATTGACTGCCCCCTGTGATTTGGCGTGCGGCGATTTTACACGGATGGAATGCAAATGACCCGCCACAACGGGCGGGTCATTTGTCACGACGGCTGAATATGGGGTGGCTGATCGGGCTCGAACCGACGACAACTGGAATCACAATCCAGGGCTCTACCAACTGAGCTACAGCCACCGTTGAAACGGCAAAACTATTGGCGTGCCCGACAGGAATCGAACCTGTAACCCCCAGCTTAGAAGGCTGGTGCTCTATCCGGTTGAGCTACGGGCACAATTCTTTCGGCATCCAACATTACTTCGTACGACCTGAACCTGGTCGGGGTGGAGAGATTCGAACTCCCGACATCCTGGTCCCAAACCAGGCGCGCTACCAGGCTACGCTACACCCCGAGAGCGCGGCATTATACAGAGCAAGCCTGAAAAATCAATTTTGATCGCGCGATTTTGCCGCAATCTGCGGCCTTGCCAACATCAGGTAATACACCATCGACCACAGGGTGAGGATGGCGGCGAGATAGATCAGCACAGTGCCGACCTGGCGGGTGGGAATGCCGAACAGGGATTCCTGATACAGGAGAAACAGAATCGCCAGCATCTGGAACACGGTCTTGATCTTGCCCAGCATGGAGACGGCGACGCTCTTGCTGCTGCCCAACTGCGCCATCCATTCGCGCAAAGCGGAAATGGTCAGTTCGCGCCCGATGATGATGAAGGCGATGATCGCATCCACGTGGCCAAGCTGGAGCAGAATGATCAGCGCGGCGACCACCATCAATTTGTCCGCGACCGGATCGAGGAATGCGCCGAAAGCCGAACTCTGGTTCAGCGCGCGCGCCAGATAACCGTCCAGCCAGTCGGTGATCGAGGCCAGCCAGAAGACGAATGTGCCGAGCAGATGTTTGTGGTGCAGGCTGAGCGTTTCATCCGACACGTAAAACACACCGATGAATACGGGGATCAGGAGGATGCGAAACCAGGTCAGCAGATTTGGGATATTGGTCGGCATGTTTCAGTGCAGATGGTTGTATATTTTTTTTGCGAGCGACGGACTGATGCCTTCCACTCTTTTCAGTTCTTCCACGTTTGCCTGTTGCACGCCTTTCAAACCACCGAAGTGGGTCAACAAATTGCGCCGGCGTTTTTCGCCGATGCCCTCGATCTCTTCCAGCGACGATGCGGTGCGTGCCTTGCCGCGCCGCGCCCGGTGTCCGCTGATGGCAAAGCGGTGCGCCTCGTCGCGCACCTGCTGGATCAGATGCAAAGCCGGACTGTCGGGCGGCAATTGTAAAGGCTTTTCCACGCCGGGTCGCAACAATTGCTCCATTCCCGGTTTGCGTTCCACCCCTTTCGCCACGCCGACCAGCGCGATGTCGGTCAGGCCCAAATCTGTCATGACCTCCACCGCAATGCCCAACTGCCCGGCCCCGCCATCGATCAGGATCAGGTCGGGGCGCTTGCCCTCGCCCGCCGGCAATTTCTGGTAGCGCCGCTGCAAAGCCTGGCGCATCGCCGCATAGTCATCGCCGGGGGTGATGTCGCCGATGTTGAAGCGGCGATATTCCTGCGGGCGGATTTCAAGTTCGTCATACACCACACAGGAAGCAACCGTTGCCTCGCCCAGGGTGTGGCTGATGTCGAAACATTCGATCCGCTGCAAGTCGGGCAACGCCAGCGCCGCGCGCAAGGCATCGCGGCGCAAGGTCTGCCCGGCCTGCAAGCCGGCCTGGCGGCGCAGGGCGAGCAAGGCATTGGCCTGCGCCATCTCCAGCCACTGCCGCCGTTCACCGCTGACGCTGTGGCGAATCTGCACCTTGTGTCCGGCCTGTTCGCTCAACAAATCGGCCAGCGCGGCATCATCGACCGCCAGGTTGGTGACGATCAGGGGCGGCGCGTGATGCTCCAGATAGTGCTGCGCCAAAAAGGCTTGCAGCACTTCGGCACTGTCCTGTCCCTGCACGTTCTGCGGCAGGAAGGGTTTGTCCCCCAGATGGCGCCCGCCGCGCACCACCGCCAGATTCAGGCACAGCGCGCCCTGCTCTTCGACCACGGCGACGATGTCGGCATCGGTCGCGCGCCCGCTCTCCACGAACTGCTGCTGCTGCACGGTATGCAAGGCCTGCAGTTGGTCGCGCAAGGCGGCGGCGTGTTCGTATTCCATCTGCTCTGCCGCCTGCTCCATCGCCGCGCGCAAACGCTGTTCCACCTCATCGTATTTGCCATGCAGCAGCAAGCCGGCATTGCGCACGTCGGTCGCGTAAGCCTCGGCACTGATGATGTTCACGCACGGCGCGCTGCAACGATGGATCTGGTGCAATAAACAGGGACGCGTGCGGTTGCTGAATACACCGTCTTCACAGGTGCGCAGGCGGAACACCTTTTGCAACAGATTGATAGTTTCCTTCGCCGCCTGCGCGTTGGGGTAAGGTCCGAAATACTGGTGGCGCTTGTCGGTCGTGCCGCGATAATAGGTCAGACGCGGCGACGGATCGCCGGTCAGCACGATGTAGGGATAGGATTTGTCGTCGCGGAACAGGATGTTGTAACGCGGTTTGAGCGACTTGATGAGGTTGTTTTCCAGCAACAACGCCTCGGCTTCCGAGCGCGTCACCGTCACCTCGATGCGCGCGATGTGCGACACCATCAACTGGATACGCGGCGACAGATTGCTTTTCTGGAAATAGGAACCGACGCGCTTTTTCAGCTGGTTCGCCTTGCCCACATACAACACCAGCCCCGCCTCGTCCAGCATGCGATACACGCCGGGCTGCAGCGGCAAACTGGCGAGGAACGATTTGGGGTCAAATGCGGGGGTAGCCATCGTCAAATCAATGCTTGCAGGCCGCGGGCGAATTCGGTCGCCCCGCCGTTCGCCGGATGACGCACCGCTCCGGCAACCTTCACCCCCATCGCGCCCAACAGTCCTTCTGCCTTCTTGCCGACCGCCACGATCTTTGCACGCGGAAACACCTCGATCAGTATGCGCAAGGCGGGTTCGCCCAGTTGTATCTCGTCAGGTGCAGGCGTTCTGTTTGACCACAGGCTGTCGGCACGATGCGGATGCAGTTGCATCGCATTCCACAAAATTGTGCGCTCGGCGATGCCCAGCCGGTACAGCGTCTTCCACACGATGGTGGCGGAAGGCTCGGAGAATGGCAGACGCCGTGTTGATAAACGTCCCGGTGCCGGGATGCGCGGGATCGCTCCCTCGCCCAGCAAACGTTCGCTGGTGAAAGCGATGCCGCTGTATCGACAGCCCTGATAACCCGGCGCCTCGCCAGCCAGGATGAATTCAGGCTCGCACGCCAGATGCAGGGCGAGCCGTTCGAGTTTGGCTTGCGGCCCGTTGCCTGCGGCATCATGCGGACAGCAGTCCCGCCAGGGATTGAACAGGCACTCCCGTCCGGACGGCAAGGTAGCAACCAGATCGTGTGCCAATGAGAGGCTCGATGCGCTCATGCGTTTTATTCCCGAACCGTGGTTCCATAATGAAAAGCCCCGCACGCGGCGGGGCTCGTCTCGACCGCTGACTGCCTTACTCGGCGGCTGGTGCGCTCGCCTCACCGTGAGGCAACAACGCCTTCATGCTCAAACGCATGCGGCCTTTATCATCCAGTTCAAGCACCTTCACCTTGACCACTTGACCTTCTTTCAGGTGATCGGACACGCTGGCGATACGCTCGTGCGAGATTTGCGAGATATGCAGCAGACCGTCCTTGCCCGGCAGGATGTTGATCAGGGCGCCAAAGTCCAGCAGCTTGACCACCGGGCCCTCGTACACCTTGCCGACTTCGACTTCGGCCACGATGTCTCCGATGCGTTTCTTCGCCGCTTCGCCGGCCTCGCCGCTCACGCAGGAGATGGTGACATTGCCTTCGTCATCGATATCAATCGTCGTACCGGTTTCTTCGGTCAATGCACGGATCACCGCACCGCCCTTGCCGATCACGTCGCGGATCTTGTCCGGATTGATCTTCATCTTGATCATGCGCGGCGCGAAGTCGGAGACTTCCGGGCGCACCGACGGCATGGCCTGCTTCATCAGCCCGAGGATGTGCATGCGGCCTTCCTTGGCCTGGCTCAACGCCACCTGCATGATCTCCTTGGTGATGCCGTTGATCTTGATGTCCATCTGCAACGCGGTAATGCCCGTGTCGGAACCGGCCACCTTGAAGTCCATGTCGCCGAGGTGATCTTCGTCGCCCAGGATATCGGTCAGCACCGCGAAACGTCCGCCGTCCTTGATCAGGCCCATCGCGATACCGGCCACGTGATTCTTCAACGGAACGCCCGCATCCATCAGCGACAGACAACCGCCGCAAACCGAGGCCATCGAGCTCGAGCCGTTGGACTCGGTGATTTCGGAGACCACGCGCATCGCGTAGCCGCATTCTTCTTCGCTCGGCAGGACGCCGACCAGCGCGCGCTTGGCCAGACGGCCGTGGCCGATCTCGCGCCGTTTCGGCGTGCCGACACGGCCGGTTTCACCGGTGGCGTACGGCGGGAAGTTGTAGTGCAGCATGAAGCGGTCGTTGTATTCGCCCTGCAGGGCGTCGATTTTTTGCGCATCGCGCATCGAACCCAGCGTGGCAATCACCAGCGCCTGTGTCTCACCCCGGGTGAACAGCACCGAACCGTGGGTGCGCGGCAGCACGCCGGTGCGGATGGTGATCGGGCGCACGGTGCGGGTGTCGCGACCGTCGATGCGCGGTTCGCCGCTCAGAATCTGGCCGCGCACGATCTTCGCTTCCAGCGCGCTGAACAGCTCGCCAATCTCGTTGTTCGAAACATTCTCGAATTCAGGTGTCGCCAGCGCGGCGGATACCTTGGCACGAATCGCCTCGACCTGATGGGTGCGCGCCTGTTTCTCGCGCACCGCGTAGGCGGCTTTCAGTTCGTCTTCCGCCAGCGTATTGATTTTGGCGATCAGCGCTTCATTCTTTGCAGCCGGGGACCAATCCCAATCGTCCTGCCCCGCCGCATCGGCCATTTCATTGATCGCATTGATGACGGTCTGCATCTGCTCGTGGCCGAACACCACTGCGCCAAGCATGATCTCTTCCGACAACTCTTGTGCTTCGGATTCGACCATCAACACCGCTTTTGACGTGCCGGCCACCACCAGATCCATTTGCGAGGTCGCCAATTCGTCCTTGGTCGGATTAAGCAGATACTGGCCGTTGGCATAGCCCACGCGCGCCGCGCCGATCGGGCCGTCGAACGGGATGCCGGAGATCGCCAGCGCCGCAGAAGCGCCAATCATGGCCGGAATATCGGCGTCGATCTGCGGATCGGACGACATCACGGTGGCCACGATCTGCACTTCGTTGTAAAAACTATCCGGGAACAGCGGACGCAGCGGACGGTCGATCAAACGGCAGGTCAAAATCTCTTTTTCGCGCAACGGACCTTCGCGTTTTAAAAACCCTCCCGGGATCTTGCCGGCTGCATAGGTCTTTTCAATATAGTCCACGGTCAGCGGGAAAAAGTCCTGCTCCGGCTTGGCATCCTTGCGCCCCACCACGGTGACCAGCACCACGGTATCGCCCAGGCTGACCATCACCGCAGCGCTGGCTTGTTTGGCGATCTCGCCGGTTTCCAATGTCAGTTGCTGGTTGCCGTAGCTCAGTGTTTTTTTGTAGTGGCTCAAAATAGACCTCTCTTGAAAGTGGGTAGGATGCGAGCTTGTCGCCGCGCCAAAACGAAGCGGGTCGCTCATGCGACCCGCCGGTGAATCCTGTCTTACTTGCGCAGTTCCAGACGCCCGATCAGCGCCTTGTACCCTGCTTCGTTCTTGCTCTTCAGGTAATCCAGCAGCTTGCGCCGACGGCTCACCAGGCGCAGCAGGCCGCGGCGGGAGTGATGGTCTTTGTTGTGCTCTTTGAAGTGGTCCATCAGGTAGTTGATACGGGCCGTCATCAGCGCGACCTGAACTTCGGGGGAGCCGGTATCGCCCTTGGCGCGTTGATAGTCGGCCACGATCTGCGATTTTTGTGCGGCGGTAATAGACATTGACTTCTCTCTCCAGTTAAAAGGGGTGGTAATTAAAAAGTGCGGCATTCTACACTTGTTCGGGGGATACGCTCAAGGGCATCTCTATAAATTCATTTTGCAGGCGAATCGCTGCGTTGCGCGGTGCTCGGAATCCTCATGTACCTCTGTGTACACTCCGGTTCCTGCGCTCCGTGCGCCTTACGCTTCATCCCGCAAAAGTGAATTTTTAGAGGTGCCCTCAAGTCGAATTCTTCCGCGCCGCCGCCTGCGCAATCGAGGACAGCAGACGGGCGGGGGACAGCCTGCCCGTCACCAACTCGCCCAACCCGATGAATTCATCGGCCACATACATCCTGCGCCGACCGTCCGGGAATTCATCCTGCAGGGCCAGACGCTGCCCCTGCGCCAGCCGCCCCGCCTGAACCGCATCCAGCGCCAGTTTGGGCAGGTTCAGCACCAGACTGTCCAGCGGCAACAGACAGCCATCGCGCTGCGCCTCATCCATGGATTCCAGCGCTTCCAGCGTGTACGCCTGCGCCAGCCCGAAATCGCCGATCCCGCTGCGGCGCAAGCCGGTCAAATGTGCGCCACAGCCCAACGCCTCGCCGATATCCTCCGCCAGCGTGCGCACATAGGTTCCTTTGCTGCACCGCACATCAAGCACCAGTTCATCGCCCGCCCAGCGTTGCAATGCCAGTTCGTGGATCACGACCGGACGCGCTGCGCGCTCGACCGTCTCGCCCTGGCGGATGTATTCGTACAGCGGCTTGCCCTGGTGCTTGAGGGCGCTATACATCGGGGGTAATTGTTGAATCTCGCCGGTGAAGGCGGCCAGCACCTGCCGCAGCTGATCCGCGGTAACCGCCACCGCGCGCTGTGCGACGACCTCGCCCTCGGCATCGCCGGTAGTAGTGCGCTGGCCAAGGCGCAGGGTTGCCAGATAGCGCTTGTCGGCATCCAGCAGGGCATGGGTGAATTTTGTTGCCTCGCCAAAACAGATCGGCAACAGTCCGGTGGCGAGCGGGTCGAGGGTGCCGGTATGGCCGGCCTTTTCCGCCCTGAACAGGCGGCGCACTTTTTGCAGGGCGATGTTGGAGCTGAGCAGGAGCGGCTTGTCGAACAGCAGCACACCGTCCAGCGGCCTTTTGATGGGCACCGCGCGTTCAGTCTTCTTTTTGGTCACTCGCAACCGCTTGGTCGATCAGCTGCGACAGATGCGCGCCGCGTTCAATGGACGCATCGTACACAAAGTGCAGTTGCGGCGTGATGCGCAGCTTCATGGCATGCGCCAACTGGCTGCGCAGGAAACCGGCAGCCCGCTCCAGTCCCTGTTGCAGCAATGCGCTGTCGCCCTCCAGCGAGGTATAGAACACTTTGGCATGGGCGTAATCGTTGGTCACCTCAACGCCGGTCAGCGTGACCTTGCGCACACGCGGGTCTTTCACTGCCAGCCGCATCATTTCCGCCAGTTCGCGCAAAATCTGCTCGGCGATGCGATCGGTACGTGCGTAATCCTTTGCCATTACAACGCCCGCGCGACCTCAACGATCTCGAACACTTCCAGCATGTCGCCCACTTCCAGGTCGTTGAACCCGCGCAGGGACAGACCGCACTCGAAGTTGGACTTCACTTCCTTCGCATCATCCTTGAAGCGTTTGAGGGAATCCAGCTCGCCGGTATGGATCACCACGTTGTTGCGCAGCACGCGCACACTGGAGCCGCGCTTGACCATGCCATCGGTGACGTAACAGCCCGCCACCGTGCCGACCTTGGAGATGTGATAGACCTGACGCACCTCGACCATGCCGATGATGCTTTCTTTTTTCTCCGGCGCCAGCATGCCCGATAGAGCGGCTTTAATCTCATCCACCATCGCATAGATGATGTTGTAGTAGCGGATCTCCACGCCCGACGCTTCGGCCAGGCGGCGCGCCGACACATCCGCGCGCGAATTGAAGCCGATGATGATGGCTTTGGAGGCCAATGCAAGGTTGACGTCCGACTCCGTGATACCGCCCACGCCGCTGTGGATCAGGCTGACTTTGACCTCATTGGTGGAAAGCTTCTGCAGGGAACTGGCGATCGCTTCGATCGAACCCTGCACATCTGCCTTGACGATCAGCGTCAGGGTGCGCACTTCGCCCTCGCCCATCTGCTCGAACACGTTTTCCAGTTTGGCGGCCTGTTGCTTGGCCAGCTTCACGTCGCGGAACTTGCCCTGGCGGAAGAGCGCAATTTCGCGCGCCTTCTTCTCGTCCGCCAACACCAGGAAATCGGCACCCGCCACCGGCACTTCGGACAAGCCCTGCACCTCAACCGGAATGGAAGGACCCGCCTCAGCGACAGCCTTGCCATTCTCGTCCAGCATGGCGCGCACCCGTCCGGAAACCGAACCGACCAGCACCGCATCGCCGCGCTTCAGGGTGCCGGATTGCACCAGCAAAGTCGCCACCGCGCCCTTGCCCTTGTCCAGCCGCGCCTCGACCACCACGCCTTTGGCTGCCGTATTTTTGGCTGCCTTCAATTCCAGCACTTCGGCCTGCAACAAAATTCCTTCCAGTAAGGTGTCGATGCCTTGTCCGGTCTTGGCGGACACTTCAACAAACATGCTATCGCCGCCCCAATCTTCGGGTACAACGCCTTCCGCCACCAGTTCCTGCCGCACTTTTTCGGAATTTGCTTCGGGCTTGTCGATCTTGGTCACCGCAACCACGACCGGCACGCCTGCCGCGCGGGCATGGTGGATCGCTTCCTTGGTTTGCGGCATCACGCCGTCGTCCGCCGCCACCACCAGAATCACAATATCGGTCGCCTGCGCGCCGCGTGCGCGCATCGCCGTGAAGGCTTCATGGCCCGGTGTATCGAGAAAGGTGATCATGCCGCGCGGCGTCTCCACGTGATAGGCGCCGATATGCTGGGTGATGCCACCCGCTTCGCCGCTCGCCACGCGCGTGCGACGGATATAGTCGAGCAGCGATGTCTTGCCGTGATCGACGTGGCCCATCACGGTCACCACCGGCGCTCTCGGTTCCAGCACGGCATCCTCGTGAACGATCGTCTCCAGCAGGAAGGCATCCGGATCATCCGGCTTGGCCTGCACCGCCTTGTGCCCCATCTCTTCGACCAGGATCATCGCGGTTTCCTGATCCAGCACCTGGTTGATGGTGACCATCGAACCCATCTTCATCAGGGTCTTGATGATCTCGGCCGCCTTGATCGACATCTTCTGTGCCAGTTCCGCCACGCTGATCGTTTCCGGAATGGTCACTTCCTGCACGATCGGTTCGGTGGGCAACGAGAAGGCATGTTGTGCCGTCTCGTGCTTGTCATGCCTGTCATGCCGACCGGCGCGCAGAGAGCCGCCGCTGCGCTGACCGACACCGGCACGCGCATCCAGATTGCGCGACAAGGGGCGTTTTTTATGCCCCGCCCCATCCCACGGACTGTCCTTGGCCGGCGTTTTTTCGCTCTTTCTCGATGGCTTGGATACTTTGTCGCCGGGCTTGATCGTCGGCTTATGCAAGGTTCCTTCCGGCATTTCGACCGGCGCTGCCACAGCAGGTTTGATTTCCTCTGCCACCGGTTCCGGCTTGACTTCCGCCGCCACCTTGCGCTTGCTGCGCGATTGTTTGAGTTCCAGTTCGGCGGCCTGACGGGCAGCCAGTTCGGCCACCATGCGCGCCTCTTCCTCACGCGCCTTTTGCTCTTGTTCGTCCAGCAATTTCTTGGGCTTTGCCTTGACCGGCTTTTCTTCCGGCACGGGCGCCGGCTTGGCTTCGGCCTGCACACCCGGCGGGGCGATCGTGCGCTTCTTGCGCACCTCGACCTGGATCGTGCGCGCGCGACCACTACTATCGGCTTTCTTGATCGCGGTCGTCTCGCGGCGCGTTACCGTGATCTTGCCCTTGCTGGCGCCGTGCGCGCTGCGCAGGTGCTCCAGCAGCTTGGCCTTGTCCTGTTCCGAGATCGGATCGGAATCCTTCTGCTTGCTGACTCC
>Ga0210033_1001270_pt1 | contig 23399 bp, 35 predicted proteins | sample CryGeymeta201501_FD_185465 | JGI IMG/M metagenome (GOLD analysis project Ga0210033, IMG submission 185465) | Groundwater microbial communities from Crystal Geyser aquifers in Utah, USA - Crystal Geyser metaG 2015-01 (SPAdes) (version 2) | ecosystem: Environmental > Aquatic > Deep subsurface >... | reverse complement strand
TATTTTCTATACCGACGGGTAACGCTCGCACAGGGAGACCGAACTTGGATGCGATATTCTGTATCACTTGCGTCGTGGTTGCCCCCTTTGCAAAGCTGATGGAAACTTTTGTATCACGGAATTCTAGGAAACCGTCTTGCAGCTCCATCTCGGTAATCCAATCCGCACCCTCCCTCACTGTGAGCGAGCGTGTGACGTTGCCTTGAAAGATAGTTACTGCGCCGACGTCATCTGTATAGCCTGCCTTGAGAATAAGAACGCTTCCAACAACCTCAACCGCTGCCCGCGTATCTGGGGAGATATTCCAGACTCGAACGGTGCATTGATTGGGATTCTTTGTGGAGCCTTTCTGAATGGAGAACGCAAATCTTAGACCAGTAAGCTCGCGCCCCTTGCCACCTTCTTGCCCAATAATCAGTGACGCAATTCTATTGAATAGCATATCACTGATCCCAAAGTACAGGTTGAGCGGTGACCACAGTATCTGGTTCATAATAGTACAGCTCAAAGTTCACGCCAAGGTCACCGTATTCTGCGCGGCGCGGAGCCCCTTTTTCCTGTACGAAATAGAATTCGTCAAACGGGAGACGGGTATTCTTATATCTACCAATTAGCGGGTAGTCCTTCACCATCTTCACATTCAACAAAACTGGTTCCCCGTCCGCTGTGTAGATGCTAAGTGAAAAGTAACCGAATCGTTCGTTCCACAGCACGCGCAGAATATAAGGGTTCCCGTCAAACTCTACGTGAACAAGTTGGTCTGTCGTTTCAGCTAGAAGAGGGATTTTAATTATGAGCGCCATTAGTTAAACAATCTAAATAGAGTGCTGGACGGCTTTGTAATCGTCTCGGGCTGTTTGACGCCTGCGTCCTTCTGGGGTTCTGCTTTGCGCCCAGTTGCCGCGTCACCTTTGGATGCTTTCTTACTGCTGATGCCGTTGGGCACATCTACAATCTGTGTCGCTACCTTTCGGATATGCACAAACTCAACATTGAATTCCAGTGCGTCACCGTTGCTTGTGGAGCGAGGGATATTCACAGCGGTCATCACCATATCGTCGTAGATACGGTATTTCGTATAGACGGTCATTGGTTGCTTCAGCTTCAGCAATTCGTGCAACAAGTCAAAGACGTCTTGCGTCTTTGGTGCGCTGCTTCCGCCTAGAAAACTAGCAATGGAACCGCTCAGTGTGACAGGGGTGTTAGAGACAAACCCGCTGACGCGCAACTTGTCGGCCTGCTCTATCACGTGGTCAGTGATAGGCGCGCCCTCTTCAACGGGGTTGCTTGTTGCTTCCGCGCTCCACTCATGCTCTTCCTGCAACACAGCGTCGAGCTCGATGTTCCCGTAATCGTTTCCGAACTTGTGCTTGAATGTATTTCCAAAGAACATTCCTATCATGGCGCATACACCGATAGAATGCGTGCCAAGTCAGGGTTAGACTGGCGTTTGAAAGATGCGGTCGCAGTGCGCTCTAGGAATGCAGCTTGTTCCGCAGATGTTCCGGGCGGGACTGTGACTTTCACGGTTGTGTTCGATTGCACGTTCGGCGCGCCAGCCCCCATAGCGCCGCCCGTCATTTGGGCCGGGCCTACGGTATTGGCTGGTGAATCCAAACCTGTTACGTCGGCGCTAAACCCGAGCGCCTTGCCTATATGCGCTGCGAACCCCTTCACGCCTTCCTTGAAAAGCGCGAAATCGAATGTAAATATCCCCACAAGGGTGGCGCCTACAGCAGCAATCAGATTTCCAAGGAGCTTGAACGTGTTAGACACAAGTTTGATGGAACCCATCACAAACCAGCTCCACTCCTCCCAAGGACCTATCATAGAGCCGATAAGAGAATCCCCATCCTGAACCCATGTGTACAGGTCTTCTATAGCAAGCGTCACCAGCGTAATGACCGCGACCATTTTAAGGAACGGGCGCATTGCAGCAAGACTCGCGACCCTGAATGCGCTCAGAATAGCGATCGCCTTGTGACCAAACGCCACAACGATGGCAATCCCTATCAAGCGGAACATATTTTCTAGACCGCCGAAGGCCTTTACCAGCGCAGCCACCCCCTCTTCAATCTTGTCGAATGCAAACAGAATCGCGTTCGCAATTATGGTGATGAAGTTTGTGTCGCGGTTCATCTTGTCAAGCATCCGCGCAAAACGGTTCCCAATGACAGTCATCGCTCGGCCAACAGTCATTGGCATCTGCTTGAACTTATCGTCAAAGTACACCGACATCGTTCTTGTTGCTTCAATGACAGCTTTGGCGGTCAGTTTACCTTCTGACGCCATCTTTTTCAACTGTTCGCGGGGGATGTTCATTGCCTCCGACAGCTTGTCTAGATACTGCGGAGCAGCTTCCGCCATAGAGCGGAACTCGTCGCCCTGCAATACGCCGGATGCCAATGCTTGGCTGAACTGTGTCATCACCGCGGATGCTTCTTGTGCGGATGCGCCTCCTACAACAAGCGCCTGCGAAATGGTGTCGGTGATGCCTAGGAGGTCTTCCTGTGTTTTGATGTAGTCCTTGGCAGCGTTACCGACACGAGTATAGAGCGCCGCGTAGGCTTCAATCTTCATACCTGATGCACTAGCGTGAGCAGCTATTACGTCGAACGCTGCGCCTACTTCACCTATCGTCTGCGGAAGTTGTGCAATACGGGAGCGGACATTCTGCATCTCGTCTGCGATGTCAATGACTGCGCGAACTGTTGCAACACTGGCGAAAGCAACGACCACATTGCGGAAGGCATTTGCTGCTTCGTTGGCTCTATCCTTGACCCGTTGCGTTCCCTTCTCAACGTTGTTGAGCGACGCTTGGTCCAGCCCGAAGCCCATCTTAGTTATCAGTTCGCGGACAATCACTTTGTCACCTTTGTTTTGTCGATCTGTGCTGCTTCCATGTCGCTTTGCATGTCCAGTATTGCGTTCAGCGCCTGCAAATCTTCCACACTAGCAGTTCCATCTTTCACTTCCCTAAGCGTCACCTTACCTGCTAAGATAGGGCGCCATATCCACAACTCGGAACTCAGTCCTTCGTCGAGGGTGCCTGGGACTGATGGGCTGGTGTCTTTCCGGCGGTCAGACTTCCAAAGCGGCCCATCACTGATACGAAAAAAGGCCCGAACTGATACCGTCCAATCTCGAACACAAGTTCGTAGAGGTCGAACAGATTTTCGGTTGTAAAGCATTGGTCGATATTTGTTCCGTTCTTAATGAACGTCTTTGTCTCGACGCAATATACACGCGCTTCCGCAAACATTGGAAGAACGATATTGTCCATCACACTCTCGTCCAGATTTTCCGCGATAACTTGTGCAGCTACCTTGATGTCAACGTCGCCTAAGTCTTTACCGGCCCCCATCAGCGCACCGATGACAGGGACAGCGACTTTCTGCAAACGCATGAGCAGTTTATTGGCAGCGAACGCATTCATGCGCACGCATGTGAACTCTCTGTTTCCAACAATAATCGTTTCAACTTGGGACATAATTTTCTCGATGTGGTTAATATGTCAAGTATAACAAAACGGGGCCCACGCAGCCCCGTTTGCTTCCCTCAACTTAGTTGCCACCGCCGTGGAAAATCTTGAGGTCAGCTGCGCTGAACACCCAGATTCGCTCACTGACTTCTTTCCCGAAAGTTGCTTCCGGAATAGTTTTAATCCAGCACTGTGTCGCAACAGCAAGGGAACGACCGCTTCCATCCATGATACCGATAGGCAGGACAGGCGCGCCGTCGTTGGACAGGTCGTCAGTCGCAAGCAACACGGACAACAGGTCGTTCGCTTTGCTAGTTTGCAGCAAGCGGAACTCGAACTCACCCATCTTGTTCGAGTTACGAGCACGGCCCACACCGCCGTCAATACCTGCTCGAGCGGAATACATATCCTCGGAGCGGCGTGCGATGATAGCGTCACCATCGCTGAAACCGTCCAAAATTACTCCGCCGACTGTGCAGATAACCTGCGAGGGGTCATAGGAACCAGTTAATATCGCGCTCATTCATTTCTCCTTAGAGTTCGTAGGCCAGCGCACCAGTGATTTCCACGACGTGGATTGCACCAGCAAGGCGAGCAGTAAAGCCCAACGACAGAACACGGGACGCCTTGATGCTCGGTGCCAAGTCGGTGGAACGTGGGTAAGTTATAACGAAGCCTGGAACGGTTGTTCCCGCTGCGTCCAGCTCGTCAGGTGCAATACCACCGACGTTCTGACCTTCTTGCAAGGACTTCCGCAAGTTGCTCACACACAGCTGAATTCCGCCGTCTGTATAGGGAACCTTGTCGCGGTTGATCATCATTTGGGTCATGTTGACTTGGATGGTGTCTTTCAACCAGTCGCGGAAGCGGATAACGTCAATCCATTCACCCGCTGCAACCTTGCCCGGATTTGTTAGAGCAATTTGTGCCTGATAGAACTCGAAGGTGTTTCCGCCCTTATTGACCACAGTTTGTTTCTGTGTGCTGGTCAACGGGGAAGGGGTAACACTTGCGAGTGATTTCAGTGCCCATGTCTCACCGCCAGGCTGAATGGTGAACACACGCCCGGCCCATGCTGCGTCCGGATATTCGGTCAGAGCGTTTGTATGGAACAGAACGGCTGTGCGATAGTAGCGCGTATTCTTCAGCACACTGATGAGGTCGGTCGCTACGGCAGGGTTCAGGACCTCTGCTTCATTGGTAGCAGTGATGAACAACTTGTCGTTCGCTTCTGTCCAAGCAGCGGCGTTCATTTGTGTCTGTTTCACACGCTCCACCATCACCAGACCGTACCAGTTGGAGTCTTCGTCCAGGATAGCAGTCAGGTCGTCCGCTGTAGCAGTACCGGCAGCCAATGGGCTAATTGTGCCCCATTGCAGATTCGTCAGCAGGTCAACGGCGCCAACCGTGCTAATCCATGCCACTTCCAGTGTGTTACCAACTACAGTGGCGGTGATTGTCTCATCCGTATCGCGTGTGATAGCAAGTGCCAGCCCTCTAACGATTTCAGCAGCGGTTGGAGTAGCGTCAGCGGTGAAGCTGTAAGTCTGCCCGTCAACCTTCAACGAGTAGGTGCCCAGTGCAATCAGGGACGCTACTTCAACGACGCCCTTCAGTACAGCACGACGTCCGACCTTAACTTGGCGGGGACGCGGAATCTGTCCAAAGCAATCGGACAACGCTGTCAACAGACTAGGCGGAAGGTCATCCGCTGCGGCCGCTGCATAACTGGTATAGACACGAACACGCTCGGCGAAGGTCATCAGCGGCGCAACGATCATCGGAGTACCGAAGTCGCCTCGCGTGACACCAGTCGTCTGGAGCGCAATCTGGACTGAAACAATATCGTCAAGAGATGCCATTTGTTACTCCTTTTATCAACTTAGCCCACTATAGCACAACCGTGAGAGTCTCGGTCAAGTCTGGTTTTGAATCAAACTTAACTTCGGTCTGAACGGTTTCAATCGCACTGACGTCGTCATTGAGTGACGTGCCGAAACGAATGAAAATATCCACACTGGAGCGGGGTTCCAGTTGTGAATTATCTAGCTTGTATGGAACATTGAGCACGTCGCCCACGTCATACGCTGCAATCTTTGCAACCCTCCAAGCATCGCGAACAGTCTGCTTCGACAAACTGTCACGCACGTCCGCGCACCTTAAATCCGAGTCCGCCCCATACCGTTGGAGCTGGAGCGTTCCCTCGCGAACGCCTTTGACGGTCTGTATTCCGAGCGCGGTGACACCGGAACCTCGTTCGTCTGTGCCTACCTTACGCTGTACGGACAAACGCATTGTCCAGTATGGAAGCGAGGGGCGTGGAGAATTCTGGTCTGCAAAAATAAGTTCCTCTGCATCAACAAGCGCCTTGACCAACGTTCGCAGAATCGATTTAAGGGTGTTCATTTCTTCTCAGGGAGTGAGGTGGCCCACGGTGCGCCTTTCCTGCGTGCTGTGCTGATGTTGATTGCTTGTACCTGTGCAACCGCCTTTTCTCGTGCGCCTGCCCCCGTGTAGCATTTTCCACCAGCTTCGGACTTGAAACCTTTCACGCCGTTCAATGTACATTCAACAACTTCATGCAGGTACAGATGAACAGTGGGGGGAACTTCATAAGTATGCATCTCGATCATGGCGTCTGGAACAGCCAGATTCGTTGTTGCGTTCCAAGAGGGGGGGTTGCTGGGTCGATATTGCTTGCCATTTAGGGCCTCTTTGTTGTTCCCGCAATCCAATCCGCGGTCGTTGTAAATTTGAACACCTTCACGCCAACATACTTGAAATGATTCAGGACATTGGATTGATTTGCTTCGATGCTCACCATCTCGTAACCATACCCCTGATGGACTATGATGTCAGGTTGTACACCTTCACCATCCGCGGTCATTTGTAACCTATCCACGGAATAGAACTTTGCAAAGTCGGACAGGTGACGCCCTTCGGGTAACGCTTGCATATCCTGGCCTATGACCACAGGTTGCGCGGACGCCATTGTGGTCAACGCACTGCGGGCGCCCGGAACCCAGACGCCATTCGTATAAACGCCGCTCGCTTCGCGCAATATATCTTTAGTCAGGCGGAAACTCATGTTCGCCCCCTGACGGAAATGTGTACGGCGTTCACATAGGCTCCAGTATCAACAAGTGTCTTCGTTGAGCCTTTCTTTGCGGCCACCGTACTCGCTGCCAGTCGCGGAGTGATATCGCGCCCGGTGATTGTGTTCTTGATGCGGTCAGCGTGCTTCTGCCCAATGACTGTCAGCGCATGTTGTGCGGTCACACGACCGCCCGCCATCGCTGCGCCTTGTTTGATGAAGTCGCTGTCTATCTGCGCCTTGTTTTCATCAAACGCCATTGCGTTTGCAGGACGGGCGGGAATGTCATCTGTTCCGAATTCGTTGTACGTTGCATATTCAGCAATGCTTGCACCTTCACCATTAGTAGAACCTTCCAAGACACCGACTGCAACTTCCAAGCCTTTAGCTCGTTTGAACTCTGCTTGGATTTTACGCCAGCCTTTGTCGTTGTCTTGGACGTTCGTCATGAAACTTCCACCCGTGTCATAATTGCCGAACCGAAACATATCTTCGTGAATTCGATATACTGAAGACCGTAGGAAGTCTGGCCTAGCCAGGTGTCGCTACCCTTGACCGCGCCATATGTGCGCTGCAAATCGCCTTCCCTCTCGCTGGTAACAGGGCCTAGGGCCGCGCTGCCAGCTTGTGCTTGAGTCTGGGTAAGGCGTAGCAAGTGCGCCGCGTACAGCGCCTTCGCCATATTCGCTGTCTCAGCAGTGAGGCAGCTTGTATCGGCGAGATTTCCGGCAACCGACAGCCAAGTGTTCACCGTTGCGTCAATGACGCTAGAGAACTCAGGTGCCAGGAGCCGGAAATACTCGAGCGGGGTCACTGGTTATGCCTTAGCAGCCGCCAACGCATCTTCTGCGGCGGTAATAGCAGCAGGGTCACCAGCGGTCTTGGCATCAGCCAGAACCTTTTCCGCAGCTTTGACAGCAGCGGCCTTCTGCGCAGCGGGAGAGCCTGGGGCAGCGGCCTTCTGCGCAGCGGGAGAGCCTGGGGCAGCGGGAGCGGGAGCTTTGACTTCAACCAGATCATTCTTGTTGATGGAATTCTTGTAAGCGTCAGGGACGTCTGCCACAGCGCCAGGCGCAATGGAAACAGAGCCAACATGATGCAGACGTGTAGATACGTTCTTGACTTTCATTTGTGTTCTCCTTAAAGATAATAGGCGGGCGAAATTACCCGTCCGCCTATTATAGCTTAGATGCCGTCAGCGAATGCAAACGCCAGCGGATACTCAATGATGACACCTGCGAAGCGCGACTCGACCGGAATTGTAAATTCCAGACCAGCTTGCTGCGGGCTGTATTGGCGAATCATCATTGGGATTTCCAATTGCCAGTTTTCCATGGAGTTTTCCATGGCATACATACGGTTTGCGCCGGCTGCACCAGCGGCATCCATTTCCACAACTTGACGGAATGTCACGCCTGGATGGTTCTTTTGCAAGAACTCCAAGATAGTTGTGTCGCTTGCTGCGCTGTTCTGCGTAGTGGCGATGAGCGCGTACTGTTCGATCGGCAACCACACATCTGTCACACGGTGAACGCCCTTGGATTGGGTGAGCACCTTGTTAATGAGCGCGTTGACGTCACGAACGATCTGCAGAGCGGTCTTCGTTGCGAAGGTCTTGGATGCGCCAGTACCGTCCGCCAACAGAGTGACTTCCGGAACGTTGGTATTGGACAACAAGCCAGGCAAACGATTGTCAGCGTCACCAGCGAATGCCAACTGGTTGATCTTTTCTTGGTGTGCGCGGGTTGCAGCCATTGCCTTCTTGCCGTTCAGGTTCACACCAGCAAACATCGCAGAGCGGATTTCCTGCACGTTGTAGCCGTAGGCGTTACCGATCGAGCGGATTGCGTTTGTGAACTCTTTTCCGCCCACGTCTGCACGGGGCAGGTCGTTCGCGTAGTTGGAAATCACTTTCGCCATACCGACGGAGTCGTACTGACGGTAAGTGTGAGTCGTTGCACCTTCCGGGATCGCTGTTGACACAGGCATCAAGGTCAACGCGGACAGAGCTACGCGCTTGATGTCGTATGTCTGGGACTTTACGAATTCCAGTTGGCGAGCGAAAAACAGGCTTTCGTTCGCATCGAAGCGACCGCTGTTCTGGAGAACGCGCAGATCGGCTTCGTCGTATTTCATGTTATTGAGTTTCATGTTATTTGATCTCCACGAGGGCCAGACCGGCTGCGGTCGTAGCGGTTAAGAAAGTTACGCTGATTTTCGTGAACGCTTCGATGCCTGCGGCAACAGCAGCGTCAGTCAGCGTACCGTTTGCCACGGTCAAGTTGGCAACAGCGCCAGCAACCACAGGGCCCGAGGTTGGAACCCACATGCGGCCTTGAGTCATCACGCTCACAGATGTTTTTGGAGCGTAGTAGACGTTGCCAATAAAAGTCTGGTTACGGGCTTGGTCGTGCAGTGCGAAACCAATCGCACCAGCGGCAGCCGTAGCCTTCAGAACTTCTTTCTCAGGGTTAGTGCCCAGCTTTACAGGGTACGCGAGCGGAATGCTTTCTTCCGCTGCATAGCTGCGAACTTGTTTGCTGCCGATACCGTCCAACATACCCGGGAACGATGCGGCGCCATATTGAGATATTGTCGTTTGCATTATTTCTTCTCCCTAGTTCCGAGTTGATTCATGAACGACTGATAGGACGGAACGTCCTTTTCACCGTCCTTGCGAGCACCAGCACCAGCCTGGCGTTGAGCAGCCATTGCCACGTCCTGTTTCATGGACACAACAAGGTCAAACGCCGCTCCGACATAGTCTTCCGACTTGCCTGTCAGGTCTGCGTCAGCGCGGACTGTTTTGATAACTGCTTCGCGTACTTCGCGGTCAGTTTTACCAGCGCAGTCAACTTTGAACTCGCTTGCAGCCTTTTCCAGTGCCGCACGGGCCACCAGTTCAGCGCGAGCAGCGTCCTTCGCATCCGCTTTCAGTTTTGGGATTCCAGCAACTTGGGATTTCAGGGTGTCGCGCTCGGCTGCAAGCGTGTCAACCTGTTTTTCCAGTTCACTGATGTGATCGGCTTTCGAAGTGTTGTCTGCACGCAGTTTTTCAACTGCTACAACAACCTCAGGAGCGGCCGGATAATCCAGGCCGCCATCCAGCCGAATACGGCCAAGTTTATCATCGGGCATAGCTTCTTCCTCATCATAGTTAAAAGAAACGGCATCAAGCCGGTCTAGGTTGAGGCGTGCATTACCCGCACGGCCTCGCGGAACAATTGCAAGATGATTGATTCGAATGTTACGCTGAATCGCATCATACTTCTGGCCGTTCCATTCGCCAGGAGTCTCGTCTAAGTCAACCCTGTATCCAAGCGACAGCTCACGCTTCCCGCCGTTCATTACCTTGTCGATCATTTCGTCGTCGTGAACGATAATTTGTGCGACCACATTGTGCGCGTCCTGCTTCGCTGACGACATGACGCCCACGCCTAGTCGTTTCGCGTTCTTCGCGGTGACAGGGACGTTCGGGTGTTCGTCGGTGATGGGCTTTCCGGCGTATGTGGCAAGTGAATCAGCGTTGAATACTTCTTCAGGCGGGCGTAGTTCACGTCGAACTGTTCCATCTGCGTTCTTGTATAATTGGATTCCAGTGCGCCCGACGATTGGTGTGTCGACTAGATAGCCCTCGTCGGTGCGAGTGGCTTTGATGGCACAACGGTCATATCGGGTGGCTTCCATAGTCAGCACTATATGCTCAAAGTTGTTTGCACGCAATTCGGGAAAGACGTCAAACTTCGTCCCAGACAGCTTCTGCTCTACAACGGCAGCGCACAGGGTGGCCTGGATTGCCCTCTGTAGGCGGTTTGTCGAACGCGAATGTCTTACCATTGAGGAAAGCGTGCTCGGGCCTTACGCGGCTATCCTGCACGCTGCGCCACACATACTGCGTCACCCCTACACTCTGCAAACGGTACTTCGTAAGGTCAGCATTGAGCTTCAATGTCTGGTCTTGTGCAATAAGAGTGGCACGATAGTCCGTCACCTTGTAACGTGCCTTGATTTGATCGCGAATGTCTTTGACGGAAGTTCCACTCATTACTCCACGCCGAACAATACCTTCCAGCTCAGGGAACATGCGTGTCGGTAGCGACTCGATGAGCTTCGTGTTCTCTGCAACCCATCCTTCAGCAAGGGGTTTCAGGAACGGTTCGCTGCGAAACACATTCACCCCGAGTATCGCGGATGAAGGTGCTCCGGGCATTGTTTCTGGAACCGTCAGTCCGGTGTTTGCCTTCACTACCATCTTGAACTGGCGCTCGTTGAACTTGCTGGTCGCGGTGAACTGCCCAGGCAGCTTGCTGAATACCACAGCAGCTCCCTTCGAAGCGTAGCGCATGAGCTCTGCCATCAGCGAATTCAGCGTATCTGTCCACCCGTCAGCACGAGCATCGACTTCAAACTCGCGTTGAATATCGTCTATTCGCGGGAGCAGAATCGCGTTCACCCCTGCCTGCAAGTCTTTCGAATAGCGAAGCAGAAGGCGCGTGTATTCCCGTTCCTGTGAATCAGGATTGTTGAACGTCTTTTTCTTGGCCATTTGGTTTCGTTGTGGTTACAGGCTCATCCACTTCCGTCTCAGGCACCTGTTCCACGTCGTTTATCTCGAACCCCTCGTCCGGTAGCATAGCGCGAACCTCGCTTGCATCCAACGCACCCATGTTCGCGTAGATTTCAAACGTCTGCGCGATCTTGTAATCGGTTTCCGCTGTATCCTTGCGAGACGGTACAGACAGCGGATTAAACTTGATCAGATAGTCTTCGGTATAGCGCCCCATCACGTAGAGCTGGACGGTTATCAGGCGGTCCAGTGCAGGAAGTAGAATCGTGTTCTGGTCTTGGCCAACCTTCGCATACCAGTTCTCCAGATCACTCTTCCCTGTGCTGTTTAGACCGCCTTGCTGGCGACCAAATAGCAGCGACTCGGGTATGCCAGTGACCGCGCTCATCGCCAGCCCTAGGCGGTCCATAACGTCAGCAACGCCGGTGAGCGTGTTGGACTTGATATCATAGGACTCCGCAGCATCAATGACGATGGTGTTGTTGATGCTGCGCGTCATGTCCACAATATCAACGCGCTTCTTCACCAGTGCTTCACCGCCAGGCTGACGCAACAGGTTTGTCAGCTCAGGAATGCCGTGAATCGCTTGCTGCGCACGCTCGAGCAGCGCGTTGGCCCAAATATGGGACATGCCAAAGCGTGTCAACTGGTCGAGACATTGTTGCAGTTTGCTGGCGCCCCATCCGTCATTGGCTGCTCGGGTACGTTCAGGAATTGGCATCCCATCAAACGAGATACAACGGGACTCATGAACCATATACGGGGAACCGTCAATTGGACTTATCTGATAGATTTGTGTCTTCCCGAAACGGCTGTCCATCGGGTCGAGGTACTTCTGCTGGCGGAACACTTGATATCGGTCATAGACGCGTAATTGTTCAAGGGACTTCGCGTTCTCGATGTTTAGAGGTTCTTCTAGCGTTCCACCGTCATTGATAAGCATGACCACAAGTGCTCCGCCATACAAGTTGTTCCAGCGCAGCGCGTCACAGAGCTTAGGCAGACATTGAATGTTCTCCAATTGAGCGCGGACTTCACTATCCTCGTCCACGCCTTCGATGTCGTAACCCGCACGAACCATTTCCTCTGACGGAAGGTCAATAATGCGCCGCGCAAATCCGTCACCTTCGTACAGGTTCTCGAGCTGCGTGTTGTCCAGAACTGTTCGGATTATTGCATTAGTGAAGACGCTTCGGTCTTTCGCGTTTCCAACGCTCAGAAAGACGTTCTCATACGGGCCGTCGTCTCGTGTTGCAGGTGTTTCGTTTTCGCCACTCATATTCACCTCGTCAGGTCATTGCTTCAATATCAAACTTTCCGCTTTCTGCAAGGGCGTTGAATGCGCGGGACGCCCCGTCCACTTGGTCGTCGTAACTACCGTTCGGAAACACGGTGATTTCGTCAAAGAACTGTTCATTCCAGTCACCCTCAAGGACATCCACGTTCCCCGCTTCTGCTTGCGCAGCCAACGGGCCTGCGCGAGTTTCCTTATCACCACTCTCAGGTGTAGCTCGCGCAGTGTACCCCGCCAACTTGCCAATGTAGTATGACGCCTGCGCCTTTCCTGCTTGGCCTGGGTCTTGTGGGATAGATATTTCGCACATATAACCGTCTTGGCTTGCTGTGTTGACTAGCATCTGCTCAACGCCCGCTGTGGCCTTGCGGTCACGCGCAACCCCCGCAATGATAAATCTACCGTTCTTTTGACGTCCAATCTTAACGCCAGCGGTCCAGTCCCCTGCCCCTTCGGTAGCAGCCAAGTCCCATCCGCGAACAAAGCGCGTGCCAGCAGGTATAGCACGAACAATCGGGAACCATGCTTTCTTGAACATCCCGCCTTCACGGGGTGCGGGGCGCTGCTGAAGTTGACCCGCTGCCGCATAGCTGCCCATCGTTCGTTCAAGGCTTGCAACCGTTTCTTCGGGGAACCGTTCTGGAAACAGCAGTTCCCCGTCCACGGTTCGCGGGTCTTGGAATCCAATGCTTGTCGTGCACTTGCGCTCGGCTTCAAAGCGCATAGGCAGACAGAGGTGAACGTACCCCAGTTCTCGTTGCAGGATGATGCCGCTGGTATCCTTTTCATTGAGGCGCTGCATAATGACCACAATTGCGGAGTCGTCATTATTCACACGGGTGGGCAGTGCTTCAGTGAACGTAATCTCCGCCGCTTTCATGTCTGCGTCGCTGTTTGCGTGGTCAACGCTCAACGGGTCGTCCAATAGCACACGGTCACCACGTGAACCTGTCAGGGACGTGAACGCCATCGCTTCACGGAATCCAGTGTGTTCGTTCTCGAACTTCGTTTTGGCGTTCTGGTCGCTGGTCAGCTTCATGGGCCAGCGTTCTTGATACCACTCAGACTGAATCAAGCGACGACATTTCAGGTTATCCCGCACACCGAGGTCTTGCTTATGTGCTGTCCCCAGATAGCGGAGGCCTGGTCGCCCCTTGGGGCCCCATTCCCAAGCGGGCCATAATACCCCTGTGAGAAGACTCTTCATACAGCCTGGGGGCACGTTAATCAGCAGCTTCTTCACCTCACCATTCGTTACCGCTTCGAAATGTTCACATATAGCGTCAAGCGACCAGCCCCATTTCAGTTCCGAGGTCGGTTCCAGCACATGCCAAGCCGCCCGCACGAACCCCGCAAACGATTGCCGTGCTATTGCACGGTCTAATTCAATGGGTGACGGGAATCTTTGAGCCATACAGCTTGTTCTTAATCAATTCCAAGTCAGCGACGGATAGGTGTTCAAGTTCAGGGCTACCCTCTGTCACATGCACTTCCTGCACAGTTTTGACGGGCGCCTCAATACCTGTAATCTTGGCCAGCTGTGTCAACGCAGCAACACGAGCCGAACCGCTGTTGAAGCGCGAATGCGCCTCACGGTACAAACCAGTCACAATCTTGCGACGATGTTTGCTCTCTTCGGTATCCAATCCCATCTCAACTTCACGGTCAGCAATCAGCTTCAGTGTGTAAGTCTCTGATAGGAACTTCTTGGCATATTGTTCCGCGAACGAATTGGTGTATCCGATGCGAATAGCGGCGCTCAGTGGGTCGTAGTCAATCAGGTACTGTTCCACAAAGCGGGCTCGCAAAGCGCGTTCCGTTTTGGACAGTGTTTCTGATAGAACTGATTCTTGTTCGCTCACCGCATACTCCGTTGAAGTTGTTATTCGGTTGGAGTATAGCGGTGAAGAAATCAATCTAACAAGCAAGGACCTCAGACTCTTGGAACGTCACCGTGTGCAAGCCTGCGGCGCACCCATTCTTCGAACCAGTGCAGGAACGAATCGAAATCCATTTCAGCGCGCACACCGCACTGGGCGCTCGCAGGTAGCGATAACCACATGAGCGTCACGCATCGCCATTTCTTACCGTTCTGGCGGTACAGAAGAACAGGGTGTTCCTTGTTTTCGTTGGCAGCGGTTTCGCACTGCTTCCACCATGTATTGACGGACAGAGCTTCTTGACGTTTAACTTCAATGCACATGCCAAAGGTGTTGGACAAATCACTCCCGCCTACTGCGGACTGGTTCTGGTTACGCTGGATGATTGGTTTCGCGGGCAGTGCATACCCGCCTTCCGACATCACCTTGCGAACTATTGGTTCCAGAACGCGCTGGATTTCACGTTCACCTTCTTGGCCTTTCTGACGGATGTTGATGCTCATGCTGCTGCTCCCGTAGCGAAGAACTCTTTGTAGGAAACTGGTTTCTGGCCCATGCGAACACAGAATTGTTGATAGCGCGGATAGAACTCAAACTCAAACACAACAACCGTCGAACTTGGACTCACAGGGATGAAGCTGTGAACCCATTTCGACACACCCTGTTCGTTCAGTGCGGTAACTGTTTCGTGTATGTTTCCGCCGTACTCAGAACTCACCATCATTTGTCGTTCTCCTTTAGTAAGGACGCACGGTAATTGAACCAAAGAATGAGAGCAACTACAACAGCCCATAGAAGGAACCATTTCATTTCTGCTTCTCCTTGTAAAAGTAATGACCGCCCCACTTCCCAACGAACTGCAAGTTCTTCCGCCACCTCAAATCCCATCATATTCGCTGTCCCTCTGACGCTGGTATTTCTGTTCACCTGCTTCCTCTTCATGCTCCTGTTTTTTCTCTAGCCTGTCATCTTTTTCCCAAGGCAATTCGTCTTCCATATTCCCTCCTATATTCGTCTAACTTACGTTGATAGAACTCTACCTGTGCCAACAGCTTACGTTCTTCACTCTTGAACGTTGATGCACGCTTGCAAGGATAACAGACTTCTCCTGTTTCCGTGAACTGTTCTTTCGGTCAATGTGTCTTGCAACGTTCGCATGTTTTATGTCCATCGGGAGCCTTCACGCAGACTCCTCATCAAACTGTGCGCGGTTCCCTGTGCATTGTGGGTCGTACACCATAACAGGAACAACCTTAACGACAAGCGGGCGTCATTCTGGTTGCTTATTGAACAGTCTGCGCAGAATATACGAACGCGCAACACTGACCACAGTCATGAACAATACCAGCGCCATATTCTGGCTGTCAGTGATTGCAATTCCTGCCCAAGCAAAGAACCATATCTGCGCAAAATATGCAATCACAAATCCGACCGCTGTGTTCGTTACAGCTTCCACAAGCGACATTCGCCTAGATTGTTCACTCATAGGTTATTCCTTTTGTTGTGATAACGCAGTGTAGCGGTGACTAAGTTTGAATGCAAACGCGCGTCACTTATGACCACAGTGAGCGTCTTTTAATCGGTGGTGGGCTGTGTGCCGCCCCTACCGACTCGGAAATTATCGCTACTTATAAATCTAGGCTAATTTTACAAATGAGGAACAGCACGCCGTTCCTGTTATTCCTTAAACATTCACAATTCACAGAAAATACTCGATTTCGGGGTGACGCGATAAAGATCGCCGATTTTACGTTGGGCTAATGCAGTTTTTTCGGGTGAAATAAAATAATAAACGAACAAAAAAGAAGGAAGGCTAATTTCCTTCACCCCTAGCAGCATTAAGGGGTTCCTTACTATATATACAACAAAAATATATATAAATTAGTAATTAGTAAGTAAATAGAGAGTCTTTTCTTTTCAGTGGTGGTGATACTTAGGGGGCCACCACCGAAAATAAAAGAAGGTATAAGGGAGGGGGGGCTGTAACTAAGTTAATTTCAAAAACTTATAGTAACGTCAATAATTAGCCTTTTATAATGCGCTCACACCTACAAAGGAGTTCACAATGCTACCGTTCGTCGTTACACAAGAGGGAAAATTCAGGGAACCGCGTTACCCGACAGGCCCGTTTGAAAATCTAAAAGATGGGGAATGTTTCTACATGAACTTTCATACAATTTACAACGACAGAAGGTTTCGTCTTCACTGTGCAGAAATGGGAAGAACTTTGGGCTGCATGTTTTCCTGTCGACGTGACAATACGTCCGAGACATATGAAGTCACGCGCCTTTCTGACCAGCGGGATAGAAAATCTTACCCTCTTATTCAGCTGGAAATAGGTGAGGCTTTTTATGTTCCAACAGATGTAGAATCAGGGGAACAAGCGTTCAGGGTTTGGATATCCACACAAGGGAAAAAACAAGGTAAATCGTTTGGAGTTAGAAAGCACGAAGAACACGAACTCTATGAAGTATTTAGAAAGGCATAACCATGTATGACATCAACCTAGGCAGCGGAGCTGCTCCTGCACATCTTATAGGAGCAGTTTCGGGCAACGATTACTTCAACGAGCACCGCGAACAATGGTCTGCGGAAATACAAGCCAAGCTCGAAGAGGTGGGCTTCCCGTTATCCCTGTGGCCAACGAATACACATAGCCAGAATAAAATCATCTATCAGTGTAAAGCGTTCGGAAAGCTGCCCCGCAATTTATTCACGGAAGTTTCATTCGTTAGCGGTGAAATACACACTGAAAGCATTGATGCACGCATTGCGCGGCGAATGGAAGCATTGCCCTATATTAAGAATCAGTTTTACGTCTTCACAGACGGGGAGGATTGGTGGCCTTACGATAAATTCTTCCTCGTTTCAGACGCAGAATCGTTTCTTCGGTACTGTACCTATGAAACAGCGCGTGCTGACCCCGCTGTACTCGCAACAGGGGGCACTAAAAACGGCAGGGGGCGGCCGCGGAATACCGAGGCTCATGCTACTAAAGAAGCGCGTGCTGAACGCTACCATGCCTGGCTGGCCGAGTGTGCTTCTTACCGTTCACTCGTTGCGGAAAAGAAACAGCAATATCTAGAAGCCAGAGCGGTAGCAGACAAGTTTCGCCAAGAGTTGCACGAGCTAGAAACGGCCGGTGCTCCGAAGTGGATGCCATAACGCACGTTGCAGTCATAAAGTGAGCCACGTACAATGCACCGCAATCACAACAAAGGAAGCAACAATGACAACTCTTAATGAAGCGCAGAAGAAGTTTAACGAGAAGTATATCACGAGCTCTGAGATAATGCAGACGCTGAACGTCACCCGCACAAGCATTTTATCCGCACGCAGGACAAAGAAGCTGCCCGACCCGATTGACATCCAAGGAAAGATATTTATCTGGGAGAGAGATAAGGTGACTCCTTACCTCAACGCCTGGAAGATGGTACTGGATGCCCGTCGAGGGATTGTTGCATGATTCCAACTCAATGGGAACGCATACCAGAAGAGCTTCGGTATGTTCCAAAATGGTGCATCGCTGCACCTGACAAAAGCCCTTTCACAACAGGTGGACAGCGTGCTTCAGTAACAGCTCCCTCAACGTGGTCCGATTGGTATAGCGCGTCGCTGACGGCTGCTCAATGGGGAGGTGGGGCTGGTATTGGTTTCATCCTTTCTGAAGATGACCCGTTTACCTGTATTGATCTTGACGTCAAAGACGATACCTCACCTGAGCAGATCGAACGCTTCTGGAAAATCGTGCAAGCGTTTGACAGCTACACTGAGCGCAGCCGGAGCGGTAAGGGCCTGCACATCTGGGTCAAGGGTAAGGTGGGCACAGGTTGCAGGCGCGACGGTGTGGAGGTATATAGCGGGCAGCGTTTCATGATATGCACGGGTGACGCTGTGTTGTCCAAACCTGTTGAGCACCGCCAGGAGTTGCTGGACTTGCTTGTTGCAGAAATCCGCGCCGCTGCACAGACAAATCATATTGAGCTAGTTGAGCAAGAAGAAAAGGTAACAGACGAAGAGCTGTGGCAGAAAGCAGCGGACGCAAGCAACGGTGACAAGTTCAGAGCCTTGTGGTTAGGGGATTGGCAAGCAATGCAATATCCTTCACAGTCTGAAGCAGACCTGTCCTTGCTCTCCATGCTGTGCTTCTACACGCGCTCGAATGAACAGGTGCGCAGGCTGTTTCGTTTGTCAGGTCTTGGGCAACGCGACAAGGCGCAAAAGAACAACCGTTATATCGACCGCACGCTGGCAATGATTCGCGGTCGTCAGCAGCGTGAGGACTTACAGGTCGCGCAGGCACAGGCCAACGCTGTGCAACTTGTGGAGCGCGCTGCTCCATCGAAGTTGCTTCCTGTTGATACCCCGTCCACATTGGAATGGCCTCCCGGCATCATCGGGTTCGTTGCGCAGTGGTTCTATTCCATTGCGCCGCGCCCCGTGAAGGAGGTTGCAATCGTTTCCGCACTGGGCTTCTTTTCCGGCATCTGCGGACGTGCGTACAATATCAGCGGCAGCGGGCTGAACCTATATATCGTTCTTGTTGCTCGCAGTGCTATCGGGAAGGAAGCGATGCACAGTGGCATCAGCAAAATGATTCACTCCTTGTTGTTGACATGCCCAAGCGTTAGCCATTACATTGATTTCGCAGACTATGCGTCAGGCCCCGCGCTGGTCAAATCTATCAGTGACCGAAAGAGCTTCTGCAATGTCGCGGGGGAGTGGGGGCGCAAGCTGCGCAAGATGTCAGATGACCACAATGAGGGGCCTATGTCGTCCTTGCGCACAGTGATGACGAACCTGTACCAGAAGTCTGGCGCGGGAACTATTGTTGGCGGGATTGGGTACAGCGACAAGGAAAAGGACGTTAAATCTACAGACGGTGTCGCCTACAGTATGATTGGCGAAACAACACCTGACACATTCTATGAAGCTCTTACGAATACAATGATGCAAGACGGATTCATGTCGCGCTTCATTGTTGTGGAATATGCGGGTCTGCGGCCTGAACTCAACACCGCACAAGACCAGGCACTTCCTGAAGGGTTCGTGGAACACATGCAGAACCTCATTAACTTTGTTGACACGAAGTTTGACGGGTTTCAGGACGTTGTTATGGCCAAAGCTGCGCAAGACTTGGTTGACCAGTTTGACAAGGAGTGTGACAAACAAATCAACGGGACGGAAGACGAGTCATGGCGCCAAATGTGGAACCGTGCTCACCTTAAAACTTTGAAGGTGTCCGCTCTGCTTGCCGCGGCAGACAATCATATGAACCCCGTTGTATCCAAAGAGCACGCTGAATGGGCGCTCAACCTTGTAAGACGTGATATTAAAATCATGGGGCGTAAGATGGCGGAAGGTGATGTCGGTGACGGTGATATGGTGCGCGAGCGCAAGCTGTTGAGCTTGTTGTCGGAATACCTACGGAACAAAATTGCGCCTGGATACAAGGTGCCTGAGGAGATGCGCAAGGCGGGTGTAGTCGCTCGCAGATATCTTCAGATTCGGTTGCAGAGAACGAACTCTTTTGCCAAGCACCGAGCAGGTCAATCCGCTGCGCTGGACATGACAATCAAGAGCTTGGCGGATAGTGGATACCTTGTTGAGATACCGAAAGACAAGATTCCGGTAGAATGGAACTTTCATGGAAAAGCCTACCGCATTGTCAGTCTTCCTGATGTCAATTAAAACTTGTGACGTAACATGCGTCACGTTAATATAACGAACATAACTTAACTAAAGGAGCCCACTATGAATTACCAAAGTTGTGCCAGCATGGCATATTCGGACACCGCTGCACAGCAGCGCGCAGACAAAGGGCCGGTCGTTGGTACTGGTAGCGAAGGTGGCGACAATGACTAATATCCCGGCAAACACAGTGACTCCTGAAGACCTTGTTGAATGGGACAGGTTGAAGCAGAAGTTAAACAAAGTCAAAGCGGCGGAAATGCTCCTGCGCCAGAAGATCTTTGCTGCATACTTCCCAGCCCCCAAAGAAGGCACAAACGACGCACCGCTTGCCGCCGGTTGGATTCTGAAGGGTAAGTACACCATCAACCGCGAAGTTGACCTAGGCGCTCTAGGAGCTCTGCGTCCGCAATTGGTGAAAGCTGGTATCAAGGCGGATGACCTTGTTCAATACAAACCGTCGCTCGTGCTCAAGGAATACCGCACGCTGACAGCTGAACAGGTGCAACTCTTTGATCAAGTTCTGATTGTGAAGCCTGGTTCACCCGCGCTGGAAATCGTATTGCCTGCGAAGGCAAAGAAAGCAGGGGAACAAGCGTGAGAACTACAAAGCCCAAGGCGCCTAAGAAGTTTAGAAAACCAAAAATTTCAGTGTCTTTCCATCACTTCCCCGTTTTCGACAAAGTTACGTGGCTCTTTGCGGATCACGTGGAAAGAACGAAAATGACGTTGACATATATTAGGGAGTTTGACAAAATGAATGGATTTGCTCCTGGAAATTCCTATACTTTCGGAGGTGTTACTGTATGAAACCACAAATCCAAGTTCATCAGTGCATTCTGCCCAAGAAAGTTGTCTATCAACTAGCGAAGGCGCTGAATTATGAGTGCCCGCCTATGCTGGTTGTGTTCACCGACTTGCGCGGTAACTTGCGCCATGAAATGGTTCCAGTGAAATGAGTACCGTCAAACCAATGCTGGCGAGCGATTACGAGGAGTCGAAGATTCGGTTCCCTGTGATTGCTCAACCCAAGATTGATGGCGTGCGTTCGCTTAACATGAACGGAACGTTGACTGGGCGCAGCTTGAAGAAACATGCCAACTTCTACACGACAACGTTCTTCAGCCACACCGACCTGATTGGCTTTGACGGGGAAATGGCAGCAGAACGGGAGACGCACCCTGACCTCTGCAGGCTAACCACAAGTGCATTGAGCACCATCGAAGGCCAACCGTTCATTCTTTGGTGGGCCTTTGACTATATCACTGAACAAACGAAAGACCTTCCTTACTGGAAAAGATGGGAGTGTCTTAGCACAAGAGTGAATGACCTTCGCAACTACGGAGGGGCCCCGCATCCCGCACAACATCTGCGCGTCGTTCCGTCTGTGCTGTGCCACACACTAAATGAGCTTCTTGCGTTTGACCAGAAGTGCTTGGACATGGGGTTTGAAGGTACTATCATTCGTGACCCAGAAGGGAAGCACAAGCAGGGGCGCTCCACTGTGCGCGAGGGAGGGCTGCTCCGCATTAAGCGATTCATTGACGCGGAGATTGTGGTCACTGAAATCCTTGAAGGCGAAATGAACGGGAATGATGCACAGCTTAACGAGCTAGGCTTGCAGTTCCGTTCCTCACATCAAGAAAACATGGTTCCAAATGGTATGGTTGGCGCAATGATGGGGCGCTTGCTTGCGGATGTTGTTTCGAACGGAACTACGCTATTCAAGGTGGGGGAAATTGTCAAGGTTGGCGCGGGTAGAATGCTCCACGAAGACAGGGTAAAGTTCTTCAACAATCCCGAGCTACTACTTGAACAGATTGTCAAGTTTAAGATGTTCCCGCATGGGGTCAAAGACAAACCCCGCTTCCCGACATTCCAGTCCCTACGAAGCCCGACTGATATGTAATCAAAACAGAGAGTTGGGCGCTCTGTTAAAATGTTTTCACCGTAGCAATACGAGTTCACTAGGAGATACAAATGGCATTGAATTTCACTACTACTGACAAAGCCGCTCAATTGAACGGTGTCAAAGTGTTGGTATATGGCGGAGCGGGTACTGGAAAGACAGTCCTCACGAGCACTGCGCCAACGCCGTTTCTTATCTCCGCAGAAGGCGGGGAACTATCCTTGCGGAGCATTGCAATGCCTATGGCAAAAGTTGCCAACGTGGATGACCTGCGTGATATCTACGCATGGTGCGAACGCAGCAATGAAGCGAAACAGTTCCAAACTATCTGCATTGACAGCTTGAGCGAGATTGCTGAAGTTGTGCTCAACAATGCAAAGAGGCAGGTTAAAGACCCGCGCCAAGCATACGGAGAGCTCATCGAAAAGATGGAAACGACGATTCGCATGTTCCGTGACCTTCCTGGCCGAAATATCTATATGAGCGCCAAGATGGAACCAACGAAAGACGAGCTGACGGGTGTGATTAAGTATGCCCCCGCTATGCCCGGAAACAAGCTCGGGCCGAAGCTCCCATATTTCTTTGATGAAGTATTTCGGCTCGGTATCAACAAGACTACACAGGGTGAGTCCTACCGCTTTCTCCAGACTCAACCTGATTTGCAGTACGAGGCAAAGGATAGGTCCGGTGCCCTTGCCCCCGTGGAACAACCTCACCTGACACACATCTTTAACAAAATCCTAGGAGTTTGAAAAATGGCACAACTTAATTTTGACGCAACAAATGTTCCACAAGCAGATTCAGTCGACGCAATCCCAGCGGGTTGGTATAACGCCGCAATCGATCAGTCTGAAATGAAACCTACCAAAGACGGGCTCGGCGCGTATTTGGAAACCCGTTTCAACATCTTGGACGGTCAGTACGCCAACCGTAAAGTTTTCACCCGCCTGAACTTGCGCAATGCCAATCCGGTCGCCCAGGAAATCGCATACAAGCAACTGAGCTCCATCTGTCATTCAGTCGGTGTTATCCAAGTCGCTGACAGTCAACAGCTCCACGGTCATCCGCTGAAAATCAAGGTCAAGGTTCGCGCAGCGACAGGTGACTACGAAGCCAGCAATGAAATCAGCGCGTTCAAAAACATCAATGAACAAGTTGACGCAGTGGGCGCAGCACTAGCAACAGGCGGCGCACCTTGGGCCGCACCAGTAGCACCGGCAATGGCACCCGCACAGCCTGCGCCGCCTCCTGCTGCCGCTGCTCCTGCATGGCAAGCTCCGGCAGCGCAACAACCTTGGACAGCCGCGCCCGCTGCTCCTGCTCCTGCTCCTGTTGCTGTGGCACCAGCTCAACCAGCGGCACCAGCTCAACCAGCGGCACCAGCTCAACCAGCGGCACCAGCTCAACCAGCGGCACCAGCTCAACCTGGCGCAACTCCGCCATGGATGGCTTCTGCTGCTCCAGCAGCGGCTCCAGGCGCGAC
>Ga0210033_1001269_pt1 | contig 23436 bp, 21 predicted proteins | sample CryGeymeta201501_FD_185465 | JGI IMG/M metagenome (GOLD analysis project Ga0210033, IMG submission 185465) | Groundwater microbial communities from Crystal Geyser aquifers in Utah, USA - Crystal Geyser metaG 2015-01 (SPAdes) (version 2) | ecosystem: Environmental > Aquatic > Deep subsurface >... | reverse complement strand
TTGCCGCCTATTTCAAAAACAGTATTTCCGTCTATTAAAAAATCACCCTGTGTAGCGTAACTTATTTTATGTTTATAGCTTAACTGATTGGCAAAAAAAGTTTCTCTCATATTGCCTATATTGGCAAATTTTGGGGATAAAGCCATCATTAAATTGGTGTTTTCCAAAAATATTTTGTCTGGTTTTTGCAATTTGCTAATTCCTCCAGCTACTTTAAATAGGTTTAGGGTGAGCCCAATTTCTTCCAAATAATGAAAATACAAAAGCAATGTGGTTCTGTTGATTCCTATTTTTTCACTTAATTTACTCACATTTGGCACAAATGGCACCGATTCTGAAATAATGAGCAGCAGCTGTTTCATTTTATGGATATAAGCCAAATCTACCCCTCTAAGTTGCGGAAGCTCAATCTCTAACATTAAATTAATGATTTCATTGATACTAATAAAATACCAATCGGGGTTTTCATTATAAAAGGGATAATAGCCTGTTTTTAAATAGTTTTCAAAATAATGAAGCGGTTTAAGTTTTAAGGAAATGGCATCTGTAATTTCAAGATGATTTTCTAAAATGGCTTCTAGTGAATATGTTTCTAAAATCTCCCCGGTTTCAATGCTCAAATACTCCCTAAAAGAAAGGCCTTGCATGTGATAAACGTTTGCCCTTCTGCTTAAATCGGCTCTGGCGTTCAAAATTTCCAATAAGGAAGACCCAGTAAACACCACCTTAAGGGTTGGAAAATCGTCGTAAATGTTTTTAAGTTCCTGCGACCAATTTGGATATTTATGCACCTCATCCAAAAAAAGATTTTTGCCGCCCCGCTTGACAAAATAATCGACCAATTCCATTAAAGAATGGTTGCTGAACCAAATATTGTCTAAGCTTAAGTATACTGTGTTTTCGGTTTCTTGACTTAAATGTATCTTGATATACTGTAAAAGTAACGTGGTTTTTCCAATTCCACGGGCACCTTTAATGCCTATTAACCTAGAATTCCAGTTGATTTCACCCATCAAACCTCTCACAAAAGTTGTGGAGGTTATATGCAATTTTTGCCGATATTTTTCAAATAAGCTTTCCATTTTGTATAGTGCAAACTACAAATTTATATAAATATTGTTTAGCACAATAAGCATTTTATACTTAATTTGTTTTAAGCCTTGCATCATAACCGTTTCATAGCTCCCTAAACTGTTTTTGATGATTGATATCCCAAAGTTCCTGATTTAACATCGTTTCCAAAAACAATGCAGCAGTGTTTCCTTTGCCAAAAGCAGCCGTTTTTTTTATACCTTGGCGTTTATCGATGTTTAGTAAGGCCTCACTTATACTCTTAATATCATAATCCACATGGACAATATCCGCATTTATCGCCCTGTTTTGTTGCCGGGTTCCAATATTGATGATGGGAATGCCATAATAAGGCGCTTCCCTTATGCCTGCACTGCTGTTTCCAATAATGAACTGGGCATTTTTAAGCAGGGTTAAAAAATATTCGAAGCGCAAGGAAGGAAATACCCTGAAGCGTGGGTTATTTTTTAAGGGTTTGTAGGCGTCAATGATGCTTTGGCTTCCTAAATCGTTGTTGGGATAAATCACCACATAATGGTGGGTGTCTTTCATTAAAGCCGTCACAAAATCGGCTGCCTGCTTTTTTATGGCGGTAACCTCTGTGGTTACGGGGTGAAACATCACAATAGCATAGGCTTCAAACGGGATTTCGTAATATTTTTTTACCACCTCTAAATTTGGCAACTCCTTCGAAAACATGATGTCAATGTCGGGCGAGCCAATTTTATATACCGATGATGCCATTTCACCCATTTGCAGCAAGCGTTTTTTGGCATCGCCGTTGGAAACAAAATGAATGTGACTTAGTTTGCTTACGCTGTGCCGAATCAATTCATCTACCGTACCCGACAATTCCCCGCCTTCGATATGCGCCACCAAAATATTGTTGAGCGAGCCCACAATGGCTCCTGCCAAGGTTTCCACGCGGTCTCCATGCACCACAATCATATCGGGAATTACCGTTTTTACGTAAGCCGAAAGCCCTTCAATGGTTTTTGCTAGGGTTAAATCCATCGTGGTTTCGTGGGTGTGGTTTTCAAAAGTATGCACGTTTTTAAATCCGCAACGTTCTATTTCTATTAAGGTATAGCCGTATTCCTCCTGCAAATGCATCCCGGTCACAAACACATAGACTTCAAATGCCGGATGGCTTTCAAGAATTTGAATCAAGGATTTTATTTTACCGAAATCGGCACGGGTTCCGGTTAGAAATAGGATTTTTTTCATCAATTGGTTTTACTAATTACATCCAAATATTTTTAGCTGACTTCTTTTAAGGTAATGGAATTTCAAATAATTGTACCTCTATTTTATTTTCTTAGCGCAGTCTAAGCTACTTAAGTTGAGACACACTCCCAAGTTAATTGTACATCATTTTCTATATCTTTTAAAGCGACTTTGCCTAACAACTCATTAAAATGTTCTGCTAAAATTTCACCTGTCCCCGGGCGTTTAACCCAAATATTCTCTTTGGTGAAGAGATCTCCTTTTTTAATGGGGGCAATGGCACAAACGGTGGCAAAGGCAAAATCGATGGTGACTTGCTCTTCTTTGGCCGGTTCTTTGGTGCCGTCGCGCATTTTCCAAATTTCATTGCTTGCGATAATCAATTCTTTTGCAGCTCGTTCATCCATACTGCACACAATATCCGGTCCGGTGCGATGCATACGGTCGGTAAAATGGCGTTCCAAAATACTAGCGCCCAAGGCCACTGCGCCCAAACAGGCATTGTTGTTTAAAGTGTGATCACTCAATCCAAATACCTTGTCGGAGAAAGCTTGATGCATAGCCGTCATGGCTCCCAATCGCACCAAATGGGTGGGTGTCGGATACAAATTGGTGGTATGCAATAAGGCCACCGGCACTTGGTGTTTGTCAAAAATGGCCACCGCTTTTTGAATGCTTTCTATCGTATTCATTCCCGTACTTAATATTACAGGTTTACCAAAAGCAGCAATGTGTTCCAATAGCGGATAGTTGTTACATTCCCCAGAACCAATTTTATAGGCTGGCACATTCATTTTTTCCAGTCTGTTGGCAGCAGCACGGGAGAAAGGCGTAGAAATAAAAATCATTCCCTTGCTTTCCACATAGTTTTTTAGCGCCAATTCATCCGTTTCATTAAGGGCGCAACGTTTCATAATTTCATAAATGGAAACGGTTGCATTGCCAGGAATTACTTTTTTTGCCGCAGCACTCATTTCGTCTTCCACGATGTGGGTTTGGTGTTTTATCACTTCTACCCCAGCCCTGTGGGCAGCATCCACCATTTCTTTTGCTACTTGCAAAGACCCCTCGTGGTTGATTCCCAATTCGGCAATGACCAAGGGTGGATGATTGGGACCTATTTTTCTTCCTGCTATTTCAATAAAGGGACTCTCGCTTCTCGACGGCGCTCGAAGTGACGGTAATTGGTTGTACGTTGTTCGTTGTCCATTGTCGGTTGATTTCTGTAGCAAGTACTCCGCATAATCAAAATCTTCTTGGGTGTCAATATCGACTTTGGCATAAAGATGGTTTACGATAAACGGCAAATGATGTTCTCCCAATAATTTACCTTCTAAAATTAATGCTGTTTTGACGATGTACAACAAGCCATTTTCATAATATAAGGGTTCCAAATCCTGGCTGCGTTGGCCTATAGAATAATTAAAAGGTACAAATATGTTGTTGGTGATTTTTCCAAATTTTTGTTCGTTTCTGGAAACGGTCATTAAACTGTCGAAATTGCCTTCTTTCATTCTTTTAAGTGCCTCCTGCATTAGGTTTTTTGGACGTAAGGGATTGGTTGGTTGCAGCACCACCACATAATCATAATGCCCTTCCACATTTTTCATGACATGTTTTAATGTGTCCATGGTTGGTGATATATCGGTAGCCAAAGCTACTGGTCTGTCTATCACCTCAGCACCATATTGCAAGGCAGTTTCTTTAATCGAAGCATCATCCGTACTCACCACAATTTTGTTTATATGGTTATCTTTCGCAAAATGAATGCTGTGTGCAATCATTGGGATGCCACCCAACAATAGCGTATTTTTATGGGGCAATCGTTTTGAACCTCCTCTTGCCGGGATGATGGCTATGGTTTTCATCGTTATTAATTTATGTAAAAATATTGTTTTAATTAGTTTTTTCAGGTATTCCATACAATTTTATTGCTTATACTTTGGTATGTACCTTAAATCTTTTATAAATTAATCTATGGCCAGTATATAAAACCAGTCTATGAATTAATTCTTAATCGTTTGTATAAAAGAGTTTTACTATAAAGGTACCCGGGCGGCTAATTTTCCATCCTTTGTGCGCTTTGTGCGTTTTTCTTTGTGTACTTAATGGGTAATTTATTTAATGCTAATCCATTATTTATACACAATGATTCGTTTCAAAAGTACATTCAAAATCATTTACAGAAAACATAAATCACTGCTCTACCATGTAGTTTACTAGTACATACCTGCATGTAACATAGGCAACTAAGGAATGAAAAATATCCATTTTGTTTCAATCCAAAAATAAATTCCCCAAATATGTAAGAACTGAACTATGTAAAAATTCACCACTGTATCCTGTATTTCCTTATGTTAAAATTTACAAATTAAATCCGAAAACATTGCCAATTCTTTTGGGTCTGCCAGCCATGAACAGTATCTTTGCATAATAAATTATCAACCACAATCTAATTAGAACATTAGATAAAATGAAACAGATTATGAAAAAAATTATTTACACATTAGTTCTTTCCGCTTTGGTTATAGCAGGAGCTGATGCACAGGAAAAAACATTTAACCGCTGGTCCATTGAAGCAGCAGGAGGCTTACACAAACCTTCAAGACCTTTTGTTGACGGGTATTTTGCTGCTAATTTTGACGCTTGGCAAGGAAGCCTCGGCGTGCGCTATATGATGAATGAAAAGTTTGGTTTGAAACTGGATTTTGGATACAACGACATCAAAGAAGACGACAACAGCTTGCCTTTTGAATCGCAATATTACCGCGCTGATTTGCAAGGTGTAGTTAACTTAGGTAGCTTTTTTAAGTTTAGCGACTGGACCAATACCATTGGGTTACTCCTTCATGGTGGCGCAGGAGTTGGTGTTTTACAAACCGGAGAAAACGCACTTATTGCTGATGAAGAAGACTATATGGCGAATTTCATGGTGGGTATCACCCCGCAATTTCGTTTGAGCAAAAATCTGGCGCTTACTACCGACTTGACCATAATTGGGAATGTAAACCAAGATTTTACTTGGGATGGTAATGCCTATACTACCAAACGTGGTTTTGACGGAATGTTAGTCAATGCTTCTGCCGGATTAACGCTATATCTTGGAGATAAAGACGTTCATGCCGATTGGTATTCAGAAGAATCTCAAGTATTTAGCCAACTGGAAGAATTAGATAATCGCTTGTCAAAAATAGAAACCGACATGATAGATTCTGACCAAGATGGTGTGCCTGATTATTTAGATCGCGAACCTAATACTCCTTCTGGTGTTGCCGTAGATACCAAAGGTAGAGCTATCGATATAAATAAAAATGGTATTCCTGACGAAATGGAAGCTTCCCTAGATACACGTTATGCCAAAAAAGGCGAAACTGCCCAAGGTGGAAATGCCTCTATGACTATTGAAGAATTAATCAACAAAGGCTACGTAAATGTATATTTCCGTTTTAATAGCGACCAACCGGAAACCTATTCCTTACAAGCAGTAAATTACTTGGTTGTGCATATGAAAGAACATCCAGGTGCCAATGCCGACCTAATAGGGTATGCTGACGAAATTGGAAATCCTGCATACAACCAACAACTTTCAGAACGCAGAGCAACTAAAGTAAAAGAACTTCTTGTTGCCGCCGGTATTGATGGCAACCGCTTAACCGTAAAAGGGGCTGGAGAAGATACTACTGTAAACAAAGAATCTACCGGTGCTCGTCAATTGGTGCGACGTGTTACTTTTAAATTGAAATAAGAATATTTTATTTTTTAATACCTATAAAATCCCTGTTAGTAAAGTACTGACAGGGATTTTTTAAATTCCATCCAACCATTACACCATCAATAATGTTATGTCGAGCCTGCCTGCGGTAGGCAGGTGATTTTTATGCAGTGCAGCGCAGCAAACGAAGTAAAAATTGTATCGAGACATAGTGAACAAAAGAGCCAATCCTAATCCGATGATATCCTAACCAAGCGGTCTCGATACAATGCTGCCTTAAGGCTCTCGCGCCAATATCGCTTACAATATTATTTGGCACTTGTCCAAAATATTTATCTATCATGGCGTGTGTAAACTCAGCTCGATTAGGAAATGATTTTATATTAGTTTTCAAAATTTTAACTTGTTTATGTTCAAAATTACAGTATTATTTATTTTCTGGTGTCCAATATAATTTTGTGTCCGGTAATGTATTGTACTCCTTAAATTCCTTCAAAGACAACCTATTTGAATTACTTAATAGTCTCGGTAAATTAATAAGCGCATCTCCTATTGCCTGAATAATTGCCAGCGTTGCTTTCCAATCGCCTTTCAACACTTTGTTCTTGATTTGTATCCAAAGCGTATAGACAAATCGTCTTGGAATTTCACGCCAAGGATAAAACATCACATACAAATACCAACCCGAGCGCAAGGAACGTCTTAAACGTAATCGATAATCTTTTGCGTTTTTTCTGGCTTTTACATCTACCCGATGATTGACCAACACTTCCGGCAGATAATGAACTTCCCATTTTTTTTTAAACAGTTGATACGCTGCAAAATCTTCTTCCCCATAAAAAACAAACCATTCCGGATAATTGGGTATGGATTTCCATGCTTCCATACGCCATACATGGGCACAACCCACAAAACCTTTAACAAGCGAGATTTCCTCGTTGGCAACTGTTACTTTTGGACTTTCCAGACCCCAAAAAATACGCAAAGCGATTAAGCCACAAGTTGGTTTTTGCTCAAAATGGTTGGCTATTAATTCCAAAGGGTTTTCCGTTTGAAAGTGTGCATCGTCATCTAAGGAAATGGCGTAGGTAGCATTGGTTTCATTTAACATTTTATTTCGGCAAAAAAGGTATCCTTTTGAATTTTGGTTTCTTTGTGTTTTTACCTGAGGAAAATTATTTTTCACATATTCATAAGTACCATCAATCGACCCGTCATCAAAAACTATTATTTCAACATCATTCCTATCCAAAAGATAGCTGATTTTACTCAAAGTGAAAGCCAAATCCTCTTTACGATTTTTGGTGGTAATTACTATGGAAAAGGTTGGTTTCAACATTGCTATTGGTTATTATGTAACTGGTTTATGACTCTTTTTAAGTAGTCAATTGATACATATTCCTTTAAATCAATTCTATTTAATACCAATTTATTAGAATCTTGTTGCCACAACTGGTATAATTTTTCAATCAGTTTTGCAATATTTTCAACATCATTCACCTCTGACCAATAGGGATAATCCGCCCCCAACAATCTTCTGGTCTCACTATAATATGGCCCCAATGCCAAAATGGGTTTGTTGGCTTGCACACAATGCGGAAATTTTCCGGGTAAAAACGGACTTATTTCTGATTTGGACTCTAAAATAATATTTACAGTGGTATTATTTTGCAAAAACTGCACTTCATCAAACAGCTTGTTATCTAAACAAACATAAAGTTCGGGTATTTTTTTTTGATAGGTTGTGAGCATTTCTTCGTGATATGAGGCGCTGCCAATCAAAGACAATCTGGCATTTTCTTTGGCTTCAGGATTGTTTTTTAGAAATAATTGAAACCCTTGAATCAATCCTTCCGGGGAGCGTTGTTTCATCAAGTTTCCCGCATGCAATAAATTAAATTTTAAAGTGTCAAAATAACTGGTAACATCAAACAATTTAACTTCAAAATGAGCATTTTGGTGAGGAATCACCACGCCTGTTTTTAAAAAATTCTCAAAATAACTGCCCATCCATTCCTGCAGCAACAAACTTGGAAATGCACTAAATTTTGCTTTCTCTGAAACCGCCCTAAAAAATTGTTCTTTTTGTTTGTAACCAGGCTGAATCCAATTATAGGGCCTCGGATAATAATGAAACGGATAAGGATCGTGCACATAGGCCATCCATTTATGGTGCAATTGCGGTAATTTCAACAAGGCATCATGTGGCCTAAAACTCGCTCCTTTGCTTAAAGTAAGGATGAAATCGGGATTAAAATCACTTTCCTTGAGCAATGCTTTTTTGATGCTTGCCACATCATTAAAAAAGGTAAAGGAAAAACCGAAAAATCCCTCCAAAAATGGATTTAAATTAAGACCCGTCCAGCGGGTAAAAAGTCGTTCCATGCGACTCAACACATACAGACCATTTAACTTTTTTTCAGGAATAGCAACACATTCAATATTTGGTAATTGTATTTCCTTTTGGGTGTAATGGAAAACTTTAACTTCAAAACCAGCTTTATTGAGATTTAAAATGAACGCCACATTGGCTTTGGAGCCACTGCTGTCGTTCACGTTAATAGAATCGACCACCACCCCTATTTTTTTAATAACACCCAACTTAAATATTATTTTTAATAAAGTTAACTATTTTCTCACTTGCTTTTCCATCCCCATAGGGATTTGGTTTTGCTTCCTGTGCCAATTTTGAATGTAACAGCTTGTTTGCCATTTCAACTATCTTGGATGTATTGGTGCCTACCAAAAAGGAAAAACCTGCCGTAATTCCCTCGTCACGTTCTGTTGTTTCCCTTGTGACCAATACCGGAATGTTAAAGGATGGCGCTTCTTCTTGAATGCCGCCAGAATCGGATATAATTAAATTGGATTTGCTCATCAACCAAACAAACGAAGGATAATCCAATGGCTCAATTAAATGAATATTTTTAACTCCCGAAAGCATTTCAAACACTGTTTTTTGAACATTTGGATTTAAATGCACTGGATAAATGATTTCCACCTTTTCATTTTCGGCAATTTCCAAAAGAGCTTTGCATAAATTTTCAAAACCTTTTCCAAAATTTTCTAGTCTATGGCCAGTCACTAAAACAACTTTTTTATTGAAATTGATTTTGTTTTTTAAAGTTTCAATTGCGTTAGTCGTAAAACCGTTCTCTAATTTCTTTGAAGTCAAAAGCAATGCATCAACTAAGGTGTTGCCAGTTATTATAATTGAAGCATTATTTACGCCCTCTTTCAACAAATTCTCTGCCGCTTTTTGGGTTGGCGGAAAATGAAAATCGGCTATTCTGCCAGTTAATTGCCTATTTAATTCTTCAGGATACGGGGATTTTTTGTTATAGGTTCTTAACCCTGCTTCAACGTGCCCAACTTTAATTCCCAAATGAAACGCCGCCAAAGCCAGCATCACTGAAGTGGTGGTGTCTCCGTGAACCAACACCAATTCCGGTTTTGCATCGTTAAGCACAGCATCTATTTTAGACAGAATATTTGCGCTTAAGCCATTCAAGGATTGGTTTGTTTCCATCACATCCAAATCATAATCGGGTACCATTTCAAAAAAATCCAATACCTGATCCAGCATTTCTCTGTGTTGGGCAGTTTTGCAAAGCTTTATTTCAAAACTACTTTTTTGAAGTTTGTGATACAAGGGTGCGATTTTTATGCCCTCTGTACGGGTTCCAAAACAGAGAAGGATTTTCATGAATCTGTTATTAATGATTATTTTTTATCTTTAAGCAGATAAAACATTTTCTTAATGATTAGTTTATTAAACCCGTACCATTTATTTTTCCATTTCGAGTTAAACAAATCAGGAAGTGGTGCTACTATTTTAATTTCATTCTCAACGTCACTCACTTTGGTTAGATTAGATTCTTGTACCTTTCTCATCCAATTTTCTAATTTATTTCCCATATGGAATGCGTAATTATTATAGGTAGCCAATCTAAGTTTACCGGCTTTATCGATAGGAACATCAACATAATTATGCTCTGAAAGATTACCAACCAATGTCAAAGAAGGATTTGAAGGTGTAGTTTTAAATAAGATGTCTCTATCAATTGTGAGCACTTGATGCGCACTGCCTATTATTGCCTTAAGTCCATGTTTTTCAACCACGGGCCAGTTTTTATCCTCTTGTTTTTCTATATCCCAATTAATACTTTCCAAGAATTTATTATAAGTAATAAAATTTTCTGGTATTGGAATATACTTAAACTTTATTTTTCCAAAAAGTATTTGCTTCAAAACGGAGCTTGTCCCAGCATATAAACCAGTGCGAACAGGTATAGGAGATACAGAACCTACATTTGGGAATTTCGCAAAAACTTCTTCAACTTTTTCTTGCCAATCAGAAACAAATAGAATATCTGAATCGGTAAGTGTAATGTATGGCTCTCTAACTCCTCTTGCAGCACCGATTAATGCATCTATTTTACCAATATTGCTGTTATGAGAAATAAAGGTATCTATTTTATTTTCTGCCAAATACACATTCAAAAAATCAATTACTTTTTGATGAGAGCCATTATTAACTACTGTTATTGCAGCTTTTGAGTTAATTGTTGACACCAATGAATCTAAACACATTTTAAAAACCGAAAATGAGTCTTTATAAAAACCTTCTTCATTGGGTATATAAACTACTACTACAACCCTATGATGGGTAGCTAAAGTAATCTTTCGCTCTTCTTTTTGTGGATTGATTCCTACTCTCATTTTATTTTAAAATATTATCTATAGTTTTTAAATACTCTTCGCTTATTCTATTTATCGAATAATCCTCTAAATAGCTTGTTCTTATCCTTTGAGACAATAACAAAACTTCTTCCAGAGCTAAAGCTTTAATCAAAATCATTTGCATGGCCAAATCATCAACTGAATTATTAAACCAATATCGATTATATGGTAATCTATCTTGCATTGCCCCAGTTTTTGCTGATATAATTAATCTTGATCCTGCCATAGCTTCAATTCCTGTTAACGGACCTGTTTCGGAATAAAAATGAGATATAATAACGCAATCTACTAGTGAAAAATATAGATGTAAATCTTTATTATCGATAAATCCTGTAAATACTACATCCTTTTCATTATTGGCAATTCTTTTTAAATTATTCAATTCTTTGCCATCACCAAGGATGTATAAAATATCACCTTCTTCTTTAATTTTTTGAAATGCTTTAATAACAATATCAAAATTTTTCTCTTTTACAAGTCTTCCTAAAGTTAAAAAAGTGCTTACTCTATTTTGTACTAAAGGTATTTCCAACAACTCTTTTTCATTATAAGCACATTGATCTATAATAACATAAGTATGATTTTTATCTTTTTGAATCCTACTAGCATTAGAAACCGAATGATGGATAAAACAATCTACTGAACTAATAAAATCATAATCCGAAAAACCAATTGCTCCTGTTGTTCTAAAAACAACTTTAATATTATTTTCTTTGGCTATCTGAATTACCTCATCCAAAAAAGCAGTAGTAAGTTGTGCACAAATAAATAGTAAATCATATTTTGGCAATAGCTCTCTAATTATCCTTAGTCTTTTTGCATTATAATTAAAATATTTTTTGGCAATACCATTATTGGCATAACTACTTTTATTTCCTTTTTTCTTATTTCTTAAATAACTAAAAAAAGAAAGAATCTTTAAACTGTAATAGGTCTTATATAGTAAATCGTTAATAGAAAAAGCATTTAGATTTTTATTGAAATCAAAAAGTTGTGATTCGTGTGTAATTGAACTACTAGTTAAGACGGCTACATCATATTTCGCAGACAAAATATTCGCAATAAAACCAGCTTCCAATTCTCTGCCTCCAAAATCCCCAAGCGGTCCAAAAATCAATATTTTTTTTCTATTCAAAATCTTTTTATTTATTTTAGGCTCTTAAACACATTAAAATTTAAAGTTGATTATTTTTTTTAATTGATTGTAGCAATTTCCATAAAAGATTTAAAAAACCTTTAAAATTGAAATTTCTTGAATATAGAGATAATATTGAAACCCATTTTTTAATGTTTTTTTTATTTTGCAAAATATTATTTTCTAACCTTTCTTGAATAATATTATTCTCTTGGAAAGTAAATTTAGTGCTATGTTTGTGTAATAAATAGTAAAAAAACTGAAAACTACCTTCTGATTTTTCAAGAATGTTATTTTTTTTGTTGGTAATATTTATGGCACTCAATCTAAAATAAACTAGCGCCTCATTAATAGTAAATAAATTCCCAAAATAAGAAAACTCTAAAAGCGCCAAATCATCTGAATGCCAGGCTAATGGAAAGTTTTTAAATTTAACTTTTGAAACAATTTCTTTTTTAAAAATATTTTCACTTAATGAATTTCTAGTACCACCATTTTGTCTTCTTATAAAAAAATCAGTTGCCTTTTCTATTGTAGGATGACTAATAATTTCTTTAAATTTATTCCCTTCCTCATCAATTAAATCCGTTGCAAAACGAACAACATTTATCTCATTTTTATTAATTTGTTCTAAATTTTTATAAAATTCCAAAACACAATTTTCACTTAAAACATCATCATCACAGAGCACCATCACCCAATGCTCATTAGCAGTTAATTCAACACATCGATTCCATTGTTCTGCTAAGTTAAAACCTCCTAAATTGTTTTCAAAACGATGGTAGTCATAATCAAATTTCCCTTTGTACTTTTCTATTAAAGCTACAGGATTTTCAGGACTTGCATCATCCCCAATATACACTTTAAATCGCTGATCGGTTTGTTTAGCCAACGATTGCAAAGTATATTCAAAAAAAGTGAGTTTGTAATAAGGAATAACAATCGCTAGTATAGACATAAAAAAAACTCTTATTTTATTTAAAAATGATTTCTGTCGTAGTTAAATACTCTACGCTCAACAAACCCGCAGTGAGTTGCTCACAAATAAATAATAAATCAGATTTTGGCAGTACCATTATTAATATAACTACTTATGATTCTATTTTTTTATTTCGTAAATAACTAAAGAAAGAATTTTTATGCTGAAATACTTCTTATATAGTAAATTATTAACTGAAAAAGCATTTAAATTTTTATTGAAATTAAAAAGTCGAGACTCTTAATAATTGAACTATTCTTACAGAAAGCTATACTATATATACCTGATAAACTATCAACAATAAAACTTATCCACCAAAATTTCCAATTAGTCTAAAAATTAATATTTATTTTTTCAATTATAATTTATCTACTGAATATAATAATAAATATTTATCATTAAATTTCCCTCCTGATTCTGTACAATTTTCAAAAATAGCATCATCAATATTATTCATATTAAAAGGAGGAATTTCTAAATTTAATGGCCTCCAAGCTCCAATTTCATTAATATCAATATTATGATTAAGTGATTTATAACTTGTAGTTAATAAATACTTAGAACCACTATTTTTTATATTTTTTATAGCCATTAGAATTTGATCATTCTTCAAGTGGACGAACAAATCTCGACAAATAATCAAATCAACTTTAGGCAGAGATTCATTAATAATATTTATTTCTTTGAAGGAAATATTATTTTTAGTGAATTTAGCTTTATTGCTTTTAATTATTTCTGGTACTATATCGCCACCTAAATACTCTATGTCAGCCAAATCTATTTTACTCATCCAATAAAAATCACCGCAAGGTAAATCTAAAACATTTGTAATATTATATTTTTTTACTAATTCTGGAATTTTAATCATAATTTCAGTTGTTTGTTCAAGATTTGAACCTGGACCTGATTTAGATTCTTTATTAGTACTAAATAAATTAAAAAGATCTTTTTTATAAATTTTAGAGAATACATATCTATTGTAAAATTTATTCTTTTTTAAAGAATTGTTTAAAACACGAGTACACATTCTTGCCAACTTTCTTCTTATCTGGTAGATTTTATTTTTCATTTATTTTAATTAAATATCTATTTTAATTCTATTTGATTCCTTTAACACCACATCCAACACCACTTTTAAATTTTCATCCGAAAATAATCTTTAAAAGCATAAACTGCCTCGTCAAAATTCAATCTATTTAAGATTAACAATATACACCTTAAATTGCTGATCGGTTTGTTTAGCCAACGATTGCAAAGTATATTCAAAAAAAGTACGTTTAAAATAAGGGATAACTATGGCGAGCATTTTTTTAGCTAGGTTTTATAAATATTTAGACACCATTTTCAGGTTCACTATTCTTTCAAATAAGCGTTTAAATGGTTTTAAAATACCTAACTTCTTCAATGTTTTTTTTATTAGGAACCCTAATTTATAGGTATTGGTCTGTTTTATTTCATTTAATTTTGTTTTGAAATAAGAAGTTGACCTATAATATCTTGAAATTAAAATAACTGACAGTTTGTGAAATTCTGCTTCTGAAAGGTAATTTTTAAAATATTCATAAGCCAAAATATGATCTGATTGCATGTTTTTTGTCATTGTTATACTTTCAACATTATTTCTATACAGGGCTAATGGTTCATCAATAAATAGTGCTTTACACCCTTTTTGAAATAATCTGACCCACATTACCCAATCTTCCTTTGCCTTTAATTTTTCGGAAAATCTAAAACTATCAAATAAAGAGGCCTCAAAAAATCCACAATGAATTGGAATAGAAAATGATTCATCCCATTGATACAGTAAACTTTCAAAATTAAACAATTGCGCATTCAAATTACAGTAAGGAATGGTTGTTTTATTTGGATTTTCTTTAAATATTCTAAAATTAGAAATGGCTATTTTTATTTCTATATTTTTTATAGAGTTTAGCTGATTTAATGACAATTCCAATTTGTTTTTATTTAAAAAATCATCAGAATCCAAAAACTGTAAATAGTCTCCAGTTACCTTTTCCAGTCCAAAGTTTCTTGCACTACTCAATCCTCCATTTTCCTTATAATAATACTGAAATCGAGGATCTTTGGCTGTCCATCTTTTAGCTATTTCTTCTGTATTATCTGTACTACCATCATTAACAATCAGACACTCCCAATTAACATAGGTTTGATCTAATACCGATTGCAAAGCTTCATCTAAATATTGTGCTTGGTTGTAGCAAGGAACGATGATGGTGACTTTAATCATAAAATAAACTTCTATATTTTTCTTTAAACAACTCTATGGAAAAATTATTTACTGCATATTCCCTTGCGTTAATAGCCAACCTGCTATATAATTTTCTATTTGATGAAAGCAATAAAATTTTATTATAGGCAAATTTCACAAACTCGCTTTCAGAATTATCTACAGCTAAATAGCCATTCAAATCATCTTTTACATGTTCAAATATACTTCCAACATTTGTTGAAATCACTGGAATTCCTAATTCCATTGCTTCCATAATTACCAAAGGAAATCCTTCTCGGCTTGAAGTCACAATCAAAACAGAAATTTCAGAAAATTCTTTTCTTATTAATTCCGGATTATTACATCCTTCAAAATATTTCACTTCCTTGTATTTTTCTTTAAAGTTATTGAAATTATCTCCAATGACTTTTACATTTAAATTATCAATTGCTCCTTTAAGTTCAAAAAAAAGTTCAGGTCTTTTTTCATTTGAATTTCTACCTACAAAACCAATTGTAAAATTATTAAATCTTGATAAAACAATATCAGAAATAAATTCGCCAATAAGAATACCATTAGGAATTATTTTAAATCTATTTAAATAAATCCTATCAATATTGTTCTTTTCATATAGCAAACTATAATCTTCAAGTGTTTTATTATTAATCACGACCCTTTTATCCAATAAATGAATAGATTTCAATGAAGTAATTTCTGCACCATGTACCGGGAAAGAAAATGCATGAGTTAAATCAATTGTCGTTACACTATTATTAATTTTTGAAAGAATTTGATAAAAAAAAACACTATTACAGCCAAATAAAGTAGTAGGCAAGAAATAAGAAACAATTTGAATTAAATAAGTTACAAATTTCTTTCTCTTTTGATTAGTTACAAAAAAACAATATGCGTTTTTCTGATACTCCTCCAATAAAACAGAACCATCAGAACTATCAAAAATAACAATTGGCTTATGTTTTAAGGACTTTATTATTTCCAAATGCACTCGTTCAGCTCCCCCTATGTGATGATGGGGAATAAACAAAATAATTAATTTAAACTTTTTTTTCTTCACAAAATATCACTTTAATTTTACTAATAATAGCTGGTTTCACTTGAATATAATCTAAGTTTCCACTAGAAGTCATTTTATCTCTGCTTTAATAAAGAATTTATTTTGCTTTTTATTTTGCTTGAGCTCAAATTAAGTAATAGCAATAATAAATAGCTGATGTATAAATAAACATAATCAACTAAAGAAAGTATCCTATTTTTATAAAAAACCCTTAATAAGGTTAACATATTTTTTTTCTTTGTATGTACTTGAAAATTTTGATAATAATGATTTAAGTAGTGCCTTAAAAAAACAATGTCTTCTTTTCTGTTTTTTTCAATGAGTTTTTTTGCCACATCAGGTATAAAAAGTTGTAAAGACTTAAAATAATTCAAACCATAAGCCATTTTATCTTTTATTTCAGACTCCCTGTAAATACTATCTGGCTGGGCATCATTAAAAACTATATAATTTGAATTGGCATTTAACATGGCTTTAATATGTATTTCAGGATCATTAAGTCTAGGATACAAAACATTAAAACCTCTAATAGATTTTAAAAATTTAATTTCCCATAATGTGCACATTGTTTGCCAATGAATTTTACAGGATAAAAAATCCTCTAGGTAGGATATTTTTTTCGGTATTTTGCAAACTAATAATTCGTTCTTATTATTTTTCTTTATCATTGGAAATACCCAAAAAAAATTATCAGGAAAAAGTTTAATATTGTCAAGTCTGTTTTCTATACAAAAATCTAATAATAGATCATCTGAATCCAAAAACATACAATATTCTCCACTGGCTTTTTCCAATCCAATATTTCTGCAGTGTGATGCTCCTTTTGGAAGTATTTCTCTTTTAAAATATTGCAAACGAGCATCTTTTTCGCAATAAGCTGTCAATAGTTTGTCCGTTCCATCAGTACTGCCATCATCCACCACAATACATTCCCAGTTGGTGTAGGTTTGTGCCAGCACGCTGTCTAGGGTTTCACCAATAAGATGCGCTCGGTTGTAGGTGGGGATAATAATAGAAACTAAAGGTAAATTTGTGTTCATAGCTTGGGATTGCTCGTGTAAAAATAACAAAAAAACCTCCCGAAACTGTCATGTCGAATGATTTTTATGCAGTGCAGCGCAGCAAACGAAGTAAAAATTGTATCGAGACATCCCCAGCCCAAACAATTCAAAATTAAAAATCAAACCATCAAACCATCAAACCATCAAACCATCAAACCATCATACCATCATACCATCAAACCATCATACCATCATACCATCATACCATCAAACCATCATACCATCATACCATCAAACCATCATACCATCAAACCATCATACCATCAAACCATCATACCATCAAACCATCATACCATCATACCATCATACCATCAAACCATCAAACCATCATACCATCATACCATCATACCATCATACCATCATACCATCAAACCATCAAACCATCATACCATCAAACCATCATACCATCAAACCATCAAACCATCAAACCATCAAACCATCATACCATCAAACCATCATACCATCAAACCATCATACCATCAAACCATCAAACCATCATACCATCAAACCATCATACCATCATACCATCAAACCATCAAATAATCAAATAATAAAAACACACCTTAATTAAAGTATAATAAGGTGAAAGAAGGAAACTTCCTAAGTAGTAAAATTCACAAAAAAAATAAATGCATAAAAAAAATCAAACAAATCTTTTATAAAATAATTTTTGGTTCTTCAATAGTTCCTTCATCAAGTAATCTGTCATACTCTTTAGGTTTCATTTTATTTAAAAGACAAAATACATCTTTATAAGGCACTCCTTTATAGGCGCAGAATTCTGCTATAGTTATTATCTGATTCTTATTTTTTTGAAAGACATCCTTCATCGTCCGTATCCACTCTCTGGCTGTACTTTCTGTTACATTCATAATGATTGAAATTTCACTTGACTTTATGTCTAAGCGATACATCATTAACTGTATTATTTGTAAAAAACGATGCAAAGCCTTACATACTTCACACACATCGAATTTTATTGTTAAAAACATACTTTATTAGTAATTATATTTACCAAAAATAAATAACTTTATTTGTCCTAGTATATTTATTTTAAATAATTATCAACATAATTATCAACCTATTGTGCAAAAAAACTACCATAGCAATCCTGCCATATCAAGCCTATCCGTTAGAGGTTGATTTTTACAAAGCGCAGCGAAGCAAACGAAGTAAAAAAGTCTGTCATGTCGCGCCTGTCCGCCGCAGGAGGATGATTTTTATATAGCGAAGCATAGCATGCAAAATAAAAATTATATCAAGACACCACCCTCCTCCAAAACACCATTCAAAAGACCGTCCTTGCGAGTTTATCTACCGTAGGTAGGCCTTTTTGCACGTCATTGCGAGTTTACCTAACGTAGGTAGGCGAAGCACGGCAAAGGAAAAAAAGCGAAGCAACCCTGCCTACCGGACAGGCAGGCTCATCCCCCCTATCACAATCAAAATAAACCCTCCCCATTCAAATGCAATTCAAAATTCAAAATTAAACCCATCATACCGTCGCATCATCATACCATCAAATAATCAAACTATCATAAATGGATACCCTATGGATACCCTATGGATACCCTATGGATAGTATATGAAAAACATACCCCAAAACCCCCCAAATTCCAACCCAAAAAACGTCAAATATGTAGGTTTTCGTCATGGATGTAGTTTTTCATGAAATAAACAAGAAACTACCTATTTAAACAAACGATGATGGATATCGCCATTTTTGTAAAAGCCCTCTATAAACCGTTTGTATGTTTGTCCTGTTAGTAAAAGTACACCCACTGGAGAATAATATTTTGGGAAGGAGCTCATTCCCAAGCGCGCAATACAAAAGTGGGGGTGCCACTAACAAAAACAAATTGTAAAACGTGACAGAAGTCACATAAATAACAAATATCATGGCTAAAAATAGCAGCTTAATTAAGATCGAAGGAACCCTAGACGATCTTACCTTTTACAAGGGCAAAGAGGGGTATTTAGTGCGTACCAAAGGCGGCATTAGTAAAAGTAGAATCGAAAACGACCCTGCCTTTATCCGAACCCGTGAAAATAATGCCGAATTTGGACAAAGCGCTTCTGCCGGTAAGATGTTAAGAAGGTCTATCATTGACCTGCTTAATAACGCCAAAGACGACCGAGTAACCTCGCGACTTACGCAAGTAATGAGCCGAGTAAAAAACAACGACCTTACCTCACCTAGAGGGAAAAGAGAAGTTGCCATCGGTTTGACCAACCCTGCTGGAAGACAGGTGTTAAACGGTTTTAATTTCAATGCCAATGCGCCTTTAGATAGTGTTTTACTCACCGAGTTTGCACTAAATACGGCTACCGGCGAAATTAGTATCCCGCTCTTTGCGCCTTTACAACACGTGGCTATTCCTCAAGGAGCTACTCATGTGTCGCTACAATCCGGATTTTTAAATTTGGATTTTGCAACCGGTGTAAAAGACCTCCAACTAAGCAATACAGTCAATTTGGCTTTTAGTGGCTTTGGAGGTGCTGTTACGCTTACCCCCGCAGGTGTGCCTGTAGGATCAGGTAATAGTTTGTACTTTCTTAAAGTCACCTTCTTTCAGGAAGTAAATGCAGTACAATATCCTCTAAAAAACGGGGCTTTTAATGCCTTGCAATTGGTGGAAATACTGTAAAAACGTACATGTTGTTGGATAGGGGCTGCTTTATGGCAGCCCTTTTTTGGCTGGAATTCGGTGGAGTTTTCTTAAGGATACTTTGGTTTTAATACTTTGATGCGATTAGCGAACATCCAATATTAGTAAAATATATATTTATTAATTTTCTGTAATTACAGCAACAATTAACTCATCAATAACTCTTAAATGATTATCCAAAGTAAAGTTATTTTTAACTCTCTCTTTACCATTCCTACCCAGTTGCATTGCCAATTCTTTATTTTCTATAAGCTGCATCATTTTTTCAGCCATTGCTTCCACATCATGTTCATCTACCAAAAGCCCCGTTTCTCCGTTAATAATTACATCCGGAATACCTGCATGGTAAGTCGCAATTACCGGCAAACCTGCTGCACTGGCTTCTATAACCGCTACCGGCGTTCCTTCCTGATCGCCGGTCAGCGCCGTTATAGAATGTTGCACAAAAGCTAACGATGTAGCTAAATAAGATGAGAATTGCTCTTTTGTTAACACACCAGGCAATAAAACATTATTTTCAATTCTTAAGTATTTTACCAAATTAACACAAACCTCAAACAACTCCCCCTTGCCTCCCATCACTAATTTAGCTTGTGGATATTTATCCAAAACTTTACTAAATGCCAAAATAGTATAATAGGGTGCTTTCTTTTCAACAAATCTACCCAAAGCTAAAAAAACAGGTTCTGTAAATTGGGGTTTTATCTCCAAAAATAATGGATTAGCAACACAAGGATTATAAACCACTTTATCTTTTGGACAACCCAACCCAATCAATCTATTTTTCATCGAAACAGAAACTGCAATTACATAGGTGCTATAAGCAAAAACTTCTCGGTAATTATTACAGCTTTCTATAATATGATGAACAGAAGCATCATAGCCATGAAAATGGGTAATTAACGGAATGTTTACATGTTTACAAAACTTTACTATTCTATTCGCCGTTGTACCATATTGCGCCAATACAATCTGTATTTTATGTTGCTTCAGCGACTGCATAAAAGCGGTTTCCGCAGTGTTATAATGGGTTAACTTTAATTTTCTTTTTATTTTATTGATGATTGCAATTGAACGGCTAATTAATTTGCCATAATTTTCTAAATGTGAAGGCAAGTTGCCTCCGTAATAATAAAAAACCTCACCTTGCAATCCATTCTTTTGTTCCTGAATAAAAGACTCCGAATAAGCGTTGTGCAATGGGGAAACCATCGCTATTTTATTTCTTTGCAGTTCCATATAATCCTGTAATCATTTGTCCTTCCTTAAAAGTTATTTGTGCCGGTATGTCCATTTTTATTAAAAATTGAATGATTGGTTTCAATAGTATGGACAACCATTTTCTTTTGGTGTTCGACATTGGGCTTCTTCTAACCCACAATCCCAACATTTGCGCCATCGCTGCGTGCCAACCACCGGTAGCATTTAGATTTATTTCTTTAAAACCTGCATTTTTTAAATGTCGCTCCAATGAAAATGGTGTATATCTGTATTCATCATTGGGCACTTCGTGTAAATTCCATAAAAAAGGGACTGTAAAAAAGAAAATACCTTCTGGTTTTAAAACCTTAAATACTTCTTTTAATACCATTTCAGGTTCCGGACAATGCTCCAACACCTCTGTCCCAAATACACAATCAAAACTATTGCTTTCAAAAGGCATTGTTTTACCGTTCCAAGTAAAATCAGGGTTTATGGCATTGTCATATTCCAACGCATTTTCAATATCTAAACCTATATACTTGATTACTTTACTATTTTCTAAAATATAATTTTTATAGGGCATTTTACCACAACCAATATCTAAAAGATTGCCTTTTAATTTAGGAAGTATCTCATTTAATGCATTAAATATTGAGGTTCTGATATAATACCGGTCTAAATTTTCTTTGGTAAAAGGAATATTGGTAAAGTTATCCATTACGATGTCTTTTTAAATATTGCAATTACATTTCTACCCTTTATAAAGCGGCAAATTAGTTTTTTAAGCAATATTGGCATTAGCTTATTAAACAGATAGAATATTTTTTTAAGAAAAATATTTCTCGCATTTTTTATTTGATAATTGATAAAATAAGAATAAGAAACTTCTAGTGGTTCAAATTCAATATTCATAAGTTTTAATGAAAATAATTTCTCTAAAGCTTTTAATGAATTTTTATCCCAAAGGCCAGCGTGATGTGGCGGTAAATTTAACGTGTGGTATTTATCATTAATAAATAAAAAAGGATTGTTATTTGGCACTCCAATAATTAATTTACCATTTTTCTTAATTACCTCAATAGATGATTCTATAAAACTATGCACTTCAGTAATATGCTCCAATACTTGATAAGAACAAACTACGTCATAAACGTTTTTGCTTGTTTCAGCTTCTTCTTGTATTAATTTTTGCTTTACATCTAGTCCTTCTTCCATACATTTTAAAACTGCATGCGGGTTTAATTCTAACCCTTTTGCCTTAATTTTATTTTCTTTCAATAACTTTAGAAATGCACCAAAACCAGAGCCTATCTCTAATACAGATTTATCACTTTCAATAAATTTTAATGCCTTTTTATGCTCCCATCTATTTGAATAATAATTCGGTCTATTTTTTGAAAGTTCTTCATAAAATTCCTTATCTCCAATTGATGTGAATGGGTAATAAAATTTATATCCTGTATCATTACATTTATATAATGATATTGATTTAAAATCTTTGAAAAATCTATTAACATCAATATTAATCTCGGTTTTATATTTATTAATTATAAGTGTTGAATCAATTTCTAATATCTTTTTGATATTTGGAGTTTTAGTTAAAGGGCTTACTATTTGATATATTTTGTCTGCCATAATTTTAATTGGAAAAAATTAAATTTTTTTTAATCTATTTTTTTTATTTTCCATAATGTATTCTTTTCTTTATAGATTGCTGAACCTTTATCATAATAATAATCACGTTTTTCTTTAAGAATTATTTCAAAACTACATGCATTTAGAACTTGATCAAATTTCTTTTTTAAAAAATTATCAGCAAAAAAAACATTTAATTTATAAATACCGGGATATAAGCTTAATTGTTTTATTTCTGATATGAGTTCATATGTTCCGATTTCTTCTCCGAACTTATTTTCTTTGTAAAGATTTAATTCATGTAAAATTGGTTCATCATCAATGGAAACAATTTGATAAGAAATAGCAGGTTCTATCAATATTTCTGGAGAATATAAAGTTATTTTTATTTTTAAATCTTCTTTAAAATCATGAAAAAAGCTTTCTTGATTGGTTAAAATTTCTATCTCCTTTATATGAGGAACGTTATTTTCTAGTTTCGTTTTATAAGTAACACTTCTATTAAAATTTATATCTAAGTAATGTTCTACCGCTTCCTCTGTCTCCCCATCAAAAACAATCCCCCCATTTTCTAGCACAATGCCTCTGCTACACAAACTCTTCACCGCCGCCATATTATGGCTCACAAACAATATAGTACGTCCTTCGCCATTCGAAATATCCTGCATTTTCCCAATCGCCTTTTTTTGAAATTCA
>Ga0210033_1001264_pt1 | contig 23483 bp, 18 predicted proteins | sample CryGeymeta201501_FD_185465 | JGI IMG/M metagenome (GOLD analysis project Ga0210033, IMG submission 185465) | Groundwater microbial communities from Crystal Geyser aquifers in Utah, USA - Crystal Geyser metaG 2015-01 (SPAdes) (version 2) | ecosystem: Environmental > Aquatic > Deep subsurface >... | reverse complement strand
CTGGTTCTTTCGCCCGCCTGCGTCGTTGCACAAAGCGTCACATAGTCCGACTATGCTCCACTTTGTGCGCCTTGCAGGCGAACGAAAGTCCGGCGCAATCTGCGCAAGTTATTTCTGCGCGACGCCTTAACTGTGACGGTAGCGGCTGCCGTGCGCCCTTACAATGCGCCGATGAACACACTGTTTGACCGCGCTTACTCGGCCCTTTTATGCGCTGAACCAGTCGCCAAGATTGCCGAGCTGCGCGCGCTATCGGCGTCCTGGCAGGCCGGGACATTGGCGTTTGTCGGCACGGCGGCAGACTCGGTGCGCGATATCCCGGTACCGGGGCGACCAGCGCTGCCGCTGCTGGTCGCCCCGAGACACCTCAAACCCCGTGGCTTGGGCAGTGCCGAAGGCCGCGCCACGCTGATCCACGCGATCGCCCACATCGAGTTCAATGCGATCAACTTGGCCGTGGATGCGGTTTATCGGTTTCGGGGTATGCCAGAGCAATTTTATGCCGATTGGCTGAGCGTGGCGGTCGATGAGGCGCGCCACTTCGAGCTACTCACCGCACGCTTGGCGGCGCTCGGTCATGGTTATGGCGATTTCCCCGCCCACGACGGCCTTTGGCAGGCGGCCTGCACCACCGCACATTCCTGTCTGGCGCGGATGGCGCTGGTGCCGCGGGTGCTGGAAGCGCGCGGACTCGATGTCACCCCCGGCATGATCGAACGCCTGCGGGCTGCGCAGGATCTGGAAACCATCGCCGTGCTCGAAGTGATTCTGCGCGAAGAAGTGGCGCATGTCGCCACCGGTACGCGCTGGTTTCAGTATTGCTGCACGGTCGCCGGGGTCGATCCGGAAGCGACCTTTCTGCAACTGCTCGAAAGCCATGCGCGCGGCATGATTCGCGCCCCGTTCAATCTGGAAGCGCGCGCCCGTGCCGGCTTTAGCGCCAAGGAAATGGACGCGCTCGGCGCGATCGCCGCCAGCCATTGATCGGGCTCCGACACGATTTTGATTCTGCCCCCACAGCGCGCGCCCGCGCTTTCGCCTGCCGCCAAGACGGTGGCCGTCACGCCAGCCGATCATTCACCAGGCGGTTGATGCTCACGCCCGCTTCTGCTGCCTGCACGGCGAGCAGCCGATGTCGTGCCGGCGTCGTGCGCACTTGAAATTTCCCGGAGTAGTTCCGCGTGCTGATCGCTTCCGGCACGGCCTCGCCCGCTTGGTTCATGTCTTTTGCGGCCGCCGCCACCGCCGTTGCGATTCCTTCAAGTGCCCCCGCCATCGTGGCGTGCAGCCAAGACAGGCTGGGGAATTCCGCGCACAAACCGACAAACTCAACGTCCTCGTCGGACCAGATAACACGATAGGTGTAGTGACGGGTATTCATTCAGCGCTCCTAAAAGTTGCCGCCCAACATCGCCGCCAGTATCGCTCAGACGCGGTCGTAGATCAGATCGACAACGCCGTGGCCGAGTTGCTCGCCACGCTTCTCAAAATGGGTTTCGATACGCCAGGAGGGTCGCGGCGCCGGCGCCATCGCGCCCAGACGATTCTGAAATTGCGGCGCGGCTTCCATCACCATCAACATATGTTCGGCATACGCTGCCCAATCGGTGGCCAGGTGCAGCATGCCGCCAACTTTGAGTTTGCTGGCGACCAATTCGACAAACTTCGGCTGCACCAAGCGGCGTTTGTTGTGGCGCAGCTTGTGCCAGGGATCGGGAAAATAAATCCGCAGTTCGCTCAAACTGGCATCAATAATGGCGTGCTGCAAAACCTCCACCGCATCGTGGTGCAACACCCGCAAGTTGCCGATCCCCGACTTCTCGGCATTCAGCAGCAGTCGGCCGACCCCGGGGCGGTGGACTTCAATGCCCAAATAGTTGCGCGCGGGGTCGCTGATGGCGGCCGCGAGCAGCGCATCACCATTGCCAAATCCAATTTCCATCACGCAATCGGCGTGGCGCCCGAAGGCCTGGTCGAGATCGATCCGCTGCGCCGCAAATTCAATACCGTAGTGCGGCCACAACGCCTCCATGGCGCGCTTTTGGCCAGCAGTAAGCCGACTATCGCGCAGCACGTAACTGCGAATCGCGCGGCTTTTCAGGGCGGCGTCGGCAGCGTCGGTCACCGTCACCGCCTTAGAAAAACGTGCCGTCGAGCGGACTGGAAGCACTCGCGTAGCGCTTGCGGGGAATGCGTCCGGCCAGAAACGCTTCGCGACCGGCGGCGACCGCTTTTTTCATCGCGCTGGCCATCAACACCGGATGGCGCGCACCGGCGATCGCGGTGTTCATCAACACGCCGGCGCAGCCGAGTTCCATGGCGATCGCTGCATCCGAAGCGGTGCCGACGCCGGCATCGACAATGACCGGCACCTTGGCGTTCTCAATGATGCAGAGAATATTGTAGGGATTGCGAATGCCGAGGCCGGAGCCAATCGGCGCCGCCAGCGGCATCACCGCAACACAGCCCATGTCTTCGAGGACCTTGGCAATGATCGGGTCATCGTTGGTGTAGACCATCACCTCGAAACCTTCGTGGATCAGCACCTCGGCGGCCTTCAAGGTGGCCACCACATCGGGGAACAGGGTCAACGCATCGCCGAGCACTTCGAGCTTGGTCAGGGCGTGCCCATCCAGCAATTCCCGCGCCAATCGACAAGTACGAATGGCCTCCTCGGCGGTGTAGCAACCGGCGGTATTGGGCAACAGCGTATAGCGCGACCGCGGCAGCACATCGAGCAAGTTGGGCGCGCCCGGCGTCTGCCCGATATTGGTTCGGCGGATCGCCACGGTCACGATCTCGGCACCGGCGGCCTCGGTCGCGGCTTGGGTTTCGGCCAGGTCCTTGAACTTGCCGGTGCCGGTCAACAGACGCGAGTGAAAGCGCCGACCGGCGATGATCAGCGGATCGTCCTGCGGCAGAACCGGTGTGCTATCGGCAATGACATTGTTCATCCGCCGATTATCGCAGACGCCGGACCAAACCGCTGTGCCAGATACAAGGCGTGCCCGCGCTTGGCCTGAGCGCCATCCGGTAATTTTATGCCGCAGGTTTTGGCGGCGGCGCGATCAAAAGTCATGGTCTGCTCGCCGCCGGCTTCGGCATCCAGGCATTGGGTCAAGGCGTCGGCAAAATCGCCCGCGCCCTCCCGATCAAGACGAACCGCTTTCCAGACGATTTCGGCAGGTGCCGGATGGAAATCCCAGGCACAATCTACCGCGGTCGCATCGTGGCCGGCGCCGGTATAAACTGCCGCAAGCGTCCAGCGGACGCGGCGATGCCCGTAGCCAAGAGGGGGGCGACGATGAACCGACAACAGCGAGAATGGGATCGATTGCGGCGGCTCGCCACCGTTCTGGGCGGGTTGCTGGCTGGGCTCGCGGTGGCTGGCGCCGCGGCGCCGACACCGGTCGCCAAGGCCGGGCGCAGTTTTCAAGTGATCGACATGCCGGGTCTGATTTGCGGCGATGGCAGCGCTTTCCGAATCTTTTTTGCGCCGGCGCCGCTACCGAGCAATCGCGTCGTGTTGTGGTTGCCCGGTGGCAGCTCGACCCTGATCGCGTTGGACGGCACGCTGTCCACACCGATCAACTCATTGGCCGAACTGCGCAACCGTCTGGCCGCGCCGCTCGCGCCGGCCAGTTCCGACAGCGGCGACAACCTGTTTACCGATCACCCGGCCAACGCCGCCTTCATTGCCGCCGCCCACTGGGCGATTGTTCCTTATTGCACGCAAGATTTTCATGCCGGAAATTTGAGTACCCCGATCACTTACGACTTCATCGACCAGACCGCGTTCGTCGACGACTTGCGCGACAAGATCGCGCAGGTGTGTCGCAACAAGCAGGATCCGATCATCGTGGCACAGGACGAGTTCCCCAGCCTGACCTTCACCTTCAGCGGCCCCTGCAACAGCAAGTCCCTGCCCGACCAGATTACCGTCGATAGCGTACGTATCGACATCACCCACAACGGTGGCCACAACGTCGATCAGGCTTTGCAGCGCTTGCAGTTTTTGCTGTTTGCGCAGGGTGTCAATATGGCCAGCGTCGATTTTGTGTTTGCTGGCAGTTCCGCTGGTGGCTTTGGCACCTGGTACAACGCCTGGCGGGTTGGCGACGTACTGTTCGGCCAGGGCGGCACGCGGCTGACCATGGTGCCGATGTCGGGTTCGCCGACCACCCGGCTGTGGGAAGAAGCCGTGGGCCAATTGCGTGAGAACGCGACCGAACTCGCCGATCTCCAGCATCGGCTGGACTGGTATCAGACCGCCCTGCCGTGCGCGGTCAGTGGCGGCGCCTACCTGGTCGATCCGGCCGCGCGCTGCCTCGACACGCCGGAGCTGACCGGCCACTACCTGGCGCGCTATCCGGGCCTGGATCTGCGCATCGTTCCAGTGATCAACAAGGAAGACAATCTCGGCGTGCTCGGTTTCGCCGGTGATGACCCAAGCGCGCCCGGTTTCGGCGCGCGCCTGCTGCAATTCTGCCGCACCGTGCACGGCTATGGCGCCGAAGCGAATCAAGTCGAAAGCGTGCACCCCTGGCTCGGATGGCTGTGGTGGCGGCTCGGCCCCGCTGGCATGGCGCACCGGGTGCATGGCTTCAAACAGGCGGCGCAACTGGTGCCGATGGCGCAGCCGGACGGCGGTCCCGGCGTGCCCGCTGGCGACGGCCTGCACGGCGTGCTGGCGTTCATCAACAGCGTTGCCAATCGCGACCTGGCGGCCACTGCCGGCGGCCACATCGAGCACCGGCTGGCGCTGATCGACGCCTACCTAAACCGCGCTTCCGGGTTGATCCCGTATCCCGATTTCAGCGGCGATTGGCAAGCGCTTGGGTTGTCGCCAGCGCTGTGCAACGTGAGCGCCGCGCAATTTCGCGATGGTTTCGAAGGCGCGCCGCTACTGCCGTAGCGGCGGCTGGGCAACTGCGGTTGCGGTGCTGCGTCGGCGGGCGGGGGCGGTTTCGCTCAGTCCTCGAAGCCGTTGCCAAACATCGCGTCGGCCAGCGCTTCGATCAAAAGCGGTACCACGTTGCTTTCGAGTCCGCCGCTGCTGACCAGCGACAGCAGCACGGTGGCCGGGGCCGGTTGGTTGCTGGCGATGGCAAGTTGCGCGGTGTTCGCGTCGATCACGCTGAGGCCGAGTGGCGGCGCCGGGACACCGGCGTCAAGGGCGGCCAGGCCAACACCGAAATTGGCACCGGCCAAAGTGAGCACCGCGCCGGGGCTGGCGCTGGGCGGAGTGATCGACAGGATCATCGGCGGTTCCAGCGGCGCGCCGGTGCCATCCACGACGATGCTGGCGTGGTTGTTGTCCAGGGTCACTTCTTCGCTACCGGCGGGCGCGGTGAGCACCACGGTGAGCGTGCCGCTGCTGCCGACGAGCCCCGGAAACACCAGATCGGTGAAGCGCGGTGCCAGGTCGAGCGGGGCGGTGAGGCTGGCCAGATTCTGCGTGGCAAGCACGCTGCCACTCGGATCGGCGCCGTCGTGAACGCTGACGGTGATGCTGGTTAGATCGACCGCGCCGATATTGTGGACGCGGACGCTCAAGGTGCCGGTGCCTGGGTCGAAGGCCAGGTCGCGGGTATGGATGCCAAGATCGGCCATCGGTGCCGGCGGCAGGGTGGCCGCCGGCAAGGCCACGCGCGGGCGGATGCGCAGGGCATATTGGGTGTTGCCGGGCAAGTCGAAGCCGACCGCATCGCCGCGTCGAACCAGGGTGAACGGGATGCTCTGGGCGACCGGATTGGGCGCCAAGCCGAGTCCTGTCGCTGGGCCGACTTCCAGCGTGTAGTCGAAGCCGGTGCGCAGTTGCCAGAGCCGCAGATCGATGCTGCGCGTGGCCGGACTGAACAGGTACAGGCTGGCGTCCAACCGGTCCGGGCCGGCCATGGTCACCGCAGCGGCAAACAACCGGGTGCTGTTGCCCCAACTCACCGCCTGCGCCGGCATGCCAACGTAGGTGGCCACCACGTCGGCACCAATGTAGTAGGAAATCACGTCGGCCCAGCCCGGTTCCAGGATGCGGTCGGTCATCACCCCTTCGGTGGTCTTGTACGGCCATTTGGCGATCAACTTATCCGCTGGCCCCTGCAAACTGTTCAGGGGCAGGCTACTGGTCGGCGTCAACAACAACTTGGCGTAGCCGCTGGCAAAGTTGTTGAGGTAGGCGCTGTTGATGGTGCTGCCGGTGAGCAGCCGGGTGTTGCTGATGGCACCGACTGCCGACGCTTTCAGTACGCCGCCGACCCAGATGTTTTCCTGCCCGACCGGCGGCGTGGCGGCGCTGACCGGTTGGCCGGCGCCGAACCAGGCGTTGGTGTGGTTTTGCACGGCGTCGAACGGCGCCAGAAACGCCGGATCGCCGGTCCAGGTGTGGAAGAACCCGGCCAAGCTATACGGATACCACTGGTAGATGGGCATGCCCGTGAACTGGCCGTGGCTGCTGTCTGCACCCCACCAGTTGCCACTGGGCAGGCCGATGCCATCGGTTGGCGTCCACACCGCGTTCGGAAATACCCCGACCGGTTTGCCGTTGTCGCTGCGCCCGGCGTCTTCCAGCCAGGAGCGGGCCCAGGCTTCCAACGGCTGGGTGGCGCCGGGGTTGGCCGCGTACCAGATCAAGAACGGAAACGGATTGGTCACCCGGCCACTGAGCGGCAGGTCGGCAGCGAACGCGCTGCCGCTGTCAATACTGGTCGAACTCATCATGTTGGCTAAAAAGTGGCTGTGCCCGAATGGGCTATCGATCGGGTCGCTCAAAAACAGGTCGCGGAAGGTCCGCTCGCTGTTCAACATGCGCTCGATCCGGTCCGGATCGCCGTAATCGAGCAGGGCCGAGACGTGCAGCAGGTTGCCGGTCGGCTCGGCGACGTGCTCGACATCGCCGAACTGCGCCTGGAAGCCAGCGATTTGATCGATGATCGGGGAGTTCCAGATGCCATCGGCGAAGCGCTGGAAACCCAACTTGGTCAGGTCGGAACTGTCCGGCAGGGTCAGCGCCATCAAGCCGAACGATGGCAGGATTTCGACATCGTCGCTCCAGCCGCCGCCGATATCGCCTTCCGGCGACTGCCGGTGGATGGTCCACCACTCGAACAGATCGAGCCAGGAATTGAGGTTGGCCGCCAGCAGCCGCGCCCAGCCCGGACCACTGGTGAAAATCTGGTTCCAGTCCACCCGCGCCCACGGCGCCCCGCTGTTGGCCCACTGGTCGGTGGCGTAAAGGTGCACAAACGGATTGGCGGCGCCGTAGAGCGGCTCCAGTTGCTGGGCGTTCCACTGTGCGCGCTCCCAAGACACCGAATTGCGCAGCGGATCGAGGCCACCGCGATTGCGCAACCAAAGAATCTGGCCTTTGCGCGCGTACGGGTGATCGGCCTCGAACTGTTCGGCCAGCGCCGCCGAGCGGCCGAGATTCTCGACCGCCGGCGAACCGACGCTGGCATAACCGAGCTTGCGTCGGAACTGTTCGGCCTCGCTCGCCATCGCCGCCTGCAGCCGCAGGTGCGCGGCCTGGACGTTGCCAGGATCAGCAAGCAGCACTTGATCGAGCAGTTGCAGGGCCTCGGTCAGCAACGCCTGCTCGCCATCGCTGGTGAGCACTTCGCCGCTGAACCAGGCCGGGTGGCCGGCCACCCAGAGCAAGCCGGCCGCGCGCGCCGGCAGCAGTGCCGGAGCGCTCAAGGATTCGAATCCCGCCAGCGCCGCCGCCAGATTGCCTTGATTGAAATCGTTGATCGCGGCCAGCAGGGCAGCATCCGGCGGCGCCTGCTCCAGCGTCAGGGTGCTGCCGACTTTGACCAGCGGTGGATCGCTCACCGGCTCGATCATCAAGGCCTGCAGCGCGGCACCGCTGAACGCTGGCACCAGGGTCGCCGTCAGCACGGTACTCGGCGGGTTGTTCGGCGATTCGTCCAGGTTGAAGGTCCATGGGCTGGCCGCGCCATTGGCGGCGAGGGCACCGAAAATCGGATCGTTGCGCGCCGCATCGTCGCGGCCGAGGGTGATCAGAATGCTGCCGCCGCTGGCGTCGACCCGCAGCCGCCGCGGCACCGAACTGCCGAACTGGGTCTGGTCGAAAGCGCCGCGGCGGTCGTTGATATCAGCCCGCGTTACCGTGGTGTCGACGCCGTTGACCGTGGCCAGAATCCGAAACCGTGGCGTCGCCAGGTCACCCATCCACAACGTCACATCATAAAAGCCAGGCGGCAGATCGGCGCGAAACGAAAACGGCAGGTCGCCGCCGCTCGGCGAGGGACTGCTGACGCCGTCGCGGGTGGCATCGCTCAGCAAACTGGGCGGAATCGCCTGTTCGACGGTGACGATACGGCCGAAGATATTCCAGGTTTTGGCGCTGGCATCGACTTCGCGGGTCGGCGCAACCACAAAACCGTAACCCTGCGCGGCGCTGTAAGCGGTGCTGCTGGTGACCTTGGTAAAGCCCGCTTCGAGCGGGCCGCTGGCGGGTTGGAAATCGAACTGCCAAGGTTGTGCCGCCGCGCAATCGATCAGCAGTAACAACACGCCGCTGACGACGGTTCGCACTCCGCAATGACCCAGGGTTGTCATGGCCAAGGTAGTCATGGTGTTTCCTCCCCTTTCCGACGAGCACTCAGGCGCGCAGCCACTGGCGCCGAGTCTAGTCCGCCGACCGCGCCAGAGTCCGCCGATTCGATCAACGGGCGCGGATTGCAGACCGAAGGCAATCAGCGGTGACAATCGCGAACATCAGCCGCAGCAAGCGAATTCGTTGCCGATCATGGCTGGGGCCGCGCCGCAGGTTTTCCAAGTCGGCCGCGCTCGCGCCGTATTCAGCCCTGCGGTACGCCCGCCATATCCGGCAGTTGGTGCGCAATCCCTTTGTGGCAGTCGATGCAGGTCTTGGCACCGTTCAACAGGTTGCGCTCGTGGATGGCGCCGGCGCGCGGACTCTGACGGGTGATGTCCATGGCGTTGTAGTTGTGGCAATTGCGGCACTCCAAGGAGTCATTGGCCTTGAGCCTTGCCCATTCGTGTTCGGCCAGTTCCCGGCGTTTGCGCAGAAACTTTTCGCGGGTCGCAATGGTGCCGAAGATTTTCCCCCAAACCTCTTTGGATGCCTGCATCTTGCGCGCAATCTTGTTGGTCCACTGGTGCGGCACGTGGCAATCCGGGCAGCTGGCGCGCACCCCGGAACGATTGCTGTAATGGATGGTGCGCTTGAGTTCGGCAAACACGTTGTTCTGCATCTCGTGACAGGAGGTACAAAACAACTCGGTGTTGGTCGCTTCCAGTGTCGTATTGAAGGCGCCCCAGAACACCACGCCAGCGATGAAACCACCCAGCGTCAGAAACATCAGGCTGTAGTGTCGGCTAGGCGCGTTGAAAATTCGCCAGACGCGGCGCAAGTGATCGCGGGTGGGCAGCTTCATCGCTTGCCGCGATCGCCGCTGGCGGGCTGCGCAAGGATGTCGTCGCTACCGACGAATTGGTTGCCGACCAGCATCACCGCGTCGGTCTGTACCACATGGCATTGTTCGCAGAAGTAGCGGCGCGGCGAAATCTCCGCCAACACCTGGCCATCGCGGTCCATGTAGTGGGTGACGCTTACCGGCGGCGCTTGAAAACCAGCAGCGTTGGCCTGGCTGTGACAGAGCATGCAGCGATTGGCATTCTGGTCAATCTGATAACCATCGATGGCATGGGGAATCGTCGGTGGCTGCATTGGGTAACTGCGCGCCCGCTTGAGATCGACGTTTTCGACCCGCGCCAGTGGCAACGCCACCGGCTCGGTGAGCAAATCGGCGCCACGCCGCAACGGGTCGAACGAGGGCGTCAGCTGCAGCTTGGGCGGCACCGCCACACTGCCGACGCTCGGGCTGGTGGCGCTGGACGGGGGCGTCGAACCGCAGCTGCGGCCGAGCAATACGCCCGCCAGCAGGATCATCACCAAGGCAAAAAAACGGATCGGTCGCATCGCAGCTCCTCTAGACTTTGACCACTTTGACCGCGCATTTCTTGTAGTCGGTCTGCTTGGAAATCGGATCGGTCGCGTCCAGTGTGACCTTGTTGATCAGCACGCTGGCATCAAACCAAGGCACAAAGATCAGCCCCCGCGGTGGCCGATTGCGGCCCCGGGTCTCGATCCGCGCACGCACTTCGCCGCGGCGAGAGATCACCCGTGCTTCTTGCCCACGCCGAAGTTCGCGTGCCTTGGCGTCATCCGGGTGCATGAAAATTACCGCCTGCGGCATCGCCTTATACAGTTCCGGAACGCGCATCGTCATTGAGCCGGAATGCCAGTGTTCGAGTACCCTGCCGGTAGAAAGCCAAAGATCGTATTCGGCATCCGGCAGTTCTGCTGGCGGCTGGTACGGCAGGGCCCAGATCACCGCCTTGCCATCGGCGTTGCCGTAGAAATTGAAACCCTCACCGGCCTTCACGTAAGGATCACTACCTTCACGATAGCGCCAGCGCGTTTCCTCGCCTTTGACCACCGGCCAGCGCAACCCGCGAGACTGGTGATAGGCATCAAAATCGGCCAGGTCGTGACCGTGGCCACGACCGAACTCGGCGTATTCCTCGAACAGGCCTTTTTGTGCGTAAAAACCGAACGCCGCCGATTCCGCGTTGGCATAGCCGGCTTCGATCTGATCGACACCGAATTGATCGACCTTGCCGTTCTTGAACAACACTTCGAACAGCGTTTTGGATCGATAGTCCGGATTGGCCGCGAGCAGCGCCTCCGGCCAGACTTCATCGGTGGTGAAGCGCTTGGAGAACTCCAGCAACTGCCACAGATCGGATCGTGCCTGTGCCGGGGCATCCACCAGTTGATGCCAGAACTGGGTGCGACGCTCGGCGTTGCCATAAGCGCCTTCCTTTTCGACCCACATGGCGGCCGGCAGGATCAGGTCGGCAGCCATCGCCGTCACCGTGGGATAGACATCGGAGACGACGATGAAATTGTCCGGACTGCGATAGCCCGGCATCGCGTCTTCGGTCGAATTCGCCGCCGCCTGGATATTGTTGTTGACCTGCACCCAATAGGCATTGAGCGAACCGTCCTTGAGCGCCCGATTTTGGGCGACCGCGTGCAAGCCGGGTTTTTCCACGATGGTGCCGGCCGGTAGCTGCCAGATTTGCTCGGCGCGCGCGCGATGCGCCGGATTGGTGACCACCATGTCGGCGGGTAGGCGGTTGCTGAAGGTGCCGACCTCGCGGGTGGTGCCGCAGGCCGACGGCTGCCCGGTCAGCGAAAACGGTGAATTGCCCGGAGTCGCAATTTTGCCAGTCAACAAATGGATGTTGTAGACCATGTTGTTGGCCCACACGCCACGCGTATGCTGGTTGAACCCCATCGTCCAAAAACTCACCACCTTGCGTTTCGGGTCGGCATAAAGTTCGGCCAATTGCCGCAGCCAACCCGGATCGGCGCCACTCATCTTGGCCGCGTAGGCAAGCGTGTAGGGCCGGACAAATGCCGCAAACTGGGCGAAATCAATGTCGCTGCCGCGGTTGGGATCACCGGCATCGGTGGCGTTGACTTCCAGCGGGTGCTGCGGCCGCAGACCATAGCCAATGTCGGTTACGCCTTGCTTGAATCGGGTGTGCCGATCCACGAAATCGTGATTGACCGCAGCCGATTGGATGATGTGGTTGGCAATGTAATTCAGGATCACCAGATCGGTCTGCGGCGTGAACACGATCGGAATGTCGGCGAGCTCAAAACTGCGGTGCTCGAAAGTGGACAGCACCGCCACGGTTACCGCCGGGTTGGACAGCTTGCGATCCGTCACCCGGGTCCACAGGATCGGGTGCATCTCGGCCATGTTCGAACCCCACAGCACGAAGGCGTCGGCGGCTTCGATATCGTCGTAGCATCCCATCGGTTCGTCCATGCCAAAAGTGCGCATGAAACCCATCGCGGCGCTGGCCATGCAATGCCGCGCGTTGGCATCGATATTGTTGGAGCGCAGCCCGGCCTTGAACAATTTGTTGGCCGCATAGCCTTCCCAGATGGTCCATTGGCCAGAACCGAAGATACCGACCGCGGTCGGCCCCTTGGCCTTCAATACGCGCTTGAACTGCGCCGCCATCTGGTCGAACGCCTGCTCCCAGGATACCGGTGCAAACTCGCCCTGTTTGTCGAACTTGCCATCTTTCATCCGCAATAGCGGCGTCGTCAGCCGATCAGCGCCGTACAGGATCTTGGACAGGAAATAGCCTTTCACACAGTTCAAGCCACGGTTGACCTCGGAGTGAATGTCGCCGTGGGTGGCCACCACGCGACCCTCCTTCACCGCCACATTGATGCCGCAGCCGGTACCGCAGAACCGGCACGGCGCTTTGCTCCATTTGAGCGCGGTTGCGGCGCGGTCGGTAACGATATTGCTGGCCTCGACAAACAGCGGAATGCCCGCCACCGCGGCGGCGGTGGCGGCAGCGCTGGCACGAATAAAATCACGGCGCGTGGAGATCATCTGCTACCTCATCGGTATCAATTTCGTGATGGACCAGATCGGCGGCGAGCACGCCGGGCGTGGCGCGGATCGCCTCGAAACGATCCGCCAACAGAAATTCGTTTTCGCCTTCGACCAACAGCACCAGGCGACCGTTCTCCGCGGCGCGCACACAGCACTCCGGCGCGCGGTCGAAGTGGGCTCGCAAGGCTGCGGTTCGGTCCGGGTGGCAGCGCACCACCAGGCTGGCGATATGCCAGTTCACAACGGCGCACCCGGTGGCCCGGCGATCATCTGGAATGCCCAAACGACGAAGCCCCAACCGGCGACCACCGCCACCGCAAGGATCGGCGCGAGCAGCACACTCAAAAACAAAAACGCCAAGCGTTCGTGGCGGCGTTCAAGTTGGATTTGGTTCATCGCTGCAGCCCCAATCAACGGCCGCGAGGATAGCATTCCAAAGCCCGTGTGCGGATTGATGCAGATCAACCGTTGCCAGCGTTTTTTTGGCCAGTCCGGGTACTGGTGCCGATGCACCGACCAGCGTGAGTGCGACGCGAGCACCCCCGGACCGGCGGGCGCTCTCGCTCCACCACGGCGACCGGTTGCGCTCGGTCCCAAAGGCTTCGCCACTGACACCACCGGTGGTTATCATCGCCCATCACGAGGGCGGCCGATGCGATGAGCCAGGTTACCGAACTACTCGACAAAGCCCGTGCCGGCGACGACCGCGCCTGGGATCAGGCGGTCGCGCTGGTCTACGACGATCTGAAGCGGATCGCCCGCGGCGTGCTCGGTGGTGCCAGCGCCACGCTTAACCCGACCGCGCTGGTGCACGAGTGTTACCTGCGGCTGGAGCGCGGTGGCGCCGATGGCGTCCACAATCGCGCGCATTTTTTTGCCTTGGCCGCGCGTGCCATGCGCCAGTTGTTGCTCAACCATGCCCGCGACCGCATCGCCGAGAAGCGTGGTGCTGGTGCGGTGCATACCGAACTCGACGCTGCCGATGCCGAAGTGGCCGCCGAGGCGGCATCGCTGATTGATCTTGATCGCGCCTTGCAGCAACTGGAGCGGGAGGATGCGCGGCTGGTGCGCGTGGTCGAATGTCGCGTGTTCGCCGGCCTTGGTGAGCAGGAAACGGCAGCAGCGCTCGGCGAGTCGCTGCGCACGACGCAGCGTCTGTGGGCGGATGCGCGCAGCCGACTCGCACAATTTTTGGCGGCCTAACCGATGGCGGGCATTGGCACGCATTCGGGTATTGATCCAGAGGGCGGGCCCGAGGCATGTTGGATGAATCCACTGGACTTACTAGAGCCCGGGCGGTTGCTGGCGGGCGCCCTGTTCCGCGACTTGCTGGCGACGGTCGATGAGGTGCCCGCGCCCGGAACCCAGGTTGGTCTGTTCCGCGTCGTGCGCGAGCTTGGCCGTGGCGGCATGGGCGTGGTGTTGCTGGCCGAGCGCAACGATGGCCAGTACCAGCAGCAGGTAGCGCTGAAATGGCTGCCGCGCGGCGCCGGTACCCTCAGTGAAGCGCTGTTCCGACGCGAACGGCAGATTCTGGCGGAGCTGCGTCATCCGCATATCGCCCGCTTGGTCGATGGCGGCCAGCGCGATGACGGTCGGCCCTGGCTGGCGATGGAATTGATCGAAGGCGATACCCTTGATCGCCATTGCGTGCGGCACGCTTTGCCGTTGGCAGATCGCCTTGTTCGCTTTCTTGATGTCTGCGATGCGCTCGCCTACGCGCATGGCCGCGGCGTGCTGCATCGGGACATCAAGCCATCCAATGTGATGGTCGATGCCGATGGTCGCGCCAAGTTGCTCGACTTCGGCATCGCCGCCCTGGTCGGCGCTGACGCCTCGGCACCGGGCGCGTTCACTCCCGGCTTCGCCAGTCCGGAACAACAACGCGGCGAAGCACCGACGGTGGCGGCGGATATCTATCAGCTCGGTTGCCTGCTGGCGGCACTGCTGGCACGGGATGCCGCCGAGCACGCCACCGTGCTCGAACAGACCGCCAGCGCCGAACCAGCGTTGCCACTCAGCGCCGCCGTGCCGCTGGATTTGCAACACATCATCCGCCACGCCACCGCCGCCGAACCGCAGGCGCGCTATGCCACAGTGGCGGCATTGGCGGCGGATTTGCAGGCGTTTCTGGCGACCCGCCCGATCAGCGCACGGCGGCATACACCCACGTATCTGTTCGGTCGACTGCTTGCGCGTCACCGCCTCGGTAGCGCCGTGGCGTCGATGCTGCTGCTCGCGATGATCGGTTTCGTCAGCTGGTCGATTTGGCGCATTCGTGCCGAGCGCGACCGCGCCGATGAACGCGCGCGGGTGACCAGCGCGGTGCTGGCGTTCGTCGAAGACGATTTACTCGCCGCCGCCGATCCGGCGGCGATGCCCGGCCACGAAATGACCGTGCGCCAGGCGCTGGATCGCGCCGCGCCGCAAGTCAGTGCGCGCTTCAAAGATTCTCCGCAAGAACAAATCGCGCTGCACACCACCTTGGCACGTTTGTATCAAGCGCTGGGTGTCAGCGACTTGGCCGAGCAGCAGGCGCGCGCCGCGCTGACGCTGGCGGACCCAAAAGCACCAACGCAAACCGCACCGCTGCAGTTGGCGTTGGCCGACATATTGATCGATCGGGACCAGCTCGACGCCGCCGCGAGTTTGCTCGACCGCGCTAGCGCTGCCGATCCCTTGCAGCGCGACCAACTGCGGTCCCGGCTCGCTTACCAACGCGGCGACTACGCCGCGGCGGCGGCGATTCTGAACCCGTACTTCGCGGCAACGGATTCGGTAGCGGCCCGCAGCATTGGCCCGACCCGTCAATTGTCGCAAGCGTTGTTGATGCAAGGGGATCATGCCGCCGCGTTGGCGTTGATTGATGCGTTGTTGGCGGACTTGCCGGTCGCGATTGGCAGCCAGCACCCCGAGCGGCTGGGACTGCTGCATGACCGCGGTTTGTTGCTGCGCCATCTCGGTCGCTTTGACGAGGCCGCGACTACGCTTGAAGACGTGCTCCAACGGCGTCGGCGCGTGCTCGGCAACAGCCACCCAGAAACCGTGATGACGATCAACGAACTCGCCACCGTCTATCAGGAGCAGCGTCGTTTCGCACTCGCCGAGCCCTTGTTCCGTGAAGCGTTGGCGCTGCGCGAGACCGCTTATGGCGAGTCCCACCACCTCACCCGCAACTCGATGAGCAACCTCGGTCTGCTGCTATCACTGTCGGGCCAATTGCAGCAGGCGGCACAATGGTACGAACGCACGCTGGCGATTGAAATCCAGTTGACCGGTGAGCGCCACCCAGACACGCTGGCGCTGATGCACAACATCGCCGGCCTGTATCGCAAGCAAGGGCGTCTCGCCGAGGCCTTGCAAATGCACGACCGGGTTTGCGCCAGCGCGGCCGAAGTCATCGGCGCGGACGCCTGGCAGCTTGGCCTGTTCGAAGCCGGTCGAGCGCAGACTTTGCAAGCGCTGCAACGTCCGGCGCTGGCCGATGCCGCCTACGCGCATGCCGAGGCGATCCTCGCCAAAGCGCTCGGCAACGATCATCCGCGCACCCTGCGCGTGCGCGAAATGCGCGCCAGCCTGGCAGCGCAGTAGGCGCCCCGGCCGCTGACGCGGGCAGCGATTCGCCGACCCTTGGCGGGAGTTCCCGCCAAACCGGGTTACTCACTTTGGCACCCCGCCATCGCCCCACTGGAGTAACCCGATGATGACCAATCTCTACCCAACCCGCCGCCGACTGGCGTGCCTACTGTGCTTGATCGCCCTGCCGTTAACCACTGTGCAAGCCCAGGCCGTGTTTTTTTTCAGCGACACCCCTTACCTGAGCGTGGCGGATCGTCCGGCTGGCTTTGGCAACGGGCCAGTCCTGCTGGAAGACTTTGAGGACGGATTGATCGATCCGCGACTCACCGTCAGCGCTGGGGTCGTCGGCCCCGGTGGTCCAACCGATTCGGTGGATGCTGATGACGGCACGATCGATGGCTCTGGCAGCAATGGCCACAGTGCGTTTTCCTTTTCGCCAGTGGAGGTGAGTTTTGCCGCTCCGTTTCCAACGGCGGTGAGTCTGGTCTGGACCGATGGCGGCACCAATGCCAATGTCACCTTCGAAGCCTTCGGCCCTACCAACGTCAGCCTGGGCACCATTGGCCCCGTGCTTGTCGGTGATGCCAGCATTCTCGGCACCACGGCGGAGGATCGCTTTTTTGGAGTCAACGATCCGGCCGGTATTTCGCGAGTACTTATTTCGCATACCTCGGGCGGTTACGAGATCGACCACATCGCTTGGTCCGAACCCGGCACGGCAAACCCGCCCGACCTGAGCCTGAGCCTGAGCCTGAGCGGTGCCAGCAGCAGCGTCGCAGCCGGTGGCACGCTGGTTTATACCTTGGATTACGCCTGCAACCTGGTCGCGCCACCGCCAGCTGGCCCGAGCGCAAAATTGATCGGGCCGGGAGGCTGTGCGAGCGGCGTTGTGCTTACCGATACGGTACCCGCCAACAGCCAATTCGTTAGCGCCAGCAGCAGTCCGGGTTGGAGCTGTGCGCCGAACAACCTGGCCGGCGCGGTGTGCAGCTTGGCCGTGGGCACGCTGGACGACGGGCAAACTGCCAGTAGCCAATGGGCGCTGCTGGTCGATGCTGTGCTGCCGGCTGGCGTCACCACGATCAGCAACACCGCCAGCATCAGCGACGACGCGCAAAGCGGTGGCGACCCCAATCCCGCCAACAACACCAGCAGCCTGGTCGTCGCGATTGCCGCGGTACTCGCCGTCAGCAGTATTCCCAGCCTGAATGCGTTTGGCCTATTCGGTTTGGCGCTGCTGATCGCGCTGGGCTACTGGCGACACAGCCGTCGCGTCTAGCGCGGCAACGTAAATGGGCGTGCGCGTTAGCCGCCGTGAATGCGCCGGTAGGGCCCCGTCGGAAACGCCGACCTACGACTCCATGGATGGAGTCGTAGGTCGGCTCAAGCCGCGCAGCGGTGGAGCCGACAATCCCAACACCGCCGCAACTTTCCGCCCTTCGTCGGATGACCAGCTCCGCTGTTGAAGAGCGCTTCGCGCCTACGGCGCTTGATCCGACCTACGGTATCCGCGCGACAGCGCTTACGACTCCATGGATGGCGGAGCTAGGGCCGCGTCGGGAACGGCGGCCGAATCGAAAATGTAGGGGCGGATGTATTCGCCCGATTGACTTGCCCATCCCTGGGTGGCGGTCGCTCCGGCGCACTGCGCACTGGGTGTCCAACGCACCTTGCGGCGTACTTCCAAACCTTTGGCGGGTTTCGCCGTCAAACCGGGTTTCTGGAGAAAGACGGTGTAGCGGGCTTCAGGCTCGCGGCGCCAACCCAGCCCACATCGCACTCAAGGAGCCTGTATGCGCGCATGCCATTTGCTACTTACCCTCACGCTTGCCATCGCGCTGCTGCCTGCCATTGCTTCGGCACAGCTGGCGCCGGTGTTTACCTATCAGGGCCGACTGGAAGACGGTGGCCAGCCGAAGAACGGTAGCGTCGATCTGCGTTTCGACGCATTCAATCTGCTGTCGCCAGGAACCGCCGTGAACGCAGCGCCGGTGATTCTTGACGCCGTGCCGCTGAGCAATGGCGTCTTCACCGTGCAGGTGGATTTCGGCAATGGCGTGTTTCTCGGCGACAGCATCTTTCTGGAGATCGGCGTGCGCGAGGATGCCGCTGGCGTTGCTGGCGATCCCAATGGCTTCACCACCCTGGCACCGCGGCAAAGTGTGACGCCCGCACCCTACGCGATTCATGCCGACAACGTGTCGCTGGATGCAATTGGCAGTGCTCAGGTACTGGACGGAACGCTGACGGCGAGCGATGCCAACACCACCAGCACCACGTTTGGACTGCAGCGACGGCTCAATGCCGCCTGCCCGGCGGAGCAGGCCTTGAGCAATATCAGCAGCAGCGGTACGCCCGCCTGTGTTGCCGTCGGCGATATCACTGCGGTGATCACCGCAGCGGGATCCGGGCTGGCCGGTGGCGTGGCAAGCGGTGATGCGACCTTGTCGATCGACGTCGACGAAACCCAGGCCCGCATCAGTGGCAGCTGCGAGCGCGGCAAAGCGGTGATCAATGCCATCAGCAACAACGGCAGCGTGGATTGCACCTACATCGATACGCCGACACCCAAAACGGCCCTGATCATGGATGCGACCGGCGATGTGGGCTCGCATCTATCGGTGCGGCAGGAGGGTGTGTCTGGAGTGGTTCCGGGCATCGCTTATTACGATGCCACCAACCAGCGCCTGAAGTACGTGACCTGCTCCACCGTCTTCTGCACCGCGCCGTCAACGCCGGTGATTCTGGACGACCCGGCCAACAATGTCGGCCAATTTCCCAGCGTCAAGTTCATCTCGCCCAATCTGGGGATCGCCTACTACGATGTAACGACTCAGGATCTCAAGCTGGCACTGTGCAGCAATTTCGATTGTTCCGGCACGGTGAGCGTCCGCACGCTCGATACCACCGGCAACGTTGGTCGCAATGCGGCGATCATGTCCATCAACAATCGCTTCGCGGTGGCCTATTTCGATGCCACCAACAACGTCTACAAATACGTGCGCTGCGATAACCCTGCCTGCACGAGCCCAGTGTCGCGCACGCTGACCGGTCTCGGCGGCGGTGGTCTGGTGTTCAGTGCCGTAGTCAGCGTGCGTGACCAGAATCTGAGCTTGCCCGAGTTCACCGTGTTGAAAGACGGCTCGGAAGTCGTGTTCGTACGCTGTGCCGATGTCGACTGTGTGTCGTTCGCCACGACGCTGATCAGCGCCAACACCGACGTCGGTCCGCCGTTGGCGATGATGCGGGCGACGATTTCCGGTGTCGTGCAGCGCTGGTTTTCCCACGCCCGGCCCAGCGCGGGAAGCACCGCGCTTCGCTATTGCAGTGGTGATACTTGCGCCGCGGTGGTTTCCGTTTCGGGTGCTTCAGCGCCCAATGCGGTGGCCAGTGGGTTTGCAATGCGCGACAGCCTGAACCCGATCTACTTCCAGACCCAAATCGGCACCGAGACGCTGATTCGATCACGGCCGTTCATTGGCCCAAGTACCATCGGGGCGAGCAACCTAATGAATGGTTCGGCAACGGCGCAGAGCGCGATGGATACCGTTAAGGTCATCGTCGATGGCCCCGGGATGGTGTACTACGAAACCGGTGCGCAGAGTCTAGTGTTGCTGCTTTGCGTTCGCGAAGATTGCAGCGAGCTATGAAAATGTTCCCGGATCGGTCCGCGCGCGCAGGGTTGATTGTGGCCTGCTCACTGCTGGCTGCGGCCAGTTTGTTGGTGTTGTCGACGCCAGTGCGGGCGGCCGAAACCGCCAACCGTTATCGAATCGGTGATGTCTCCGCCGCGAAGTCGACGGGCGGACCGTATCGACTCGATACCTACACTATTGATAACGGCGGTGGCGTCAGCAGCGATGTGCGTTATCGACTTCAGGGCAGCATCGGTCAGAGCGATGCGCAGCCTGCGGCAAGTGACGCGCGCTATCGCCTGCAGGGAGGCTTCTGGCCCGCGGTCATTCCCCCCGAGGTGCTGATCTTCCGCAGCGGATTCGAGAGTCCCTGAAGCGTTGATAGGGTTGGTCAGGTAGTTACGGGGCCCGGACCACGCTCCCGGTTCAGTGCGTTCCAGCGAATGCAGGATGGGTGCCGACCCACCGTTCTGAAACACATAGCAATGGTGGGTTGCACACATGCTATGCAGACGGCTTGGGACACCCGGTTTTTGTGGCAGCAAACAAAACAGGAAAGGTGGTGTCTGGTGCTTCCGGTACTCTCGTGCTCTGCCGGATTGGCGAAGATGCAGCTTTCATCGTCTTCAGCGTTTGCTTGCCCGCATCCGGTAGTGGCCGAACCGGTTCGCCACCGGGCTGGCGCAAACCCTGCGGCGCTTGAGTCTCGAGGCATCTCGTATTAAGGTTCTGATCGCTTGGGGACCAAGGACATTGCGTTGACACGGAACGCCACAAGCGATTGACATCCACCATTGGGAGCTCGCCATGAAGCTTAAGCATCTGCTTTGCGTGCTGGTGCTGCCGTTGCTGGCGCTGGTCGGCTGTGGCAAGCCGGTACCTCCTGAGAAGTCCGCGTACGTCGGCGAGTGGCAAGCGACGACAATGTATCTGTTGATCGCTCAGGACGGGTCGGTTCGTTACAAGCGCATCAAAGGCGGCGCCTCCACTTCGGTGGATGGCCCGCTCAAAGGCTTCAATGGCGACAACTTCGAAGTCGGTATTGGGCCAATGAGCACGCGCTTCATCGTCAGCAAGCCTCCCTACCAAGAAGGCGATAGCTGGAAGATGGTCGTCGACCAAGTTGAGTTGACGAAGACGGCGGATTAAGCGATCCAGTCGCGGCGCAAGCAGGCACCGCGGCCGACGCCACCGAGGCCGCGCTGCCGATCCGGGTGAGCGCAGACCGCAGTCCTTTTGACAAGCACATGGAAACACGATGCAACCAGCTCAAAAAATCGGCATAGCGTGGTATGAAAAAGCAGAGTGGGAACGGTTGCGGCAGGCGGCATCCGATCCCGGCGAGTTGGACGCGTCATTTGAGGAATGGGAGCTCGCGGCGATCACCACCGAATGCGAAATGCGTGGGCGCGGGATGCTGATCGAGCGCGTACCGATACGGGCCACGGATTTGATCGCCTGGTGCAAACGCAAGCGCCACCCGGTCAGTCGATCAGCACGCTCGACGTACACTGCCGAGCAGACGCAGATTGTCAATCGCCAAGGCGTGGTCTAAGGCGACGAGAACCCGGATCGGTTCGAGGAGCCTGTTTGGGGACGCCGTGCAGCTAATCTATGCGACGCTGCCGATTTACCCAGCACAAGGAAACACAAGCATGCACAAGGTCTGGGTTACGTTGGCGATCCTACTGGCAGTTGCGGCATCAGCGCAGGGAGAGTACCGGTAGAGAATCGGACACCCAATTTTCGGTCATTGCCATCGGCAACCCAGCGCTGATCCGGAAAGAGAACCGGAGAGAACCGGACACCCAATTTTCCGCCACTGCCAGAGAACCGGACACCCAATCTTTGCGATTGCCATCGGCAACCCAGCGCTGATCCCGACCACGCCCGCGGTCACTCGGAAAGTCTACGGATGCGATGCTCGGCCTTGGATGAGTAATTGCGCAGGACACCCAGTTTTCTGCCGAAAGAGTGGGTGTCCGAGATCGCCGCCAGAGGGCATCTTCGCCGACAGCTTCGAATAGCGCCGGCCACCCATCCAGCAGCTTCCACGGCCCGCAATATGCGGGCCGTTTTTTTGTGCGCCCGGCACCGGCGCACTCCTGGAGGTGCAAGTCCTCCCGTGAGCTGACTACAGCGAATCAAGCGAAGCGCAACACCGGCGCTCACTCGTTACGCCATGCCGCCAGTGCACCGGCCCCGGCCGCCCGCCGTGCCGGGAGCCAGCAGGCGAGCAAGAAGTTCCCGAAGCAAACCATCGAACGCGCGCGGCGACCATGTCATGGTGACCGACGCCAAATGCCTGCCCCACGGCGCGGCAGGCAAGGAGTGGGAGCCCCGGTTGGTTCGCAGTGAGTGGGTGTCCCGCAGTAGTCCCCCGCAGTAGTCACCCGCCGCAGTCACCCACCCTGAGAAAGTGGGTGTCCCGGTCTACCTCCGCAGTCACCCACCCTGAGAAAGTGGGTGTCCCGGTCTACCTCCCTGAGAAAGTGGGTGTCCCGGTCTACCTGGTGTCCCGGTCTACCTACAGTGGCCGGCGGCGGCTTGCCATTGGGGCTGTTCGATGATTCGGGCGCGAGCGACCCCAACCTGGTCACCGACCACTTTGGCACGGTAAGTGGCGGCGCTGGCAACATCGCTGGCAACGCCGCCGGAACCCTGGGCGATGCGGCGTCGGCCACGGTCACTGGCGGCCAATCCAACTTCGCCTTGGGTCAGCTCAGCTCGGTGTCGGGGGGTTCTGCCAACCAAGCGGAAGGCATCGGCAGTGCCATATCGGGAGGTATCGACAATGCCGCTTCTGGTGTTGGCAGCACCGTGAGTGGCGGCGTTCGCAACTGCGCCGGCGGTACCAGCTCCTGGGCCGGCGGAGCGAATGCGCAGGTTCGCCCCAGCGTGGCGAGCAACTTCCTCAATAGCTGCAGCGGTGTGCCAGTTTCGGGTGACAGCAATGGCGACGAAGGAAGTTTTGTCTGGGGCGACGCCAATGGCGGTGCGTTCACTTCCACTGGGCCCAACCAGTTTCTGGTTCGTGCCGACAACGGGCTTGGCCTCAACACCAACAACCCGGTTTCTTCCCACGTCACCATTGGCAAAAACGATGGCAGCAGCAACCTGCTGGCGCTGGGATTTTTCAACAACGTGACGCGCTGGCGCATCGGCGGCGTCGGCAGCGGCACTGGCGCCGCGTTTGAAGTGCAAAGCGGTGGCGACCAGACTTTGCTCCGGGTCGAAGATGCTAGTGTCAGCGCCCGCGTCGGCATCAGCCGTCTGCCCACTGCCAATGCGCTCGAAGTCGAAGGCAACGCGTCCAAGATCACGGCTGGCAGTTGGTTGGCCAATTCTGACCGTCGCATCAAGACCGACATCGCATCGATCACGCACGCACTGGATCGCATCCTGGCGCTGCGCCCGGTCAGTTTTCGCTACACCGAGGCCTATCGCGCAGCCCATCCGGCGATTGTTGACCGCCGCTACTACAACGTCATCGCGCAAGAGTTTGCCAAGGTGTTTCCGGAAGCGGTGCAATCTTCTGGCGAGCGCCTGCCCGGCGCCGAATCCGATCCGTCCGCTTCGATTCTGCAGTTGGATCTGCATCCCGCCTTCATCACTGCACTGGCAGCGATTCAGGAGCTGGCTGCACGACATGACTTGCAAGTAACTGAACTAGCAGCCTGTCGGACTGACGCTGATTTTCTGACTACTGCCAATCAGCTGGCGTGATGATTCGATCATCCTCTCGGTTTTCCTGGTTATTTCATGCTGAACTTCGCGTTTTTAACGCCTTTTCTAT